>Ga0213919_1001009_pt1 | contig 10937 bp, 10 predicted proteins | sample McNCre317MG_FD_161056 | JGI IMG/M metagenome (GOLD analysis project Ga0213919, IMG submission 161056) | Freshwater microbial communities from McNutts Creek, Athens, Georgia, United States - 3-17 MG | ecosystem: Environmental > Aquatic > Freshwater > Creek | place: USA: Georgia | collected... | reverse complement strand
CCGAGGTCCGCCTGGCCACCGAGACGGCGGCCATCGGCATCTGGAGCTGGGACTTCACCGACAATCACCTCGAATGGGACGCCCGCATGTGCGAACTCTACGGGCTGGCGCCGGAGGACGGTCACAGCGGCCTCTGCTACGACGACTGGCGTTCGCGGGTCCGTCCCGACGACCTGCCGGAACTCGAGCGCACGCTGGCCGAGGCCCGTGAACACCTCACCGGCTGGAGCGGCGTCTTCCGGGTGGTGCTCCCGGACCACACCCGGCGCTTCATCCACGCGGCGTCGGTGGTCCAGTATGACGAAGCCGGTCAGCCACTGCGCATGGTCGGGATCAACCGCGACGTGACCCTGGAGCGCGAGATCGAAATCACCCTCAAGGCGGCCCGGAATGCGGCCGACGCGGCCAACAACATGAAGAGCGAGTTTCTCGCCAACGTCACCCACGAGATCCGCACGCCACTGAATGCGGTGCTGGGGCTGACCGGGCTGACGCTGGAGACCGAGCTCAACGACACCCAGCGCCACTACCTCAGGACCGTGCAGAACTCCGCGCGCTCGCTGCTGCGCCTGATGAACGACATTCTCGATCTGTCGAAGATCGAGGCCGGCCAGCTGGAAATCCTGCCCCAGCCCTTCGACATGCGTGCGCTGGTGCAGGACGTCGCCGACCTCTTTTCGGCAAGCCTGATGGAAAAGGGTCTGAGCTTCCGGGCCACGGTGGCGGACGAGGTGCCCGGCCGCCTGCTCGGCGACGACCTGCGCCTGCGCCAGGTGCTGGTCAACCTGATCGGCAATGCGCTCAAGTTCACCGAACGGGGCGCGATCGACGTCGAGCTGCGGGTCGTCGGGCAAGCGGCCGAATCGGTCGACCTGCATGTGGCGGTCAGCGACACCGGCATCGGCATGAGCCCGCAACAAGTGGCCCGGCTGTTCGAACGCTTCTCCCAGGCGGACGCATCGATCAGCCGCCGCTATGGCGGCACCGGCCTGGGGCTGTTCATCTCCGAACGGCTGATCGAACTGATGGGCGGGAGGATGGAGGTGAGCAGCGAGCCGGGCGTCGGCACGCGCTTCAGCTTCACGCTGACCTTGCGTCCAGTGCATACCAGCGATGCACCCACTGCAAACCCGCCGACGCCGGCAAGCGGAGCCCTGCCCGCCCCCGGCGCGGACCAGGCCGCCGCTGCGGGACCTGAACGGCCCGTCGACCGGGAAGCACTGGACCCGCTGCTCGACAGGCTCGACGAAATGCTGGCGATGAACATGCTGTCTGCCCGTACGCTCAGCGACGAAATCGAAGCCCTGGTGAAAGGCAGCGCCCTCGAGCCGCTGTTCCAGCCGGTCCGGCAGGCCGCCGCAAAGCTGCGTTTCGACGATGCGCGGGCGCTGCTCGCGCACTGCCGCCCGGACCAGGAGAAGGCATGAGCATGGAAACCCCGACAACGCCCCGCCCCCTCATCCTGATCATCGACGACGTGCTCGAAAACGTCGAGGTGCTGGGCGCGACCCTGTCCGGCTGCTACGAGATCCTCTTTGCGACCTCCGGCGCCAAGGGGCTCGCGCTGATCGACAGAAAACGCCCCGACCTGATCCTGCTCGACGTGATGATGCCGGAGATGAACGGCTTCGAAGTGCTCGAGCAGCTCCGCAGCAAGCCGCAGACGAACACGATTCCGGTGATCTTCGTGACCGCCAGGACCGATGCCGAGAGCGAGTCGGCCGCGTTGAACGCCGGCGCGGCCGACTTCATCCACAAGCCGATCAACCCCACCGTGGTGCGCTCGCGGGTGCGCCAGCAACTCGAACTAGCCCGCTACCAGAATCACCTGGAGGCGATGGTCTACCTCCGCACCCAGGAGCTGGCCGCGGAACGGGACCGCGCCGACAGCGCCAGTCGCGCCAAGAGCGCCTTCCTGACCAACATGAGCCACGAGCTGCGGACCCCGCTGCACTACGTGATCGGGATGTCCGGCCTGCTCGTCAGGAAAGTCGCGGACGAGCAGCTCAAGACCCGCCTGGAGAACATCCACAAGAGCGGCAAGGCGCTGCTGCAACTGCTCGACGGCCTGCTCGATCTCGCCCAGATCGAGGCGGGCGAGCTCACGCTGGCCGACCGGAACTTCGATCCGCGAACCCTTCTCGAGGACGTCGGCGCCAAGGCCCGCGCCGCCGCGGAGGAAAAGGGCCTGAGCCTGCAACTCGCGCTCGGCGCAGACCTGCCCCGGCTGCTGCGCGGCGATCCGGAATGCCTCGGCAAAATCCTCGAGCAGCTGCTCAGCAACGCGGTCAAATTCTCGGCGCATGGCCGCATCACCCTCGAGGCCCGGTGCCGCGATGCCTGCCGCGGCAAGGTGGCGCTGCGGCTGTCGGTCAGCGACGAAGGCATAGGCATCACCCCGTCGCTGAAGGCCGGCCTGTTCCAGCTCTTCAACCAGGGCGACAACTCCTACACCCGCCAGTACGGCGGCACCGGTGCCGGACTGGCCCTGTGCAGGCGCCTGGCGGCGCTGCTGGGCGGCGAGATGGGCTACACCAGCGCGCCCGGCAAGGGCTCGACCTTCTGGGTCGAACTCGTGCTGCCGGTCGGCCACCGGCCCGAGGTCGCCGATACCGGGCCGGCGCCGGTGGACTGGCCGTCGGTACGCGAACTCGTACGCCAGCTCGATACGTCGCTGGCGAAGGACGACTACGGCGCCGTCCACCTGCTGAGGGAGTCGCCGCAACTGGCCCCCGTGCTGCGCGACCGGGCCGCGGCCTTCGCGGCGGCCGTGGCCTCCTTCGATCTCGAAGTCGCCCATCGCCTGCTCCGCGCGGCCATCGCCGACACCCCGCAGCTCGCCGACGACGCGCCTTGAGGGCGCCCGCGCTCAGCGGCGCCCGACGAGCGTCAGCCCCAGGCCGAGCAGGGCCAGCGCGGCGGCGGCCAGCGGCACCCGGGTCAGCTCGAAGCCGAGGGTCAGCACCAGCCCGCCGACCCACGCGCCCAGCGCATTGCCGACGTTGAACGCGCCGATGTTGAGGGTGGACACCAGATTGGGCGCGCCCCGGCCGACGCCGACCACATTCACCTGCAGCGCCGGCACCAGCGCAAAGGCCGCCGCGGCCCACAGGAACAGGGTGATCGCGGCCGGCACGACGGCCTGGCTGGTCCACGCCAGCGCCGCGGCGGCGAGGCCCATCGCCGCGAAGGCGCCGGCCAGCGTGGCACGCAGGCGGCGGTCGCCGAAGCGCCCGCCCAGCACGTTACCGACCGTGAGACCGACCCCGATCAGCAGCAGCGCCCAGGTCACGCCACGCGGAGATACCCCGGTGACCTCGCGCAGCAGCGGTGCGACGTAGGTGAACAGCGCGAACATCGACGCCGAGAACATCACCGTCATCGACAGGGCCCGCCACAGGCGGGCATCGCGCAGCGCGGCAAATTCGCTGCGCATCGACGCCGGGGCGTGTTCATGGTCGTGGGGCAGCGCCCGCAACAGGCCGGCCAGCGCGACGACGCCGATCAGCGTGACCGCCCAGAAGGTCGACCGCCAGCCCGCCACCTGCCCGAGCGCGGTGCCCAGCGGCACGCCGAGCACGTTGGCGAGGGTCAGCCCGGTGAACATCATCGCCACCGCCGAGGCACGGCGGCCGGGCGGCACCAGCCCCGCCGCGACGACCGCGCCTATCCCGAAAAAGGCGCCGTGGCACAGCGCGGTGACGACCCGCGCCAGCATCAGCAGGCCGTAGCCACCCGCCAGCGCGCACATCAGGTTGCCGACGATGAAGATCCCCATCAGCACGATCAGCGCATTGCGCCGCGGCAGGCGCGCGGTGGCCAGCGCCATGAAGGGCGCGCCGATCGCCACGCCCAGCGCATAGCCGGTGACCAGCCAGCCGGCGCCCGGGATGGACACGCCGAGGTCGGCCGCCACGTCGGGCAGCAGGCCCATGATCACGAATTCGGTGGTGCCGATCGCGAAAGCGCTGAGCGCGAGGACCAGGAGCGGGAACGGAAAGGAGGAAGGGGCCATGACGGTCGGCGGAAACGGAAAGGCGCGATTCTAAGCCCGCCCTCTGCGTTGCCGGGTGGCCCCCGGCCGGATCGCCTAGCCGAACAGCCGGTCCAGTTCGCCGTCGATCGCGTCGAGGATCAGCGGGTCGAAGGGCGTCACGTCGGGCGCGAAACGCGCGACCACCTCGCCGCGCCCACTGACGAGGAATTTCTCGAAGTTCCACAGCACGTCGCCGTCCCGCCGCGGGGCATTGCCGCCGGCCGCCAGCTTTTCGCGCAGCGTGCTGCCGGGCCGGGACTGCGCCTCGGGGCAGGCCTGGGTCAGCACCTCGTACAAGGGGTGGCGATCCTCGCCGCGCACCGGAATCTTCGCGAACAGCGGGAAGCTGACCTGGTAGCGACTGCTGCAGAAGTCGGCGATCTCCTCGTCGCTGCCCGGCTCCTGGCCGCCGAAGTCGTTGGACGGAAAGCCCGCCACCACCAGCCCGGCCCGGCGGTAGGTCTGGTAGAGGCGCTCCAGATCGGCGTACTGGGGGGTCAGCCCGCACTCGGAGGCGACATTGACGATCAGCAGCACCTTGCCGGCCCGCTCGCGCAGCGTGCCGTCCTGTCCGTCCAGGGTACGCAGCGGAATATCCAGAATGTTCATGCCCTCAAACTCTCCTTGGGTGGTCGATCCGCGGCGCGGATCGGAATGGGATGGGATCGTGATCGAAGGCGGACTCTTACCACGGGGCGCGCCACGCCGGAAGCCTCTTCCGCTCAGCCGCCCCCGCTCACGCGGCCGGGCGCAGCATGCCACGCTCGACGATGAAGTCGATGATCGTGTCCAGCCCCTCACCGGTCTTCAGGTTGCTGAACACGAAGGGGCGTGGCCCGCGCTGGGCGGCGGCGTCCCGCGCCATGACCGCCAGCGACGCGCCGACCAGCGGCGCCAGGTCGATCTTGTTGATGACCAGCAGGTCGGACTTGGTGATGCCGGGGCCGCCCTTGCGCGGGATCTTCTCGCCGGCGGCCACGTCGATCACGTAAAGGGTCAGGTCCGACAGCTCCGGCGAGAAGGTCGCCGCCAGGTTGTCGCCGCCGGATTCGACGAGGATCAGCTCGACCCCGGGGAAGGCCCGCTGCAGGCGGTCGACGGCCTCGAGGTTGATCGACGCGTCCTCGCGGATCGCCGTGTGCGGGCAGCCGCCAGTTTCGACGCCGATGATCCGCTCGGGCGCCAGCGCTGCGTGATTGACCAGGAAGCGGGCGTCCTCGGCGGTGTAGATGTCGTTGGTGACCACGGCCATGTCGACCTTGTCGCGCAGGGCCAGACACAGGGCCAGGGTCAGGGCAGTCTTTCCGGAACCGACGGGGCCGCCGATACCGACTCGAAGGGCTTGTTTGTTCATCGTTTTACGATCTGAAGAGACGGGAATACTGGGTTTCGTGGCGGCTGCAGGCGATCGCCAAGGCCGGCGTGAAATTGGACCATTCGGCCTCCGGCAGGCGCAGCGCTTCCCGCGCGACGGCGGGGATGCGTGCGCCGAGGGCGGCGAGCAGGCGCTGGCCGGCGGCCTGGCCGAGCGGCACTGCCTTCAGCGCCGCCATCACCTGGTTCTCGGCCCACGACCACAGATAGGCGGCGACGGCGTCCTCCGTGGCGATACCCCAGCGGGCGGCGAGGCCGGCCCAGGCGGTCGGGAAGGCGACTTCGGGCAGCGCGTCGAGCTGCGCGGCCACCCCGGCCAGGCTGGCATCGCGCAGATCGCCGACCAGGCGGCGCAGCGAGAAACCCATCTGCACTGTCTCCGCGCGCAGTTCCGCCGACTCCCGGCTGGCCAGGAAGTCGGCGTTGAGGCGCGCCAGCGCGGCGCCCTCCCCGCCGCCCCAGGCCCGCATCAGCGCCGCCACCAGCGGCGCCTCGTAGCGGCCGATGCCGTGGCCGAGCAGATCGCCGATCCAGCGGCCGGCGCCGGCTTCGTCGTGGATCACGCCAGACTCGACGGCCCATTCGAGCCCTTGCGAGTAGGTGTAGGCGCCGACCGGCAGCGCCGGGCTGCTCAGCTGGAGCAGGCGCAGCAGGGGCAACTGGGTCAGATGGGCGCTCACCGCGGCCGGAACTCGTGGATGCGCGGAACGGAGCGGTGGGAGCCGTGGCCGGGATCGTGCAGGTCGGCGTCGCCGTCATGGCGGTGACCGCCGCCGTAAGCGCCGGCTTCCGGCTGGAAGGGCGCCTCCACTTCGGTGACCGTGCAGCCCAGGCCCTTGACCATCTCGGCGAGCACGTGATCGGCCTGGAACAGCAGGCGTCCGCCCTCCCCCTCCGCCACGATCTGCACCGGCACGTGGCGGTTGCCCAGATGGTAGGCGGCCCGGGCGAACAGCAGCGGGCTGCCGGCGAGCGCCTCGATGAGCCGCTCCGGTGCGGCGACGACCTCGACGACAGCGCTGCCGTCCTCGCTGGCAAGACGGTCGCCACCGCGCAGCTGCTCGCCGCGCTCGAGAAAGATGCCGGCTTCCCGGCCGGAAGCGAGACTCACCCGCAGGCGGCTGCGCTTGCGGGCATCGTAGGCGAGGGCCACGGCGTCGGTGGCAGGAGCGGTGCTGCGGCGGGTAAGGAGGAGCATGCGGGGTCGGGAGATCAGAACAGGAAGTAGCGCTGCGCCAGTGGCAGCTCGGTGGCCGGCTCGCAGACCAGATGCACGCCGTCGGCCTTGACCACATAGGTTTCAGGATCGACGGTGATTTCGGGCATCGCGCCGTTGTGCACCATGTCGGCCTTGCTCAGCGTGCGCGTGCCGGACACCGCGACCAGCGGCTTGGCGAGCCCCAGCGCGGCGACGGCCGGATTCTTCAGCGCGGCCTGCGAGACGAAGGTCACCGAGGTCTTCAGCGCCTTGCCGTAACTGCCGAACATCGGGCGGTAATGCACCGGCTGGGGCGTCGGGATGGACGCGTTGGGGTCGCCCATCGCGGCCGCGGCGATCATCCCGCCCTTCAGGATCAGCGACGGCTTGACGCCGAAGAAGGCCGGCTTCCACAGCACCAGGTCGGCCAGCTTGCCGACCTCGACGGAGCCGACGGTGTGTGCGATGCCGTGGGTCAGCGCCGGGTTGATCGTGTACTTGGCGATGTAACGCTTGACGCGGAAGTTGTCGTTGCGCTCTGCATCGGGCGCCAGCGGGCCGCGCTGGCGCTTCATCTTGTCGGCGGCCTGCCAGGTGCGGACGATCACCTCGCCGACCCGGCCCATGGCCTGGGAATCGGAACTCATCATCGAGAACACGCCGAGATCGTGCAGGATGTCCTCGGCGGCGATGGTCTCGCGGCGGATTCGGCTTTCGGCGAAGGCGACGTCCTCGGCAATGGCCGGGTCGAGGTGGTGGCACACCATCAGCATGTCGAGATGCTCGTCGATGGTATTCACCGTGTAGGGCATCGTCGGGTTGGTCGAGCTGGGCAGCACATTGGGCAGCCCGGCCGCCTTGATGATGTCCGGCGCATGGCCGCCGCCGGCGCCTTCGGTGTGGAAGGTGTGGATGCAGCGGCCCTTGAAGGCGGCGAGGGTCGCCTCGACGAAACCGGACTCGTTGAGGGTGTCGGTGTGGATCGCCACCTGCACGTCCATCTCGTCGGCCACCGTCAGACAGCAGTCGATGGCGGCCGGCGTGGTGCCCCAGTCCTCGTGCAGCTTGAGGCCGATGACGCCGGCCTCGACCTGTTCGCGCAGCGCCTCCGGCAGGCTGGCGTTGCCCTTGCCGAGGAAGCCGAGGTTCATCGGAAAGGCCTCGGCGGCCTCGAGCATGCGGTGGATGTGCCACGGGCCGGGCGTGCAGGTGGTCGCGTAGGTGCCGGTGGCCGGCCCGGTGCCGCCGCCGATCATCGTGGTGACCCCCGAGTTGAGCGCCTCCTCGATCTGCTGCGGGCAGATGAAATGGATGTGGCTGTCGATGCCGCCGGCGGTGACGATCATGCCTTCGCCGGCGATCACTTCGGTGCCCGGACCGATGACGATGCTGTTTGGGCCACTGAGGCCCGGCTGGATGTCGGGGTTGCCGGCCTTGCCGATCGCGGCGATGCGGCCGTCCTTCAAGCCGATGTCGGCCTTGACGATGCCGGTCACCGCATCGACGATCAGCGCGTTGGTGATCACCGTGTCGACGACTTCGGCCGACACCCGCTGGCTCTGGCCCATGCCGTCGCGGATCACCTTGCCGCCGCCGAACTTCACCTCCTCGCCGTGAATCGTGTAGTCCTTCTCCACTTCGATGAGCAGGCAGGTGTCGGCGAGGCGCAGGCGGTCGCCCTTTCCGCCCAGCGTGGTGGGACCGAACATCTCGGCATAAGCCTGACGGCTGATCTTCGTGCTCATAGCGCCCCCTGAATCAGTCCGCGGAAGCCATAGACCTGGCGCCCGCCGGCCAGCGCGACCAGTTGCACGGTGCGCGTCTGCCCCGGCTCGAAGCGCACCGCGGTGCCCGCCGCGATGTCCGGCCGGTAGCCGCGGGCGGCGTCGCGGTCGAAGGCGAGCGCGGCGTTGGTCTCGAAGAAGTGGTAGTGCGAGCCGACCTGGATCGGCCGGTCGCCGGTGTTGGCGACGACCAGCGTGACGGTCGGGCGGCCGGCGTTGAGTTCGATCTCGCCGGGTTCGGCGAGGAGTTCTCCGGGGATCATGAGCACACCTCCCGCCGAGCCGCCTCAAGGGAGGTGTACGCCCCCTCGGGGGGCAGCGAGCGGGTTCTGCGAGCGTGGGGGCATCCCTTCCGCCGAGCCGCCTCAAGGGAGGTGTACGCCCCCTCGGGGGGCAGCGAGCGGTTTTTGCGAGCGTGGGGGTTCATCATTTGCCCTTAGACAATGGGGTTGTGCACGGTGACCAGCTTGGTGCCGTCCGGGAAGGTCGCCTCGACCTGGATCTCGGGGATCATCTCGGGCACCCCGTCCATCACCTCGGCGCGGGCGAGCACCTGGGTGCCTTCGTGCATCAGCTCTGCCACCGTGCGGCCGTCGCGGGCGCCTTCCATGATCGCGCAGGTGATCAGCGCGACGGCCTCCGGGTAGTTGAGCTTGAGGCCGCGGGCCTTGCGGCGCTCGGCGAGCAGGCCGGCGGTGAAGATCAGCAGCTTGTCCTTTTCGCGGGGAGTGAGTTCCATCGCTTGTCCTCAGGTGTTCCAGATTCGGGGCGGCAGGGCCTGCCGGCCGCAGCAGGCCGGGCGCAGCGTTTGCCACAGGCGGGCGAACCACAGCCGGGCGGCCTCGCTGTTGTCGCCCAGATAGCGGCCGACCAGCAGGCCGGGGAGCAGGCTGAGTCCGTGGCGGGCGCCGTCGGCGGGGGCGGTGGCGCGGCAGGCTTCGAGCAGGCCGACGGCCTGGCCGGCGAGGCCGGGGAAGCTGGCCAGCAGCGTGCCGCAGACGCTGGCTCCGGCCCAGCCGGCGGGGCTGGCGAGCATCGGATCGCCGCCGGCAACGGCACCACGCTCGATCCACCGCGGCCGGCCGGTGCGTTCGAGGCGGTAATCGAGGCTCAGCTGGCCAGTGTTGAAGGCTTCGCCGGCGGCGCGGCGACCGAGGCACAGGATGTCCCAGCCGATGAAGGCGCTGTCGGCAGCGAGGTTTACACGGGTGCTCATGCGCGCCCGGGCGCCGTCGAAGACGATGCTCTCCTGGGGCAGCCATTCGAGGCAGGCGCCGTCGGCCACCTGCAGTTCGAGCGTCTGCGAGGCCTCGCCACCGCCCGAGCGGTACCACTTGCCGGCGCCGGGCGTGGTGAGCTGGGCATGGGCGCCGGCTTCGACGCTGGCGCGGAGGCGCAGGTGGTCGCCGCCGGCGATGCCCGAGGGCGGGTGCAGCACGATGGCCTGGCACACGCCCTCCCCCTCCGGGTACAAGGCCTTCTGCACCCGCAGCGGGCCCTGATGGCGGTTGTCACTCAGCACGCTGCGCTGACCCGCGCGGGCGAAGCGCAACTGCAGCTCGGCATGCCAGGCCGGAGTGGTGACGGGGAGGCGGGAACTCATGGGCGTGGATTGTGGCGGAAGCGGCGGGTGCGCGGAATACGCAATTGTGCGCAAGTGCCTCCGGGATGGCTTGCCTTGGCGCCACCGGGGCGGCATCGTGTCGGCCTTTGATCGCGGAGACGGTGCCGAATGGATACGGACGTGCTCGATGAGATCGCCGCGTGGCTGGGCGGTCTGGATGCGGCGGCGCTGCGGGCGCTGCTGCTGGAGAACGCGGCGCGCGACGACGGGTTCTGTGCGCGCTTGCAGCTGCGTGCCCGGGCAGCGGTGCAACCGGAGTTCGACGCGTTGAGGGCGCTGCTGCTGCCCAGCGTGAGCTGGAGCGGCTACGACGCCTACGGCGGCGGCGACGACGATGCCCTGGTGGAGCGCATCGAAGATGCCGTGGCGATGCTGGAGGCACGCATCGACGACGGGGATCCGCAACTCATCGGCTTGATCGAGGAGGTCATCGAGGCGGCGGAGCCGGCGCTCAACGACGTTCACGATTCCGATGATCTATTCTCGGCGATCCATTCGCTGCATGCGCTCCATCTGCGCGCGTGCGTTGCGCTGCAGCCCGATGCGGAGGAACTGGGCCGCGACTTACTGGCGCGCCAGCTCGACGACGACTGGGGATACTGCGCCGATCCGGCCGAAAATTACGCCGAGGCCCTCGGCGAGAAGGGGCGGGCCGCCTACTGGCAGGCGGTGGAGGAGGCCTGGGCGGCGCTGCCGGTGCTTGGCCCGGCTGACCGGGATTTGCCGTGGGATAGCCGGCGGCGCACGCTCGAGCGCATCGTGGAAGCGTACGCCGAGGAGGCCGGCGATGTGGATGCGGCGGTCCGCATCATCGCCCGCAATCTCTCCGGCGACGATCGATTCCTGAAACTGGCGAAACTCTGCCAGGCCCACGGCCGGCTGGATGAGGCCTTGCGCTGGGCCGAGGAAGGCCTCGCGGCC
>Ga0213919_1001008_pt1 | contig 10941 bp, 9 predicted proteins | sample McNCre317MG_FD_161056 | JGI IMG/M metagenome (GOLD analysis project Ga0213919, IMG submission 161056) | Freshwater microbial communities from McNutts Creek, Athens, Georgia, United States - 3-17 MG | ecosystem: Environmental > Aquatic > Freshwater > Creek | place: USA: Georgia | collected 2017-06-12 | reverse complement strand
TCATCCGTGGCCGTGGAGAACTGCAGCCCGACGATGCGCTTCTGCTGCCGGGCGACGACGGCCTGCGGCATGCCGGACATCTGCATGGCGCCGAGTGTTTCCATCTCGACCTTGATGTCGGCGATGGAATAATCCTTGGCCCACTCGACCGTGACGCGCTCCTCCGGCAGGCCCAGCCAGCGGCAGACCATCGCCCAGGTGCGCCGCTCGAAGTCCTCCATGCGCCGGGCGAAGCCGACCAGGGCAGCATTGAGCGCCTGGAAGCGCAGCGTCAGCGCAATGCCCGACTGCTGGTTCTTCTCGTTCGGCACCTCGACGGTCAGCGCAATGCGCTCGATGGCCTTCTCGAGCTTGGCGATTTCCTCGAAATAAGCCTTGGCCGGTCCTTCCGGCGGGGCGATGTAGCCGGGCGCCTCGCCGCGATGGATCAGCATGTTGTTGGTGCCGATTTCCTCGGCGACCTGCTTCGAATTGAAGTCGTGCTGATCGAGCGGCACCTGGTAGTGCATGACGGCGAATCCCTGCTGGCGCTGCAGCTCGGTCAGTTCGCTCCAGGCATTGACCAGGCGGCGCGACAGGTCGGCGATCTGCGCGAAGTCGCCGATGTGTGGGTAGTCGCCGGATTCGGTGAAGGCCAGCACTGGGCAGATGCCCAGGCCGTGTTCGCCTTGCTCGACGATCTTGTCGGCAATGCGTACCCACCAGTGGGTAGCATCCCAGCCCTTGATGGCCGGCTTGCCGTCCCAGGTGATGCTGTACTCGACCAGCGCCATGCGGCCGCGCCAGTCGGTCTCGAACTTGACGACATCCTCAGGCAGCAGCGGGACCAGGTAGGGAAAGGCGCGGCTATCGATCTGGTCGGCGACGGAATCGGCGGCGATGTGCTGGCCTTCGACCAGCAACAGCATCGAGCCACGCGCCTTGGCGTTGATCATGAACGACTGCCAGAACACATCGAGGCTATCGCCGCGCCAGTTGCAGTCGTCAGCGAATGCTTCCAGTTCGCGGTTTCCGATCATGCGCGTCGGTGGCGCCTTGACCAGGTAGCCGGCGAAGCGCTGGCAGGCAGCGCGCAGGTGGTTCTCGTACCAGGCCAGGTCGCTGCGGTAAGCGAACTTGACCTCACGCTCGCGCGGATGCGGCACCAGCACGCTGCGTCCGGCGCTGGTCGGGCGCAATTCGCCGTTCTCGTTGGCGGTGTAAGTGACGCGCGGGCGGAACAGCCCGGCGCCGTTCAGCGCATCGGCGACAAAAGAGAAGCGGCTGGTATCAACGGTCATGGGGTGGCGTCTCGCGCGCGCTAGGGATGACGCATGATCCGTGTCAGGTGTGCCACTTATCGAGAATGTGGCACGGCCGGACGGTTCAATCGGTGCGTCATTCACCCAAGGCGAGAGGCCGCGACACCATGAATCTGGAACCCCTGAAAGACAAGCTCGGCGACGAGACGTTTGCTGCGCTGAAATCCTATGTGGACGAAATCATTGGCAAGCGTGACGCTGCCGTGGTGGAGATTTCCACGACCCGCAAGAACTTGCGCGCCGAAAACGAGAAGTTGAAGGCGATCAAGGACACGCTGTTCGAGAAACTCGGTCTGGAAGACGACGCCGATCTCGACAGCCTGCCGGAAGTCAAAGGGCAGGCTGAAGCCGCCAAGCAATTCGAACTGCGCCTCAAGAAATTGGAGCGCGAGAAAGCCGAAGCGCTGGCCAAGGCCGGGGAAGCGGAAGGGCGCTACAAAGGAAGCCGGCTCGATGCGGAGCTGGCCAAGGTCATCGCCGCGCACGATTTCACCGAGCCGGATGTGATCGGCGAGCTGTTCCGCAGCAAGGCGCAGTGGGAAGACGACCAGATTTATGTCAAGGAAGGTGATCGGATGGTCCCGCTGACCGATGCCGTCACTAATTTTGCCAACACCAAAACCACCCTGATCAAGGCGCGAGGCCGGACCGGATCAGGAACCCCACCGGGCGCGGGAAGCGGCGGCGGAAAGCAAACCATGAGCGCCGACGAGTTTCAGGCGCTATCCCCAGTGCAACGCATGGAAGCCGCCAAATCCGGCGTCCAAATCGCTTAATTAGGAGTCCATCACCATGGCCAATACCCTTACCAATCTGCTCCCCGAGCTGTACGTCAATCTCGATGTCGTGTCGCGCGAACTGGTCGGCCTGATTCCGGCCGTCACTGTCGACGCCTCGGTCAATCGCGCCGCCAAGGACCAGAACGTCCGCACCTTCGTTGCGCCGTCCGCTACCTCGCGCGCCATCACGCCGGGCCTTTACGCCCCGGATGACGGCAACCAGACCATCGGTTCCACCACGCTGGCCATCACCAACCTGGAAGCCGTGCCAATCCGCTGGAACGGCGAAGAAATCGCCTCCCTCGGCCCCGACTTTGCTGCCGTCCGCGCGCAGCAGATCCAGCAAGCCATGCGCACCCTGACCAACAAGATCGAGTCGGACCTCGCCGCCCTGTACACCAAGTTCTCGCGCGCTGCTGGTGCGGCTGCTACCACGCCGTTTGGCACGGCTGGCGATTACACCGCTGCCTCGCTGACCCGCAAGATCCTGGTCGACAACGGCGCGCCGACCTCCGACCTGCAGCTCGTCATCGATACATCTGCCGGTTCCAATCTGCGCGGCAAGCAGGCGGCTAACGCCGCCGACCCGGCAGGTTCCGTCAGCTTGTTGCGCCAGGGCGTGTTGACCGACCTGAACGGTATGATGGTTCGCGAGTCGGCTCAGATCAAGACGCACACCGCCGGCTCGTTCTCCTCTGGCACGCTGACCTCCGCCGTTCGCACGGTGGGCACGACGGTCCTGGCTGCTACCGCCGATTACACCGCCGGCCTCGGGGCTGGCGATGTCATCACGCTGGCGCACGAATCCAACGCGCACAAGTATGTGATTCAGTCGGTCGCCGCCGGATCGATCACCATCGCCGCGCCTGGCCTGCGCACCGCCACTGCGGCAACCGGCACCGTTGCCATAACCCTGACCGCGACAGGGCCGCGCAACATGGCCTTCAGCAAGTCGGCCATTGTCCTGGCAACCCGACTGCCGTACCTGCCGCCGTCCGGCGATGCCGCCACCAGTCGCGTGACCATCACCGATCCGCGTTCCGGCATCTCGTTCGATTTCGCCGAATACCGCCAGTACATGCAGACGCACTGGGAAGTGCAGTGCGCCTGGGGCGTCGGCGTGGTCAAGCCGGAACACACCGCCCTCCTGCTCGGCTAACCATTGATCATCCGCCCGCAGTCCATCGCGGGCGGCACTCAATCAGACAGGAGACCGAAATGGCAAACACCCCCCCGCGCCAACCAGGCGAATTCTCTACCCGTCGCCCGGCTCCCGAGCCGGCTGACAGCACGCCGCCGGCTGTTCCGGCCAAGCCCGAAAAATCCCCCAAGGAGTAAGACATGGCCACCCGCTATCTGCGCAACACGGCCATTCTGGCCAAAATTGAAGGCACCTACGGCACGGATTCGACGCCGACCGAAGCAGCCAACGCGCTGCTCGTCTCGAACTGCTCGATCACGCCGTTCGTTGCCAACAACGTCGACCGCGACCTGATCCGCCCTTACTTCGGTGGATCTGAGCAACTGGCCGGCGCCAACTACGTCGAAATGAGTTTCGACGTGGAGCTGCAAAGTTCTGGCGCCGCTGGTACGGGCGCTGCATTCGCCCCGCTGCTTGCCGCCTGCGGCTTCGCCGAGACGTTGTCGGCCTCGATCCGCGCCGAATACAACCTGTCGACGCCGGTCACGCCCGCCGTCACCATCTACTACTTCAGCGATGGCGTGCGTCACAAGGCGTTTGGCTGCCGTGGATCGGTATCGATTGGCATGAAGGTCGGCGAGCGCCCGCTCCTGAGCTTCAAGTTCACCGGCCTCGATGGTGGCGTTGCGGCGGCGACCCCGTCCGCGCTGACCATCACCGCCTGGAAGACGCCGCTGGTGGTCAATGAGGCGAACACCGCCGATGTGATGCTGGGTTCTACCTACACGGCCGCCACCCCGACGCTGACCGGCGGCACCGGCTATCCGTCGCAAGGTCTCGAAATCGACCTTGGCAATTCGGTCAATTTCACACCGCTGCTCGGCGGTGAAACGGTCGACATTACCAACCGCACGCCGACTGGCAAGGTTACGTTCGATCTGACCGCAGCCAACGAGGTCACCTTCATGACCAACGTCAAGGCCAACACCACCCAGTCGCTCGGGCTGATGCACGGCACCGTGGCGGGGTACAAGGTGATGATCTTTGCCCCGGCGGTGCAGTTGATCAACCCGACCAAGGTCGACGTCAACGGCAAGCTGATGATCGGCTTCGACATCCGATTCCTGCCGTCGTCCGGTAACGACGAACTGAAGATCGTCGTGCACTAAGGTTTCCGGGGGGCAGGGTTCCTAATCACCCGCAATTGCGCCGGCCTGACGCGATGCCCCCCGGAATTCATCAGGCCACATTGAAAGGAATCAGGCCATGTTCAAGATCACTCCGAAACCGAAATTCAACGCCACGGTGCAACTCAGCGTGCCCGGCAGCGACAAGCCGGCAGCCATCACCGTTGAGTTCAAGCACCTATCCAAATCCGCCCTGCGCGACTATTTCGGCGGGCTGGACGGCAAGAGCGACGCCGAGGCGCTGGGCGAAATCATCACCGGCTGGCAGGGCGTCGATGCCGACTTCAGCGCCGACGCGCTCGGCCAGTTGCTCGACAACTATCCGGCGGCCGCCGGCGAACTCTTCGAAGCCTTCCGCCGTGAGCTGCTCGAGGCCCGCAGAAAAAACTGACGGCCGTCACCCGCCGGCTGTTGGGCGGTGGCGGCAACCAGAACGAGGCGCTGGCAGCCTTCGGAATCGACGAGCCAGCGCCGGATTCGGGAGAGGTGGATCTCTTCCCGGAAAACGAGGCGCCGCTGCAGGTCTTTTTGAGCATGCAGACGCAGTGGCGCATCGGCATGAACGGCGCTACCGGGCTGGATTATGCGGCGCTGCCGGCGGTGCTGGCGTTGTGCGGGGTGAAGCGGAAACGGCGGGCGGATGTGTTTTCCGCGCTGCGCGTGATGGAAGCCGAGGCGCTCAGTATTTGGGCCGAGCAGCGGAAATAAATGAACTGAGGGCGCAATGAGCGACACTACGCTAGGCATCAAGCTAACCTTCGACGGCAAGCCGGTCGAGGAAGGGATTGGCGCCGTCAATGCCCAGTTGCGCGCCATGGCCGAGAAGGCCAAAACGACCAGCAGTGAAACCCATCGACTGTTTGAGCCGGTGGCCAGGCAGATGGGCGAGGTCGCCAGCCAGGCGACACGCGCCGCCGGGGCTGTTGCGGCGAACAGCAAGGCCATTGCGGACAACGCCAGCTTCCTGGCGACGCACAGCAACTCGATCCGCAACGCCTCCTACCAGCTGACCGATTTTGCGGTGCAGGTGCAGAACGGGACAAAGGTCTCTGTTGCCCTCGGTCAGCAGCTGCCGCAATTGCTGGCCGGCTTCGGCACGCTCGGCGTGGTGGCCGGACTGGCGGCGTCGATCATCCCGACCCTGGCGCAAACCCTGCTCAACTCTGCCGGCGACTCGAAGACGCTGACCGAGGCCATGTCGGATTTGAACAAGGCCATTGGCGACGTAGGCGGCACCGTCAAGAGCTTCGACATGGAGAAGCTCTACGAGGAATTCAACAAGGCGAACGGCGCCACTCGCGCGGCCATCATTGAGCAGCTGAATTTCCAGCGCGTATTCATTGAAACCTCGCGCCTCGTGGCAGAGAAGAAGCTCGGCGAATCACTAACTGGGCTTGGAAGCTACGGCACGCTAGACAAGCTGGCCGGCGCCTATGCCTCGAGCAGTTCGGACAAGCTGGCCGGGCAGCTCGGCATTTCGCCGGAGGTCGCAAAAGACCTGATGGTGACGCTCAAGGGGCTGAAGGCTGGCACCGAAGACGTCAGCCTGGCCTTCATTAAGTTTGGCACGGTGCTGGCCGGCGGCAATGAGAAGTCGCGCGAGCTGGCCTCTGGACTGGCCAACCTGTCCAAGTCCGAACGCGACGGCGCGGCGGCGCTAACAGCGATCAGCGAAGCGCAGGCACGCATGGCCAAGGGCTACGTCCAAACCAAAAAGGACATGGCTGAGGCGCAAAAATCTGCGGCCGCCGCACAGAAGCAAGCCGATGAACTCGAAATGCAGCGCCTCGAGCAACTGGCGCGCATGCACAAGATGGCCGATGCCGAACTGGCGGCCATGGCTAAGCAGGAAGAGGAATACTTCAAGGCGCTGGCCGCCGGGTCGGTCGATCTTGAGCGGCATGCAAGCGAGCTTGAGCGCCAGGTCGAGTTTTACGGGATGACCGAGTCGGCCATCCAGAACACCATCGTCGCCCGCCTGGAAGAAACGCGCACCATCGCGGCGGACAACGGCGCCTATAGCGAGCACCTAGCCTATCTCGACCGCGAGATCGAAGCGCGCAAGCGGATCGCCGCGGCAGCTGACCAGAGGGACTTCCTCGACGCCAGCAAGAAAGGCGCGGCTGAATCGTCCAAGGCCTGGGAAAAGTTCGCCGACGACATCGAGCGCAGCCTGACGGATTCGCTCTACCGCGCCTTCGAGTCGGGCGACAGCTTCGGCGAAGCCTTTGCCAAGTCGCTGCAGAACACTTTTAAAAGCATGGTGCTCAAGGTCGCCGTGCAGGGTGTCGTCGGCAGCGTCACCGGCGCGCTCGGCATCGGCAGCGGCAGCAATGGCGGGTCGTCGGGTGGTCTGCTCGGCGATGTGTCGAATGCCTCCTCGCTGGCCGGGCTGTTCGGTGGCGCGAGCGTCGGTGCCTCGGCGGCCTCGATTGCTGCCGCCAACGTTTCCGGTGCGGTCGGCGGCGATGCCATCGGCACGCTGATTGAAGCCAATACGGCCAAATGGGCCGTTGAGGGCGGCGCTGTTGGCGGCCTGTCCGGCGCGCTCGGAACGCTGGCCGCCGCCGCGCCCTACATCGCCGCCGCTGTTGCGGTGTATTCGATCGCCAGCAAATACTTTGGCGGCGGCGGCGGGCCGAAGGACACAAGCTACTACGGCAACGATCCGTGGGAAGGCAAGGCGACCGGCGGCTCGTCGGCTGGCGCGATGGAAACGCTGGTCATGTCGTCGACCAACGCAATCAATGCGATTGCGGCGGCATACGGCCAGGCCGGGCCTGTTGCCTATCAGGCTGGCTACCTGTCGGCCGACCCGGCCGGCGATGCGGCAACACAACTCGGGGTTAATCTCCGGGACGCATCCGGCGGCATGCTCTACAGCCGCGCCGACCAGTATGGCGGCAACATCGAGAACGTCGGCCGCTCCAGCGAGGAACTGCAGGCGGCGATGGCCGACACCCTGCGCGACTCAATCCTGATCGCCGTCGAGCAGGCCGACATCGGCACCCCGGCAGTTGTCGCCCTGTTCGATCAATTTGCCGGCAGTTTGGGCGACTTGTCCGCCGAGCGTGCCGATGCCTTGGCCGTGGCGCTGACCGGCGGCTGGCTGGATGAGTTGCTGGCGTCGGTTGACGAAACCGCCATCGGCCTGTCAGGGGTTGCTGACGCGGCTCTCAAGCTGGCCTCGGTCGCGCAGCTCAAGCCAATCATGGACGCCATCGGCGTGTCGTTTTTCGACATGGGCGCTCAGTTGGCAGCGGCGCTCGGTGGCGTCGATAACGCGAATGCGGCGCTGTCCAGTTACTACGACAACTTCTTCACCGCCGAAGAAAAACGCGCCAAAACCCTGCAAGCCATCACCGATGTCATCAACTCGGCGGGCGGCAACGTCACCGCCGAAACCATCGGCACGGAAACCCGCGCCGAATGGCGCGCGACGATGGAATCACTTGACCTGACGACTGATGCCGGCCAGCGCCTGTACGCGGCCATGCTGTCGGTGTCTGGCGCCTTTGCTTCGGTCAGCGATGCCGCTATCACGGTCAGCACGGCGGTCGAAACGATCAGCGAGACAATGAAGGGGTTGCAGTCTGACCGTACTTCGCTTGAGCGCGAACTGGCGCTAGCGCAGGGAACCGACGTTCGCACGCTGGATATTGCCGGCATGAGCGAAGCCGAGATTGCAGCGTATGACTACAACGCCGCGCTGCGCGAGCAAATCCAGACGCTCAACGATGCCGCCACAGCCGCGCAGGACGCTGCCGCAGCCGAAGCCGAGCGGATCGCCGCTGTGACGCGGGAAGCGGCCAACCTACAGCAGCAGTACGACCTGATTACCGGCGTGACGACGCAGCGCGAAATCGAGCTGGCCGCGCTCGACGAAAGCAATCAGGCACTTCAATTGCAGATTTGGGCATTGCAGGACGCTGCCACAGCTGCCGAAGCTGCAGCACGCGCCGAGGCGGATCGCCAGGCCGAAATCCAGCGTGCTGCCGAGGAGGCCGCGCGCGCAGAAGCGCAACGCATCGCCGACCTTCAGCGCGCCCTTGAAGAGGCAGCCCGCGTCGCCGCGCAAGCCGCCGCGCAGATCGCCAGCGAACGCTACGGGCTGGAAACTCAACTGCTGCAACTTCAGGGCAACACCGCAGCGCTGCGCGAGCGCGAATTGGCGCAGCTCGACGAAAGCAATCGCGCATTGCAGCAGCAGATTTGGGCACTCGAGGACCAGGCCGCCGCAGCCGATGAAGCGGCCAAGGCAGCAGATGCAGCGGCCAAGGCGGCCGAGGAAACTGCCCGCACCTGGCGCAACCTGGCTGACAGCCTGCTGGAGCAGGCGCGCAAGATTCGCGGCGAGTTGACGGGCGACTCCGTGTCCAATCTGCAAGCGCAGTTCGCCATCGCCACTGCTGCCGCGCGTTCCGGCGACCAGGCTGCGGCCGGGCGTCTGGTCGGGCTGTCGGACTCTCTGCTATCAGCGTATTCCGGCCAGGCGGCCAGCGCGGTCGATTACAAGCGCATGCAGGCGTATGTGGCCAGCAGCCTGGAAGGCACCGCCGGCTATATCGACCCGAACCGGGGCACCGATGCGGCCGCCTCGGAAATCAAGGCGCTGCGCGAAGAGAACAAGGCGCAGGCGGCGACCATGGCACGCCTGCTGGGGTCGATGGACAAACTATATTCTCGCTGGGACCGCGATGGCCTGCCGGCGACGCGGGTGGAGGTCTAAATGGCAGCAGCGCCTTTTCGTGTCGTCGAGCCGGTGACTATCACCGACGCGGTGCTGACTTCCAGCAACGTGCCCGAGACGGATTATGCCGAATACGCGGCCGGGACGACATACGCCCTTGGCACGCGCGTCATTCGCAGCGCCACGCACAAGATTTACGAATCGGCTGCCGGAAGCAATATCGGCCACACGCCGGAAACCTCGCCGACGTGGTGGATCGAGGTCTCAGCGACAAACGCCTGGAAGATGTTCGACACCAGCAACAGCACGCAGACGGCCAAGGCCAGCTCGATCAGCGTGACGCTGACCCCTGGCGTGCTGTGCAACGGCCTCGCCGCGCTCAATTTGACCGGCTGCCTGTCGATCCGCGTGCGCGTGGTCGACGCCACCTACGGCACGCTGTACGACGTGACGACCGACCTTTCGCCGCTGTCTGCTGTGTCGGGGTGGTTTGAATGGTTTTTCGGATCGCGCACGACGCGCGCGCAGTTTGTGCTGCCCGATCTGCCGCATGTGCAATCGGCGGACATTCTGGTCGATTTCACCGGCACCCCCGACCTGGCGGTCGGCGTGCTGCTGATCGGCCAGTTGGTCAGCATCGGCCAGGGCGTGAAATACGGGGCCAAGGCCGGCATCACCGACTACAGCAGGAAAGAGACCAACACCTACGGGGATACCGTCCTGGTGCAGCGTGCGTTTGCCCGCCGCGCTAGTTTCACGGTAGCGGTCCTGGCCTCGGATTTTGACGAGACCATGGCGCTGATGGTCGCCCTGCGCGCCACGCCCTGCCTGTGGATCGGCCTGTCCGATTACGACATGACCGTCATTTTCGGCTTTTACAAAGAATTTGAACTGCTGTTCGCCTACCCGCAATACAACGAGTTCGCCCTCGATATCGAAGGATTGACCTGACATGACTATCCCGACCCTGCCCAGCCCGCCGCTGGTCACCGACACTACGGCCAATTTCAACGCCAAGGCGTTCTCCTGGGTCGCCGCCCTCGACGCCTGGACGACGCAGGCCAACTTGACCGGCGCGGCGGCCGACGCCAGCGCCAGCGCCGCCGCCACCTCGGCGAGCAATGCGGCCACATCGGCCAGCACGGCGAGCGCTGCCGCCACCTCGGCGACCGCGACTGCCAACGTGTCGATCTGGGTGTCGGGCACGACCTACGCCATCGGAGACTGTCGTTTCTCGCCGTCGACCTTTCAAACATTCCGCCGCAAAACGGCCGGCGCCGGCACCACCGACCCGGCATCGGACACGACCAACTGGACGCCGATCTCGTCCGATCTGACCGCCGGCCCGACGATCAATAACCAGAACGTCGCCAATACCGATATCAAGAACATCCGCACGGCGACGTTCAACGGAGAGGTCAACAACGCCACCACCACCGGCGCGGTGACGATCAACTGGACGACTGGCGCAGTGCAGAAGCAGGCCGAGCCGACCGGCAGCATTACCTATACCTTCACCGCCCCAGTCGGCCCGGCGCACCTGCAGCTCAAAATCGACTCGGACGGCACCAGCACGGCGCAGACCTTCACCTGGCCGGGCACGGTCGTCTGGCTCGGCGCGACCTGGACGGCCGTGGCGAACAAGAAAGCAATCATCAATTTTTGGTACGATGGCACGACTTACTTTGCCATCGGCACCAATCAGGTCTAAGCCATGGCCAATCGATATTGGGTCGGCGGCACCGGCACCTGGGACGCGAGCAGCACGACGCACTGGTCGACGGTGTCCGGTGGATCGGCGGGCGCCACTGCGCCGACATCGACTGACGCGGTCATTTTTGAC
>Ga0213919_1001007_pt1 | contig 10950 bp, 8 predicted proteins | sample McNCre317MG_FD_161056 | JGI IMG/M metagenome (GOLD analysis project Ga0213919, IMG submission 161056) | Freshwater microbial communities from McNutts Creek, Athens, Georgia, United States - 3-17 MG | ecosystem: Environmental > Aquatic > Freshwater > Creek | place: USA: Georgia | collected 2017-06-12 | reverse complement strand
CGATTGACTGCAAAGCCACCAAAAGCTTGATCTGTTGGCATAAGAGAAATGACATTGATATTTACATGAGCCGGTCTAGAAATGACCCAATCTATAGTTTCAGCAATATCCTCAGCACTCAATGGAGTCATTCCTTTATAGACATTTTCTGCTTTTTCTTTATCTCCATTAAAACGAACTTCTGAAAATTCAGTCTGGCACATGCCGGGTTCAATGTTCGTCACTCGGATTTTTGTGCCTAATAAGTCAGATCTTAAATTTAAACTCAATTGATGGACAAATGCTTTAGTGGCGCCATAAACATTTCCTCCTAGGTAGGGAAATTCTCCAGCAACTGACCCAAGATTTATGATATGCCCTGAATTTCGGTTGAGCATAGCGGGTAAAACGGCATGTGTGCAGTAAAGAAGACCATTGATATTGGTGTTAATCATTTCCTCCCAGTCAGTGAGTTTTGATTTTTGCGCACTCTCTACACCTCGAGCAAGTCCGGCGTTATTAATTAGCACATCAATGTTCTTCCAATTCATAGGGAGATTTTGAAAGGACTCATTTACTTTATCTTTATTTTTCAAATCAAGCATAATTGGTAAAAAACTTTCACCATACCGAGCTTTCATTTCATTAAGTCTTTCACCTCGTCTTGCAATTCCGATGACGAAATGCCCCTTCGAAACAAAACGTTCAACCATGGCCTTGCCAAATCCCGAACTTGCTCCAGTAATACAAATGATCATAAAATCTCCAACGGCAGTACTTAACTTTAAAGTTCAATTATTTTACAGACTAGTTAAAAACTCAAGTAATTCTAAGCGAATTCTTTAAATTTAAAAATGATTAATAAGAATCTATCAATTTTTAAAAATCACGTTAAACTACTAACATATGAAAACGAATATCAGTTTTAATCGAGATGATTTTGTTGGTGTAGCTGTTGCAAAAATCCCCTGCAACAAAGACTTGTCAGCGGCAATTTATGTCAAAATCAATGAAAAATTTATAAAATTTAAAGAAGAAGGAGATTCTCTCTCAGAAGAAAAGATAAATTATTTTATTTCAATGAATGTTAAAGAACTCTATGTCTTTAAAGAAAAAGCTCATCTATTCCTTGAAACTTTAAGTCAATTAAAAAAGCAGGAAATAGAAGAGAAAGTTTCACTTGTCGGAGAATCTAACCGCAATATCGTTGAAAAATTCATTGATTTAAGAGAAGTTGCTTATGAGGCATTTTTAGAGGAAAATTTATCCAATGAGACGGTTGATATCCTCAAAGCCCAAGTTTTAAATTTCATCGAGACAGTTAAGAATAAAAATCCTCAAGCCGATTTATTCGCCAAATTATCTAGTTTAAATAATACCGTCGCAGAACACTCCCTCAATGTGGCAAACTTGTCATTATTATTTGGTATGGCCACAGGTCAAACTCATCTTCATGTTCTTGAGAATCTTTATCTAGGTGCTTTATTTCATGATTTTGGTAAGGCAAAAATTCCAGCAAGCATTTTAGAAAAACCAGTCAGCTATGCTTACGAAAAAGCAATGTCCGATCACCCTGAAGCTGGAGTGGAGCTTTTAAAAAAGGGCGGGTTAAACTCTAAGCCGGTTCTCACTATAGTTCTTGAACATCATGAGCAATTTGGCGGAGTCGGATATCCCAAGGGGATACAGGGTGAATCTATTTATGGATTATCTAGATTAGTTTCAATTGCCAATGTCTTTGATAATGTATGCATGGAAAATAGAGGAAAGTCTTCTATGTATAAAAATGCTATAAAAGTTATTGAGTATGATAATGGAAAGCAATTTGATTCAACTTTATTACCTAGAATAATTGATGTTCTTAAATTAGGTTATGGTGGCTTTGTGCGAAGTCGAAGTAATAAAGAACTAAGCTAATAAGAAATCTAAAATAATTTTTTGAGATTCATCACTTTGCAAGATTTCAAGATGAGATTTTTTAGCGATTATTTCTTTTGTTTCTAAATCTTTTAAAAATGAAGGCAATATTAATGAGAAATCAGGAACAGTGGCATCACCGTCACCGTATACAATTGATGGATTTTCTTTCACTTTCCATTTCTTAAAATGTTTTGGGTAATACAAAAACGTATTTGGTTTTTTATGCCAAATTCCATGATGAACTGTTTTTTGACCTAGGCCATGTAAGTATAGAATGGGTTTTTTCTTTTTTGGCGTTAACAAAATTGGAGAGTCAATCAATTGATGAAATTTTTTAGCTCGCTTAAGATGATAAGACATAAATAAATAGCGCGCATTGAGTGAAGATTCATTTTCGTGCTTTGTGAGACAGCTTTCATGAAATAAGCCTAATTTATTTTTAGTCCATGTTTCGGGATCATATAAGTTAAGAGAGACTATTTTGCGATTTTCATCATAAACGGTATCAAGCCCCTCTGGAGGTAGAAGGTAATAACTAGACTCAAAAGTACTAAAGGCCAGTGCCGACTGCATTTTATGATTCAATCCAAACTTAATGCCGTATTGCATATTTCTAAACATGGCCATGAGGCCTCGAAAAGGGCAAGCTGAGAGAACGATCTTATCAAACAACTCCAAGCCGTTCCAATTTTCTTCAATGGCAACATTTTCGTCATAATCAAGGTCACCAAATCTCAAATAATAGCTGGCTATTAATGAGCCGAAACTATGAGAAATGAGAATTAATTTTCTATCTGGAAAACGATCCTTAACTTCTTTAGTGAGTTGATCAAGAGCTCTTATTCCGTGGATGGGCTCTTTTCTCCAATCCCATGCTAATGGAAAAATGTGATCAATCTTCAAATTATTTAAAAAGGCCATAGATTTATCGTAGGCATCCTCTTTAATTAGTCCACCTAGAATTTTTTTATCGTTGATCAGAGAGTGCGGTTTTAGGTGAATGGCATTAGGGATTGGAATTCCAGGAATTGGAAGTGCGAGTGTTTTTCTTCCGAACAGGACTTCTTTGGTATCTCCCCAGATAAAACGTCCTGAATTTTCATCTTGAAGAGTTGTTCCGTAATAACCTGGAATAAAAATAGCGACTGTCTTAATTAGCATGTTGTTGATGGTAAGCTTTATGCGCGAGAAAATCCAGGAAGATTGATTGATTTTTATTAATTTTATAAGAATTAAGCTATAATGAATTTCATGAAAAAAGGATTTTCGTTGGTTGAAATTATGTTAGTACTTGCAGCTCTTGGAGGTATCGCGCTCCTGGTTACTAAGTTAGGCAAAAGTACCATGGAAATTCAAAATAATTCTCTCGTCATGAATGATTATAACGACCTCGTGCGAGATACACATTTTTTATTAGCTGATTCAAAGTCGTGCAAAGTGAGTCTTCAAAACCTGCAATTTAAAGTTAATGAAAAAAATCACTTAATCGATAACGTTGAATTATGGAAAGCGGACTCAAAAGGTGTGAGCAAGATTAAAAAAATTGTTTCAAAATCAGAGAAATTTAAAAGTCTCACTATCGAAAATGTAAATTTAGTCATTGATGATTTTTCTGTCAGTCAAAAAGATACTACCGATGTCATTGGAACAACCAGCACGCTTAAAGTTAAAGTGGCGATGAATTCTGGAAGAGTTAGCCTTTCAGAAATAGAACATAACTTAAATATTAGTTTTAAAATAGATCCGAATACATCAGTTGCGACTATACTGAATTGTGATCAAGTTGCTTCAAATGAAGCTTCGACGAGTGCAAAAGTTTGGTGCGGAACGCTTGTCAATCCTTGTGGAAACGAGATTATAAATGCAGTGGGAATCGGGCAATTTAAAAGTGGCTTATTCACGGGTAATTTTCAATCTTTAAGTGTTGTAGATTTTAAAATATGCACTGCTGCTAAAAACCATCCGGCTAATTTTAAGACATGTGAAAATTGATAATGAATAGTTTAGAGATTTTTTTCCAAAGTTTTAAGTCTTCTTATCTAGAAATTAAACACAATCAAAAAATCTATTTTGTCTATGTTGTCATGTTAGCAATCGTTTCTTTTTTAAGAAGAATTATAGAGATTTATTTGCCTTTTGATATTTTATCAATGAAGATTATGTCGGAAATATTGTTTTCTTTTGTACCCATTTTAATTTCAAGTAAGATTCTTTATGTTTTAAAGATCAGGCAAAATGGTATGGGAGAATATAATACAATCTTAAAGCAATACTTCATTTATAATTTTTGCTATTTTTCAGTTGCTCTCGTTTGTTTATCTTTTTATCTCTCAATTTTTTATATAGTTTTGGAAGACAATTCATTGTTGATGACATTTTTAATGACAATGTTTTTTATTTTTCCTTTGGTGTATGTAATGATTTATTTTTCTCTTTCGCCAATCGTTGCCATTTTTGAAGAAACTACTTTCAAAGAAAGCTTTATTCAAAGCCGGAATTTGACCAAGAAAAATGTTGGACTAGTTCTGATTAATCACTTGGCTGCCCTTTTTCCTCCTATAGCATTTTTGGGTTTGGGTCTCATAAAAAGTGATGAATATACAATTTTAATTTCTTTCATTTTTGCCATTCCTGAGTCAATGTTGATCATTCTTACTGTCTTAACGACAGTAAGGGTTTATCTCTATCTCAATGAAGTTAATTAAGAGCAAGGCAGATTAGAGTGAAAGCAATTTTTTTAGACAGGGACGGGGTTTTAAATAAGCTTATTAATCGAAGTGGGAAACTTCAAGCTCCCTATACACTTTTAGAGTTTGAGCTTTTTTCTGGCGTCGAGGAAGCTTTGAGAATTATCAAATTTAAGGGGTATTTAGCTGTCGTGGTCACAAATCAACCTGATGTAAAGCGTGCTTGGGTTTCTAGGGAAAGCGTTGAATTGATCAATAACGAAATATTGAAAAGGCTTCCCATTGATGACATTAAAATTTGTTACCACATAAATGAGGACCAATGTTCATGTCGAAAGCCAGCTCCTGGTATGCTCATCGATGCGGCAAAAAAGTGGGGAATTGATTTAAATTTATCTTACATGGTTGGTGATCGGTATAGTGACATTGCAGCTGGGCATGTAATTGGTTGTCAAACCATTCTCATTGGAGATGTCGACAGTGGCAATCAAGGCTCTTTTCCCTCTCCAGATTTTAGAGCGAATTCTCTCATTGAGGCCATGAAATTTATTTAAAAGTTTTTAAGATCTCATCAATCCATGATTTGTAATAAAGAGCATTGGTGTACACTCCAATATCGTTGCAAAGCTCACTTCCTCGGCTGGTTACACCAAATAAGAACAATTTATTTTCTTTTTTTATAAAAGCAGGGCCGCCAGAGTCTCCATTGCATGTTCCAGCCTTTTTTTCATTTAATCTAATTTCAGTTTCATGAATGAAAGAAATAGGAGCCTCTGTCGTTCTTAAAAGTCCATCACCACTTCGGTTGATTTCAAAGCAATTAGAGTATTTACCATTGTTTTCATTTGAACAAACTACATCACCAGATTCTATGTCTTCTTTTTTTACTTTTCTTGCCTCGATCTCATCCATGTCAACTCGATTGACTCCAAATCCTGCGACTGTGACCATGGCACCTAATTTAATATCATTTGAATTAGTGAGAAAAGTCGCTGGTACAAATCCTTTAGGAAGTTCCCCTTTAAATTTAACAATCGCTAAATCTCCAGTATCAACTTCAACCGTTTCATTTTTAGGATCCCATTTGGGGTGAATTTTATAATCAATAACTTGGAGCATATATGTTTGAACGATATCGAGTTCTCTAGCATAGATAATGTAATCAATGTCGTTGGAAAAAACGATTTTAATAGCAGAACTTTTTCCATAGACACAATGAGCGGCAGTCAAAACTGCATTAGGTGAAATTAGTGTCCCGGTGCAAATACTTTTTACTTTTGTGTTGTAAAGACCGACCACTGACGTATAGTTCTCCTGGCCATTTGCCACTTCAGTTCCATTGATTATTTTTGTTTCATTTACTTTAATTTGGCTTAGGTTAGGCTTAGCACCGCAAGCAAAAATATTAAGTATGATGAATAAGAGAATTAAAAAATTTGTTATGCGCATAAATTTCCCTTGAGTTGAAAAGTGCTTATATGAAGGCCATGAGAGTTAGGCAAGCACATATGAATGAGAGTTCTTTTTGACCAATAGCATAAGTTAAGTCATACTTTGAAAATGAATTCTGAGAAATTTTTTAGCCTGTTGATATTTCTATTGTTTATGGAAGCGGCCAGCGGTCAAATGAGTGAACAACCCATGAATGATGAGCCTATTTTGGAAAAGGATCTCTCAGTAATAGACTCTACTCATAAAAGTTTATCCACATCGCTTTTTTATTTATCTGATCACATAGACGCTTTTTTTGGAGGAGAACGTTCCAATGATCTCCCAAATGCTTCAAGACTTAGATTTCTCTTAAATTTTAACAAAGAAGAGAGTTCACCTTACAAAACGAAAGGTGCTGTTAAATTAAATATCGCTCTCGTTGAAACACAAAAAAAATTAAAAATTAGTTTCAAGAATAAATATGAAAAATCTCATGAACAAACTTCTAATGAAAAAAAATCAGAGACGAATGATAAAAATGATCAAAATCAAGCGATTGAAAATTTTGAAACTGAAGTGACAGAAAATAATTACTATGAAAAATTGAAAGAATTATTTAAATGGCGTATTCGAGTCGATTCGGGAATACAATTAGATTTTCCCCCAGATCCTTTTTTGCGCTTTAGTGCAATTAAAAGTGCGACTTTTGGGAACTATGAATTAAGAGCAACCCAACAATTTTTTTATTACCTAAAGAGTAAAGCTGGAGAAACCACTAAATTAGATATAGATCGACCGATTTCAGAGAATGTCTTATTTCGTTATGAAAATGATCTTACTTGGACAGATAACACTGATAAATTTACATTTTTTTCTGGACCAATTATTTATCAAAAAATAAATGATGAACGTGGGATTTCATATAATGCAAAAATTTTTGGTGAATCAAAGCCAACTTGGTTTGTTAATGATTATAGGATTGAAATAACTTACCGAAGATCAATTTTAAAAAAATGGCTTTTTATGGAATTAAACCCCTATGTGCATTTTCCCAAAGGAAGAGACTGGGAAAGTACACTAGGGTTTAATTTACGGTTTGAATTAGTTGTTGGTCGATACTAATCCTCGCGAGAGTGATTTGGCTTTGGAGGAGCATCGCAACTTTTTTTAGCGCCAAGAACCTTTCTTAAATTTTGAATTGTCACTCGTAAATCATGGGCTTGATCTTGCAATGCCAATGAGGCATTTTTAGATTTAACTGACATGTCAGTAGATTCATGAGTTGCATCGTTTAGCTGCTTTAATGCAGTATTAACTTCTTCAACTCCAATACTTTGTTCTTTGATCGCTGTTGAAATTTCACTTATAGATCGATCGAGATCTTGAGCACATGTTTGAATTTTTTCTAATTCTGTCATACACTGTTTTGCCACATCATTTCCGACATAAATTTTTTCTCTACCACTACTAATAATTTTTTGAATGTTTGAAGTTGTGAGTTCAGCTAAAGTTTTTACCTGAGATTGTGAATCCTTCAACATTTTTTCAATTTCATTTGAGGCGACACCTGACATCTCAGCTAATTTTCCAATTTCTTCAGCAACGACGGCGAACCCTTTTCCACTTTCACCTGCTCTTGCCGCTTCAACAGAGGCATTAAATGAAAGAAGTTTCGTTTGAAAAACAATATCATTTATCACTTGGGTTTTTTGAGCTATTTGAGTAATGACATCGACAATTTTATTGATGTCTTCTTTATTTTTGTCTGATGAATTTTGAATTTCATCGTAGCTACTAGAAATGGCCTTCATTTCTGTGAGCATTTGATCAACGGTATCCTTACCTGACTGGGCCGATGCCTTTGTCAAGGTTGATAGATCAGATGCTTGTAAAGCAGATTTGTCATTGTTTTTAATCATGGCCGAAATTTCATCCATGGCCGTTACACTTTCGGTAATGCTGGCCGCTTGAGCATCTACTGAGCGCGAGAGGTTATTACTGATTAAATTAACGAGATGAGAAGAGTTTTGAACATCGTGAACACTTGAAGAAAGAGTTACTACCGCACTCGCAATTCCTGTAATTAATCCCTTTATAATAAAATACGATGCTGTGATACCAATAATTAATGATATAAAACTAAGAAAGAAACTCGCCTGTTCAGCATTCTTGGCAATCTGATCACCTAGTTTTTCACTTTCCTGGGCATCTGTTTGAATTAGATCAGAAAGAGCACCTAATTTTTCTTCGAGAATTTTAAAAGAATTATTAAAACTTGGAAGTTTACTGATGGCCTCAGGTCTTTTATTTTGATTTACAAGATCAACGATTTCACCAGCAGTCTTGATATAAAGCTCAATAGCAGGCATGGCTTCAGATATTGCTAACTTAATTTCTTTATGGAGTGGAAGAGCTTCAATCTCTTTTAGAAGTGATGTCATGTTTTTTGAAGAATCTTGATAATCACTTGTTGTTTCTTTTTTCATCTCCTCATTATTTATTTCTCCAGCATAAATCATGTGATAGACAATGCCGGTCATTCCGTCATGATACATGTCTATTAGACCCATTTTTTTTACTGCAGGAAATTGTACTTTGCTGATATTTTGCATCTGTAAGGAGACATTTTTAATTTGAATAGATTCAAAAATGTTTGAAATAATTGTAATCGATAAAAAAAATGTACAGAGAAGAATGAGTTTTAATTTGAATGATGCATTTTTCATTTTGCTTTGAACCTTAGTAAAATAATTAATTGTAAATTTAATTTCGGTATTATTTTATTTTTTTTAAGTGTGGATAAAAAAAAGCATCCGAGTAAAAAGCTTGGTTAGGTGTGTGTTTTTGATTAATTCACTATAAACATATGAAACTAAGTGCCTAAATAAAAATTAATGTAGCTAAATAATGACTAAAATCAGTAAAAAAAATTTAAAAATAAGCATTCATTTTTAATTATTAAAATACTTTTGCCGAAAGAGTAAACACATATAGTTAGTATTAATTTTTAAGAGAAATTAGGATTTTTATGAAGTCACTTCCATTTAAGCATAAGTTAGTTATCAGCATTCTTGGAATGAGTATAATCCCACTCATCATTATTTCAATTTATAACCTTAAGAGCTCAAGGCAAGAATTAGAAAAGGCGGCCTTTTCTAAGTTAACTGCAATACGAGAATCAAAGAATGCAACATTGGTTCGTTATCTTGAGACCGTTAGTTCTCAATTACTAACGCTTTCCCATGACAAGATGATAATTGAAGCTGCAAGGGATTTTAATTTTTCTTATAAAAAAATTGGAATGGCAAATGAAACTGAAGTAAAAAAATTAAATGAGTATTATACAACTCAATTTTCAAATGAGTATAAAAGCAAAACTAATCAAAATAGTCCATATAATCAAGTTGTCTCAACACTCTCACCACAAAGTCAATTACTTCAACATGCTTTCATTTCAAATAATACCAATCCACTCGGATCCAAGCATTTGTTAAATGAATCGCCCATCGTGCCAGAATATTCAAATGTTCACAAAATTTATCATCCAATTATCCGCGAATACCTAGAGACTTTTTCACTTTACGACGTATTTATCATTGATATAGAGACGAATAATATTGTTTATACTGTCTTTAAGGAATTAGATTTTTCAACGAACTTACTTACCGGTCCCTATAAAGATACAAATTTAGCAGAGGCTTACAAACAAGCCAAAGACTTAAGTAATAAAAAAGAATTTAAAATTGTAGACTTTAAAAAATATGGACCTAGTTATGAAGCTCCTGCTTCATTTATCGCAGCCCCAATATGGGATGGCGAGAAAAAAATAGCTGTTTTAGTTTTCCAAATGCCTCTTGGAACCATTAATAGCATAATGGAAGAGCGCACTGGCTTAGGAGAAACAGGAGAAGCCTATCTGGTAGGAGCTGACAAAAGGCTAAGATCCGATGTACATAATAATAAAGAAATGAATATTTTTAATTCATTTAATAAAGATAAGTTGATCCAGTCTAAGAATGTATCTGAGGCTCTAAATAATAAACCGGGACAAGAGCTAACAGTAAATTATGATAATGAAGAAGTCTTATCTACATATACAAAATTAAAATATCCTCATCTTCCTTGGGTCATATTTGCTGAAGAAAGTACCAAAGAAGCCTTTCGTGAAGCTAATGCACTAAGAAGAAATAGTATCATCTTTATTTTCACGACTCTTTTATTCGTAGTTTTAATCTCACTTTACATCACAAGAAATCTTTCAAATCAGATTGAAGAAATCGTTGAAGTCTTTTCTGGAAGTGCTCACGATGTACAAAACTCAAGTCAAAAAATGGACCTGATAAGTAATAAATTGTATAGAACAGTTCAAACACAAATCTCCAGCATTACTGAAAGTGCTGCGGCGATGGATGAAATATCGGCCATGCTTAAAAATAACTCCAAATCCTCTGAAAATGCAGCCGTTTTATCTGTTGACTCAAAAGAGTCTGCTGAAAAAGGAAAGGGAACAGTTCATAAAATGATAGAAGAAGTTAAAGAAATTTCTAGAAGCTATGATGAGATAGAAAAAAGCTTAGAAAAGAACATAGAAGACAATAAACAGGTTATCCATGTAATTTCAGAAATTGCTAAAAAAACAGCTGTCATAAATGACATTGTTTTTCAAACGAAACTTCTTTCTTTCAACGCCTCTGTTGAAGCGGCGAGGGCCGGAGAAAGTGGAAAAGGATTTGCCGTTGTCGCTGAGGAAATTGCAAACCTCGCAGCGATGTCCGGCGAAGCAGCTAATGAGATTAATTCAATGTTAAGCACATCACAAAATCAAGTGAAGGATTTTGCAGAAAATAGCCAAAAGCGAATATCTTCCATTGTTTCATCAGGTCGAAACAAAGTCAGATCTGGAACAGAGGTTGCCGATCTTTGTATGAGTGAG
>Ga0213919_1001005_pt1 | contig 10951 bp, 18 predicted proteins | sample McNCre317MG_FD_161056 | JGI IMG/M metagenome (GOLD analysis project Ga0213919, IMG submission 161056) | Freshwater microbial communities from McNutts Creek, Athens, Georgia, United States - 3-17 MG | ecosystem: Environmental > Aquatic > Freshwater > Creek | place: USA: Georgia | collected... | reverse complement strand
AACTGAAAGAGATGGTTCATCGTGATAAACGCCGTAAGCAATATAAATGATTGAATTTCACTTACCCTTGCCGCCCACGCTCAATTCTCTTTACCCTGGCAAAGTGCGACGGCATAAAAGCGAGAGATACAAGACATGGATAAGGGATGCTAATGCTATGCTCAATGCCCAGCATGTGCCAAGCATTAAGGGTCTGGTACAAATATCCTATATTATTGGCAAGCCTCGTAACAAGGGTGGCGAAATAACTAGCAAAGCGATGGACTTAGCCAACAGAGAAAAAGCCCTATCTGACTTGATTACTGAACACGGAATTATAGAAGATGATTCATGTATTTGTAAGCTAATCATGGAATGGGGCGACATTGAAGGCGTTGATGTTTTTATCCAACCTTATGTCAGAAAGGAACACTAGCTTTGTCAAATTTCCAGTCCTCACAACCTATATCCTTAATATCATCAGGTATTTTCTGCCCTGCATCCCTGCATAACCCCGCATCATAATGGATACAGACATTGCAGGGAGTAGTAGTCGGCATTTTCTCTAATAAGGCAATCAGTGTAGCTTTTTCATGCGGTGACATCAGCTTCATTTCGGTAATTCCTCTATCTTGAATCCGCCAACCTTAACTGCAAAATTTATAACCTCCATACAAATGCGTTCCCGCTCTTTGGGGTGTGGTATTTTAGTTAGCTTTACAATAGCCTTGTAAATATCCAGCTCTATCTGGTCGTTTACTGACATGTTATTTCTCCGTTTTTTCATCTACTTGCCAAATTCTATCCTTTATCTTTTCATTACATTGTGCTATAAGTTCGACAATACCCATATTGTAATCTTCTCCAGCTTCTCCATCTTTTGTAGATAATCTTTCCAACTCCTTTGATATAAGCGTTGCATACCCTGCAATGTCATCCCATGAATCTTTATGGTATGGATTACCACACACTATCCGAGCCATCTTCATCGCTATCATATCCAACGCAGCCTCAAACCTGGCATCAGCATTGTTATGAACGCCATCATATAATGCTTCTTTGATTCCGCTATAAACCCGCGACACTTCTACAAAATCTCCATGTGTTTCTTCACGTTCTGCAAGCACACTTTCAATACTCATAACTCTACTCCTATAACTTCATGATACTTTCCTACCTTTTTAACATGCACCACCTTTGGCACTTTCAGTTCACTGGTACGCAGCAACGCCTCATCAGTGCTTTTAGGTGGAGCATTGCCTGCATTCTTCCGCCACCAGAAGCAAGCCATTTCCCTTGGTGTCCCGGTATGGCTGAAGCACAGCCATTTACTGAAAGTTTTTAGTATGCCAGATTGATAATCAACGCGCATGGTATCAGGCTTCCCACTTTTTTTATGGCGGTAATAACTTACACCAGTCACCGGATATGATTCAACTTTTAACTGGGTGGAAAGCACGGCGGATTCGCTGGCATTGCGCTCTATCTTGATTTCGGGTGGGGGGAACTCGAAATCACACTCAGGGCATACAGTAAAGCCAGCAAAGACAATGGTTTTGCATTCAGGGCAAGTTTTGGTAGGGGCAGTGCCTTCACCTTTTTCGCCTTTCTTTTTCGCCCTAATCAAGTCAATTGGCCCGTGGGTTTCCAGCCACCCGGAGAAATCAAGAAGTAGGCAGTTTTCCTTGTCTTTAGATAATCTAGTCCCGCGCCCTGCCGCCTGCACAACCAACCCTGCCGATTTGCTGGGGCGAGCAGAGGCAATAAGGTCAATCTGTGGTATATTTGTTCCTTTAGTCATAACATTCACATTGGTAACACAGCGTATCTCGCCAGCCTTGTACCTCCTGAATATTGCTTCGCGCTCGGCTTTAGGCGTTGCCCCACATATCATTTCACAGGATATACCACGGCTGCGAACCTCGTCACGCATATGGATAGCATGGTCAACTGTTGTGCAGAATATCAACCAGCATTTTCTATCTTCACCATATTGCAATATTTCATCAACTATTGCCTTGTTAATATCATGCTGGTCAACCGCCTTTTCAAGCTGCTCAACTATATAATCACCATTCCGAGTGCCTACATCTGATAAGTCAAACTTGGTTGACATCGCCTTGGAAATTAAAGGCGATAAATAACCATCAGTTATGCCTTGCAACATGCCATATTCATACAACACCTTCCCAAAAATGGCGTTTTTACCATCTGTAAGCAATCCTTGAGACATACGAAAAATCGTGGCTGATATACCTAAAACTACTAATTCGGGGTTGGCTATTTTTAAATCAGCAATAAATTTACGATACATAGTGCCATCTTTTTCGCTCAAATCTTGACTCTCATCTATTATTAGCAAGTCAATTTTATGTTTTATATCAAATGCTTTGCGCCATATAGATTGAGTGCCAGCAAAAATAATTTTCCCGTTTAGGTTCTTTACTCCTACCCCAGCACTATAAATGGTAGCTGGGGCATCATGCCATACCCCAAGCATTTCTTCGTAATTCTGTATAACTATCTCTTTGCTAGTTACGGCAATAATAACATTTGTTTCTGGGTATTGTGTAATCATCTCCTTGCACAATCCAGCAATTACTCTGGATTTACCAGTGCCAGTAGCCATTGAGATAAGCCCGTTCTTATCACCGCCATTTTGATAGTAATCCCAAAAAGATTTGCGTGCGGCAACTTGGTAATACCTATCTTTTTTCTCAGCAAGAGCTTTCATGCTATTCTCTTGTAATGTTTCCCATTTAACAAATTATCAACCTGCCTAATATTTTTTGCTTTTACCTTTTGCATAATTATTTCGGTTGTCATATTAAAATCACCAAGCAGCCTAATTTGCCTAACTTGCTCTACAGTTAGTCTGTCGCCATGCCCACAAATAACACGATTGATATAATCTTGGTCATTAGCCCAACGGGCAGCGCACAATGGATTCGGCATACCTTTAATGGATGACATCTTGGATAGCTTATCAATGATAGAATCACGTTCTTTTATGCTCTTGGCATGAAAGCCTAACTTATTTAAATATTTCATCCCTGCAAAACCACCGGGTATCATATTAAGTCCTTGCGGGTACAATGTTTGCTCCACAAGCCTTTCTTCCATATTCATAGCATCTTCATAGCTAAGGTCTGAGGCTATAACCCAATGCACCATAGGTTTATTTGAATGTTCGCGTAAAGCGCGATGGAATACTAAATTAGAACCTGTTAATGCTGCTGATGTGTGTTGACTAAAACGTGAAAACCAGCGTTGCTTTGTAACCCCAACATATCTTAATGGCATTTCTGTGCCTACTTCATGTATATATACTGAATGTTTTCCTGATTTGTTATTATTGTCACTCATCACCAGATTAAGAGGAATAAGTATTTTTGTCTTTGCTCCCATTTTATTTTTTGTGTTCATTATTACTAAAAAGCCATGATGAAAATCATTCCCTTCTGTCTCCCGAATCATGGCTCTATCTTTATCAAAATCCAGCTCAATCCAAAAAGACCCGTTTTTTGGTTTTTGCATTTTATCAAGCAAAAATTTGCTATATGGGGCTTGCAATGTTCTCACCATTTCTGCCGCATCTAGATAAGATGGCAAAAAGTCATTAAGCCTAGATACGTCAATCAATGTTTCGTAAATAGCTTCTTTAACACTTATACTACTCCCCATCATGCCACAAACTCCCATCCGCCAACCGATAAGTCACGCCCTTCTCGCTGGATTTAATTACGTCGCCTGGCACTAGCTTTGGTAAAAATTTGTGCAAAACACAACCTTCAACCTGTTCCTCCGGCGTAAGTATCTTCCCATGCCTTTCACAATGCCATTGCCCATTCTCTATAGCTGTTGAATGGAGACACGTTCTGCAACCCCTATCAGGCATTTCCTGTTCATGGCAGATACCTGAGAATTGGCAAAAACGGCACTCGAACCAACTGGCGGTATCGCTAATCTTCTCTGGTGGCTCTTGCGCGTCAATAATCCGCTGCGCCTTGGCTTTTAGTTGCATAGCAAAGGCGGGGTCGGCTTCGGTACGGACAGATACAGTATCACGCACTCCTGGGGTTGAAACTGTCATGTAATGGCGGTCTGTGCCTTCATAAAACATATAGCAAATAGCCTGTGCGTAATAGACCGGATTCCACTTGCGTAACGCCAGTTTCTCCCCCAAATCAGCGATGGCTTTTTTCAGCTCGTTGAACTTCTTTTCTGATGTGGATTTATGCTCCCAAACATGCAATTTCTTCGGGGCTTGCAATAAGCCTGTAATCTTGCCATCTAGTTTTCCGACAAAATGCCCATTGCAATCGGTATATTCAAACTGCTTGCCAGTTACGGGGTCTAATGTTTCAAGCATTACTCCCTGCGCTAACCTTAGCCTCTCTGCCTGCACCAGTTCTGAGGCGTGTCCATCGGCAAAGTTTTTAAGGGTTTTGGCATCGAAACGCTCACGCAGAGCTAATCTAAACCTATACCAGATTTTACGGCTGCATGACTCCCCGATTACTCCCATGCCTAAGCGTGATGCCCTTGCCGGTTCAGATGCCGCTTTATCTTCGAGAGCGCGGTCGGCAGCCAGCAAGGTAGGGTCGCCATCAAGTAGGTTTGCTAAATCTGTCATTCTGGTACTCTATCATTATGTTTGGTTTTATCATCCCACACTTACGACAAGCGAGGGGGTATAAGCCCAGCATGCGAAGCTGGGCTTGCCCTTCCGTCAGTACAAAATCAGCGCACTCATGCCTGATTACTATTGTTTTGGCTTCTTCCATGACGCTACCGCTGGCTTGGGAGTTGAAGAAGCTACCGCAGGTGTAGGAGTTGCCGCAGGTGCGCCCCATGTTTTGCGTTCTGGCACTGTACCAACCGCAGCTTTTGCCGCCCCCTTCTTACTAGCATACCAAGATTGATAATCTTCCTCGGTTGAGCCGATTGGCAGGTATTTAAGGCATTTATTAGATTCCTTAAAGTTACCCCTGGCAGGCTCAATAGCCAAATACATGCACACCTCATGCCCGATTAGCTGTTCAGTATTCGGGGAAGTGGTAAAGCCAAGGGCTTTGAGTAAATCACCTAATTGCTCCTTGGCAATCTTCACCGCTGTCTGATTCTTATTCACTACGTTGAACTTATCCCAGAACTTGCGGTTGCCATGCTCAGGCGGTGAGGTGATGTCAAACTCAATCTCGAGGTACTTGCCATATGTGGGATTGCCTTGCTGGTCAGGCTTGGTATCCTTCATATCAGCGCGTGTTATCACGCCAGAATAAAAGCCAATTGGAAGTGGCGAACTACTGCCACTGCCTACTGTACGCTCGTACTGGGTAAAATCCTCGCCAAGGGACGATAAATCAAAATTACTCATATTATTAGTCCTTTCTAGTTGTTGTTAATTAGTGTAATTGACTCATTTCAACAGAAAAATATCCACTTCTTTTTCCGTCTATTACTTTATAAAATATATCCCTAAGTCTTTTATCGTGAAGAAATGTAAGTATAATAATTACGGCATCTTCTTCAGAGGTATTTACAATTGCTGCTGATTTAGTATTTTCATCACCAACATCAACAGAGACTCCTAGCATATATTTAACCCCGGATTCATTAAGCAACGCAACTGCTGCATTAAATTTCTCCTGATTCATAACCTATCCTTTTTCTGTAAGAATTTAGGTTTAGGTGCTTCTTCCTTAGCGGCATCCGCCTCCACTTCCTCTGGTGCAGGTTGCTCTGCAACTGGCTCAACTACTCTTACCGCCTTTTTAGCTGGTTCTGGCTTTGCTGGCTCAGGTTCAGTCTCAAACTGTTTGAACCAAGGTATATGGGTTGCCATAGCTCCCCATAAATCCTGCCAATCTTTGTCCTTGATATGAATCTGCGCTGGCAAATCATACCTGTTTTTAGCATCCCATGCTGGGCGTTTTTCAGTATAAACAATACGCTCGCCATTACCTACGCCACGCTGCCTTGAATTACCAAAGCCAAGCTCTTCTTCTGCACGAGCTACTCTCCAATTGGCAAAGAATACAGCATCACAATATTCTGTGATTTTGTCCTTGGCAGAAGTTTTATCACTATTTTGCAATTTCAGTGTCCAGCTATCATAACTATCACCATCTGGCGGAGTTATCTTTTGCAATGTAGAATGAGCAAGGAATATAACAGCCATGTCTTTACCTATGCGAAGCCGGTCAACTAAATCTAAAAAGTCTTGCCAGTAATCTAGGGCGAACTTATAGCCCTTGCCAAATCCATAATCTTCAATAGAGCTTATCGGCTTGCCTTTTTCAGTGGTGGGCTGTTGCTTAGTTAAGTATTTCCATACCATAGGCTCAAACCAATCCAGAGTGTCATAAACTACTGTTTTAAAATTATGCTCCTCGTTTAAAAGCGATAGCGTCATTTCCATAACATCCTCATAGCTTTTGGCTTGCCAGCGTGGCACGTCAAGATTGCCGAGCGAGTTTTCGGTAAAGATGAATACAGGGTTAGGGGCATTGGCGGCGAATTTACTTTTCCCAATTCCCTCATCACCAAAGCAGCATAATATAGGCGGGGATGCTGAAACCCCTGTTTGCAGACTTGCTAATGATATTGCCATTTTTATTACTCCTTTATTTTATAACCGGTTTCTGTTTGCTCTAATAACTCTAATTGGCATGCTTTTAATGCACACATTTTGTCATGATTTGCTTTGCATAAATGAGGTGACAACCCCCATCCTGCTATCCAGTTTATAGGCGTAAAATAGTTAATTGACTTCATTGCTTTATCGTATTCATCAAAACTAATTTCACCGTTTGCTTTTTTTACTACGTCAATTGCAAGCATAGCGCATTCATATTCCAATCCCATATCCCTACTCCTTATCTTTTACTATTTTGAGTGTTGCGTTACCCTTGCTGATAGTCCGGGCTTCTTCAAAGAAGCTACGCACATCATCAGGGAAGTTCTTATATGCAGTTTCGCTTATATTGTATTTAACCTGCATATATAATTCTGGGTTCTCACCGCTGCTGGCTATCTCTTTATACTTGGCAGCCATAAGCTTTTCGTCCCATAAAACTTTTTTAGGGATATTGACCTTAACCTGGTGATTGCCAACAGTGATAGTAACATCGCCGAATGGTTCTGGTTTCATACTGAGTAATGCTTGGATTTCTTTTTCGCGGCGGTCTAGCAAGTCTGCTATCGCCATTTTCTTATTGCGCTCGGCAACTGCTATGGTTGCTTCTGCCCCTTCAATCTGCCGTAATAATTGGTCGTCTGTTGCATCGCTAGTCATATTCAAGTCCTTTCAAGTTAGTTCAAGTAAATGTCAAAATTCTATTTGACAATAATAACGGTAAGCCCCTATTGTGTAAATGTCAAGCACTAAAAAACATAAATTGGGGAATTATTTATGAGCAGACTAACACCGCACAAACGCAAGGTTTTTGGAGCTTTATTAAGAAGTGAGCGCGAAAAAAGAGGGTGGAGTGTACGAAAAGTCGCAGAAATAATTAGCTATTCTTTTTCTTCTCTAGCGGCAATGGAGCGTGGCGAAGAAGTCAAGTTAAAAATGTCAGTAATTGAGAATCTCTGCATCCTCTATGAGCTACCATTGGATGATATATGTATATCCATTGAGAAGATACCTACACATATTTTCTATAAAATAATTGATGCCCCTGAGTTGATAAACATCATTCGCAATTATGAGGTGTAAATATGGTTTATACGATTGACCATTTGCGCCCTATATTGGATAGAGTTCGCACTGACATTACAGCAATTAAAACACCAGACGGCGCATCAATTTGGAAGCGTGACCAACCACTTACCAGTGAAAGAATTAAAGACCATTTAAACGGCATTTGCCTACGCGGGGTATGCCCTATTAAAGAGGGTGAAAATACTACACGACTAGCACTGCTCGACCTTGATTCGCACAAAGGCGAAACAAGCTGGAATGATATGTTAGAGATAGCACAGAAAATATTTGAAGCCTTTTTACTCCACGAAATTTGCTTTGATGGGTTCAGGTCTAGCGGCGGAGCCGGAATCCACTTAATAGCAATCTGGCAAGACCCGCAAGACGCTTACAGTGTGCGTGAATTGTTCAAAGAGGTATTGGCAGGGATAGGATATAAAAATGGCACTTCGGGCGTAGCAAATAAAGAGGTGGAGATATTCCCCAAACAGGACTTAGTTGCTAAAGGCGGTTGTGGCAACCAGTTCATTTTACCATACAGCCCAAAAGGTGTGCCTATTATCGAGCCTGAATGGAAAATATCAGCATCGGTTGAACTACGGGCAAAGCCTCTGCCCAAGCCTAAGAGATACCCTATATATAATGGGAAGATAGATGAAGAAGAGGCGGTAAAGGCTCTTCAATTTATAGACCCTGATGTTAGTTATTCTGTATGGGTAGAAATTGGCATGGCATTACAGGAGCGTTTCAGCAATTCTGGATTTGATATGTGGGATGCCTGGTCATCACATGGAACAAAGTATAATTCCAAAGAAATGTGGAATAAGTGGCAGTCATTCCGCAATGATGGTGGTATTACCATAGCTACCATGTACGACCATGCAAAACTTGCTGGGTGGAAACCTGAGCCAATAGAATACCCAGAAGTTGACACTACTTTAGCCACTGAATTTGTAAATAAGGCATTAAAAAAACCTGAAATAGAAAAATTGCAGCCGGAACTACCCCTTTCTGAATTTAATATTAACTTTGAATCCTTAAAACTTGAAGGGTTAATTAATGATACTGTGCGTTATATTTTGCAAGATTCATGGCAGCCGCAGCCTATTCTTGCTTTGCTCAATACGTTAGCATTTGCAGGGGCAGTATTTGGGCGCAGATATGCCAGCCCACTTGATACTCGTACTAACATTTATTTAATAGGCATTGCAGATACTGGCTGCGGGAAAGATACATCACGCAAACGTATAGCTAAATTGGCAGAATTAGCAGGGCTAGGAGATTTTATTGGTAGCAATGCTATTCGCTCTGATACTGGGATTGCCAGGTCTTTGGCTAGTAATCCCTGCCAAGTATTGCATTTGGATGAATATGGTAAATTTCTACAGGCATTGTCTGACCCAAAGGCAAATGTTCATCACAAATCAGTTATAAAATTATTTATGCAATTATATTCTGACTCCAGCGCGGTTTATAAGCATGGAGAATATGCAGATGTTAAAAATAAACAGGTAGTTATCCATAATCCTAACCTATGTGTATATGGGACTACTACTGAAAAAGACTATGTTAAGGCTCTGCACAGAGACGCCATTGAAAGTGGTGAATTAAATCGCACTGTAGCTATTAAAGTAAACGCAGTTAATAGAGTTAGAGTCGATAGTATAGCAAAAGCAGATGATGATTTAATTGCTGCATGGAATCGCTTTTCTTTAGAAAACTCAGGGCTTAATTCAATGCTTAATTCCCCTACAATCCCACCAGAACCAATAATAGTTGAATGGGGCGATTGTAACGACTTGCAATGGGATATTGCCAACGAGCAAGATTTATTCATACGCGATGAGCCAAATGGATTAGGTGCTTTGTGGGTTAGGAGGCATGAGAATATTATAAAAATTGCCATGATATTTGCTATCGCCAGAAATAAGTTAATGCCAGAATTTAAAAAACAAGATTTTGAAATTGCAAAGAAAATTGTCGATAGCTCGATAAAATACATGTGTCATTTAGCAAATAATCATATTTCTGATTCCGAGTATGAAGGATTGCAACAGAAAATTTTGAAATACTTGAAAACCAAGCCAAATGGGGTGGGTATGACGGATTTAAACAATAAATTCAGAAGCATCAAAGCGAGAGAACGTAGAGAAATGTTAGCTGATATGGTCAATCAGGGAGTTATAACTATTGAAAAAGGCGGAATAGGACAACGACCAAAAGAAATAGTCAAGATTTGCTAATCTCAATTTCAAATCCTGCATTTTTCAGGACTGCCAAATCCTCCACAAGCAAAGTCTTACCGCCTTTAACTTGGGCTATGGCTATAGATATAGGGTCATCAGGGAAGTAACGAATAGTGCCGTACAGATTCTTTGCTGTTAGTTTTAATGTTGGTAATTTGCTCATAACGCCCCACACATCTTAATAACGGTTATAATTATCATCCCCCATGCAATAATGGTCGAGCCTATCAGTACAAAGAATCCTTCGCGTAGTTTAGAACGGTTATTGTCATTTGCTGGCATCACACACCCTTAAATAGCCAGAGCATTACCCCGACTATTCCTATACATGCTAAAATTGATAATAAAACGCTTGTCATTGTTTATTTCCTTCCCAATAACCATTCAATTAACGACACCTTCAACCCCTGATAATACCCTAACTCATAATAAAAACGATATATGGGATTTTTAAAAGGACATGCAGTTATTTTGCATCCGGCATAACCTGCGCGTTTTCCCATACGATAAGCTTCAAACATTTTTATGCCCTCCAACATTCTACATTATCAGCAGCATCGGCTAGCTTAGAAAAGCCTTGCGCCCTCAGAAACTCACTTATTATTCCATCAAGGTTGCATCCGTTAGATTCTTTATCACGGGTATTACATTTTTCTTTTATCATTTGCAAAGCTTCATTCTCGGTCATATATTCCCCATTATTCTCCCAATGTTTTCGGGTTGTGGATAGCATTATTTTCGTCTAGCATAAACTCAAGGAAACTGCGCCCTCCTCTGTGGATAACTTAGCGTATAGTTCGGCAGTTAGTGTCATACGCGCCTGTTTATCTTTTATCCCTTCCAGCAAGGTTTTAACGTTATCCTTATACCCTGCTTTCCATTCTTTGAGCAGTGAATCTGGCGTTATCATAATTACCCCGACTATTCCTATACATGCTAAAATTGATAATAAAACGCTTGTCATTGTTTATTTCCTTCCCAATAACCATTCAATTAACGACACCTTCAACCCCTGATA
>Ga0213919_1001004_pt1 | contig 10953 bp, 7 predicted proteins | sample McNCre317MG_FD_161056 | JGI IMG/M metagenome (GOLD analysis project Ga0213919, IMG submission 161056) | Freshwater microbial communities from McNutts Creek, Athens, Georgia, United States - 3-17 MG | ecosystem: Environmental > Aquatic > Freshwater > Creek | place: USA: Georgia | collected 2017-06-12 | reverse complement strand
AAATATTGATAAAAAACTCATCAAGTGTAGAAAATATTTTGTGGCCTGATCAATTTGCGATAGCGAAGCACCTAAAATCCAAAAACTTGCAAGGTCTGATTTAATTTTATTAAAAAAGATTAAGAGACCAGAAGAGATACAAAGAGACACTAATAAACTCATGGCCCCAAATAAAAAAACCATAACTGTGCTTTCAAGTTTTAAGGCCCAGACTAAAGTGGCGTTTTCTTCTTCCCAAGTTTTAAGTTCCATGGCTTGAGGGAGTTTATTATTTATTTTTTTAAAATCAATATCATTATATATTCTCACACGGTTTAAATCACGTGCCTGAATTAAATTTTGAATCAACGGCAATCGAACCCACAGATGATAAAGATCTATTTCTGGGACATCACTGCTCATCGTTCGATCAACTCTGATGGACTGACTTCTTGGAACATCATCTAACAAATTATCGACGTGTGCTGGAGAAATAATTTGCAGAGTCTCTGGAGGTGCAACACCAATTTTGTAAGCGAGATCAAGAGGAATAATGGCATCAACTTTTCTTTGATCGATACTGGTTTTTAAATCATTTCTGAGTAAATCAGGAACAAATCCATTTTGATCTATTCCATGGACAACTACTGGAGTAATAAATGTTTTATACCGAACTAAAAGTTCTATTTCATATTCTTTTGTGTACTGAGCTTTTTCACGGTCTAGAAGATCAAAGAGAACTTTGAGTCTTTCATCCTGGGTTTCGGCCTTAAAATAAATCGTCGCTTTCCCAATGACAGATTTGGATCGCACCATGAGTTTATTTTGAAGCCCCCCCATAGTACTTTGAAGGACGATGAGTGCAAAAGCTGAAATAAATAAGCCCAAGACAGCAAGGATCAGAAGTCTTTGGCGATTTTTAGCAGAGACGATATAGACGAAAAAGTACTTTAAGTAAGTTTTAAACACAAAAAATTATTTCGCCTTTTCATAAAAAGTCGATTTCTGATCAACTAGGTCCCTAAGATAATCAGAAGGAGCATATCGATGTTTATCTACACTACTTTCAAAATTTTTAAGTGCATTGAAAATTTTATCAAGTCCTTCAGAGTCAGCATATCTTAATAAGCCTCCTCTAAATGGAGGAAAACCAATTCCATAAATTAATCCTAAATCCACATCAGAAGCACGTGTTACGATACCATCTTTAAGTATCGCTGCCGCTTCATTGATCATTGGTAAAAAAAGTCGCATTTGAATTTCAGATTCATTCATTGATTTTTTTTCAGTAGGAAGTAAGCTTTCTACTTCTGAATTCGGTCCTGTCACTTTACCTTTCTCATCGTAAAGATAAAATCCTTTTGAATTTTTCTTTCCTAAAAAATTTTTATCTAATAGCTTTGAAGAAAACTTTGATGGCAGGGCCCTTTCACCAAGACCATCATGCATAACTTTCGCAACTTTAACTCCAACATCAATCCCCACTTCATCTAAAAGTCGACATGGGCCCATTGGCATACCAAAGTTCAGTGCGGCCTGATCTAAATCTTTAACACTCACTCCTTCTTCAAGGAGGTAACCAGCTTCATTTAAATAAGGCATAAGGATTCTATTGACTAGAAAGCCCGGGCCATCTTTAACGATAACTGGAGTCTTTTTAACTCTTAAAACCCATTTATGTAGGGCCTCAATTGTTTCAGGAGCAATTTTATCATGGATAATGATTTCTACTAATGGCATGAGGTGAACAGGATTAAAAAAATGTAATCCCGCAAAACGCTCTGGATATTCTAATGCTTTCGACATTTCTTGAACTGACAAAGAAGAAGTATTACTGGTGAGCAAACACTCTCTTCCTACTTGCTTTTCTGTTTCAGCAAAGACTTTTTTCTTAATGTCCATATTTTCAACGACAGCTTCAATGACCAAGTCAACTTTTTTAAATCCGCTGTAGTCTAACTGAGCCGTGATTGATCTTTGCTTTCTTTCAAATTCATCGGCTGTCATTTTTTTTCTTTTTAAGGCCCCGCTAAAATTTTGGGACGATTGCTTTAAGCCTAGATTGAGAGCGTCTGTCGATAAGTCTTTCATCAAGGGATACATCCCTGCATCGGCCATCAGCCAAGCAATTCCTCCCCCCATCGTCCCTGCTCCAAGAGCAGCTCCTCTTTCAAGCTTAGGTAATGCTTTTGATGAAGTAGGACCGTTATATTTTTTCACGGCCTCTGACATAAAATAGATATGCTGAAGATTTTTACTTTGTTCACTAATCGCCAACTCTCCAAAAGCCTGGGCCTCTGAAGCGAGATAGCTCGTGCGTCCTTTCATCATTCCTGAATCCATGACATCAAGAATTTTTAGCGGTGCTTGATAAAATCCATTTGTCTTCTTGAGAACGCTTTCTCGCACTTTTTGAAAAATAATTTTTCTTGTAACAAAATTTTCAGTAGCTAATTCTTTGAATGACTCTCCCATAGAAAGAGATCTTTTTTTATGATTAAAAAACTTATGCGCCATACTAAGAAGATTTTCTCTCGGATACACTTCCTCAACAAGTCCCATACGTTTGGCTTTATCAGCACGCAATGTTTTTCCAGTTAAAATCATGTCCAGTGAATTAGGAAGTCCAATTTTTCGTGGCAATCGATAGGTTCCACCAAATCCTGGAATTATTCCTAGTTTCACTTCAGGTAATCCCAATGAGGTTTTATTCGAGTTAGAGGCCAAGATCACTTTACATGACAAAGCAAGCTCAAGACCGCCACCAAGACAAACTCCATCGACACAAACAACAGTTGGAATAGTTAAATCTTCGATGCGGTTATAAATATTTTGTCCTCTTTCTGCTCCATCAGCCGCTTCGGCTTCAGTTTTCATGCTGGCAATTAAATTAATATCGGCACCAGCTAGAAAACAATTTTCTTTGTGAGAAAAAAAGACTGCTCCATTTAATTCACTAGATTTTGAATGAAGCTCTTCGACGATTTCTGACAGCTCCATTAATGTATCGCGATCAAGCGCCGTCATAGATTTTGGACTATTAAATCCAAAGCCGATGTAAGCAATTTTATTTTTATATTCAATACTTATTTTTTGATTGGCCATATACCTACACCTTCAATTAATTTTTTAACGAACGAGATTCTCAACAATCACTGCTCCACCTTGTCCACCACCGATACACAATGACGCAAGGCCATACTTTCCTTTTCTGCGTCTTAGTTCGTGAATAAGTGTGACTATGAGTCTTGATCCTGTTGAACCCACTGGATGACCAAGAGCGATTCCGCCTCCGTTGACGTTGACCTTTGACCAGTCTAACTCTCCCCAAGCACGATCAAGACCAAATCGCTTTGCAACTTCAATATCTTTTAATCCAATGGCTACTGCCATAATTTGCGCTGCAAAGGCTTCGTTTAATTCAAATAGATCAAAATCAGATAACGTTAATTTTGCTCTTTTCATCACTCCATCCATCGCAAGAAGAGGTCCCATACCCATTCTCTCAGGTTCTAATCCATGAAAGTGATAATCAGTCATTTTTGCCATTGGCTTTAGATTATATGTTTTAACTGCCTCTTCAGAAACAAATAATAAAGCAGATCCACCATCTGTGATTGGACAACTATTTCCCACAGTGACGGTTCCAGACTTTTTATCAAAGTAAGGCTTCATTTTAGCAAGGCCCTCAACAGTCGAGTTGGCCCGAGGTCCCACGTCATCAACTAAAAGTTTATTGAGAGATCCTCCAATCGTAATCGGAAGAATTTCATCTTTAAATTTTCCATTCTTAGTCGCTTCGGCAGCTTTTAAGTGAGAATTATTGGCGTAGGTATCTTGCGCTTCACGAGTAATTTTTAATTCGCGGGCCAAAAGCTCCGCTGTCTGTCCCATATTTAATCCGCAAAAAGGATCTGTAAGACCTTGCTCGATAGCAATAATGGGAGTGAGAAAATTTGGTCTAAAGCTGCTAAGAGCACTTAATTTATCTCCCATGCTCTTTGCTTTCATGAGCTTGGCAAAAAGTTCAGTCATGTCTTTACCGTACATAAGTGGCATTTGCGACATCGATTCAACACCACCAGCAACAATGACATCACTTCTACCACTGGCAATTTTTAGATAAGCTTGAGAGACTGCTTCCATTCCAGAAGCACAATTTCTATGAACACTATAACCAGAAGTTTTTTTATCTAGACCGGCTTCAAGAGCGATGACACGACCAACATTGGGATATTTGGCAGGAGTCCCCGTATTTCCAAAAATAACTTCATCAACTTCAGTTGTAGGGATTGATGTATTATCTATTAGATGTTTGACCAAATAAGCACCAAGGTAAGGGGCTTGAACATCTTTTAAGTCAAGACCTGCTTTAGCCTGTGGCGTTCGTTTTCCATCGACGATGTAGACATCTCTCATTGACATAAATCACTCCATGATTTTTTTTAAACTTCTCTGCTTAATCTTCTTAAATTCTATAGTGAGTAATGCATTTTTGAAAGGATTGGATAGATTTTCTTTCGATTGAACATACCAGACCAAAATAAACGGGCATCACTGAGGATGCCCGTTTTGGATTAATTGAGAATTTTTAAATTAGAATTTAATCACTAAGCCAGCTTGAATAGAAGTAACATCCCCATTTTCAATTTCTTTAGTAATATTTTCTAATCGACCTTGATCAGGGTTCGTGCTAACAGTTTGCGCTGATTTAGAAATCCCAGAACTTAAGTTTTTCGCGTATGATAGATCTAAGTTTAAGCCAACGGTGTTGTTGAAATCAAACTCAGCACCAAGTTTTGCCATCGCTGAAAACGCCGTTGAAGAGATACCTTCATTTCCAAAGTTCACACCATTCGTATAGTAAGAGGTAGTATCCTCATATTTTAATGTCGATCTATTTAAAGCCACTCCTAATCCTGCGTATGGTTTAATTCTTGATTCTTCAGTAAAAAAGAACTTTCCATTAGCTTCAACTGAAAATTTTCCAAGAGACATTTTTCTACCTGATCCATACACTCCATAGTAACCAGTGTTGTAACTTCCATAACCACCTGAGACGAAATCGTTGGCAACATCTGTTAAATCCAAACTTGCATATCCTAATGCTAGACCTACGGCCACTTGAGGCATAACCATAGTTTCAGCAGAAACACCAATCGTTAAATTAGATTCTAAATCAATTCTGTCACCTTTAATTGTGCTCGTCCCTAATTGAGGAATAATTTTTGAATTCTTAACTTCTTTAACTGGCTCAACTGGTACTTCCACAATTTTTGTTTCAACAATAGGGGCCGGTGCAACTGGTGCTGGTGCAACTGGTGCGGCTTGAACAACTTGAACTTTATCTTCATTAAGATTATTTAAGCTGTTATTAAATGCACCTTGAAGTTTATTAGTTAAGGCCAATTCTTGCTTAACTCGTATATCTTCAATCTTCTTTTCAACCATTAATTTATTTCGCTCTTCAAGTTTTTCTCTTCTTCTTTTTAAAAGTTCTGAAGGAGAAAGCTTTCCATCAATGTCAATTTGATCCATTTCTAGGGCGTCACTATTGGAAAGTGCATCTTCTGCGTCTGAAAGATCATCATATTGAGCATGAACATTATTTGAGGCCACTAATGCCGTTGCCAGAAATAAACTCATAAAAGTTAATCTTCTGTTGTCATTTGAAAACTTCATAAGTACTCCTCATAAAAACACGACCTCATTGAGACCGTTTTAAATTCATTGCTATTTAAACCATTAACGATCAGAGTCTAACAGACATAAATAATGACTTGTTGAAAAAATTATTAAATGTGAAAAATTTACAACGAGAAAGGTTATTTCTTGAAAGGAAAATACTGAAAAGGCTTACTGCCGCCAGTGGGTTCAAGGTAACTATTTATTTTACAGAGTATTTTCGCTTTGTTAGCGGCACCTTTACAATCTTCAGGGTTCCCTAGGTATTTGTTTCTCACGTAAACCAGAAGCGAACTAATAATAGAAACCATCACAACTAAGAGGAGAATATACTCCACTGCCGATTGCCCTTTTTGATTCTTTAAATAAAAAAACCTTGAATGATTTCCCACTTTTAAAGAGACTCCTTCCATTTTTTCATTTCAATTAATGATGAAAAGGTCCCCAAAGAGTCTTCGTTATAGGGTCCAAAATAAAGGACGTTTTTTAGTTTTGACATAAAAAGAGGGGCACTATCATCAATAACATCGACAATTCTTTTTCTCAAACTTGCCTCTAATCTTTCATGGGCATGGAAATTCTTATCTTCGATAAAGACATCTAGAGTAAATTTCATTTGACATGTTTGGATCAAGAAAGTGAATTCTGGAAAAATATACTTTAAGTCAGATAGTAAATTTTCTTTGATGGCCTTCTCTATAAAGTCTATCTTTATGCCTTCTTTTTTTGCTAAGATGATGTTGAATGTACCTTTATTATCATCATTAAAATTTACTTCCCAGAAAGGCTTTTCAGTCCCAATTTTAATAGCCGAAGTGAAAACACATTTTTTATTATGTAAAAAAGCTGGTAATTTTTGGGCAAATTCAATCTCAACGTTGAGACAATTATAGGAAAGAACTTTTGAAGAACTAAGTTTGATTGGCAATCCAACCGGGTATCCACCAATGAAGGCCATTTTTTTAGGTTTCACTATGCCATCGAAACTTTCTAATTCAAAACTTTTTACAAAGCCTTTGTGGAATTTTAAATCACCTAAATTTAATTTTTTAAATTCTCCTCCATTTTGATCGTTAATCACTAATAAATCTGCAATTAAGCGTTCGTGATCTAATTTATAATAGGGAGAAATTAATGAAAAAAAGAGGTGCATAAGTTCAGATTGACTTCCGGTGGAACTCAATCGGTTCTGAAAAAACCCTCTCATCATATAAATGAGAGCCTGAAAGTCATAGAGATCATCATCTTTTAATAAATCTTTATTCTTAAAATTTGAAAAGAAAAATTCAAAATGAGATTTGAAGAGCTCTGGTAATGTTGTCGCAAAAAGATTGGAAACTTTAGAGGATCGTTTTTCACTGAATATGAATGAACTGATCTTTTGGCAGAAGTCTTTGTAGAGAATATCAAAATTCGTTATTTCATTATCATAACGAAAAGTACCGTCCGTAACTTTAGGTGAGAGAAACAATTTGGGAAACTTGCGAGAGAGCTCTCTAAAGTTTCGATGAGGAGCATCCCCTAAGATCACCTGTCTTTTGCCAACATAAAAATGCACGCAGGAAGGGCTAAGATAGTCCTCAATATTTATCAGAGGAGCGAGTGCATTTTTTTCACCCCAAACTTTTAAGAGTTCAATATCTAAAGAAGTAAGTGAATTGGTAAAAAAATCGCCATAATTAAAGCGATCATCATCCAATATCATCACTTTTTTTCCTCGCGCGAGTAAACCTAATGAAAGGAGATACGCAAAAAAATTGTGACCGACTAGAGCATAATCTACAGAGCTATCTTTCATGGCAAGAGCTCCTTAAAAAGTTCATCAGATTGATGAATAATTTCATTAGAAAGTTTCTCTCGGGCCTTGAGGTCAGGATTTTTTAAATGAATTGACATAAAAAGATTATAAAAGGAATTTGGTAACTTTAGTACATGAATTTCATCTGGAAGTAAGCTCTGAACAATTTCTAATTCGGTCGATCGATGAGTTTTAGGTCCGACGATAATGATATTATTCATAAAAAAGGGTTCTAAAACCGAGTGAATTGATCGCTCATATCCACCGCCGATATAGCTAAAACGAAAAAGAGTGTACAATTCACAAAGTACACCACTTTTTTTCAAAATTATAATAGGCGCAGGTTTAAATGAACTTTGACCATCTAGCACTTCAATTGGAACAAGCGCCCCCGTGACAAGGTTAATTTTTTCGACTAATTTTTCAATAAATTCATTTTTTAATTGGTGAGGCACCAAACAAAGATGAATTTTATTTGAAATAAGATCATTGATAAGAATTTTGTCATTTAAGATTTCTATATCGCTCGGCCAAACACTACCGAAGATAATTTTTTCACTAGGACTTTTATTATCTAAAAATTCTAAATATTCCTTAAAAGAAGTCACTTTGCTAAAATCATTAAGGACTTGGTGAGAATTCTTTTTTCTCTCGATAATTCGAGGAACTCTTAAATCGCAATTTTTAATAAAATCAATTTTTAAGAAATTCAACTGCACTAATTGCTTTTGGTCTATTGCTGTTGCAGCGACAACGTATGAAAAAAATTTAAAGCTTTCTTTTTTATACCAAGAAAGTTTTTTAGTTGTGGCCGAAAGTAAAACCAACTTTTTATTGAAGAATTTTAACAAAAGAAGTTCTGGGTAAAAATCATAGCGACAAAATACAATCACTTCACTGCTCACCCATTGCCAAAGACTTTGAAAATATAAAAAGGCAAAAGGTGAGTTTGATAAAAGTGGCAAACGCAAAAGCCTCACATTATCAACATGAGCAAAATAAAGTTTCTGGCATTTTTCTTCAACAGAAGGTGACGAGTAGATGATCTCGATTTTTTTTGACTGAGATAAAGCCTTACTAATGAGGGCCGATGATTGTTCTAGTTCACCCTCTGAAGATATTTCAAAACATAGGTCTGCTTTTACTTGATGGCGCTTAAAACTTTTTGAAGCAGGATCACGTAAATTTAATCGCTCAAAATCTAGACGTCTTCTCACAAAAGGAATTAAAGACCTAAGAACGATCATTGCCACTGAAAGTGGCAAACGCATTAAAATGGAAATGATTAAAAAACTTACAAATACAAAATGTGACATTCATGGCCAGAATCTCAAAGCAGTGCCTAGTTGTCACTTTTTATTAAAGTCATAGTAAGACAAAGTTACAATAGTCATTTCCATTCTTACAATTCCTTACAGTGGACATTTTTTCGCGTCAACTGCCCTAAAGAACATTGTAATCCTGATTAAAATAATACAGAATCATGACTTTAGTTAGACAGACAAAATGAATCAATAAATAACTTTACTACCCCATCAATGAGGAGTCATAGACATGTTTTCTAAAATTACGATTGTTTTGGCCATGGCACTAAGCCTAAGTGCCTTCAACCAAACTTTTGCTCAAGCAAAAAAACCTGCAACAAAAAAAGCCAGCGCCAAAGCTGCTGCTAAAAAAGCTGTCACTAATACAGATGCAAAAGCTCAAGAAGATGCCAAAGCACTAGAAGAAGCAAAAGCAGCAGATGCAAAAGCTGCACTTGAAAAAGCAAAAGCCGAAGAAGCAAAAGCTCTTCAAGAAAAAGCAAAAGCAAGCGCGACTACTGACACAAGCACCTTAGCAACTGTGAGAAAATATATTTCTGCAAGCTACCATGGCGAATTCTATTTCGTTCGTCGCGACATCACGAGTGCAAACGAAAAAGATCACGACATTCAAGATTTTAAAGTCATGCACAATCCAACAGTCATTGTTAAACCTATGGCAAACTGGAAGTTTTTATCAACTGCTGAATTTAAATACACTGATGTTGATCCAGCTGCGGCTCCATATCCAAATCGTTTTTATCGCGCCCTTTTCCTCCTTACTCGTGAAAACGTCCTCACTCAAGCTGAGCATGGATTAAAAATGGATGTTAGTATCGGGCGAAGAATGTTTGATAGGAAATCTGTTCCGGCCATCTACGGTAACAACCGTATCAATGTGAACTTAAGCCGAAAGTTCTCTGATAAACTTAACTCCTCAATTCTTGTTCAGTATTTAAATAACGATCCAGCTAAAATCACTGGTTCAACTTGGAAACACAGTCTTGAGTTAATTCCAACAATCAATTTCCAAATCACTGAAAAACTTTCATATTTTTTTAACGATGATTTTATTTTAAACACCGCTTGGAAATCTAACTCTCCAGCAAGCACAACAATCTCTCATGAAATGAACGTAGGGGTTCTCTCTTACCAATTCACTGATAAATTGAGTTCATACTTTCAGTTTAAGTATCTACACACTGAAGATTTCACAAAAGCTACAGCAAAAGCCGACAGCTTTGAGTACTATATTGGAGCAACTTACGCGGTTACTCCAAAATTTAGCATTACACCAGAAGTAGGTAGCCCTATGTTCGTTGCTAGAGATGGTAAATTCTTCGCAGAAAACATGAAATATCCTGAATTTGCTCTTTACTTAGACGCTAGTTTCTAATTTAAAAAATACCCGAGGATTGTGAGTGGGATAATTTCTCACTCACATTTTTCTTTCTCAATAATTCCAACATTCAACCGATAAATACACTGAGATTAACTGTGGCCCATGCCGCAAACACGGAAGATTAATATGTCCGAGGCCCATGCTTTAATAATTGCAAGTCTAAAGGATTACCTTTTTAACGAAGGTCAAATTTGTCAAAATGTCGACTCGCGAGATCATATTTTTGAAATTAAAGATGAAGAAAATACGATTTTAGGTTTTATCTCTCTGTACGATTTAAAAATGCTGACACAATCATCTGGAGATGATTTCAGCACATTCCAAATCAGAAACATTGATCAAAATGAGTGGCTGCCAGTTTTTAGTCACCCTTATTTCCAAAGAAGAAAACCTCAGCTTGTCAGTGCAGCTTCACTCAAAGATGAAGAAGACCAAGAGATTTATATACTCATCAATGGACAAAAAGCAGGTCCCTACGAAAAATCACAGTTATTAGACATGGTTAAAGATAAAGAAATTCTTCTTACCGATATGATCTCAACAAACGGCGGGCATACCTGGATGAAGCTCTACCAACTTGACCAATTTAATAGAAGAGATTTAAACGTAGAAGATCAACTTCCTGGACTACCAAAAAAAGTTATAGGGCAATCTCATGAAACTGTCGTAAATTATAAACCCGTAGCAGAGGCCCTTACGGGGCTAGCTTACCTAAGTAATGTTAAAAAAGAAAAAATGCTTGAAGAAGCGGATAAGACCTCTAGAAGACAAGGTCAGATAACAGT
>Ga0213919_1001003_pt1 | contig 10957 bp, 11 predicted proteins | sample McNCre317MG_FD_161056 | JGI IMG/M metagenome (GOLD analysis project Ga0213919, IMG submission 161056) | Freshwater microbial communities from McNutts Creek, Athens, Georgia, United States - 3-17 MG | ecosystem: Environmental > Aquatic > Freshwater > Creek | place: USA: Georgia | collected... | reverse complement strand
GGGTGCTATCTTTGAAAGCTCTTCGAGTAGAAAGGTTGCTAAATTAAGCGGCTCAATACGAACCACTTCATGCGTGTCAAGAATATCGCCAAGAATAACGATAAACGAGGGGGCTCGCGCTTTTGCGATTGAGACGGTCGTCTCAATCATCTTTATCCCATCATGGATAGCACTAGCTTTAAAATGTGGATCACCGATCACCAAAGAGGTTAACATCTTTTCTGTTTTGAAGATTAACACCTGTTTAAGTATAATGGAGTTCGTAAAAAAACTACCGGCTGGAAAGTACTATGCTTATTATGGTACTTTCCAATTCCAAAATCATTATTCTTCAAAAGGTGGAGAGCCTTTTGCTATCCTATTAAATGAAGACGAGATTTGGGATCTTAACGCTTTTCGACCTGATCTTTTAGAGCTCATCGATAACGAAGATCAACAAGAAAAAAATCCGATCTTCGATGTTTTAATATTATACGAGACGATCAATTGCTCTACGGGCGTCTGTTATCAGATGCCTCGTTATCTCTTTGTAGAGAACAAAGGATGGTTCACTAACGTTAGATAAGTTTTATTAGAGCGCAGCTATCATCCAGGATGAACGAATTTCATCAAAATATTGTCTAAATTCTTTACTAGAAATATATCCGTCATTTACAAACTCTTTGTACATCTCATGATCGATCTGAGTAATCTGCTCTGCCAACCATTCTCTATAAATTTGACTATCTTTGCTATCAGCACCTTCCATCATTCCAAGAGCGATACTTGCCGCTAAATCAGGATCTGAACAATCTCGTATACGAGATAGCAAACGACCCTTAACATTAGAAGCGATCTGATCAGCCCAACTGATCTTTAGTGTTTCGTCAACCATCGATAAAACATTAACAAGACGTCCGGCATAACCCGAAGAACAGGTGTCGCTCATATCTATCAACTCTTCTATCATACGTCTCTCTAGTGTCTCAACTATCTCTTTTGAAAACTCACCAGAGTGGATCCTCGACCATACATGGGTAAGGATATTTGCCGACGTTACCTCTTTATCAGTAAAAACAGCTGTATCAACACTGATCCGTAATAAAGCTTTATACACAGCATGTCGATCATTATCTGATAGATTAACAACTCTTGTAAATGAACGGATCTCTTGATTAACATCGTGATAACTAAAAGACTCTAAGCGGTTCTCCATCATCTTAGAGATAAAACCATGAAGCTCTTCACTAATAGTTTTATTATGAATATTTTGCTCATTATCATATAACATCATCGGTAGCTTATTTTCAGATCGTCCAGAAAATGCTGGACTATTAAGCATCTGTTCAGCGATTAAACGCTCCTCTTCATCTCCAAGGCGAAGTAATATATCTAAGCAATCGACCCTAATACTGTACTCTTCTTCAGGATCTTTCGCTACAGAAAATAATTGATCGGTTACAAACTTCTTATCAAATTTTATTGATAATTGAAGAAGACTTTGTCCTGAAAGGGCTCTCCAGTAAAGCTTATTCTGTTTATCAGAAAAAAAAGGCATCTGTAGGCTAAAGATTAACTCTTCATTATAAGGAATGTTCAATCTCTGAAAATTCATCTGGGTAACGAGACCTGTTTTTGAAATGAAAGATACGATGGTTGTATATCGCATCTCGTCAGAATAGAAATGATCACTAATAAATTCTAAAAGAAACTGTTTTGAGATCTCATAATCATTCTTTTCACCTGAAGCTAATAGAAATTTTGAAGCCTCAAGACGATAATCGATCGGCATCGACTTATCAATAACTATCTCTGAAAAACATGGATAACATACATCGATAAAACCACTATTGTATAAATGAACGGCTGTGTAAATCTTCTCATGAGAAGAGATCTGTACAGTTTTTATTGTCTGAATAACTAACCTCAGAGTTCTATTTAAAGTGTCTCCTTCAATAAATTTCAAAGAGTCTCTCCATCGTGCTAAGATATCGTTAGTGACATCGGGACAGTATCTAACCATAGATCGAAATACCATCAATTTATCATCGATCGGGTAAAATGGAGACATGCAGAGATTCGTCCCGATCTTTATCGCTTTTTCTTGAGAAGCGGTGTCCCCAGTTTTAATATACGTTTCAAAAAGACTCTTGATCTCTTCAAGACGAAGTATCCGGTTAATCTCCCCCATTTAGATCTAGATCCTAACCACCAAGAACTTTAAGTCTTTTACGCATAAAATTTTATTTTTGTGGAATAAATGGATCTTTCAGAATACGACCCGTCCACAACTATTGGACGCTATAATCTAAACACATATCTTTACAATAATAAAACTAACTTGACAGTTATTTTATCTATCATGCTCTTTGTAGCGATAATAATAATTATCGCAATCTTCATAGTATAAAAATAATTGAGCTCCTTTCAATCGTTTTCTATCAAGATAATCTCATCTGGACCATAAAGAACAACTTTTCGTCCTTTACGATAAAGAACTTTAATTCCCGTTGGATAACCGAGCATAAGGGGTGTAGTTGGGATACCATGAAAATTACCGTACGGTCCAAGAGCATCTTTAATATGAATCGTGACATCTTGATCCTTCAAATCAAAAAGCTGTAAGATCGGCCTTACCCCTAATCTCTTTGGTGTTATTACACGATAACGGGTCTCCTTGAGATAGTATACTATCTCAAGAGCTTTTTGCTGATCGATTACTAAACCATTTTCAAAGAGTTTTGATGAAAAAAATCGACAGATATTAAAGAAGATAGAGACTATCTCTTCTATCGGTATCAAACCCATTCTACAATAATGTTGTATCTTTACAGATTTAAATCCCTTAATGACATCGTCTCTCTTCAATCTGTTTTGAAGAAGGAAACATATATGGACGAAAGACAGATGGGCAATTAGAATTAATAGTCATCTCATAATCAAGAATACCGAACGATAAACGATACTCTTCTATAGTAAGATGTCCTCCATACGTATCGATCAGCTCGATCGGTCCGGCTGTGGGGATCTTTGGAGGGGTAACGCTACCCATAATCTTTTTATACATCAAAGAAAGATAACTTAATGAATTTTTATATCGATGTGAATGTGGATTCTGTGACAAACATAAAAAAATGTAGGCTTTGACACATGGCCAAGAACAGAACATATGTTCTGTTTCAAAAAAATCATTAGTCTCGGTTGATAAATTATTCTCCTTCAAAAATCTGTTGATCTTTTTAAAATCATCACTACCGGTCTCTTTCAAATGATGATATTTAATTGGACATCCGATCGGATGGGTATTGTAGCTATGATGGCAAAATCTACATGGTTTATTGGTAAATAGTGGAAGAGTCTTTTGCTTTTGATCGATCATAATTGGCCATATCTTAATTCTCCTCTTTTTCGAATCGAAAAAGAAAAGCGGTTCAATTCCTATCTTATTATCTTCATGGAGAAGATCAGATAAACTGATCTCACCTACACTATTGATCAATACTAAATTACTTTTTGTAACGTTAGTGATACTATCATCACTACCATTACTATAATGTTTGTTAATCACATCACGAACATTAATACCGCATAACTCTATCTTTCCCATGATATAGCTCTATAGCTACGTTATTTAGCTTAAAGAGCTTTCGAGATTATGGATCGTATCGATCCAACCAGGAATCTCAAGTGGAATTAGCTGATCTGATCTTTCAGCTTCAGCATACCCTCTAACAAAAAGTTCCATCTTCAACTCTTTAGAAAGAGCCATCGTAAAAAACGGTACACCATCGGCTATAATCTTAATCATATGGGTATTAGGCTTCACTAGATCACATAATAACTCGGTATTTGAATTGATCGGCATTACAATAAGACGATATAGATAACCGATCAAACGATTTTCAGAAAAAGAGGTCAGATCTGAACCCATAGTGACGATACCCAAGATCTTCATCTTCCCATCATCAATATATCTGAGAGGAAAATTATCTATCATTCCTCCATCAACAACGCAACAGTTATCATGGTAGCTTCGTTGAAAAATTAATGGAAGACTTGAAGAGATCTTTACCGCTTCAATACATCCAAGATCAGGCCGAGTCTTATATGTGTAATATTCCGTTTTCATCTTTGTCACATTTGCACCGGTAGTGACTAATATCTTTCCTGTTATCTCTTTGAGCTCTTTGAGTGTAGGTACAGACCCTATCTTAGCCTTAACAAGCTCCTCTATTCTCTGTTCAAAACCTTTGATCGACATTAATCCCATGAATTTTATAACATCCCAGATACCGCATCGATCTTCAATATCGAAAAAATAAGCCATGTTATAGATCTCCGTAAAAGCATCGATCGGCGTGTATCCGCAGATCATTAGAAGTGATAAAACAGCACCTATAGATGTTCCTGCATAGATACGGGTATAACTTGGATCATAACGTCCTTTTTCAAATTCATATTGCAAAGCTCCTAAAGAAAGGATCCCTTTATTACCTCCTCCACTAATTACAACAGCATCATATCGCTCCATAATAGATCTATTTGATCGAGATAGTTTTATAATTTTATCTATTTATCACGATAAAGATACGTTCACCGGTTCTATTTTCATAAAGTTGTTGATTTAAAGTGTAGAGATTGTTGTGATTAGTTATAACCAGTATCCGATCCGTCTAAAATGTCGACTAAACAATGTTTGTTTTTACCATCGCGTCCCGCAGGTGCTCCAAGATGTACAGACGAAGCTTCTAATCCATATGGATTTTGTAAGAGACATTCTCAAACGGTACAAGCTAAAAAAGCAAAAGAAGAGATGGAGCTATCAAAAACACCAGCTCCTCAAGAAGGAACACATCGATCAACGATTAGAAAGAAGACGATTCGCCAAAATAACTGGGGGCGATATGAGGATCCAGATACGCATGTTGTTTTTGATCCAATGACTAAATGTGCTTACGGAGTTCAAGAATCTACCGGCGCTATCTCTCCGTTAAAAGATGAACATATTGAGGTATGTAAACAAAACGGGTGGGATTACAATCTGCCACATGATTCTGATGATGAAGAGGTTGAGATCGATGAAACGGATGAATCGCTTCACGATTCTGATTTTGATGAGATGGAAAATGAAGGAGAATATGAGGTTGAAGAGGATGAACTAGAGGAGGAAGAGAACTTTGATATTGAAGATGATGAAGAAGAGCTAGAGGAAGAAGATGAATGGTAGCGAAGATATTCGCTATTTTGGGCCGTTCTGTTTTCCGAAACGGAAAACAGAGGTAGGATCGTCTAGTTAAAATGGTAACGATGACCACATTTAATACAGATCACATATGTGGTAGCACCTTCATCAGCTGAACGTGTCTGCACTTGAAAATAATAACATTCTTGAGATAAACATTGAGGATTATGGCATGTAAATTCACCTTTTGAAACTTTTGCACCTGTTACATGTTCTGACCGTTCTTTCTCTTCATAAAGTCGAAACTTTTCATAGGCGACACTATTCCAGTCTAAGATCTTTTCATTAATCTCATTGAGTATCTCTACTTTACGATCTGGAGCGATAGATAACTCTCCTATCTTTTCAAATGCATATTTACCATAAAGAGCAGCTAGGCCATCGGTGTATTTTTTATCTAATCTTTTACACATTTTGAAAAGAGCCTCTTCAATCTCATCTACATCTGGCTGATCGAAAAAATTTGAGATCGCTTGTCGAGCAGATTGACGTTGAAAAGATGTCATGATTATCCCGCGATCTTTAGATTAGTTTTAGTCATTAGTTGTCAATTTCTTTTGAGATCTAATGATAAAGACGATATGGGTGCAGAACTCTCTTCATTTTTTATTGAACCTTTAATAGGCGCAGGAGCTGTTGCGCTAGCTATATTTGCTATTACTGAAGAGAACAAAGGTAAAGAGACAAATGCTAAATGGTTTGCTATAAGCGCTATTGTTGTAACTATAATTCTTATAATATTAAATATTATATTGGCTATTTAATACTTAGTTTTTTTCATCCGTATACGGATGAAAAAGAAGAATTGTGTCTTACATCTTCTTTGGTGCTCTCTTCTTAGGTGCTGGTTTCTTTTTAGAAGAGGACACGCTTTTCTTAGAAGACGAAAGAGAAGAAATGAGTTCGCTTTTCTTTTTAGCAGCAGCATCACTCTTCTTCGCGGCTCGTCGAGCATCACATCGTTGTTCTGCAGCTTCACCAATCGCTTTACAAGTTTTTCGTCTAACAACAGTGCTAGCCGATTTACTTTTAGCCACAGCCCCTTCAATCTTAATACCGAGTTTCTTAGAAGCGGCCTCCGCCATCTCCTTGCTACAGTAAAGCGACATCTTATCACCAGTTTCGGCATCTTGACCAGCAAACCTGTGTCTTCCCTTGCCACCAACTTTAGTTGGTTCATATCGATAGATAGCCGTAACTATCATAGGGCGGGTTTTATCTGTAGCTCTAAATTTAAGATTGCATGCCTTAATTATCTCTCCTGCGACGACCGACATTATGTTACAAGAGATGTAGACAATGTTTTCACATTTTTCATACTCATTATGGATTAACTTAGACTATTCTAATAATCATTGTCACAAGCGTTTTGTTCACTAACAAACTTTATCGTGCATCTTTTTAATTATAGGATCCTTGCTACTAAATAGATAAGATGGTTCTTCATCTGGAAGACGTCTTCCGACAGGAAAGAACGTAAGATTATTTTCCGTACCGATAATAATCGCTTTCTTATGATTTAAAATCTCGTCACATTGTATCTTCCGTGAAGAGTATTTCGAAACGACGATCCCACCGGTACTGATGGTGATTAGATAGATCGCGACCTTATATCTTTCCGCTAAAAGTTCAAGTAGACTGTTTCCTGATAAATAAATTGATGGATCGATAAGACGTTTCTTGAATTTATTAAACGCTTCGGCCATCGCTTCCTCATTATTTTTAATAGTAGTTTTACCAGATTTTAATCGAAAAGCCATGCCTTTCGCCATCGCACCATCATGAAGAGTTTGAAAATCAACAAACGTAAGGCTCTTTGCTATCGCTTTTCTTAATTTAAGAACAAACTCATCTTTATCGGTTGAAAGACGATACTTTTCACTAACGATCTGCAAGATCGCGTGAATAAAGCTACCGTACTTTTCATGCACACCAAGAAGAACCATATTTCGATCGTAATCATTTTTGAAATACTGGAGTTCACCTGGAAATGATGGAACGATATATTCTATCTTTTCAGGTGGACGGTAAAAACAAAAAACGCGTATCAACGAACTAAAGATTCGGCTCTCTGCAGGAAGATATTGAGCATCCGGGCCGTTAATAAATGAATCTTCTTGTTCTATGAATCCCATACCGATCAATCGTTTCTTAAATAGATCATAATTGATTAACCATTCAACCTGATTCTTGACCATACTAGTTTCGTCATGAATAGTGATCTCGATCTCATTTCGATCGGGTTCAGAGATCTCAAAATCAGAGATCTGTTTAATTGAAAACGCATCTGATTCATAAACTACCTGATCGTTGGCCTCTATCGGTTTAAAATCTGTCTCTTTACGATTCTTTGCCTCCGCCTCTAAACGTTTTGCTTCTTTATACATCTCATCAGCTTCCTCTACAGCATACGGATCTCGTTGAAGTAAGCGGTTAGCATCTCGATTAAGCTCTTCAGCTTGAGTTTCAAGCTGTTCAATAGTTTGTGTTCTCCATTTACGTTCTTTTTCTAGAAGATTAAAAACGCGTTTACCATCCATCATTCCGCCAATAAGATAACCACCGATAGGGATCAGATCTAAAGTTTGAAATAATTGATCCCATATCTTTTTAGTCTCTCCAAAAAAAGAAAGGCTAAAGAATGTAACGATCGCTTTAATATCGACATCTTTGATCCATCTTTTAATCTTATCGGTCTCTTGTGCTCCAAATTCAAGTAGGTTAACCACCGGAAACTTTTTTCCATGTCGACTTACTTCAATATTTAAACGACGATTAAGCTCTACCGCATTATCATGATTCGGTTCAATCGCAAAAACCTGTTCTAAACCAAGTTTACGCCATTTATTTAGATCACCTCCACGGCCAGAACCGATATCGATAATAGTATCTCCTTTCGTAAGATATTTACTAAGGGTCTTCTCTTTGATGGAGTTATGGAGTTTTCGCATCACAAGCAGATTTTTACCAAGAAGCGTCTCTATTAACATAGGGTTATGGATATCTCTCCATACATCGTAAGCGGTCTCTATATTATTAGGATGATTACGATCTGCTCGAACTCTTACCGGCAAAAACATTTGACGTCCAAAATCCCATCTGCATTCAACGATAGAGTTAGATAAAGGTTCACGATTAACTTCGAGCTCCTCTTTATAAAGAATCATATCACCATCATATTTGATAGGATGTATTGGTTGAAATAACTCAATCTTTGTACCATTTTTGACCCCTAAGAGAAAAGCGCGATCCATATTCTTTTTAGTTATACGTACAGCTTGCGCTGAATCGAGAGATGTAACTGGGAAAAGTTTAAAATCAAGGGTTAACTGTTCAGGCGGTTTCCATTTGAGAGTATCTTTATTATTATAATAATGACTAGGTTGAATGATGATACCATCTACTGACTCTGAATCAAGAGATTTTAACTGTTGATAATTCTCATTTGCCTGTTCGAGACGATCATATAGGGTCCCTTTTGTATAGTACACTTTATCTTCTATTTTTCCATAGAAGGGCTTAATCGCTTTTACGATCTTTTGGAGCATCGATAGTCGTTCTACAAAATTTTCTTGACGTACATCATTACTTTTATAAAACAAAAGATCGAAAACATAATAGTTATACAGACCTTTTTTATTGACTAACTCACCGTCAAGTAAAGAACCATCAAAAGCATAATCCAATAACTCTCCAAAGCGAATAACTGTATAAGGAGGCATAATAAGGTAACAAGCTTTTCTGGCACATAATAGAAAATATCGTTTGCCGTCAAGTTTAACAGTAACAGCCGCCTTGGAGAGGTGAAAACGCTCTGTTGGTACTAGATCGGATATCTTAATATTACGTGGTTTATTCCAATATGTATTACTATAGAGATGTCTCTCATCTTTTGCTATCCATCTACCACCCATAGCATCTATATCTTTCTCAAAAAGTGTGTTATGTAGTTTAGCTACATATAGACGTTCAGGAACTGTAAAATAGAGGGCTTTAGTTCCTAACGCAAAACCGGTTCCGTTTGAAATCGAAGAACTATAAACATATTTAATGATGTCAATAAACTTTTCCTCCAAACCAGGTCTATTATTCTTTCCTAATGTTTGACATTCAATCTCTACCTCATATTTAACTTGTGACTGTTTTTCAGGAAGATTCTCTTCGATGACGATCGTTGTATCGATCGTAAATCCATAAAAGAGATCTTCATCAATCTCAAGAAATTCCCTACCTACAATATCTTTATTAGAGAAAGAGGTACGATAACGTTGACGACGAATCTCTGGAGACCATTTTTTTGGTTGAACAATCGCCAACTCGGTAGAACGAGATATACGAACCCCTAATTGTGGGATCGGAATAAAACGTTTGGAATCACGTTGTTTAAGCTCGTAGGTAGCGCTTTTTTCGTTTCCCGACAAATATTTTCGTCTGATCGAACCGTTGGCACCATCGCTCATAATTTCAACAATATCATGAGAATATGATGGAGATAGTTTAGTTGACTGGTTAAGCTCATAGTTGACACTTATAAATTCTGCATGAGTTAAACCGGGTCTAAAAACATTACCCTCAAAACGTCCAAATGCGGCCTCTATCTCAATATCTTCATCACCCCTACCGATCACATTCTCCATAAACAATCCACCCACATCGTTTCTAATCTTCAGAGAAAACGCTTCTTCTTCTTTAGCAAATTGCGGAATTCGGTCTGAAAGTAATTGAAAAGGTACTTTAGGGATCGCTCCACCTAAAATCGGACCATTTGGTCTAAGAATTTGATCACGTGGACGACGAAGTTCCTCCACGTGAACATCGGTAATTTTCATTTTCGCCATGATCGCTTGGAGAAGAAGGTCTTCCGTATTAAGACTTGGCTTTTTATCATCAAGGATCTCATCAAATGGACCCATCTTATCCTTCTTAATATTCCTCAATAGAAGTAGAACACCTTTTATCACTTTTTGAGTTATGACCCGTTGACGGGTCATAACAGATTAATCTATTCAAGCGCTTCACATACCTTTATAAATCTAAAAAGTATCCACATTAGCGATTGAGGAAGTAGATCGATATCAAAAATCGCTTCACCCCCAATCTCTAGCCCTCCATATGGTAAACTCTCTATCGATCTATAATCGTTCTCTTCTTCTAAACGAGCGTATTCTAGAATTAATCTAAAAAACGCTATCTTTTGTTCAACGGTAAGATCTGTTACACCCCTCTGAATATGTTCGTTCTCCTCATCGGTTAACTTTCGTTTCGGAATATTACATTGAAGAGTTTGATACAGTAAATAAGGTTCTAGCTTTATCTTTTCCATCCTTTTCCAGCATCTACTCTCTATTCTCTAGTTTTTAATCTTGCTAAAAAGAAAGGTCTATCCGGCCTTCTTTTCAGCTTCCCAAGGCATATTATGAGGAATGATGTGTTTTGGTATCATAACACATTGACCTGTATCCATATTACATTGTTCCACTAAACCGCTACCTGGGGTGTCTTGATACATCCCCGGTTGATTATTATAATCTTGAAAACCGGTACTGACAACGGGATTAACGGCAGAGATTCCGCCATTATATGGTGGTTGATAAGGAACAAATGTTGACACCTGTCGATCAGCGATCGTTTGAAGAGCTCCAGAAATAAAGGTAATAAGAGAATGAAGATTTCTTTCTCCTTTGAATAAAGCGTGAGGTCTTCCTTGAACATATAAGATTAAACGAGGTGTACCTT
>Ga0213919_1001001_pt1 | contig 10986 bp, 8 predicted proteins | sample McNCre317MG_FD_161056 | JGI IMG/M metagenome (GOLD analysis project Ga0213919, IMG submission 161056) | Freshwater microbial communities from McNutts Creek, Athens, Georgia, United States - 3-17 MG | ecosystem: Environmental > Aquatic > Freshwater > Creek | place: USA: Georgia | collected 2017-06-12 | reverse complement strand
GGCGGGTATCCCCGAGGATACGAAGTGGAAGCTGGACGCTGAGTCCACGACTGCGATGGAGAACAAGAAGGTGATGGAAACCATCCAGCAGTTCGCCAAGGAGATCGCCTCTCAAATTGAAGCTTCCGCCACCAAGGCCGCAACTGACGCAGCAACTCAACAGGCTCTGACCGCTGTCGGGAAGGAAGTCGCACCCGCTCTGAAGCAGGTGAACGACGAAGCGCAGCAGGCGCAGGCCGGAGTTCAGGCTGTGGCGCAGCAGAGCCAGCAGGCGGACCAGCAGATCGTTTCCGCCATGCAGCAGCAGAAGGTGGAGATGGACAAGCTTGGTAAAGCGCTGTTTCAGATCAATGAATTCCTTCAACGCATGGTACCGCCGCAGGCCGCGCCTTTGGCTGGCACTGAACCCGGATTTTGAAAGCCAACGTAAAGCTTCTCACCCTCGCTGAACGGAAAGAGATTTCCGAGATGGTCGTGACGCCCGCGTTTCAGAACCTGATCCGATGCGTTTCATCTCGTGGCGACTTGAAGCTGCTGGAGAAGATCAATGACGAGGCGAAGGCGGCTGAGACGACCGGCGAGGATAGTCACCGATTCACCAGCGCGCGTCTCGCACAACAGGAAGCGGACAAGTGCCGCGCCTTCGTTGAGATAGCCAACGACATGAAGCGCATCGGGATGTCTGAGAAGAAAGAATACTTTGTGGTTGAAATCCTACCGACGCTGGAATAATACACAGCGATATGTCAACAGCAGCAGCCCCCGTAGTTCCCGCAGTCGCAGTCGCACCGGCAGCCCCGGTTGTTCCTCCCAAGAATCCAGAAGCCGCCGCAAAGAGCATTGATTTCATGCGGCAGGCGACTGGCGTTGAGCCACCCGAATCTGAGGAGGCGAAGGTCGCGCGCTTGCAAAAAGAGGCGGACGACACCAAGGCCGCAGAGGAAGCCAAGGCCAAAGAGAAGCCCGGCAAAGCCAAGGAGGAAAAGCCGGGCAAGGAAGAGAAGGCTGAAACGCCGAAGACCGTCACCCCGGCCAAGCGTATTATCCGCAAGGCTGCCGGATATGAACCCACGCCGGAAGCTGACAAGCTCGCCGCTGCTGCTGATAAGCTGACCGCCGCCGCCGAGAAGATGGGCGAAGTGGCGAAACCAGCAAAGCCCGCCACTCCTGCTGTGGTGGTGGAACTGAACGACGCGGAGAAGTACGAACTCGCCGTGCTGGCCAAGGCGGAGGAGATGTTCACCAGCAAGCCGCAATACAAGGGCGTCGTGGAGCGTGCGCAGCGGTACATCACCGAACTACCCACCTTCCAGAAGGACTTCGACAAAGCGTTTGAAGAGAAGTGGGTGCGCGCGAACGCGAACAAGGAGTTCGATGACGAAGCCGCTCGCGACGCCGCGTTCAACGACGCTCGTGAAGCCGCCTTCTCCAAGGAGTCGGAGAAGTTCAAGGCGAAGTTCAACATCAACATCGACGACGTGGACTTCCGCCGCGCCGAGATCAAGTTGGAGACGGAGCCGGTCAGCCGCGAACTCGCTGAAGCCCGCAAGAAGCTGGCCGAGGTGGAAGCTCGCGAGAGAGAAGTTTCCATCGCGCCGCTCGCCAAAGAGAAGGCAGCGTCCGCCGTGGTTGATTTCGCCGCGCAGACTGGAGTCATCGTTGGTGACGAGTTCAAGGACGTTATCAGCGGGGAAGGTGTCATCGACGAGAAGGCGCTTGAAGCCATGCCGGACGGCGACATCGTTGGTGAGGTTCTGAAGGACGCAGTTGAGCGCGCAAAGAATTTCGCTGAGGCCACCGCCACGGCGTTCTCGGGCGGGAAGACTGACCTGATTGATCAGGTGCTGGATTTCTGCATCTCCCAAGAGAAGCAGATTCTGTCGTTGCCGAAGGCGCAGCAGATGCAGGAAGGAAAGCTGTTCATGGCTCGCAAGGAATGGCAGAAACTTCCGGTCAAGGACCGCTCGTCGTACTGGACGCTGGACGCTGACTCCGTGATCACGCTGGCCAACGATGCGATTCTTGGTGGAGCCAAGCGACAGATCGACGCCGAGCGCGCCAAGACCACGGCACGCATTGAACGCCGTGGACTCAAGCCTGCGCCCGCCAAGGAGACTCCGGCCAAGACCGTGAAGCCGCAATCGCCCGCGTCTTCCGATCCGGCACCCGCCACCGCTGCTCCGAAGGCTGCGAGCAACGGTTTCGTGATGGATTTAATGCGTGGCCGGACTCAAACCTGACCAATCATGGCGTAAACAATCGCAGCAAACGAATGCCGGGCAATGGTTTTTTGCCCGGCTTTTTGCTGTCCACACGTTTCTACATCTTCGGATTCACACGTAAACGCTCAGAGGTAACGTCGTGTCGTTGAACAAAAAACGACAACACTGAACTTATGAGCACCACCACAGACGTATTTCAATCCCCGTGTGCGACCCCAGCGATTCGCACCAACATCGCCGTCTCCGGCCTGTTGACGGCGTGTAACGCTGTCATTCCGGCCATCTCCGAACTGGAGACGCTGTATGGTTCTTCGCCGGACTTCAAGCTGATGTCGGCGCAGTTCATGTTTCAGTGGGAGGCGAACGCCTGCCAAGCGAAGCAGAGCAACCTCTACAATTTCATCGAGGCGTCCAGCGTCAACCTGAGCAAGTCGCTCGGCAAGCTCCCGCAGCCCGATGGCGCGGTTGAGATCATGCCGTTCGTGCAGGTGAAGCGTAAGGGGCCGGTGAATAACTCCTTCTGGGCGGCTTCCGGTGGTTTCCTTTCCACTGTGGACGGCACCGCTGACGCGGCTGGCACGTATTGGACGATGCTGATGAGTTCCCCGACCGGCATCCCGCTGCACAAAGACTGGTTCATTCCGCAGGAATGGGTGTTTGTTGAAGCGCTCTCGGACGCTGGCGTGATGATCAAGTGGGCTGGCGAGATCGTGAAGTCCACGGTCAACGGCACCACGAACATCATCGTCGTGATGAAGCCGCAGATGGACAACTCCAATCTGCCCACCGCCCGCAAGGCGAACCCGGTGCAAGGTCTGGCCACTCGCGGCGCAGGCAACATCAACAAGTTTAAGTCGTTCTGCGCGCAGCCTCCCAGCCTGCTCACTGGCCAGATGGACAAGTACTGGCTCGGTTGGCAGCGCACCACGTTCAAGACCGATTCCAGCTACGAGAAGTGGCTGAAGCTCGTCCTGAACGACAACCAGTTGTTCCGCGAGTTCTACTACCTGCCCACCACGGAGTACAACAAGCAGGTGTCCGAGGACTTCATGGCCAAGTCGGTCGAGTCCTTTATGAACAACACGGCTCTCGCCGGTCAGAACGATTCCGACTGGCAGAAGGCTCCCGCCGCTGGCGGCTTGCCCATCATCACGACCAGTGCGGATAGCATTGGCGGTGTGCGCTGTGTCGGTCGTGAAGCGAACCCGGTCGGCGTGTTCGAGCAGCACGTTCAGTGTCAGCGCGCCGTGGATGCGCAGGGTGCGAAACTCAACCTGCCCGCGTTGTTCCAGAGCATCTACAAGATGAAGCGCATCCGCAAGGCGGCTGGCGCACCGACTGGTTCCCAGAACGTGTTCGAGATCGGTATGCCCTCGAACTACTTCCCGATCTTCCACCAAGGCATGTTGGAAGTGTACGACGCGCAGTGGAAGGGTAAGGTCAAATGGAACCTCGACATCAGCGAAGCCAAGAAGGCTCCGATGGGCTTCCTCTACTACGAGTATCCTCTGGTGTTCCCCGTGGGCACGATGATTCGCGTGGTGCTGGACGACTACTTCGACGACTACGCCTCGGCGTGGGCGGAACGCGCTACGGCTTTGGGCGACCCCCGCTTGGTCAACCTCGGTCGCCGCCTGTGGATTCTCGACTGGAGCAACATCTGGAAGGGCATCGCGGACAGCAAGACGGTGCAGTCCAATCCGGGCAGCGACTTGGCCACGGCTCAGAAGCTCGGCCTGATTGACCCGTGCGTCATGGAGACCGTCTCCGAGAGCTACACGCTGCGCACTTGGCAGTGGACGGCAGTGGTGCAGTGCGCTGCGGGCAACCTCATCATTCAGAACCTGTCTGATGAAGTGCCGGAGCACAGCATCATCACCACGAACTACGACGTGAACACGTAATCAACTGGGAGTCGGGGTGAAAGCCCCGACTCCCGAACCACTTTTCGATTTCCTGAACTTTTGAACTGAACCAAATATGAAGACCCTGAAGAAAATTCTCGTTGTTGCAATCTCCTTGGCCGCGCTCATTGTCCCCACTGCGAACGCCGCGACCTACACGGACGGCATCTCCCTGCCCGGCGTGCAAGGCTTGGACAACCCGCCCTACATCTCGCGCACTTGGAAGGCGACTACCGACTTCACCGCGTCGGCTACGAACGGCGCTCAAATCCTGTTGACCAACGTGGTCGTCTCGATCATGCCGGATCAGGCTGTGGCGCTCACCATTCTCTACGCTCATCAGGGCGGCTTCGGCGCAACCAACGCGCTTGTGGCCTACGTTGACCTGTCGTTTGATGGTGGTCGAAACTGGACCCGACCGACGCCATCCACGCTGATCTTCTCGAATGCGCCCGGTGTGTCGAATGCCCCGTTTCAACCGGTGTTCTACATGCCCTACACGAACCTTGCTGGCGCGCAGCTTGTTCGCGTGACGAAACTGTCGAACAGCGTCACCGCTGGCACCGCTCTGGTCACGCTGTTCCCGACGAACGTCACGCTCGCTACTCGCAAGCCTGCATTCTGGGGGCGGTAATACTTGACGGCGAAGTAGCCTTCTGTTTTAACACAGGCACTATGTCAAAGGTCTATTTCCACAAGCACGGCGTCACCAACCAGATCGCGAACAGCGTTGGTCAACCTCACGTCTTTGAAAAGCTCGCGGACTCTCAAGGGGTCTGCGAGCTTGATGATGTCGAGAATGCCTCCAATATCTCCGACCTTCGTGCTTGGGTGAAGAAACGCCTTGGTGGCGTCACCGAGATTTCCGCCGAGCAGTACGCGGACTTAAAAAAAAATCTGAGCCTCGAACTGCTGCCGCCCGTGCGGCCTCCGGGCGAGGTGCAGGTGCGCCTGTTCAATCAGGAAAATCCGTTGGACAAGGTGGCGCAGGAGCAAGCAGCGCAGAGTGCGCGGCTTGCGGCGGGACAGGCAAGTGCCGCTCCTGCGGTGGCCTCAAGCCCTGCCGCGTCTGCAACGGTTCAGGAGCCATCTAGCCCGAAGCAACCCCGCGTCGGCAAGGCGAAGAAGATTATCCCCGTCTCCGCCGTCGAAGCTGAATCCAAGGCTGGCGAAGGCGACGACGTTCAGATTCGTGTCTTGTCCGAAGACGGCTCGCTGCCCACTGTCGCACCTGAAATCGAACCCGTCTCCGCCCCTGTTGCGCCGCCAGAGTAAGACGGCCATTTGTCATGGCCGCAAGAAAAACAACCACCGTAATCAGCCCCAGCGGGAAACGCATTCCGTTTTCTGTAAGTAAGGCTGGGCGGGACGAGTGGCGCGGCAAAAACAAGGACAGGCTAAAAGCAATCTCCAAGAGATACAGAGTCAACCGAAAGGCCAAGGGCGAGGAGAAGCACAAGGCTTACATGAGGTCTTGGAGGGAAAATAAAAAATCCGATCCGGTCTACTTGGAAAAAAGAAAGGCATACCTCAAGTCTTGGAGGTCTAAAAACAGGGAACTGATAAATCGAAAGGACTGGGATAGGACACTTGCCAGATTGGATAACGATCCGTCTTTTGCTTTAAGTAGAAAGTTGAGAACTCAGCTAGCGATGAGTTTAGGTGGTGGGTTCAGCGATGCCTTGTTGTCAGTCATTATCGGTTGCGATATTGATGAATTTCGCAAGATTATTCAATCCAAGTTCAAGGCTGGAATGTCTTTTGAAAACAGGTCGAGGTGGCAAATAGATCACGTCTTCCCGTTGTCATGCTGCGGGAAAGATAGTGAAGACGTAGTTAAATCGTTCAACAATAAAAACCTAAGACCGGAATGGAGTCGGGACAATCTCAGTAAGAGGGACAGGGTTACAACGGACGGAGTTCACACTGCATTACTTTGCGGAATCCAAAAAATACACCTTCGATGGGTTGGCCAAATCAGCGCGGAGGCGCTTGAAAGGGCAAAGTATTTAGGATTCTCTGTGTTCCTGAAGGGGGTGCAAATTGTCTGAGACTTTTAATCAATTCGTGAACGGACCCGAGGGTGTGATCGCGATGACCTTCCCGGAAGGTGAGAGCGAAGAGCTGGTCACTGCCCACCTGATGGACATCAAGGGCGCATTGATCGACATCATGGGGACCGTCGAGTATTACAAGCGCCGCTGTCGTGACACGTTCCCTTACTGCTCAACTCTTTTCTCTTGCGGTGCTTCCGTGATTGAGGCTCCTCGCGGCGAGATACACAGGGTTTTCACGCTTGAGGGTGCCTGTTGTCCTGTTTTTTATGAATGGGTGCCAGACTTCGATCAGTTCCTGAACTGGCTCAACTACAACCGAGTTCCTTGGGAGTCTCCGGCCAACGAGGACATGCCTCCGCTTCCGACCGGGTTCAAGTTTTCGGAGCCCAGCTTGGACAAAGGCGCAAGGGCGAACTGGGGTAAGTGGACATTACATGACAGCCGGATTTACGTGGCCAACCGGATTGAATCCAGCGAGACTCTTGTTGTTCAATATCGCGGTATCAAGCGGAACTGGAAGGCGGACGACATCATGCCGTATGACGACGCCGAGACTGGCGACGCAGCAGACATGGGCACTGAACTGAAGCGCGCCGTCGCCTCCTTCCTTCGTGCTGAACATCTCAGGAAGTTTGAGCGCGACGAGCGCGGGTTCGCTCTCGAACGCGCTGTTTACGACTCCCTTGTTGCGGAACTCAAATATACTGACTGGAAAGAGAGAACTCCAAAGCCTCAATCCGCCCAACCCGAGAAGCAATACCCACAGCTTCTCGTTGCTGGTGAAGACACCTGCCGAGATGCGGAGTGTGCCACGCCGGAAGGCTCGCTCAGTGGTTACTTCGCGCTCATCGGCGACTGGGGACGAATCTCTGGCGGTGGCAACGCCGCTGGCGTGCAGAGCTTGGTGGAAGGCTGGTCGCCTGACTTCATCGTCACGATGGGCGACAACCGCTACGGTGTCACCTACGAAGCCCTGTTCGCCGTCCTGACCTACTACGCGGGGTTCGTGGAGCGCGGCATGATGTTCCCCGGCGTGGGTAATCACGACACTGACGAGGGAGGCGGCATCGACGAGTTCCTTGAGACGTTCGACTACCTGCCGAGTGGTGGCCGGAACTACGACATCCAGCTTGGCAACGTGCATTTCTTCTTCCGGGAGACTCACGACACCGGAACGAATTCCCCGACGGCAGCCGAGCTTGCTATCTCAGCGGCGCAGTTACGTGTGCGGCTGGCGGCGTCGCAGGCTCCGTGGAAGATCGTGGTGACGCAAGACCCGCCCTACGTGAGCGACGCATCGAACGGCAACGGGCACGCAGCGTCACGGCTTGACTACCTTGGCTGGGGTGCTGACTTGGTTGTCTCGGGTGACTCGCATTTCTACGAGCGGCTTGCGCCGGACGACTACCCTCCGTGCATTGTGAACGGCGGTGGTGGCACCACGCTTGACACGCCAACAACGCCGCTGGCCAGTAGCCAGTTGATTTACGCTGCGAGCAACGGAGCCATCAAGGGCAGCGCGACGTGCAATAAGTTGACACTCACTTACTACAACGTGGCTGGCGATGAGATCGATTCTCTGGAGCTAACGAAATGACGTTCGACGCTGAATCAATTCACGCCTGCAAAGTCTCCACCGGCTGCGCTGGTGACGACGGCAGCATCCCGACTGATCCGCGCTGCTCCGATGTGACGTTCTGCATGGCGAATCCGACCATCTGCGGGACGGAATGCGGCAGTCGTGAGCCTTGCAGCGACCCTGACTATCGCTCCACGCACCTGACGGAGTGTGGTGACGATCCGCGTTGCGTTGATCCGGTGTTCGCTGTGGCGAATCCCGGCCTGTGCTTGGAGGTTCCTACGCTCATCCTGAAGCCGGAATACGTCACGCGCGAAGTGGGTGCTTCCGTGCAATACACCGCCGTCCTGCTCATCGGCGGGCTGGAGACGGTGCTGAGTTCAGGCGTCATCTTTGCCAGCGCGGATACCAGCGTGGCGGTAGTCGCCTCCTCAGCGGGTAACGCAACCGGGTTGAGCGCTGGCATCACCACCATCTCGGCGCAATACGGGACGCTCTACGCCTTCGCGCAGTTGGAGATTGTTCTGGCTGGCGTGTGCGATGCGAGATCAAACGCCTTCGCCCTTGTCATCGATCACTCCAAATCCACGTCGGGTGCCTTCAGCGGGATGTATGCGAACCGTCTGGCGTTCGCCAAGGCGCAGGCCATCCTGTTCGCAGAATCCATGAATCTCGACAAGGATTCCTGCGGCGTGATGTCGTTCGACGGTGACACAGCGCAGGTGCTGGGCTTCGTGGCGCAGGAGACTGACACGTATCTCATCAAGTCGGCGGTGAACTCCATCGGCCTGAATAACCTTGGCCGGACGAACATCGGCAACGCCTTGCTGGAAGCCAAAGCCTTCGTCGATGAGAACTCCACGGGTGGCAACACGAAGAAGATCATCGCCCTGTTCTCTGATGGTGAGAACAACGAAGGCGCGGACCCGGTGGCAATCGCCACTCAGTTGAAGTCCGAGGGCTACATCATTTTCGTTCTCGGCCTGCGCGCCAAGGCGACAGCGTTCCTGATGCTGGACCGAATCTCCACGGGCGGCTTCTTCATCAACGCCCTGCCGTCGAACGAATCCAGCGTCGCTGGGTGGATGGCTGGACTGAAGGGCTACATCTGCTCCGGCAACTGTGAGCCTGCTGGTGGTGCAGTCATTGGGCAAGGCTCGCTGAACTACACGAACTTCATCAACTGGGACGTGACTCGTAGTCATGTTGACCTGATCGGCAAGAACACCAATGGCCCGGAGTTGTTCGACTTGCTTCCGGGGAACGGACTCTACGTTGACCTGTGCGGCTCCACCGATGACGGCGCGGGAACTCCTGACGCCGGTCAGTTGACGAACAAGGGCGACGGCATCAACTGGGAGAACGGCAAGACCTACGAGGTGACGATCACTTTGGCTGGTAATCAACGGCTGGACGCTTCCGGCTTCGTGACAAGCGTTGAAGTCACCGACCTGAACGCGGACGACTTGGCCTACGACACGTTCGAGCCGACCACGTTCGATGAGGGCTTCACCGAATACACTATGTCGTTCACGGTTGGACCCACGCAGGCTGGTATCGGTGGTCGCGTGATTATTTCGCAGTACACAGTGGCGTCAGGCGGCAACGTGTACGGCAACCTGCTCGGCAGCGTGCGAATCTACAACGTGACCGACGACGTGGTTCTTCTCGAAGACGACTTCGACGACGAGAACGCCAGCTTCATTGATCCACCTTGCACAGACTTCCCGGACATCTCTTCTTACGGCTACGACTGTCCTGCGACGGGCTGTTTGGAATCCCCAATCGAAGTTCAAATCCCCGACCCTGCTCCGTACTCGTGGATTGAGTCTTGACAAGAATAATACCGCTGGCAGCATGGCGGTATTATTTGAATGAAGCTCTCACTCCTCGCAACCCTAAACACGTTCACGGGGCATGGCGTTCACACGCTGAACATCGCGCGCTACCTACCCGAGATGCTCGGCTGCGAACTGGTCATTCGCCCGATCAAAACTGCGGGCGAGATTCCCGACTTTGTAACGCAAAGGGTGAAGGCTGGAGCCAATGACGCGGAGTTTGAAATCTACGTCGGGCCTCCGACCGTAGCGCCAACGCACGGTAAGCGCACGGTGTATTGCACGACTGTTGAGAGCACGCGCCCCGCGCCGAAGACCATCCAGCTTCTCAACATGGCGGAGATCGTCGTCGTGCCGTCGCAGTTCTGTGCGACTGTGCTTTCTGCGAACGGCGTAACTCGCCCCATCTACGTCGTGCCGCTCGGGTTCTCCGAGGCGTTCGACTACCGGCCAATGCCGAAGACGATGCCGTTCACGTTCGCGTGCGCGGGGCAGTTGACGAACGGGCCTACGCGGAAGGGTTTGCAGCGCGTCATCGACCTGTTCGAGAAGGCGTTTCCGAATCGAGAGGAGGTTGCGCTGAACGTGAAGTGCGCGCCGGGTGATCCGCCGCTGATGATTGGCCCAAAGCGTGTTGACGTTTGGCGCAACGTGATAGCGGAGGAAGACAGGCTCGCCGACTGGCTCGCGCAGTGTCACTGCTTCATCAACATCGGCACGGAGGGATTTGGACTGTGGCCGTTGCAGGCGATGGCTATTGGCAGGCCGGTAATCAGCCCTGCCTACGGTGGCGTCACTGAGTTCCTGAACACTGAGAATGCGCTGACTACTGGATACCACACGATTCCAGCCGGTGACTCGTGGAAAGGTCTAGGCGACTGGGCTGAGGCGGACGGCGGTGCAGCAGTGGCAGCGATGCGTCACGCATACGGTCAGCGAGGAGCGATGACTTATCTGGGCTGGAAGGCGCACCAATCCGTCACCGACTTCACATGGCCCAACTCCATCCGCAAGCTCGCCGACATCATCAAGGCTCACGCGACGCCTGCGCCTGTGGTGATTGAATCGAAGAAGGAGGACGAGCGGCTGACGGTGTGCATCACGAGCTTCAAGCGCTACACGTATTTGGAGCGCGCGATCAAGTCTTGCTACGACGCTGGGATTGAGCGTGTGGTGGTTGTGACGATGGCTCCAGACTCCGCCGTGCTGAATCTGCTCAAGCGGTTCCAGCAGTACGCGCCCGCTGGTTGGCTGTCTTGGACTGCGCTGGAAACCGATCTCGGCTGCAACGAGCTTTGGCTTCAATGCGCCTACCGAAGCGAGACGGAGCGCCTGATCATCCTTCACGATGACGACTATCTCGACCCGAGCTTTGGGGATGTTTAT
>Ga0213919_1001000_pt1 | contig 10989 bp, 14 predicted proteins | sample McNCre317MG_FD_161056 | JGI IMG/M metagenome (GOLD analysis project Ga0213919, IMG submission 161056) | Freshwater microbial communities from McNutts Creek, Athens, Georgia, United States - 3-17 MG | ecosystem: Environmental > Aquatic > Freshwater > Creek | place: USA: Georgia | collected... | reverse complement strand
AACTTCTTCCCTGACTGGCATGAGGACGCCAAGTGCCGCAGCGTGGAGGATCCGGACAAGGTGTTCTTCGGGGAGGGTGGTGACTCCGAGCGTCACACTATGACGGTCAAGCAACTGCGGGAGATCAAGGCCTACTGCCAATCTTGCCCAGTCTGGGAGACTTGCCTTAGGCACAGCCTCACGAAACCCGAGAGGCACGGCATCTGGGCGGGGACATCCAAGAGGACCAGACTGAGGATCCTCGCCCTCATCGAGATGGGGGAGACCACCATCGAGGTAGTCATCTCGGACTACAAGGAAGGGCGGGAGCGGAGATATGAGTCCATCCGACATCCGCAGTGACGGCCTGCCTGTCATCCGTGGGGACAAGGGAGAACAGGCCTACGAACTGAAGAAGCAGGGCAAGAGTTGGGCTGAGGTCGCCCGCATCGTGGGATACAACAGCGCCAACGTCGCCATGGTGGAGACCAAGAGATGGCTCACCGCGATAGGGACAGCCAAGAGCACCCACGAGCGGGAAGAGATCCTTGAGATGGAACTCCAGCGTCTGGACAGCCTTTTGGACGCGGTCTGGGAGCAGGCGATGACGGGAGACACCAAGGCCGTGGACAGTGCCATCAAGGTGATCAATGCGCGGGCCAAACTGCTCAGCCTCGATCAGTTGACCGCTACCCAGACCACCCAGAACTTCAACACCGTGGTCGTGAGCGGGGACTCTAAGGACTTCATCTCCTCCCTCAAATTGGTTGAATCATGAACCACAGTGATAGACCCAAAGGTGCATCGTCTTCCAATGGAATTACCTCATTTGACCTAGGGAAGGGCTGGATGGCCCTTGAGACGATCATCTTGGTCAAGTGCTTGGACCCTGAGGGACAGGTCAAGTACCGGGAGATGACCTCGGCAACACTGCATCCGGTAGAGGCACTGGGGATGCTGGAGACGATGAGCGACACCATCAGGACGAGGCTGATGAGCGGGGCAAGGACCATAGGTGACGACTAGCAAGGTATGCGACCACTGTGGTGCTCTGATCGAGCAGCATGACTGGTATCTGCACCAACTGACTCATGCTCCTGAGATAGCCCAGCACCACCGGGACTGGTGTGCTGACCCCAACTGCGTATGGAAGAGGGAGAGATGACTGAGATCTACGACCTGAGCAACCGTTTTGGCTACCACCCGCCGTCAACGGGCGAGGTGGCTGCTGATCATCAGAAGGTGCGGGAGACGCTCTACGAGGCAGCCAGCACCCTTAATTTGATGCTGCCCAACGGGCGGGAGAAGAGCCTTGCCATCACCAAGTTGGAGGAAGCCATGTTCTTCGCTAATGCAGCCATAGCGAGGAACCAGTGAGGACCATCACCTGTGGCAAGTGCTGGGCACAGGTCAATCCTGCTGATGAGTTCGTCCATCTGGACTGGCACGCCCGTCTGGAGCGGGCCATCAAGGGCATCCCTGAACCTCCGTCGATAGAGAGGCCGCTGTGATCAAGGAGACCTGCTCATGCGGGGCAACCTTCGAGATCGCTGAGAAGTGGGCATCGGACGAGAACTTGGCTGCTCGGGAGTGGCGGGAGAAGCACCACCACGAGGTCAAGAGCGCCTACATCCCTCCTCCTGAGGAGCGCCTCCCTAGGCAGGGATCAAACACCTACGTCCTCAATGAGGACTACGTCTACAACGAGGATGGCGATCCTGTGTGGGTCAGCAACATCCGCAATCCACCGCTCTTCTGGTGGCAGCACGTTCCTCATGAGCACGCATCATGATCTCCATGGACACCCTCGATGCCCTCTGCCATGAGGCGGGACTGGATTCCCTCCGCGTAGCCAAGGCAGTCATCACCCCTCACAGGGTGACCTTTCAGGTCTACAGCATGAACATCTACGGGGAGAAGATGGTCCACAGGGACGGGGAGCATGTGATCACCCACTACGTGATCTCCCGCGTGGCCTGACATCGCTGAGAAGATTGAGGTGCCAACAGGGTGAGGTGGGCATAGCCCTGTTGGCCTAGACCTAGAGGAGAGTCATGAATCCATTCGGTATCAGCAAGGGGATCGAGTCTCTCCCCAAGTACGCACTCAAGCCCAAGCCGGGAGCAAGCCTGAAACTGGCCCGCAAGGGGACCAAGGATCTGGCTCGTGACGCCCGCTCGCGGGGCAAGGGAGCATTTCTGAAGGCCAAGAGGTCATGAGAGACGCATTCGGCGTAGAGCGAGGAGATGAAATCTCCAAGGGCAACCTGTGGGAGCCAGTGTCCCGAGTGGGCCAGATGCTCAAGAACCGAGGTGCAGTCAGGGCAGGGGGAGCGATTGCCGCCCCCAATAGGAGCCAGACCTCAGCCGCCAAGGTGGCCTCGCGTCGTCAGAGCCCAGTGTTCAGTCAGGCTGCTCCCCCACGCAGCAACACGCCCACCGCTGCTCCCAACGTCCACACTGCAGCAGCCTCTCCCACAGCAGGCGGGGGCAAGACCGTGAGTGTAGGCGCTCAGGCCAAGGCTCCTGCCACTCCCAAGCACGCCAAGGGAGCCAGCCCCAAGAAGGGCAACTACCGGGAGAAGGAAGGCCTGTGGACGCCTGACAGGAACCTGCTCAAGAACCCATGGGTGCTAGGAACAGCCGCTGCAGGAGCAGCAGGTGCAGGTGGCTACGCGGCAGGGAGAAACCGATGAACGCGTTTGGCGTGGAAGACGACAGGATCTCCAAGGCCAAGGGCATGGGCAAGACTGCCAACGCTGCTCTCAAGCGCTTGGGTGGGAAATATGGCATGAACAAGCCTGTTCCCAAGAAGGCTGCCAAGGCCCAGCGCAAGGCTGAGGACACTGCGCCCACAGTGGGGCGCAAGCCACCCAAGGAGCGCAAGTTCGACTGGTCAGGCATCGGCAGGAACAAGTACGCCCTAGGAGCAGCAGGAGCCACAGCAGCAACAGGCGCAGGCGCTCTGGGCTACATGGCCTACTCGGACAACAAGAGGTAGAGATGCAGGGAGCCGTCAGCAAGGACTGGTGGGAAGAGCCCCCTAAGGAGAAGCATGAGTTCTCCACAGGCTCCAAGGTGGCAGCGGGCACTCTTGCTGGGCTTGGTGTGGGCACTGGCGCTGTTCTTCTGGCTACGCGTGGCAGGGGTGCTAAGGCCGTCAAGACAGCGCCCAAGGTCAAGGGAAAGAGCCCGAAGGGCAAGCCGCCCAAGCCACCCAAGTTCCTCCGCAATCTGAAGATCATCCCGCAGCCCACTGCCCAGCCTGCTGTGGCTGCCCCAACGCATCCAGTCACGACCATTGGCGGGAAGAAGATCAGGCTTAAGCCCAAGAGTGAGCCTAAGCAGTTGAGCCTGCTGAACAGCAAGGGACAGGTTCCCAAGGTCAAGGCGACCAAGAAGACTGCTGCCATTCCCGTGTCTGCTCCCGTGACGCCCACGCACAGCCCAGCAGCCAAGGCCAAGCACAAGACAGCAGGCCTTAAGGCTGTAGGGGAGCAGCGAGACGATCTTGCCCGTAGGGCTCCTGACAAACTGGATGAGCCCTATGACGAGTCCTTGGTGGCTCGTGCTGAGCCCTCAGTGTCTGATACCGAGCGGCTCAAGGCCTTGGCTGAGGCTGATGCGCGCGCCAAGCAGGCACGCGCTGCTCGCAGGGCCAATGCCCAGATGCATGGCAAGCCGGGAGCAAACCCTCGTGTCAAGAAGAACGACGCCCAGATCATCGCCAAGCGGATCATGATGGACATACAGGACGATATCTTCAAGGCCTCAATCACAGGCGAGCAGGGCGACAAGCGCAACACCAAGTACGCCCTTACTGGGCTGGCTGGCTATGGCGTGGGCATGAACGTGGGCGAGCGCGTGGGTGCGCGTCAGGCAGGCACGACATGGCGGGAGAACCGTCGTCAGGCCAATGCCGCCATGCATGAGTACACCACCAAGAAGCGGGCCAAGTTGGAGGCCAAGCGAGCGGGCTACCACACTGCCCAGAACACCAATGTCCCCCAGATGGCTGCCAACCTCACCCGTAGCAAGAAGCACCAGCAGCCCGCTATGAAGACCAAGCCCTCTGTCGATCCCAATACGTGGAAGCCCTCCTTGGGGGAGATCTACCACGTGAACTCCAAGATCAAGGGCACCAAGCAGTTGATCAGGGGCGGGCAGATCGGTGGTGCACTGGGCCTTGCTGCAGGGGCAGGCGGCTACGCCATCTACCGCTACGACAAGAAGAAGCGCCGTGAGTCGCCCCCGATGCAGGCCATGCTGGACGCAAGGAAGGCTGAGGAGCCAGTGGCCAAGGCGTTCTTCAGGCCCAAGGCTGCTGCCCTTGCTCTCAAGCCCAAGGCTGTCCAGCCTCCCAAGGTCAAGACGTGGAGCGCTGCTGACGACATGGCCAAGGACAAGGCCATTGCCACCCAGAAGGCGCGCTATGCCATGAGGCAGACAGCATGACCTATGCCATCGATCTGTCCCTGAGCGTCAAGGTCACCCGTGACTACCTTGGCGACAGTGATCTGGACATCAACGACGTCACCCACTATCGGGTGGCAGGCCCTGCCGTGTTCGGGGGCACTGTCCAGTGGGATCGCAAGCAGGTGTCCAGCCCTGTCGCTGATGGGGACTTCACCATCCATCGGCGCAAGACGAACGTCACCGAGACCCTGACGGTATATGTGACAGGCAGCGATCTGGCAGACATGTTCACCAACATCAGGACCTTGATCAGCGCCTTCTCACAGGATCGCTACACCCTGCAGTTCAACGTGGGCAGCGCGGTGATCCAGTGGGATTGCGAGGCTGCGGAATACAGTGTGGAGATGGACAACGTTCACCTGCACGCGCTCTACACGAAGGTGAACTTCAACATCCCCCGCAAGCCCAACCCGATCAGTGGGGGCTACTGATGCCCCTGTCTGTCGCCACGGCCAACTCGATCCTCACAGCGCGCACAGCCTCACCGATGTACTTGGCGCTGCTGACCGTCTATCCCTCATGGACGGACACCGGCAGTTCCCTGCACGAGCCTGCTGCTGTGGACTACTCCCGGCACTACCTCGATCCTGCCTACTGGGACGCGCCTCTCACAGGCGTGACCACATGGAACTTCGACATCACCTACCTGCCCGTCAACGACTGGGGAACGATCATCGCCTTCGCGCTGTGCTCTGCTGCCTCAGCAGGCAACCTTGAGGCCTATGAGTACCTTGCTGCTCCCATCTCCATGCTGCCCAACAGCACGATGCGGATCGCCAGCGGGATGATCACCTATGGAGCGCAGTGATGGCTCTCTACAAGATCGACGTCCTTGAGCACATCCTCGGGATCAACCTCATCGACACGGACTGGTATCTGGGCCTGTTCACCAATGCTGCCGACCCCCTTGCCGATCTGGCCACTGCTGAACTGGCAGGCACGCGCAACAGCATCACCGGGTTCATGGCATGGGATGGCCTGACTGTGAAGAACAGCCAGCCCTTCTACACAGGTTCTGCTGATCTCGGGGGAACAGCACAGGGCTGGTTCATCGTGCAGGCCACGGCCAGTGACATCCTGTGGCACTACCACTTCATCACTCCGGTGGCCCTGCTGGCAGGAGAGTCCGCGTACTTTCCCATCGGGTCGATCTCCTTGGACCTCACTAGCGTCTAGGAGAGACAGTGGCTGACTGGTTCGGGGATGCGACAGGCGTAACCCTCTCGCCCGCCCCTGCATCTGCGGGGACCAAGACGATTCCTGCTGCAGCGAGCAGCACAGTCTCCACGCGCACGCCTGCGGCATCAGGCTCGCGCAAGCAGAATGGCACTGCCCTGCTGAGCATCAGTCCTGCCAGCACAGCAGCAGGCAGCATGTGGAAGTCGGGAGCACGGCACATCGAGTTCGACAGCAGCATGGCTGGGACGCGTGGCTACGCCACATTGGCTACCCAGCCTTCCACTCTCAGGCCCGGATTCACCAGTCTGGAGGTGACGACAGTAGCCGGGGCGGACAAGTTCTATGCCGATATCACCACGGTCACCGGTCTTCTTCCCGGCCCGTATGTCCTTGAGTGGTGGGCCGTTTTGAGCAGCATCGATCCCATGCCCTACGTGGTGTGTGTGGGCAACCGCAGTTGGCTGCTGCCGTCGTCTGCCTTGGGATACCAGTACCGGACTGACTTCTACTCGCATGGACCAGATGAGGTTCACACGATCCATGTCGAGGGAGGCATAGACTCCACTGTGACCTCTGTCGTCATCGACCATCTAACTGTCAGGCCCAACTACTCAGTGGAGGCGCAAGACTACGACGGGCCGTTGCAGGATGCCAGTGCCACACAGTGGTCTGCTGATCGGTCTCTCTCAGGAAACATGTCAGCCTACGGAGATCTGGACCTACGTCTCAACTACAACAGGACGCTGTGGCCGGGCTGCGACTACACCTACGGCGTGTGGGTGTGGGTTCCATCAGACAACACGGGTCCTGCAGAACTCAGACTGGAGGACTGGAAGAATCAGGTATCCCAGCAGGTGTTCTCCACTGTCAGGGATCAGTGGGAGTACATGGAGATGACCACTACCTCAGAGCACAGGAGATTGTGCTCTGGGAGTGCCGGAACTCCCCGTCTGCTGAGCGCTGGTGGCGACTACATCTACGCGGACAGCCTGCGCGTCACGCGCACGGGCGAGGTCTCCTCAACCGTCTTCTCTGACGACTTCGAGGCCTACTCGGCAACGGACTGGGACGCCAATTGGTACTGGAAGAACTACGACGATGAGCCTGTCATCGCTGAGGTCAATGCTGCCGCTGCGCATTCAGGAACCAAGTCCTTAGAGATCAGCCTTCCTGCTGATGATGGCCCCTACGCCCATACTCTCTACTCCACTCCGGGGATCAACATCTACCACCATCCGTGGTACTACGACGCCTCCTATGACGTGACTATCAGGGTGTGGGTGTATGTGCCCTCCCCCAACAACGCAGTGAGCCTTGCTGTCTGGAACACGTCGGGAACATATCCTGATTTCACCTACCTGCCTCCTGTAGCCACCACTGTCTCAACTCTTCACGATCAGTGGGAGCAGATCTCCCTGACGATCACGGCGCAGCAATGGAAGCAGTCCAATGGAGAGGCCGTGATCATCTCTGCTGATGGAGCAGCGATCTCCTTCCGCGTGGATGACATCACCATCACCCAGCCTCGCGTAGCGCAGGAGTTCACCGGGTTCATCGAGAACGCTGAACTCACTGAGTCGACTATCACCCTGTCGGGTGAAGGCGAGGCATCTCCTGTCGTGGGCACCTTCATCGAGCCCTTGGGGATCATGGCGTACGGCAGCGTGCGACTGAGTTATCGCTATCGCGGGCCCCTGAGCATTCCTGCGCCCCCAGAGCCGGTCAGCGAGACCAATCCTGTTCAGGCCACTGGGTTCGTCATGCGTCCGCTCTATGGGTCGATCATCACCCCCAACCATGATCCGACCATCTCTGGAGGCAAGCCGACATGACATGGTCGTTCACGCAGAGCATCAACGAGGACGGGTACGGGATCTTCTGCGTCCACATGTGGCTGCTCTCAGGCAAGCGTGAGGACGTCACGTTCTTCCGTGGCGTGCCGGTAACCATCCAGTCCATGGAGTTCGTGGACCCCTTCGGTGATGCGGTGGCCGTGCTGGAGTTCGGTCAGTGCACGGGGTACGACCTCGGCACGCCCGAGTCCGACACATGGTTCCTCAACGAGAACGTCAACGTGGACATCTGGTGGGTGCCTGCCTCCACTGTTCCCGGACTGGACGAGCACAGGGTGCTCGATCCCAATACCAACGAGTACGGGACGATGTGGCTGCATCCTGAGGACGCTGTCATCGTCTACGAGGGCTACACCCAGACCATCGATCCCCAGCCCACCTCGGTCACGGTCAACTGCCAAGGCGCTCTGTGGCAGGTCAACCGCTTCTTTGCCAAGCCGATGTTCCCGCTGCGTCCCAAGACCGTGGAGTCGATGATGGAGCGGTACTTCGATCCCAAGCGTCGCGGGTTGGCCACCCAGCCCCTGCAGATCGACTGGGACGGCTCCTACTCAGGCATCCCTGCTGCTGCGCTCACTGGGCTGAACTCCAAGGGTCGCCAGTGGTACCCGCCCAAGTACACCGCTGAGGAGTATACGAAGTTCCTCGACAAGGACCGGGTGTTCAAGCGGTACGTGCCCACGGACATGCCGATGAAGGAGTTGCTCTACAACCCGTTGACTGGGGTGTTCTACCCCGGTGCTGATGCCATCCCGTGGACGGGCTACCTCACGCGCTACACGGGCGGGTGGGACAAGGCGCTGGAGTCGTACATCGCCTCCCAGTTGTCCTACATGTACTACGACGTTCCTGACGACAACGATCCTAAGGTCACTGGGATAACGCCGGGCGACTCATGGACCATCGGCAAGAAGCCCGGACGCGTGCCCATCCTGTATCTGAAGAGGCAGCGCAAGGAGCCTGATCTGGTGGCCTACTACGGGCAGCCGGGCCTTGAACTGCAATTGACGCGTGATGGCACGCAGAGCACCAACATCATCTTCGGCAAGGGCAAGGGCTACGACGGATCGCAATGGATGGTGCAGAACTTCCCGGAGAAGGCTCCGTGGAGCACATGGCGTCCTATCGGCACTGATGTAGACCCGCATGGGACGTCTCTCTACCACTGGGATGACTGGCCCCGGAAGCAGCGTGAGGACCTGTATGACGGGTACGACTGGTATCAGTTGACCACACAGGACATCTGGATTCAGGAGAAGAACTGGGCGTCCATCCCCAATGGCATCGAGCAGGGCGAGGGCGAGACCATCGCCAAGCAGTACATCGCTCGCGACAAGGATCCGGGCTGGATCGGCACGGCCACCATCAGCGTGGACCTGAACGACCAGAACGGCAATCACATCAGCAAGTGGACGTTCCGCACGGGCATGGTGCTGTGGATCAAGGGCTTCCGTGGACGCAATGACAAGGCGTGGGGGATAAACATCTTCCACATCGCGCGCGTGGAGATGCGCCCACAGGAGGGCACTGTCTCGCTGACTCTGGACACCAAGTTCCGGGAGATCGTCTCCATCGAGGAGGCGCAGCAGAGCACTCGTGACTCTCTGGCCCCGATGAAGATGCTGCAGGCAGGACGGGAGTCCGCGCTCATCGAGGACATGGTGATGGCGTGGAACATCAATCAGGGCGCAGGGTGCTTCCCCACGGACTCGATCAAGATGCCCAAGGAGGACACCTTCCCCTACACGGACACCACTACCAAGTACCCGCCCAACAGCATCTTCAAGGACGCGTACGTGCGCACGAACCTTACGAGTTACAGCCAGATCATCCGCAGCAACGCCACGGATGGCGTGGACGGCAATCTCAGCAAGGCCGCCAAGTCGGATATGCAGGACCAGTTGTTCTATATCCCCATCAATGTCGGCAACCCCAACCCGTCGATGCGGTGGGGCTTCTTCCCGCTACTGCTGTCACAGGCCTTCACCATCTCGCGTACGGAGTTCGCCTGCTACGACGAGCACGGCAATCTGGCTCCGGTGGAGTTCCATGTGTCGCTGTTCCGTACGTACAACTGGGACCTGAAGGCTATGCCGAACACCATCGTGGACAACACCGATCCTCAGCACAAGGCCAATTACGCAGCGCTGTGGGATGGCGCGTTCGAGAAGATCGATCCGGCTACCGGGATGATGTGGGATGCCGGTCCCACCCTCAACTACCAGTACCACCTGCCTGCAGAGAACGCGCAGTGGTTCATGGGCTGGGGCACGTTCGAGCGTCCTGCGGGCTACTCGCCGGGAGCCAAGGACAGGGGAGACCAGCCCACCGGGATGCTCATGGACGGAGCGCAGTGGGGATTCGACTTCAACTCTGCGGCTGACTTCACTGCTGATGTCTCGCAGAAGGAGGAGAAGGGTGCGCCACAGGCATCCTCATACTCGGGTGGATGCGCTGTCTACGCACAGAACGTCGATGGTCTGACGACCCCATACAAGTGGGTCTACGTGATGGGACGGATGTATCGGCAGCCGCAAGTGGGGCAGTAATGCAGACCAAGACTTGGTCCGGGTATCTGCGTGAAGGAGCGCCTGATTCCAACACTGTATTAGTGGGAGGAATGGACGACGGCTATTTCGTCACCTACTGGCAGGACTACGGCAATCTCACGCCGTTCTTCTCCCATCTGGAACTGAGGAACACATCCGATCCATCTACGGTGATTGACGAGTACACCGTAGACACCGGCATGAATGCTCGTAATCCTGCCGATGAGCAGGTCTCTCTTCCCAATACATCCGAACTCTTCATGACGATGAACTACGGAACGGGTACTCAGGTCATCTCAGTGACGAGATCAGGGACGTCATTGGTCGTCACTCCTGTGCACACCAATGACAGTAATTCGCTCACCCTTGATGGCAACAACCCGTCAGCAGACCGGACGCAGGTCATCGGAAACACTGCTGGCTATCACCAGATCATCACTATTGGCGGATCGGCTGTCGCCGTTATCTCTAGTGGCATGGGCTATGAGCCGATGGCGTTGCCGTCCTCTACCAGATTTCTCGCTAGGAGATACTCTGACTACTACGTTCAGTTGAGGGATACGAGCACGCTCGATCTGATAACACAGATTGCGCCGCCGTTCGTTCAGGGCTACGCCAACATGGACTACTACATCCTGAATGCCTCTACCTATCTGTGGCTGTATCAGGACACAGCAGCGACCTACGTCACATTGAAAATCAGGATTCTCACTATCTCAGCAGACGCGCTGTCATGGGGCGATGTCTCGTCTGTCCAGACGACATGGCTGTCCAACGATGTTGGACAGGTGATCATGAGCATCTGGGGAACACAGGTGTTCATGTTCTCTGGATTCGGCGCTACTGCCGCCCCAATTCCCTACTATGTCTACGACACCTCCAGCGAAGTCTTTACTGAGGGAGCCAGCGACAGCATCCTCAGCGCTGATGTCTACTGGATGGCTCGCTGCGGAA
>Ga0213919_1000998_pt1 | contig 10989 bp, 10 predicted proteins | sample McNCre317MG_FD_161056 | JGI IMG/M metagenome (GOLD analysis project Ga0213919, IMG submission 161056) | Freshwater microbial communities from McNutts Creek, Athens, Georgia, United States - 3-17 MG | ecosystem: Environmental > Aquatic > Freshwater > Creek | place: USA: Georgia | collected... | reverse complement strand
GTCGCCTTCTTCTTCCCCGGCATGAACGTTTACAGCCGTTGATGATCTTTACCGGCGGGATGAAATTTCTGATCTCCGCCGGTCCTGATGGAAATACACGTGGTCAATCTTCTCGATTTCGATGCTGCTGCGCTCACCGACTGGTTCGTCCAGCAGGGTGAAAAACCGTTCCGTGCCAAGCAGGTGCTCCGCTGGGTGCATCGCTTCGGCGCGACCGATTTCGAGCAGATGACCGACGTGGCCAAGTCGCTGCGGGCCAAGCTCGCAGCGACCGCCTGCATCACCCCGCCGGTGCCGGTGCGCGACAGCATCTCCACCGACGGCACCCGCAAGTGGCTGCTCGACGTGGGCAACGCCAACGCGGTGGAAACGGTGTTCATCCCCGAGACCAACCGCGGCACCCTGTGCATCTCGTCGCAGGCCGGCTGTGCGCTCGATTGCGCCTTCTGCTCCACCGGCAAGCAGGGCTTCAACCGCAACCTCACCGCAGCCGAGATCATCGGCCAGCTGTGGCTTGCCAACCGCCTGCTCGGTGCCACCGGCGACGGCGAGCGCGTCATCAGCAACGTGGTGATGATGGGCATGGGCGAGCCGCTTGCCAATTTCGACAACGTCGTCTCGGCGCTGAACCTGATGCTCGATGACAACGCCTACGGCCTGTCGCGGCGTCGGGTCACGGTGTCCACCTCCGGCATCGTGCCGGCCATGGACCGCCTCCGCGACGCCTGCCCGACCGCGCTGGCGGTGTCGCTGCACGCCTCCAACGACGCACTGCGCGACAAGCTGGTGCCGATCAACCAGAAATACCCGCTGCGCAAACTGATGGCCGCGTGCCGGCGTTATCTCGAGCGTGCGCCGCGCGATTTCATCACCTTCGAGTACGTGATGCTCGACGGGGTGAACGACTCGGACGCCCACGCGCGCGAACTTGTCGCCCTCACCCGGGACGTGCCCTGCAAGTTCAACCTGATCCCCTTCAATCCCTTCCCGAATTCCGGTTTCGGGCGTTCGCCGGCGCCGCGTATCAAGCGTTTTGCCGAAATCCTGATCGACGCGGGCATCGTCACGACGACGCGCAAGACCCGCGGCGACGACGTCGATGCGGCCTGCGGCCAGCTCGCCGGCCAGGTCAAGGACAAGACCCGGCGCACGACCCGCATCGTGCCGGTCGCGGAGGCCTGAGGGGTGAAGCGCGCGCTGCCGGTTCTTGCCTTGCTGCTTGCCCTCGGAGGCTGCGCCGGTCCCCGGCTCGGCGGACCGGTGGCGTCCGTCGAACGTCCGGTTTCCGAGCAGCCGGCGGTCACCGATGCGCGGCGCAAGGCCAGGATCCACGTCGAATTGGGGCTGGCCTATTTCCAGGTCGGTCGTTATGGCGTCGCCCTCGACGAGGCCCGGGCTGCCGCGACCTATGATCGGGATTACGCGCCGGCCTACCAGTTGATGGGCCTCGTCCATATGTTCCTCGAGGAGAACGCGGTGGCCGCAGCCCAGTTCGAGCAGGCGCTCCGGCTGGCGCCGGGCGATCCGGAGATCATGAACAGCTACGGCTGGTTCCTGTGCTCGACCGGCAGGGAGCAGGCCGGGCTCGAGCAGTTGGCCGTCGCGGCGCGCAATCCCTACTACCAGACGCCGACGCGGGCCTTTGCCAACGCCGGCCTGTGCCAGCTCAAGCTCGGGAACGACGCGGCGGCGGAAGCTCAGTTTCTGCGCGCGGTCGAGGTCGACGGGGGCAACCAGCAGGCCATTTTCCACCTCGCCGCGATCAGTTATCGGCGTTCCGCCTACGAGGCGTCGAGACGCTACCTCGCGGCGCTGCACCAGAACGGCGAGCCCACGGCGGAAAGCCTGTGGCTCGCGGTCCGCGTCGAGCGCAAGCTCGGCGACCGCGCCGCCGAAGCGTCCTTCGTACAGCAACTGCGGCGCCGTTTTCCCGCTTCCCCCGAATATCAGGCTTTCTTGCAAGGGCAGTATCAGTGACCGATCTACAAGTTTTGCCCCAGGCCCCGGCGCTTTCGCCCGAGCCACTGTCCATCGGAGATACCTTGCGGCGCACGCGTAGTGCCCAGGGGCTCAGCGTTGCCGAAGTCGCGAACGCATTGAAACTCCATCCGCGTCAGGTCGAAGCGCTGGAGTCCGGCCAGTTCGAGCAGTTGCCGGGCTTCGCCTTCACGCGGGGCTTTCTGCGCAATTACGCTCGACTGCTGAAGATCGACGCAGCACCGCTGCTTGCGGCGATGCAGCCGCCGGACAGCGGGGAGCTTGTTGAACTGGCGCCCGCCTCGAACGCGCGGGGCGACATGCCGCAGGCGGGAAGAGGGCGCTTCAGCCGCTCGGTGTTCCCCGGCATGCTCGCTGCGCTCGGCCTGTTCGGCATCGTCGTCGCCGGGTGGTACTACGATACCCAGCGCAGGAAGCCGGCCGAGGAACTGGTTGCCAGCCTTCCCCCTGCCACTGTGCCGTCGGTGCCGGCCGCCGCGCCCCCCGCTCCGGCCATCGTTCAACCCACCGTGGCGCCTCCCGCCGTGACGCCGCCGGCAGAGCCGCAGGCCGTTGCGCTGCTGCCCAGGCTGACTGATGCGCCGCCGGCCGCGGCTGAGCCCCTTCTGGCGCAGCCGGCATCCGCTGCGCAGCCGCAGGCTGTCGACGGCGCTGACCGTCTGGTCTTTGAATTCGCCCAGGATGCATGGGTCGAGGCGAAGGACAAGAACGGCAAGGTCGTCTTCAGCCGACTGGGCAAGGCCGGCTCCCGCCAGGAGTTCGAAGCCGGCAAACCCCTGAACCTGGTGATCGGCAACGCCCGCAACGTGAAGCTCGAGCGTAACGGTACGCCGGTCGATCTCGGGCTTTCCGGCAAGTCGACGATTGCCCGCCTCAAGTTTGATTGAATAGACGCACGATGGACCTTCTTCTTTCCGGGCGCGCTGCCGCCCGCCGGCAGACCCGCCAGGTGCGGGTCGGGCATGTGTTGATCGGTTCCGGTGTGCCGGTGGTCGTCCAGTCGATGACCAACACCGACACCGCGGACGATTTTGCGACGACGATGCAGGTCGCCCAACTCGCCCGGGCGGGCTCCGAGCTCGTGCGGATTACCGTGAATAACGACGAGGCCGCCAAGGCGGTGCCGAAGATCCGCGAGAAGCTGCTCCAGATGAACCTCAATGTTCCGCTGGTCGGCGACTTCCACTACAACGGTCACAAGCTGCTGATGGACAACCCGGCCTGCGCCGAGGCCCTCGACAAGCTGCGCATCAACCCGGGCAACGTCGGGCATGGGGTCAAGCGTGACACCCAGTTTGCGTCCATCGTCGAGATGGCCTGCAAGTACGACAAGCCGGTGCGCATCGGCGTGAACTGGGGCAGCCTGGACCAGTCGGTGATGGCGCGGATCATGGACGAGAACGCGCAGCGGGCGGTCCCCCGCGACGCCGGCGCGGTGATGCGCGAGGCGCTGGTCACCTCGGCGCTGGAATCCGCGGCGAAGGCCGAGGAGTACGGACTCGCCGGCGACAGGATCATCCTGTCGGCCAAGGTCAGCAGCGTGCAGGATCTGATCGCCGTCTACCGCGATCTGGCCGCCCGCTGCAATTACCCGCTGCACCTGGGCCTGACCGAGGCGGGCATGGGCTCGAAGGGCATCGTCGGCTCCACCGCCGCGCTGGCGGTGCTGCTGCAGGAGGGCATCGGCGACACGATCCGCGTCTCGCTGACGCCGGAACCCAATGGCAGCCGTACCCAGGAAGTCATCGTCGCCCAGGAGATCCTGCAGACCATGGGCCTGCGTGCCTTCACGCCGATGGTCACGGCTTGTCCCGGCTGCGGCCGCACGACCAGCACCCTGTTCCAGGAAATGGCCTCGGACGTGCAGAGCTACGTCCGCGACAGCATGCCCAAGTGGCGCGAGCAGTTCGACGGTGTCGAGAACATGACGCTGGCGGTGATGGGCTGCATCGTCAACGGCCCCGGCGAGAGCAAGCACGCCAACATCGGCATCTCGCTGCCCGGCACTGGCGAGATGCCCGCCGCTCCGGTGTTCGAGGATGGGGTCAAGACCCAGACCCTGCGCGGCGAGCACATCACCGAGGAATTCAAGGCCATCATCGAGCGCTACGTGGCCCGCACTTATCCGATGAAGGGCGCGCGGAGCTGACGCCCGGTGCCCACCACAAGAATCAGGAAATCATGAGCAAGACCCTCCAGGCCGTGCGCGGGATGAACGACATCCTGCCCGACGAGGCCGAAACCTGGGAGCAGTTCGAGGAGATCGTCCGCGACTGGCTGCACAGCTACGGCTATCGCCCCATCCGCATGCCCATCGTCGAGCCGACACCGCTGTTCAGGCGCGCGATCGGCGAGGTGACCGACATCGTCGAGAAGGAGATGTACTCCTTCGAGGACGCCCTCAACGGCGAGCACCTGACGCTGCGTCCCGAAGGCACTGCGTCCTGCGTGCGCGCGGCGATCCAGCACAACCTGCTGTTCAGCCATCCCCAGCGGCTCTACTACCACGGACCGATGTTCCGTCACGAGCGCCCCCAGAAGGGCCGCTACCGTCAGTTCCACCAGGTCGGTGTCGAAGCGCTGGGTTTCGACGGACCGGACATCGACGCCGAGCACATCCTGATGTGCGCGCGGCTGTGGGACGACCTCGGGCTCGAGGACGTCAGGCTGGAAATCAACTCCCTCGGCAGCAGCGAAGAGCGCCACGCCCACCGGGCTGCGCTGATCTCCTACCTCGAAGCGCACAAGGACAGCCTGGACGAGGATGGTCAGCGGCGGCTCTACACCAATCCGCTGCGCATCCTCGACACCAAGAACCCGGATCTGCACGAGATCGTCGAAGCCGCTCCCAAGCTGGCCGATTTCCTTGGCGAGGCCTCGCTGAAGCACTTCGACGGCGTGCAGACCCTCCTCAAGGACGCCGGTCTGCCTTATCGCATCAACCACCGGCTGGTGCGCGGGCTCGACTACTACAACCGCACGGTCTTCGAGTGGGTCACGACCCGGCTCGGTGCCCAGGGCACGATCTGCGCCGGCGGCCGCTACGATGGTCTTGTCGCCCAGCTGGGCGGCAAGCCGGCACCGGCCGCGGGTTTCGCGATGGGCGTCGAGCGTCTGCTGGCGCTGTGGCAGGAATGCGGTGGCGAGGCCGAGCGGGTGGTGCCGGACGTCTACCTCGTGCATGCCGGCGAGGCCGCCCAGCGTGCCGCCTTCCGGGTGGCCGAGGCCTTGCGCGGCACGGGTTTTGCGGTCACGCTGCACTGCGGTGGCGGCAGCTTCAAGTCGCAGATGAAGAAGGCCGACGGCTCCGGCGCCCCCTTCGCGGTGGTGATCGGCGACGACGAGGCGGCGGCCGGCGAGGTCAGCCTGAAACCCCTGCGCGACGGCGGCGAGCAGATTCGCGTGCCGATGGATGCGCTCCCTGAAACCCTGGCTGACCGCCTACTCGAATCGGAAGAAAACGATGGCAGCATTTGACCTCGAAGAGCAGGAACAGATTTCCCAGATCAAGGGCTGGTGGGAGCAGTACGGCAAGCTGGTCACCACGGTGGCGGTGCTGGCTGCGCTCGCGTCGGTCGGCTGGCAGGGCTGGAACTGGTACGAGGGACGGCAGACCCTCGAGGCCTCCGCGCTGTACGACCGCCTCCAGAAGGCGGCGGTGGAGCGCAATGCCGGGCAGGCCCGCGAGGCTGCCGGCAAGCTGATCGATGGCTACGGGGCCACGCCCTATGCCGGGCTGGCGGCGCTGCTGTCCGCCAAGGTGCAGGTCGAGGCCGGTGATCTGAAGAATGCCCGCGTGCCGCTGGCCTGGGCGGCCGAGAAGGCCCGCGATCCGGCCTTGCGCAGTCTGGCGCGTCTGCGCCTGGCCACCGTGATGTTCGACGAGAAGGCCTACGACGAGGCGCTGGCCCAGCTGCAGGCGCCGCCGGAGGAGGGCTTCGAGGCCCGCTTTGCCGATCTGAAGGGTGACATCCTTGCCGCGCAAGGAAAGCGTGAAGAAGCCCGGGCGGCCTACAAGTCCGCCGTCGCGGCGCTGGAGAAGGCGACCAAGGCCGAGGCGCTCACGCTGCGCGAACTGGCTCAGGCCAAGCTGGATGCCGTCGGGGGTGCCCAATGAAAAGCCGTTCACTGCTGGCGGTAATGCTCGGCGCATTGGCGCTAGCTGGCTGCGGTTCCCTCAACCCCTTCGGGTCAGACGGGAAGATTCCGGCCCTCAAGCCGCTGGCGAATCCTGTCCGCACCGCCGAGGTCTGGCGCAGCCGTGTCGGGGACGCGGATCGTTTCGTGCTTCAGCCGGCGTCCAGTGGTTCGGCCGTCTTTGCCGCCGGCGACGGCGACGTGGTGCGCCTGGAGGCGGGCCGCATGGTGTGGCGTACGCCGGTGAAGGCGAAGCTGTCGGGCGGGGTCGGCAGCGACGGTCGCCTGGTGGTGGTCGGCAGCCCGAAGGGCGAGGTGATCGCGCTCGATGCGGCCAACGGCCAGGTCAAGTGGCGTGCCGGCGTCAACGCCGAGGTGCTGGCGGCGCCGGGTGTGTCCGATGCGATCATCGTCGTTCGCAGCGCCGACAGCCGCCTGTTCGGGCTCGACCCCGCCGACGGCAGGCAACGCTGGGTTTACCAGCGGCCGCTGCCGCCCCTGTCCCTGCGCAACGCGGCGGGCGTGGTGCTCGAGCGTGACGCGATTCTGGTCGGCTTTCCCGGAGGCAAGCTGGCTGCGGTCAATCCGGCCAACGGCAGCCTGATGTGGGAGGGCACGGTTGCCGTCCCGCGGGGGGCCACCGAACTGGAGCGCATGGCGGACATCACCAGCCTGCCGGTCATCGGTTCCCGGGCGACCTGCGCCGTTGCCTACCAGGGCCGGGTGGCCTGTTTTGACATGTCCAACGGCACCACGCTGTGGACGCGGGACCTGTCCAGCGCCAAGGGTCTGGACATGGATGAACGCCATGTCTATGTGACCGACGACAAGGGGGCGGTCCATGCCCTCGATCTGGCCAATGGCGCCAGCGCCTGGAAGCAGGACCAGTTCGCCGGCCGTGGTACCGGGCGTCCGCGGGTTGCCGGTGCTTATGTCGCGGTGGGTGACGTCGAGGGCTACGTCCACCTCCTCCGGAAGGAAGATGGCAGCGTCGCCGGACGTCAGCGTGCTGCGTCCAGCCCCATTCTCGCCGACCTGCAGTACACGTCCGGCGACATCATCGTGCAGACACGGGACGGTAACGTCGCGGCCGTCGGCATCCAGTAAAGGAGTCGCTGTCGAGTGAAACCTACCCTGGTCCTGGTGGGGCGCCCCAATGTGGGCAAGTCCACCCTCTTCAATCGCCTCACCAAGACCCGTGACGCCCTCGTTGCCGACTTTCCGGGTCTGACCCGTGATCGACGCTACGGGCTCGGCCGGGCCGCCGAACGGGAGTTCCTGGTCGTCGATACCGCGGGTTTCGACCCGGTGGCCAAGGACGGCATCGTGCACGAGATGGCCAAGCAGGCCGAACAGGCCATCGCCGAGGCCGATGCGCTGCTGTTCATGGTCGATGCACGAAGCGGCCTGACGCCCCACGACGAGCAGATTGCCGCCCGCCTGCGTCGCGCGGGCCGTCCCACCTTTCTCGTGGTGAACAAGGCGGAAGGCATGAACCGGTCGATGATCTCGGCCGAGTTTCACGAACTCGGTCTGGGCGACCCACTGTGCATCTCCTCGGCCCACGGCGACAACGTCAATGCGCTGATGGAACTGGTGCTCGAATCCTTCCCGCTTGACGACGAGGACGAGGCGCAGAACGAGCGCGGTCCCCGGGTTGCGATCGTTGGCAGGCCCAATGTGGGCAAGTCGACGCTGGTCAACACCCTGATCGGCGAGGAGCGCGTGATCGCCTTCGACATGCCGGGCACCACCCGTGACGCGATCGAGGTGCCCTTCGAGCGTAACGGCCAGCACTACACGCTGATCGACACCGCGGGCCTGCGCAAGCGCGGGAAGGTTTTCGAGGCGGTCGAGAAGTTCTCGGTGATCAAGACCCTGCAGGCGGTCGAGCAGGCCAATGTGGTGGTTCTCGTCCTCGACGCGAGCCAGGAGATCTCCGATCAGGACGCGCACATTGCCGGTTTCGTCGTCGAGGCGGGGCGGGCGCTGGTCGTGGCGGTCAACAAGTGGGACAGCGTTGACGATTATCGCCGCCAGCGCATCAAGGAAGATCTGGAGCGCAAGCTCCCTTTCCTGGCCTTTGCCCGTTTCCTTTATGTGTCAGCGCTGAAGGGGCAGGGGATCGCGCCGATGCTGAAGGCGGTGGACGGCGCTTATGCGGCGGCGATGACCAAGCTCGCCACGCCGAAGCTGACCCGCCTGCTCCTCGATGCGGTGATCAAGCAGCAACCGCCGCGCCACGGTGGTTTTCGCCCGAAGATGCGTTATGCCCACCAGGGCGGGATGAACCCGCCGGTGATCGTCGTGCACGGCAGCGCGCTCGACCATGTGCCGGCCTCCTACACCCGCTACCTCGAGCGCAGTTTCCAGGAGGCGTTCAGATTGCAGGGCACGCCGCTGCGCATCCAGTACAAGTCCTCGCACAATCCTTACGCCAATCGGGATTGACGAACGCTGTCCGATTTCCATGAGCCCCTGCGGTGCGATGGCGCAGCGCAGCAAAAGCTCTATAATCTTCCAAAATTACAACCATAGAGGTTCCGTCATGAGCAACAAGGGCCAACTCCTGCAAGATCCATTCCTCAATGCACTGCGGCGTGAGCACGTGCCCGTCTCGATCTACCTCGTCAATGGCATCAAACTGCAGGGGCAGGTGGAGTCCTTCGACCAGTATGTGGTGCTGCTGAAGAACACGGTCACCCAGATGGTCTACAAACATGCCATTTCCACGGTGGTTCCGGCCCGCCCGGTGAACATCCAGCAGGAACAGAACGAGGCGGCAAGCTGATTTCCGCGATGATTCCGCTGAACTGCGGCCTCAGAAACGCCGGGGCGACGGGTGTTTGACCGGCCGTCTTCGGGAACGCGGGCTGTTCTGGTCCAGGTGGATTTCGGCCAGGGAAGCATCGACGAGCGTCTTGCCGAAATCTCGCTGCTGGCCGGAAGCGCCGGGGCAAGCGTGGTGGGGATCGTTCAGGGGAAGCGCCAGAGCCCCGATCCGGCGCACTTCGTCGGCACGGGCAAGGCCGAGGAGATAGGCACGGTGGCCCGGTTGAACGACGCCGACATCGTCATCTTCAACCACGACATCAGTGCTGCCCAGCAACGCAATCTCGAGCGCACGCTCAAGCTGCGGGTGGTGGACCGTTCGGCGCTCATCCTCGACATCTTCGCGCTGCGGGCGAAGAGTCATGAAGGCAAGCTGCAGGTGGAACTCGCCCAGTTGCAGCATCTGTCCACGCGTCTGGTGCGCGGCTGGACCCACCTGGAGCGGCAAAAGGGCGGTATCGGCCTGCGCGGTCCTGGTGAAAAGCAGCTCGAGACGGACCGGCGCCTGCTTGGCGAGCGGGTCAAGCTGCTCAAGGACCGGCTGGCAAAGCTGGAGCGCCAGCGTTCGGTGCGTCGCCGTGCCCGCGAGCGGCGGGACGTGCTGACGGTCTCGCTGGTCGGGTACACCAATGCCGGGAAGTCCACGCTGTTCAATGCGCTGACCAAGGCTGGCGCCTATGCCGCCGACCAGCTGTTCGCGACGCTGGACACGACCTCCCGGCGGCTTTTTCTCGGCGAGGCGGGCAATATCGTGCTGTCGGATACCGTGGGCTTCATCCGCGATCTGCCGCACTCCCTGGTCGCCGCCTTCCACGCAACCCTCGAAGAGACGGTGTCTGCCGACCTGCTGCTGCATGTCGTCGATTCGGCCAGCGACGACAGGGAAGGCCAGATCGCCGCGGTGAATGGCGTGCTCGAGGAGATCGGCGCCGGGGCGCTTCCGCAGATCCAGGTCTGGAACAAGATCGACATGACCCTGGCCAGTCCGGAGGTCCAGCGGGACGCTTGTGGTAAGATCACGCGCGTTTTGCTCAGTGCCCGGACCGGCGAAGGGCTGGGCCTGTTGCGACACTTGCTCGCCGACGTCGCATCGGAACACAAGGCAGCGCTGGCTGCCGCCTCACAAGTGCCGGATTCGGCTTGACACAATCCTCGCACGACTCATCCCGGAGCGGATTTTCACTGTGATCTCAGGCATCCTCATGTCTCTCAACGATCCCAAATGGGGCAATCGCGGCGGCGGCGACAATCGCGGCGGCGACAACCAGGGGCCTCCCGACCTGGAAGAACTGTGGCGTGATTTCAATCGGCGCCTGTCGGGCATGTTCGGGCGCAATTCCGGTCGCGGGGGCGGTTCCGGGGGCGGGGATGGCGGCAATCGCATCCCGGAACTCAATTTCCGCCAGTTCGGCAATGGCGTCGGGCTGATCGCCGCCTTTGCTGCGGTGATCTGGCTGGCGAGCGGCTTCTACATCGTCGATGCCAGCCAGCGGGGCATCGTGCTGCAGTTTGGCCGCTTCGTCGAGGCGACAGAGCCCGGGCTGCGCTGGCGTTTTCCCTATCCGATCCAGGCTCACGAACTCGTCAACCTGACCGGTGTGCGCACGGTGGAGATCGGCTACCGCGGCTCGGAGCGCAACAAGGTGCTCAAGGAAGCCCTGATGCTGACGGACGACGAGAACATCGTGAATATCCAGTTCGCGGTCCAGTACGTCCTGAAGGATCCTCAACAGTATCTCTTCAACAACCGCAGCGCCGACGATTCGGTGATCCAGGCGGCCGAAACCGCGGTGCGGGAGATTGTTGGCAAGAGCAAGATGGATTTCGTGCTTTACGAGGGGCGTGAGCAGGTGGCGGCCCGCGCGCAGAAGCTGACCCAGGACATCCTCGACCGCTACGCGACCGGCATCCAGGTTAGCAAGGTCACGATGCAGAACGCGCAGCCGCCCGAGCAGGTGCAGTCGGCCTTCGACGACGCGGTGAAGGCCGGTCAGGACCGGGAGCGCCAGAAGAACGAAGGTC
>Ga0213919_1000997_pt1 | contig 11006 bp, 12 predicted proteins | sample McNCre317MG_FD_161056 | JGI IMG/M metagenome (GOLD analysis project Ga0213919, IMG submission 161056) | Freshwater microbial communities from McNutts Creek, Athens, Georgia, United States - 3-17 MG | ecosystem: Environmental > Aquatic > Freshwater > Creek | place: USA: Georgia | collected... | reverse complement strand
CAGGTCTCGGAAGCCGCTTTTCAGCTTCTCCAGGGGCGTCTCAGAGGCCGTCATGTCCGTAAGGGCATCCTGACTTCTAACTCAGGCGGCCACGACTGGGGTTGGCGCTGGTTTGTCTGCAAAGACGTGCAGAAGACGGACGCGGCGAAGGCCGAGTATCTGAATATCAAGGCGCCGAGTACTGAAAACGTACACCTTCCCGAGGGTTACGTACAGTCGATGCTGGATTCCTGGTCAGAAGACCGAATTAGGCGCGAGATTTACGCCGACGAGGACGCCTTCGAGGGCGCCGTTTACAGCGAATTTCGGCGCGATCTCCACGTTATCAAGCCCTTCCAGATTCCGGCTGAGTGGACCAGGATTATCGGCGTTGACCACGGCTACCGGAACCCAGCTTGCTGGCTCTGGGCCGCTGTCGATTATGACGAGAACATTTATATCTACCGCGAGTTCTACAAGCGGGAGTGGCTGATCGAGGAGATCGTAAAGGGGAAGGACCCCGAGCCCGGCGTCATGCGCATGATGACCGATCCGTACACAAAGCGTAGAGAAAATATCTCGGGCGCTTATATAGACCCCTCCACAATCAATAGGCGGGGCACCAACGGCCTTTCTGACTTCGATGCGTACCACGAGGCCCTACCCACGGACTTCCCGCTCATAAAGGCGCAGAACGCGAAGGAAGCAGGTATCGACCGAGTTAAGTCGTACCTGAAGCCGGTGCGCCAAGGTGACGGCTCGATGAAGCCCTCGCTATACATTTTTGATACCTGCCCCAATCTTCTAGAGGAGATAGCGCAGTATCGTTACCAGGAACTGCCTACGGGGCAGATTGGTAAGCAGAACGAGAAGGAAGAGCCCAGGAAGGTTAATGACCATGCGGTTGACGCCCTCCGCTATCTCGTGATGTCCCGCCCCGAGGCGCCGACGACCAAGGACGATGTCTGGAAGCGCGTGAAATACGCGTCGATGGAAGGCGCAATAGTCCGCGAGTGGCAGGAAATTCGTAATCCTAAGCCCACGGACCCATTTCAAGATTTTTGAGGAGGCAGAAATGCTGAACTCACCACCCGGACGGGAGCCGATGAGCGGCACCCTGGCGTTGTTTTACACACGCATTAAATAAGAAGGCCTAATCGGCCCCGTCCCGGCTTCAAGTCCAGCCGTAATCAGGACAAGAGAAGGAAATATCATGGCTTTTGTTGCTACTATGTCCACTAAGGAGCCCCGCTCGTTTTCGATCGGCCCTTATAAGGTTCAGCTTTTTACCTGGACCGCCGCTTCTGGCGATACGTCCGGAACCGTTACCTGCACGGGTCTGACTACTGTCGACCACATCATGCTTGATGGCATGGGCAAGGGTATGTCGGCTGCCCCGACCTTTTCTACTAACGTAGCTACTCTGGCCTTCGCGGACCCGGTCGCTACCGTGGCCGGAACCGGCATCGCGTTCGGTCGCTAATTTATGGCATTTGCAGCCGTATCCGGCGGGCCAGAAACCCGCATTCAGCAGGTAGGTAGCGAGAAGGCTCAGTATTTTACTTGGAGCTGCCTCGCTTCCGACACCTCAGGCACGATTACTACCAACTTCGGCACGGGCGTTACTCGCGTGGTGCTCACGGGCGGGATTAGCCTTACTTCAGCAACCACTTACTCGGCTAACACCGCTACTCTTGCGTTCAAGAACAACACCCCGGTGACCTACACCTGTTCCTGCGCCTCGGCAGGAGCTACGGCTGGAGGCATTTACGCGGACACGGCGGGCAACTTGTTCACTGTCGCGGCTACGGTCGCGGCTTCGACGAGCATTACGCTGAACGGCTTTGCTCCTCCGGCCAGCGCTACGCTCACTAAGACGGGCGCGATTGCCGGGGACGCCACCATCGGCACTGTCGCGGTCACCACCGCGCCAACGATCTACGGAACTGCCGTAGCGTACGGGGCTTGAGATGAGTAAGCAGAAACTAAACAACCTCGCGGCTGCTTTTGAAAAGGGCATGAAGTCTTCCCCGAAGAAGGCAAAGGCGGCCAAAGAACCGGCCGCAACTTGCGAGGGCTGCGGACAGCCGATGCCTGCTGAGAAGCTTGCGGACCTAAAGGCGAGTGATAGTTGAGCTGGTTTTCAAAGAAGCCTTGCGCCGCCTGCCAGGCCAAGGACTCCCACATTGAATCTCTTCGGGCCGAGGTTGAGAGCTTGCGTCGTTTGGTTGTTCCTCCGACGTCTGCGGAGCTTCTTACGCCGGATAAGAGGGAATCCGATCTTATCCTGTCACCCGACGAAAATCACGTCGCTCTCCGCGAAGCGCAGTACGAGGCGGCCTCCATCATGAGCGGCAACCATGAACATTTTCAGATTGAGGTCAGTTAGCTAACTCATGTCGAGTGTAAATAATCTTGACCTGTCTACGGTTGCGACCGAGGACGTGGACACCCTTGCCACGCGTGTTGAGCAGCACTATCGCGCTGACGGCAGCATCAAGGCGTCTCTTAGCTACAACTGGGAGCGCTCGCACCTCTACCTTGATGGCAAGCAGTGGGTTGTCTTCTCGGGGGGCAAAGACGGCGGCCTTTGGAACCGGCTCACGGTCTCTAAGCAGAACGAATACATTCCGCGCCCGGTTACGAACTATCTCTACGATATCTACCAGACGCTGAAGGCTTACCTGATCAAGAATAAGCCGCGTTCGTCAGTTCGCCCGAATAGCCAGAACTACAAAGATAAGCAGGCTGCGAAGCTTGCAACCCTTTGCCTGGAAGCTAACTGGGTAAAGCTCAAAGAGCAGTACAACTATGAGACGGCGGCCTCGAACCTCATCACGTACGGCACCGTGTTTAAAAAGTCTTACTGGGATACCAGCTCTGTCTCCCTGGTCAAGGTGCCTAAGATGCAACAGGTACCTCAGACGGATCCCACGACCGGGGCGATGGTTGGTATGCAAGAAGTGCCAGTCATTGATCCGCAGACTGGAGCGCCAGCTTATGATGAGCTTCCACTAGGCGACCTCAACACCTACGTTGTCGAGCCCTACCGCATGGCGCTTGACCCGCTTGCGATGCACATCCACGAAGCGCGTTGGGTGATGGAATACTCGATTCAGCCTTTGGACTGGATTAAAGAGACCTACGCACCCCGCGAAGGGCGGCCCGAGTTCACGGGCCTTGCTGATCAGGTTGAAGAAGAAAAAGACCTGAACAACACTATGAAGCGCTGGTTCCAGCTCAGAACCAGCTCCGGAACCCGCGTTGGCGGCATCTCCGGCAATGCCGGCTCAGACGGAGCTAGCGCTAACGACCAGATGTTTGAAAACTGCGCGGTCGTTAAGGAATACTACGAGCGCCCGAGCGCGAAGTACCCCAAAGGGCGCATGATTGTGGTCGCAAACCACAAGACGCTCTACGCGGGCGACAGTCCGTACTCAGGTCCCGAGCTTGGCGACTGGCACCCCTATAGCGAATGTCGCTGGGAGCTGGTCCCTGGCCGTTTCTGGGGCAAGAGCCCTCTTGATGACGGCTGCGAGATTCAAAAAAGATTAAATAGCATCGACAGCATTTTAATTCTGTCGCGCAAGACTTCCGCGATTCCTCAGTGGTTAATCCCGCAAGGCTGCGGCGTTGCCCCGGGGTCTACGACCGGACGTCCCGGAGCAGAGATTTTCTTCCGCGCTGACGGCACCGGAGCCGCGCCAGCCAGGCTGCCCGGAGACCACGTTGATGAAGGCGTCTTCAAAGAACGCGAAATGGCGATCGCGGACCTACGCGAGATTACGGGCGCTATTGACATCTTACGCGGAGACCGCCCACCGGGGGTTACAGCAGCCTCCGCTCTTAATTTATTGTACGAAGTGGGGACCGGAAAGCTCTTCCCCATCCTCGACCGCTGGAAACAGTTCGTCGAGCAGGACCAGAAGAAGCAGCTCCGGATTATCTCCAAGTTCTACCGCGAACAGCGGGACGACTTTATCAGGCACCTCCGGATGCAGGACTCGGACCTCACCGAGCAAGATGTCGCTAACTTTTTGGGTACCGATCTCTACGACAACTGTAACGTCATCGTTGAGGCCGGTAGTAATCTGCCTAAGCTACAGGCCGCTAAGCAGTCGCTGCTTCTGGAATTAGCGCAGGCGCCCGGCGTGTTGGGACTCGAACAGCCCGCGAACCGCATCAAGTTCTTGGATGACATGGGCGTTGCTGGTTACGACGGCGATATCGGCCCAGACCAGAAGAGAGCCGAGTGGGAAAACTCGCTGCTCGACTCAATCGAGCAGTCCCCGGACAACCAACCCGTTGTTCTCGACGTGGACAAAGACGAAGTACACCTCGAAGTACACGGCAACGAGATGAAGTCCCCAGCCTTTATGGCCGCGTCCCCGAACGTACAGAAGGCCTACATGCTGCACATGCAGATGCACCAGCAGTCACAAGCTAGGAAAATGCAGGCGCAGATGTTTGAGGCACAGGCGCTGGGGCAGCCCGCGCAAGGCGCACCCCCGAGTCCGCATCAAGCGCAGGGTCCGGCGCCTAAGGGCCTCTCCGGCCCAGGCAAAGAGATCAAGAACGCCGTATTGGGCGCAGATGTAGTGCAACCGGGGCCGGGTAACACAAGATGAGCGAAAAGAAAAAAATCCGCGTTTATGTCGCCGTGCCCACGACTGGAACTGTGGTCGATGGACAAGAGTATGTGCGCCGCCGGCTAGAGAAAAAATACGCGGACGAGATCGAGATGGTCTATCCCGAGCGTTGCACGCAGCGCATCTTCCACGACTTTGCAAGAAATTGTCATGTTCGCGATTTCTTAGCCTCCGGCTGCGACATTATGTGGTTTCTGGACAGCGACATCATTCCGCCCGACGATGTTTTTGACCTGATCACCAAGCACGGTGACAAGTGGCAGGCAGCAGGCTGCCCGTATCCCGTGTTTATGACGACTTCAGACAAGGACGTCACCAAAAAGGTGGTTCTTGCGATCTACAAGAAGAGCCCCGACACGGGTTGGCTCCACGCAGGCCGCGTCCCCACCGCAGGTGGCACGGAATTCGTCGATGGCGTTGCCACCGGCTGCATTTTCCTCAAGCGCGAAGTCTTCGATGGCATGGAAGAGCCATATTTCGAGTTTAAATACCGAAAAGATGACCGCTACATCATCGAAGGCGAAGACATGGGCTTCTGTATGAAGCTCTCAAAGAAGGGCATCCAGTTTTTCGTCGATTTCAACATGGTCTGCCAGCACTGGAAGCGCGTGGACCTGATGGACGTCAACGACTACGCGCTCGAATACGCGCAGAATGCGATTAACGCCTACGACGCGTCGATTAGGCCGCAGATTGAGAACGCACTCTCTGCCTCAAAGCAGCTCGGGTACGCCAAAGGCTTTGAAGCCGGGCAAAAAGCGGGGAAACCCGCCAGCACGCTCTGGACCCCAACAGGCTAACAAGTTTGAACGTAATTTTGCGGCGTCGTTCACCGCTCCCCTTAAGCGCTTAGAAGTAAGCAACGCGCTTCACAGGGCTTTCCTCTTCTTACTCGCGCAGGCCGCGCGCCCCTCGCCCGGGCACCAGGCGTATCAGGCCACTTGATCCTATGGAAAATAACGAACAGCTTCAAACCCAGGACGCTAATGTTCCGGAGCAGACGTCCGACGCTCCCCAGGCTGCCCCGAGTGAGAGCCAACCGGCCCCCACTCAAGAAACAAAACAAGATCTCCCCTTCCACGAGCACCCTCGCTGGAAAGAGGTCATTAACGAACGCAATCAGTACGCTACCAAAGTTCAGGAGCTGGAGCGGCGCTTTGAAGAACAGTCTCGTAAATGGGACCAGTCTTTTAAGCAGTCGCAACCCCAGCCGAAGGACGCGCTTCTAGAGCGGCTCAAGGGCATTGACCCCGAGTTTGCTGCAAGAGCGGAAAAATGGGAGACGGCCAGCCAACGTGCTGAACGTCTTGAGCAGGAGCTCCAATCTTACCGCACGCAGGCCCAACAGGAGCAGGCGCGTAGTCAGGTTGAGCAACTGTACGCACAGAACAAAGTACCTACCGAACTCCAGTCTGCTTACCGGGCACAGCTCGAAAGCATGGCTAGAGAGAACCCGAACCTTAGCCTTAAGGACATCCCCCAGATGTTCCAGCAGGTGCACGCGGGATGGCAGAAATTCCAGGAGGCGCAAAAACGCCAATACCTGGCTGAGTATTCCAAGGGCAAGGCACAAGATTCTGTTCCCTCTTCTCCGAAAGCATCCGGCGTAAAGCCTCAGGCCCCTGACAAGGCTAAGGCATTTACCGACCCCGAAGAGGCGCGGGCAGCGGCAGCGAAACTGATGGCACAACACCTGAGAGCATCGCGAAACGCGTAACTCTCTAGATTGAGGACATAGTGGCTGACACTAATATGACCGCAATCGCGGGTGCACTTAAGAATGTTTACGACAAGGAATACCAAGTCCAACAGAATCTTAAGCACCGCGCGATTGACGAAATTGCTAAATCGCTGACGAAATACAACGCTGGCGGTAACGGCTTCTACGGCGCGATCAAAGACTACGGCAACGAAACCGTGGGCGCTATCAACGAAGAAGAACAGTTCAGAACGATCGACGCTGAACACTATCTTCAATACAAGGTCTCCACTAAGGTTCTTGTCGCTCCGATTCAGTTCTCCGGCCTTGCGTCGGCGGCTGCGGACAGCGACGACGAAGCCTTTTGTAACGCGGTTATCGACGCTTTAGATTCCGCTAAGGAGCGCCTGCTTGCTGATGAAAATCGGCAGTTCTTCGGCTACGGCCAGGGCACTCTCGGACAACCGGGCGCTGCGCTTGCCTCGAACCTGACCTCGTTCACGGTTCAATCGGCCCAGTACTTCCGCGCTAACCAAGTGGTGGACTTCTACACCTCGTTCGGCGGCGCTGCTATCGTGACCGGCCTCCGCGTCTCTGACGTGGACCGCGTTAACAGCGTGGTCTATCTCTCGACCTCGCTCACGATTTCGATTCAGTCGTCTAACAACGTGATCGTGAAGCAGAACATCCTCGCTTCTTCGCCTCCGGCGGACGGTAAGGAAATGATGGGTCTGCGCGGTATCGTCGATGACGGTACGGATCTTACCACGTTCCAGAACATCACCTGCAACACGTCTAACTTCATCTGGCGCGGCCGCAGAATCAGCGTAAGCGTCAACCTGACGTCGGACTTGCTCCAACGCTTGATCGATGACGTGCGTATTTACAGCGGTGAAGAGCCTGATACGCTCATCATGCACCCGCTCCAGCGGCGTAAGTATCTCGACTTGGTCGTGCCTCAAAAGCGCTACCAGGACGGCAAGATGGACACGGGCTTCACCAAGCTTGAGTTCAACGGTACTGAGCTTTGGCTCGATAAAGACTGTCAGACGGACACCGTCTACGCAGTCAACAAGAAGTACCTGCGCAAGTTCGAGGTTAAGCCCCTCTCGATGGGACAACAGGACGGTTCCGACCAATTCCTGCGTCTCTCTAACTTCGACCAGTTCCAGGCGTATTGGAAACACTACGCTAACTTCGGCACCAGCCGCAGAAACGCGCACGGCAAAATTGTCGGCCTGACGACCCCGTCTGGTATCGCGTAAGCCTAATTTAGGTGGGGAGGGGGCGCTGCTCTCTCCCCTTCTTTTTCTATGCCGCAACTTGAAAGTAAAACTGTTCTCGGTCTCTTGGCGATCCTGGCCGCAGGCCTCCTCCTTGAGTACACGGGACACCTCTCTAACAACGCCACTAGCCTTCTTCAGTGGTTGGGCGCCGCTTTTATGAGCGTGCGCGGAGTGGCTAACGTTTTTGAAAATTTAGGCAAGAAGTGACTCCAGAAGGAGCCCACACAGGAAGTGACCGGTGTTGCCGGGAATGTAAGCGCGCTTACGAGCGCGCGTATTACGCACGGAACCGCGAGAAGAAAAAAGCTTCCGTCAACCGCTGGCGCGCAAAACAAGATCCAGAACAGCTAAGAGCTTACTGGAAACAAAAACATAAGAAGAATCGCGAAAAAGAAAGACTTAGGCAACGCCGGTATCGTGCGCTTAATGTTGAGCGCGTTCGACTCTGGGAGCGTAAGTACTACGCCGCGAATACAGACAAGTGTCTAGAGCGCAAGCGTCGGTACCAACAGTTAAATCCGGGCAAGGTAAAGGCGAGCCAAGCTCGCAGGCGCGCGGCGCTTCTACAAGCCACCCCGCCTTGGGTCGATTTTGAAGCAATTCGAGCGATCTACGCCCATTGCCCTCCAGGGTACGAAGTGGATCACATTGTTCCGCTTTGTGGCGCGAATGTGCGCGGCCTACACGTACCCTGGAATTTTCAATATCTCACAAAGAGTGAGAACGTCCGGAAAGGAAACCGCTTTTGATCTGGATGGCACCAACGGGGAAGATCGTCCAAGGTGACGTTCTTGACGTGGAAAAGACCCAGCTCGAACGCGCCCTCCAGGAATACGACCCTCAGGTCTACCTAAAGTGGAATCCTGAGAAGTGTAAAGGTTGGGGATGCTGGGAGCTACGCCGACGTCCGTCTGAAAAGACGGCAATACTTGCGGGTTCCCACCAAGGCGTCCAATTCTACGAACTCGACTACCTAGAAACCGACATGGCGAACCATGTGAAGGACTGGGCGTACTTAAACTACGACATCCTGGGTTGGATGAAAGATCGGGACGTCTGGAAGCATAAGAGCTTCGCTGACTACATCGAGAAGCGCGAGGCCGAGAATACGGCGCGCATTAAAGCCGAGGCACGCGCAGAGCGTGCTTACGCGATCAAGCAGCACAAAACACAAATTAGGGCACTTAGAGAAAAGGCCCTCTCGGGAACGAATCTCGCCGAGATAGCGAAACACTGGGATTCGGGAAAACTCTAAGTCTAAGGAGACTCACAGTGCCCCTCATTATGAATTGCCTCGAAGAGCCGCAGCAGGTTTGCGTCGGCGGAAACTATTTTGCATTTAAACCCGGCCAGGTGCGGGAGATCCACAACCAGGACATTGCCAACCATATTGCGCGCTCCTGCGCTTGGATGGGCTTTGTCGCACTAGGGGACACAGCTATCGACCCCGAGACCGGCGACCCGATAACCGGCCTTGATTGGACAAAGACGGAAGCTGGTAAGGCTGAAGTCGAAGCTAAGAGACAGCAGGGCATCGAGAACGCCTGCAACTACTGGCGCGAACAAGCCGCTAACATCCACGCGGTTCGCCAAGACATGGCTAGAAAGAATATCCAAGGCGACGTGTACGCATTCCTTGGCCCAAAATCGGGTGAGCTGAAGGCCATGGAGAAGCTCGCCTACTACCAGAAAAAAGGCCAGGACGCCCAGGAAGCCGAAATCAAGCGCATCAAGCAGCTTGAGCGTGAACTCGGAATGGCTCCGGCTCTCCCTAGGAAGTAATGGCTACTTTATCGTCCCCGACAGCGCAGACTCTGCTCACCGACGTACGCACGCAACTGAACCAACGCGACCCCACAAACTCGTTTTGGACGGATGTAGAACTGCTTGGATATTTGAACGACGCAGTCTCGGTGTATTTCCTCGAAGCCGCACAAGCTAACGAGGGGTACTTCACGACTACGTCTGACCTCAATATTGTGTCGGGGACGGACACAATCACCCTGCCCACCGACTGCTTCCAGGTGAAGCGGGTCTTGAAGAAGGTCACTGACGGCTATGTGGCCTGCGGTTACCGGAACGAGATAATGACGGGGGTTAGCACGCAGGGGGGCTCGAATGCTTCCTCGTTCATCCCCTCGTACTACTTCCGGGGCAACTCGCTGGTGCTCGCCCCGACCCCTCAGTTCTCGGAGACGGGCGGTATCCGCCTCGAATACATCCAGTTCCCCGACCAGATGATCTACGGCGGCGACTCGATGACTTCCCAGGTCTCCCCGATCTTCAAGCAGTTGATCATCATGTACGCAGTTTACCGCGCCAAGCTCCGGGAGAGCATGGTGAACGGCGTGAATATGTATCAGGTACCCGCAGACGCTTTGTCTGGATTGGTGCCTCTCTACCGCGACTCTCTCCCAAAACGCTCCAAAGGGCCGACGTATGTGCAGCCCTTCAACCCCGAAACCGAGTAATACGAAATGTCTGAACCGTGTACTTCTAGTGACCGCCTGACGGCGGACACAGCCATTCTTGCACGCCCCGGCCGCCTGATGGGCGTGATCCTCGAAGGCGACGGCACCAACGCAGCCAGCGTCATTCTTTATGACAACGCTTCCGCCGCATCTGGGCGCGTGCTCTGCAAGATGATGCTCAAGGCATCCAGCAACGACCTCGTTTACCCGGCGGTGATTCCGGAGGGCGGGATTGAGTGCACTAAAGGCATTTACGCTGACGTTACGGGTACGGGCGCGGCTTTTATCGTTTACTACCAAGCTGGATAACTAGTGGCGCTTCTAGACTCGGTCTCGGCAGGCCCCCACAAGCAGGGGGACTTGTTCCAGGCCGATTTCTTTGACAACGCCGGGGGTCTGAATCTTTCGGATTCCCCTTTCCGCGTCAAAGATAACCAACACATCTCGGGCTACAACATCGACCTCTCCTTTACAGGAGCGTTCGGTAAGAGACACGGGCACACGCGCCTAAACTCCAGCCCCGACGCGCAGCTTAAGACCTTCGGCATCGGTACGCATATCACCGCAGCTGGAGCTAAGACTGTGGTGCGTTGTGCTGGCACCAAGTTCCAGACCGTGAACACGACCACGTACGCGTGTACGAATCTCGCCGAAGATACTAACAGCGCAGGCACCACGTTCTTTAACTCGTCCTCGACAACGCCCGTGCAATTGACTCAATTCAATACCAGCACCTACAACACTTTGTGGGCAGCCGGGGCGGGAGCTTCCGCGATCTACGGGTACACGGGCACCAACGTCACTAAGAACGGCGCTGACGTCGCTACCGGCAGTTTTACGGCTACAAGGGCAGCGGCGGGGGCTGGCGTGTGGGCTGCGACCGGCACCTACTACTATGCAATCGCGCTCAGAAAACTCGGCA
>Ga0213919_1000993_pt1 | contig 11034 bp, 15 predicted proteins | sample McNCre317MG_FD_161056 | JGI IMG/M metagenome (GOLD analysis project Ga0213919, IMG submission 161056) | Freshwater microbial communities from McNutts Creek, Athens, Georgia, United States - 3-17 MG | ecosystem: Environmental > Aquatic > Freshwater > Creek | place: USA: Georgia | collected... | reverse complement strand
GGCCGGTGCCAGCTACGCCGTGGGCTTGCCACCCAGGGCCGCCATGACGGCGCCCAGCTGCTTCACCATTTCCAGCAGCGTGGCTTCGGAGACCGTCACGCCGGTCGGCGTCATGGCGCCGGCCATGGTGTTGGCTGAGTCGGTGATGGCCTTGGCCTGGGCCTGGCCGGCGGTGGCCACCGCCTGTTCGGCCGCGGCGCGGGCGGTCTGCGCGGCCGTGGAGTCCTGCGCGTTCTTGTCGGCCGCCGTGAAGCGGTCGCGGTCGCTCATTTCGCGCACGTAGGTGAGGTAGTTGGTCCACTGCGCGTCGGTGGCATTGGTGCCCGGCGTGGGCGGGGTGGCAGGGGTGGGAATGGTCCAGGTGGTCATGTGTGTCCGGCTATTCGCCGCTCGCTTCAAGGGGTAGGGTGTCCAGGGGCATGGGCCGGCTGGCCCAGTGCCGGGGGGCTTCGCCGTCGCGCCATTCGTGGGCGCTGAGCAGGGCCCAGCAGGTGGCCACCAGCAGGCTGGCGGCGTCTTGCAGGTCGACCTGGCCGGCGGTGGCATGCGCCGCCACCGCGCCGCACAGCGTGCCCATGCCAACGTGCAGCAGCACCCAGGCGGTCTTGTGGCGGCCGAACTGCAGCACGCTGAGGCGGCACACGGCGTAGACGTACAGCAGCGCCAGCGCCAGCAGGCCCGCGGCGGTGTTGACGGCAATGGCCATTACTTGCTTTCCTCCCGCGTGCCCAGGGCACGGTCGCGCAGTTGTGGAATGACCTTCATCACCGCGGCGATGAGGGGGTGAAAGAAGATGCCCACCGCGGCGGTGCACAGGGCCGCCGAGAGCAGCGAACCGTCGAGCCAGCGCATGGCTGCGAACCTGCCGCCGATGGCCGAGAGCACCACCGCCGACACGAACACCAGCGCGTGGCGCAGGCGGCTCATTTCCGGCGCGAAGCCTGCGCCCACCAGGCAGGCGAAGAAGCTGGGCACCAGGTGCGCCGGCTCCAGCCCGATTGCATTGAGTGCCGCCGCGCCCACGCCCACCCCCACGGCGGCAGCGCTGGCGGCTGTGAATTCAGCCATCACCCGACCCTTTCTTGAGCAGGAACACCGCCACCGCGATGCCCGCCAGACCAGAGACAAGCGACACCGGCAAGCCCGACCCTCTGTCGCACAGGAAATGCCGCCCATCTGCGTGGGCTGCGTAGAACACGCCGCAGCCGGCCGTGAGGCCGGCCATGAGCGCGCCGTAGCCGAATACCGCCCACGCGCGTGCACCCCGGCCCCAGGCCGCGCGGATGCACAGCGCGCCGGTGAAGGCGGCGGCTGCGATGTAGTAGGCCAGCGGCCCGTCGGCGAATAGCTGCCAGCCCATGTAGACCAGCAGCATGCCCACGAACCACCAGGTCATTCTTGCTGGGGCGGTCGCCATGGGCCGGGGCCGTCTTGCGTGCGCACGCGGTTGGCGGCGGCCGCCAGTGCGTTGGCCAGCCAGTCGCGCAGGGTCTTCAGCATGGGGCGTTTCCTTCGCTGGTGAGTTGCTCGAGCAGGGCGCGCGCGGCGGCCACTTCGGCGGCCGACATTTCGCGCCAGCCTTCGCGCCGCGGCAGCACGATGGCCACTTCGCCGAGCGCATAGTCCACGGCCACCAGGTCGACGCCCGGCAGTTCGGGCTTGGCCGCCAGGCGCACTTCGTGGCCGTTCAGGCGCGCCACGCCGCGCAGGCCCTGCCAGTAAAGGCGCGTGGGCAGAAGGTCGGCAATGCTCACTTCAGTTCCCACGTGTAGGTGAGCTGGGGGCCGCCGGTGGCGCGGCGCAGCCCCACGCCGGCCAGCGCGGCGCCCAGGGTGCAGCCGGCTGCGTCGACCACCATGTCTTTCTTGCTGGGCTTGGCGTCGTGCAGGTATTCCTTGCCCACGCCCACGGCCAGGCAGGCGGCGCCGGCGGCCAGCGGCCGGTCGGTGGCGAAGGTGAAGACGCCGGCCATGACCACGCTGCCGTAGAAGTGCAGTTTCTTGTCGGCGCCGCCCCAGGTGTCTTGGGCGGCGGCCTCCCCAATGGGAAGGATGGACAAGGCCGGCAGCAACGCGCACGCTGCGCCCATGTTGCGAATGCTGGCCGGGATGCTGCTGATGGCGGCGCTGCTGGGCTGCGGCGGCGGCGACGAAGACGAAGCGCCACCGCCGGAAGAGCACCCGAAGAAGACGGTAGACCCGCCGGCGTGCAAGGCTTCCGAAGTGGTGTGCGTTTCGCTCATCGCCTGATGACCTCCACCTTTGTGTACACGTCTTGCGGCGGCACGCTCGAATACGAAGGCGAGTGCGCGCTTGACTTGCCGGTGTAGCGAATGCCCACCACGTGCTGGCCCGCGCCCAGCGTGAAGTCGGCAGTCACCATGTAGGCTTCGTCGATCTCCATGCCGGACACCACGGTGCGCGTCCACGTGCGGCCGCCGTAGTCGGTGGCGTCGGTGTCCTTGTTGATGCCCACGAACGAATAGCCCTGTGCCGCGCTGCCGAAGGTGGTGGCCAGCCGGTATGTCACCGTCACCAGGCACTGGTAAGACCCGTCGAGCGTGAATTCGGCCGGTGAATACAGGCCGCTGGGGTCGTTCACGGTGATGCCCGTGTCCGACAGGATGGTGGCCGTGCTCTTGAAGCCGCTGCTGTCGGTGAACACCTGGGTGGCCGCGCCGGGCGCAATCTGTGGCGTGTCGATGAGTTCCGGCACCGCCACCTTGTGCCGCACCACCGCGCTCCACGCGCCGCGCACCAACGGCAGTTTCTGCACCGCACGCACCCGAAACAGGTAGTACCGGCCGGCCAGCAGGCCTGGAATCACGGCCTGCGTGGATGTGCCGGCTTCCACCCAGCTGGGCCAGGCGTCGCCGGCCGGCACGGTGTCTGCCGCCGGGGTGTACTGCACTTCGACTTCACCGCCCTGGCGCACGCTCTGGCCCGCGGCCGCGGTCCAGCTGACGGTGGTGCGGGTGAGCACGCTGCCGTCGATGACGGCGGTGGTGCCGCTGGTGACGGCCAGGCCGGCCAGTGCTTCCACTTCCCACGGTTCGCGCAGGCCGCTGTCGGGCGCGGGGTCGCGGCCGTCCAGGCTGGCGTCCACCGTGAAGAGCGCGGCGCTGATCTCGGCCGCCTGCACGCGGATGCAGTCGTCCGGCGCCCAGCGCCAGCCGATCACTTCGTAAAGCTTGGCGCTGATGGCGTGGCGGCTGGCCTGGTAGGTGAGGCTGAAGACGTCCAGCAGTTCGGCGTCCAATGCCTTCAGGCCGCAGCGCAGTTCTATGCGCTGGCCGGCCTGCGCCTGGCGGATGGCCATGCTGGCCAGGTGCTGCGCGTGGGCGATGTGGCTCACGCCGGGCAGCTGCATTTCGCGTTCGCGCTCGCCCTTGGCGGCAATGAGCGTGGCGTCTTCCACCGCCGGGAAGGGCAGCATCTGGTAGCGCTGGTCGGGGTCGACGCAGGTGCCGCTGATGCGGTTCCAGCGCTGCGGGCGGGCCACGCTTTGCGCGGCGCTGATGATGGGCTCGCCGTCGGGCGCGCCGCCGGCCTGCAGCTTTTCCACCAGCCAGATGTCGGTCATGGCGAAGGCGGTGGAAGCCAGGGTGCCGGCGCGCATGCGCAGCACGCCGCCGGCCCAGGCCAGCCGGCCCGCCATGGTGGCCAGGATGTCATCCATGGCCTGCAGGGGGTCGGCGTCTGTGGGAATGGTGATGCCGCAGCGGTAGCGCGGAAGCGTGACGGTGCTGTCTGCATTGCCGGTGAGCGCGCTGGCCGCCGGCGTGAACGTGGTGCCGCCCGGGTACTGGCAGGCGGCGTTCACCTGCACCAGGTCCATGTAGCCGCCGAAGTTCTGCGTGGCGTCGTTGCGGCGGCCCAGGAATGGCTTGCTGCCGCTGCTGCTGCCGTTCACCGCGCCGGTGGTGGCGGCCGCCGTGGCGCGCTGCACGCCGCCCACGTAAAGCCGCAGGGTGGCGCCTTCGCGCACCGCGGCCACGTGCTGCCAGGTGTTCACGGTGAGCGCGCTGCCCCAGCTGGCGGTGTACAGCGTGGCGCCGATGCCGACCTGGAAGCGCGTGTCGCCGCTGGTGTAGTCCAGTGCCCAGCTGGTGCCGCTGCCGCTGCCGTCGAACCTGAAGTCGAACAGGCTGCGGCGCGTGGCGTCCACGCTGGTGGGGTAGACCCACGCTTGCAGCGTGAAGTCGCTGGTGCCGAACAGCCATTCAGCGGCGGCGGTGTAGGACAGGGACTGCCCGGTGGCGTTCCACAGCCCGGCCGACGTGCCGGCCTTGGCCTGCGCGGTGCTGGTGGTGGTGCCGCTTACGGTGGCGGTGTGGGCGTAGGCGCTGACGTCGGTGAAGTTGCCTTCGAAGTTCAGGCCCAGCACCAGCGTGCTGTCGGGCTGGCTGAGCACGAACCCGGTGGACACGTCGCACGCGTTGGCGGCGGCCATCACGTCCGCCGTGTTGATCTCGGCCGCCGGCACGGCCCAGCCGTTGGCGTGGCGCGCGTAGTCGTAGGCCACCAGGGCGGGGTTTTCGCTCCACTCCCAGGTGCTGGCGGTGGCCAGGCGGTGGCTGCCGCTGCCGCCGGAGACGGTGCTGTCCTTGCGCGGGTCGTACAGCTTCTTGCCGCGGAACACGGCCGTCACGTTGGGGCGGCCGGTTGGGAAGACGTCGGTGTCGTAGACCAGGTCGACGATGGCCATGGCCACGCCGGCCGCCTTGTCGCTGGCGGTGATCTTGCCGGGGTATTCGGCCGCCAGCGCGCTGCCGATGTTCTGTGCCGCGGTGCCCAGGTAGCTGCGCACGCGGGCGCGCTTGGTGTCGTCGCCGTAGGTGTACACCACCACCGCGGTGGCCAGGGCCTGGCCGCCGGTGACGGTGGCGGTGGTGCCGACCACGCTGACGCTGGCGCTTCCTTCCACGCGGCTGCCGCCGGCGCCGGTGTACCAGGTGGCGACGATGGTGCCGGCCGTGGGCGTGAGGCTGAGCGTGATGGTGGCGTTGCCGCTGCCGTCCAGCGCGCCGCTGTCGCTGCCGGGTAGCTGGCGCGTGCTGCGGTAGGGGGCTTCGTTGACCCAGCCGCTGCCGTCCAGCGTGACGGCCTGGTCGTTGAGATACCAGCTTTCGAAGGCGTCTATCTCGTGGCCGGCGAAGCTGACGGCCAGGGTGAGGTTTTCGCTGTGGGTGCCGGTTTCCCAGTCGCGGCGCACGCCTTCCACCGCGCGCACGCGGCCATAGGCCAGAGTACGGGCCTGGCGCGGGTTGCGCTCGATCATCTCCAGCCGGTCGACCAGGCTGTCGTTGTAGGCCTGGATGGCGCGGCGGCGCGCCTTGTCGGCCTGGATGCGCTGGCGTTCGCCTTCCAGCACGCCGGCCAGGTACGCCCAGTTGCCGGTGTAGACGCCGACCAGGTAGCCGACGCCGATGCGCACCGCTCTGCCGAAACCCGCGCTCATGGCTGCTGGTGGTAGAAGCTGGCCGCCGGCCACACGCGGCCGGCACCGTCGGCCCGCATGTCCACGTCGAAGAAGGTGTCGCCGCTGTACAGGCGTTGCTGCGCGTCGTTGGTGTAGCGCAGCGGCTTCGGCCTGGCCGCCATGTCGGCCCGGTGTTCGGCGGTGAAGTGCACCAGCGCTTCGGCACCGTCTTGCCAGCCGGGAATGTCCAGCGCGCCGCTCCAGCGCAACTTGGCGTCGGCCACGCTGCCGGCGGTGAGAAGCACGCCGTTCTTGTCGCACACGGCGCCATACAGCTGCACGGCGCAGCCTTCCACGTCGCCCGCCAGGGCCAGGGCCAGTTCGGCGCTGGTGATGCCGGGGAAGCTGAAGCGCAGCCCGTTGCGGCTGTCGGTGCTGTCTTCGACCGGGGTGACTTCGACGTCGAGCCCGGTCCAGGTCTGGCTGCTCCATGTGCGGTCGATGCCGCCTTGCGCGTAGTACTGCGGCACGGTGAAGCCGATGGACAGCAGCGTGACCAGCTCAACTTCCGCGGTGCCGGCAATGGCCGCGTCCAGCAGCGCGCGGGCGTTGCTGTTCCAGGAAATCACACCACCACCTGGCGGAACGGAATGGCGATGCCGCCTTGCACCACCGCGGCGCCGTAGTCCAGGCCGATGCCTTCGTCTTCCAGTTGCCAGCAGCCGGTGGGGGCGGACCATTCCACCGCGGCGCTGCTGGACACGGCTTTCTGCAGCGGGTGGGCCAGCGTGACAGAACCGGCGCCGGCGTCGTCCAGCGTGGCGCCGGCATATCCGGTCTGCAGCAGGTTGCCACCGATGGACACGAAGTCGCCGGGCAGCAACGTGGCGGCGCCGGCGTAGGCGGTGGGCAGCGAAGCCTGTTCGAGCTGCACGCCCCAGCAGGCGATACTTTTGCCGGTGTTGCTGCCGTCTGGGTAGATGCGCACCCAGGCCGAGGTTTCCGCGGCGTCGAAGGCCACGTAGGCGCGAACGTAGCCGCTGGAGGTGGTGGTGAACGAGGCCGCAGACCCGGTGACCAGCGAACTGCCGGTCATGGTGGAACCGCTCCAGGTGAAGTTGGCCTGCGCCGACGTGGTGGTCTGGCGCACGTGCAGTTCGGTCTGTGCCGAGGTGTTGTTGGCCAGGTAGGCACTCAGCACGTAGCGGGTGCCGATGACCAGCGTGATGGGCTGGTAGATGAAGTCGTTGCCAGCGCTGTTGCTGGTGAGCTTTTCAGCGGTGACGGTGCCCAGCGGGTCGGTGTGGAAGTTGGCCGCCACCGTGACGCCGTTGTTCACCCAGGGGCTCTGGTCCAGCGTGGTGCCGCGGTTCAACAGGTTGGGGTAGGAACGCGCGCCGCTCAGGCTGATGCTGCGGGCACCGGCCGCCGCGCTGGCCGAAAGCACCGGCGTGCCGCCCAGCGTGCCGAGCCGGCGCACCGGCTGGTGCAGCGGCCCGAAGCGCACCAGGTCGCCGGTGCTGGCCACATGGGCCAGGAAGGCGGCACGTTTCTGCGCGTCGGCCCGGCTGGTGCAGGGCGCCAGGGTGAGGATGGCGGTGAACCGGTCGCTGCCGGCGCTGACGCTTTCGCGTTGGCCGGTGTAGAAGCCGCGCCACGCGCTCTTGGGCACGTCCAGGCCCGCCTGCACGCGGGCGGGCTTGAAGGCGGCGTCCGAAGGCCAGTCGATAGTGGCCATGCTCAGGCGGCCCGCATCTGCCGCGCGGCGTGCTGCGCCAGCGCGGCGTTGATGAGGCGGATGGTGTTTTCGCTGGCGTCGCCCTGCACGATGACCTGGAACGTGCTGCCGCCGAAGCTGCCCGCCGGCAGTACGGTGGCGTTCTGCTGCGGCACCACCATTTCAGGGCCCCGCTCGCCCACCAGGTAGGGCTGGCCGGCCTGCACCGGGCCGCCGGCGGCACGCGCGTTGCCACTGGTGCTGAGCCAGCTCCAGAAATCGCCCACGGCGCCGCCCACCTGGCCGGTCTTGCCGAAGCCTTCGCCGAACAGCCACTTGGCCAGTTGCGCGCTGGCGGCCTGGGCAATGAGGCGCTTGACCAGCTGGCCGAACAGGCGGTCGATCTTGTCGAACTTGCCTTCCAGCGCCTGCGCGGTGGCGTCGCCCAGCGCGTCTTCGATGTTGCGCGCCGCCTGCTTGGCGAATTCGTCGCTCTTGTCGCCAAGCTCCACGAACTTGGGGATGAGCGCGTCCATGCGTTCCTGCAGCACGCCCATGGCGCGTTCGTAGTCGCGCGGGCCGATGTCGCCGCGCTGGAACTGGCCGAAGACTTCGTCTTGCTTCAGGGCCAGTTCGTCGAACTTGGCGGCGGTGGATTCGGCCGACAGGGCCAGGGTATCCAGCACGGACTTGCGGCGTTCGGCGGCGGTGTCGTCGTTGACGCCGGCGAAGGGGTCCTTGGCCTTCAGCGCGTCAAGCAGGGTGGCCTGCGTGAGGATCTGCTTTTCCTGCGCCTTGGTGAGCTTGCCCAGCTTGCCCAGGCTGATGTCCAGCCGCGCCTGTTCGGCGGCGCTGAGGTCCAGCGTGGCGGCCTGCGCGTCTTGCAGGCGCTGGATGTACTTGTCGAATTCGCTGGTCTGGGCCTTCAGGGCGGGCGTGCTGTCGCCGATGGTGGGCGCCTTCACCGCCGGCGGGCTGACGAAGCCGCGGCCGCCGCCGGCGTCTTTCACGCGCAGGATGCGCGCTTCCAGGTCGTCGAGTTCCTTGCGCGCGCGCACGCCGTCTTCCTTGACGGCCACGCTGATGGCGGTGAAGCCCGACAGGTCGCCGCGCGCCAGCGCCGCCACCTGGGCGCCGATGGCGCCGATCTCGCGGCCGATGGCCTTGAACACGAATGCCACGTTGGCGCCCAGCACGGCCACGGCTTCGAACGCGGTGCGCACCAGGTCGGCCACGCCGGCAAAGCGTTCGGCCGCGCCGCCGCCGCTGCTGAAGGCTTCCTGCATGGCCAACACCGCGGGCAGCACCGCACTGGTGACGGCGCGGCCCAGGTCCAGCATGTTCTTCTTGCCGGCGGCCAGGTTGTTGCTGAAGGTCTCGGCCTGGCGCGCCTGTTCGGCGGTGACGGTGGCGTTGAGCTGGCCGGCTTCGGCCAGGTCTTTCAGGAAGGGGGCCACTTCGCGCAGGCTCTTGCCGAAGAGCACCTGCACGTCGCGCGCCTTGTTGCCGTCGTTGGCGAACTGGTCCAGGCCCTTGGCCACCTGCAGCAGGGCTTCGGCGGGGTCCAGCGTGCGCAGTTGCGAGGCCTCGAGGCCGATGCGCTTCAAGATCCCGTCGACCTGGTCGCCCTGCTGGGTGCTCTGCAGCGCCTTGTTCAGCTTGGTGAGGCTCTGCTCCACGCCTTCGAAGCTGGTGCCGGTGCGGGCGGCCACGTCTTCCAGCGCGGAGAGGTTTTCCACGCTGGCGCCGGTGGCGTCGGCCAGGTCGTTGAGGCGGTCGAGACCGCTGCTGACGCTGGACAGGAAGGCCGCGATGCCGCCCACCGACAGCGCGCCGGCAATGGAAGCGCCCAGCCCGCCGAAGCGGGTGGACAGGGCCGCCGCTTCTGACTCTGCGCCGGCCAGGCGGCCGCGCAGCGCGGCGAAGGGGCCGGCGGTTTCGTCGACGGCCTTCAGGCGGATGCGGGCGTCAGCCATGGCACTGCCCCTTCACTGCGCCCCGAAGATGGCGGCCAACTGCCCGGGCGAGCCTTCGCCCAGCGCCGGCGGCGGCGGGGCCCATGGGTCGGCGGGCATGAAGTCGCTGGCCTGCCAGGCGCGCTTGTCCTGCCGCTGCGAAGGGCCGTTCAGCAGCGCGGCCATGAGCTGCGCGTGGTGCAGCCGGTCCCACTGCGCGCCCACGCGTTCCATGGTCATCCAGACGCACCAGCGCGCGAATTCCTGCGCGCTGAAGGTCTCTGTGATGTGCCGGGTGCTGCATCCGAGGGTTCGGGCCAGGTCGTGCAGGGCGCGCAGTTCGGGCGCGCCCGCTAGGCTTTTTTTTCGTCGTCGGGGGCCTGGCCGCTCAGGCGGATGGCCACTTCCCACAGCGCGACGGCACGGTCGGGGTGGCGCGCGCCGAACGCGCGCCACTGCGCCACGCTGTACACGGGCAGGCCGTCTTCGGCCAGCACGCACACGGCCAGCAGGCGGGGCAGCATTTCGCCGCTGGTGCGTTCGGCGGCCTGCTCTTCGGTTTCGCCTTCCTGGGGCTGGCCCAGGCGGCGGCGCGCGGCGGTGAATTCCAGCATCTGCGGCATGTCCATGCCCTGCACGACCACGTCGCCACCGATTTCCGGCGCGGGTTCGGTGGAGCGCGGCAGGGCGATGGCGGCAATGCCGCTGCGGCTGACGACGGGCATGGGGGCGGCCCTTTCGTCAGGTGCTGTAGATGACCGGGCTGGCGCTGAAGGTCAGGTCCACCTGGCCGCGCAGCGTGCTGTCGCTGATGGTGGGCACGGGCTGCAGGCTCCAGTAGGCGTTGGCCACGAGCTTGTTGCCGTTGGGGAAGCTCAGGCGGAAGCCAGTGGCGGTGGCGGCGTCGGAAGCGCTCTGCACGGTGGCCACCCAGCCCAGCGCGTTGTCGTAGAAGTACGGCAGGCTCACCTGGATGGGGTTGCGCGTGGTGGGCACGCTCTTCTGCAGCACGTCGACCAGGGTGGTGATGTCGGCGAAGTTCTGGTCGCCGCCGCTGACGCCGAGTTCGCGCGTGAGCTGGCTGAGGTTGGTCCACGCGGTGATGCGCCGGATGGTGCCGGTGCCGCTGCCGGCGGGGAAGTTGGTGGTGCTGGTGGTGTTGATGCTTTCGAACGTGACGTCGTTCGTGGCCACCGTCTTGGCGCGCACGATGCGGCCGTTCAGGCGGTCCCAGCCGGAGGTGACCTCGAGGTAGTCGCCCACGACGACGCCGTGGGCGGCCGCGAGCGTGGCCACGGCTTCGCTGGCGTTGGTGATGGCGGTCATGTTGACCGCTGTGCCGTAGGTGGACGCGATGGCGCCTACGGTGCCGACTGCAAGGGTGACGGCCATGGTGCTGGGCTCCTGTCAGCTGGAAAGCAGGGTTTCAGGGGCAGCCGGGTGCACGAAGAACGTGGCCCGAAGCTGCAGGGTGATCTGGCCCACGGCGGCTTCGCCTTCGGTGGCCTGCTGGCGGCTGATGCCGGACAGTTCCAGGCCATAGGGCGGCGTGGCGGCGAACAGCAGCGCCAGGCCGGCGGACGCCAGCGCGTGCATGGCGTCGTCCAGGTCGGCCACGCTGCGGGTGGTGTACTGGACGTCGACGCTCAGGTCGTGCTGGTTGGCACCGTCGATGTGCGTGGGCGTGCACACTTCGTCGACCGCGAACACGCGGCAGGCTGGCAGTTCGGCTTCGCTCCACGGCCACGCGCGGCTGGTGGCCACGTGGCCGGACAGCGCGGGCTGCGGCGCCACGCGCGCGGCGAGCGCGTCGACCACCTGGGCGGCTGCGAGGGCCATGCGTTCAGGCCCGGGTGACGACCAAGCGCGTGAGGGCGCCGTCGGGCGGTTCCTTCAGCACCTGGCGCACGGTGTAGGTGGTGGCGTTGGCCACCAGGGTCT
>Ga0213919_1000992_pt1 | contig 11040 bp, 9 predicted proteins | sample McNCre317MG_FD_161056 | JGI IMG/M metagenome (GOLD analysis project Ga0213919, IMG submission 161056) | Freshwater microbial communities from McNutts Creek, Athens, Georgia, United States - 3-17 MG | ecosystem: Environmental > Aquatic > Freshwater > Creek | place: USA: Georgia | collected 2017-06-12 | reverse complement strand
GAGGAAGTTATTCTTAATGAAACCGTCTCTGATTTTAAAAAAATAAACGCTGATATTTCAACCCTCAACATTTGGAAACTCTATGACTATATAAATGTTTTAAGAGCAAATAAAATTAACGACAATGAGTATTTTGTTACATTTTTAGATAAATTTGCCTCTGGTTTCACTTGCTTGGTTTTGGCGATTTTAGCCTCAATTGCACTATTTAACCCTAATAGAAGAAGTAGTTCTTTTGGATCCAATATTGCTTTTGTTTTAAGTTTTACTTTTGTTTACTGGTTTATTTATTCCTATTTTATGACCCTGGGCCAAACTAGCAAAATTTCACCTTATTACGCTACTTTTACAGTGCCCTTCATCTTTGTCATATACCTAGGGATCTATTTTATTTACCATCGTAAATTGCGCTAAGTTGTGATATGAAATAATCATGAAAAACGATTTTTTATTAAATTATGAACTTATTGGGAACAAGCTTCCTATCTATACATATCCTGCACCTGTCTTAAAGAAAGTCGCTTCCCCTGTAACTGATTTCAATGATGACTTGCGATCAATCATTAAAGACATGCTTTATACAATGTATCACGCACCGGGTATTGGCCTAGCAGCACCTCAAGTGGGTCATAGTTTAAGATTTTTTGTTTTAGATATTTGGTTTGAAAGAGAAAAAGTCACTTTGCCAGATGGATCAACAGAATATCGATATTCTGATTTTCAGCCGATGGTTTTTATCAATCCAAAATTTAAGAATCAATCTGGCGAGATTATCCATGAAGAAGGATGTCTTAGCGTTCCTGGAATTTATGAAGATGTAAAACGGGCTCAGCTAGTGACTGTTGATTATCAAGACATGTTTGGAAATCATCACTCTCTTGAAGCTGACGAGTTGCTCTCAGTATGTTTACAACATGAAAATGATCATTTGGATGGGATCGTTTTTATCGAACGATTAAGTTTTTTAAAAAAACAATTGATAGAAAAGAAATTTCTTAAAAAACAAAAGAAAAAATAATGCCTAAAAAATACAATGTTGCTTTCTGTGGGACACCTGACTTTTCAGTTCCTACTCTAAAAGTTTTAGCTGAACACCCAAACATTAACTTGGTTGCCGTCATCACCATGCCCGATCGACCAGCCGGTAGAGGACAAGAGTTAAAATCTCCGCCTGTCGCTGAATTTGCTAAAGAGCACCAGCTAAAACTCATTCAAGTTGAGAACATCAATCGCAGTGAAGAAGCATTGGTCTATCTTGAATCACTTAACATTGATTTCTTTCTCGTTCTCGCTTTTGCGCAATTTTTAGGTTCACGAGTTCTCAATATGCCGACCATTGGTTGTTTTAATATTCATACGTCAATTCTTCCTAAATACCGCGGTGCTGCTCCAATTCAATATGCCTTATTAAATGGAGATCGCTCCACTGGAGTTTCTGTTCAGAGAATGGTTAAAGAAATGGATGCTGGAGACTTAGTTCATTTCGATTCAGTGGAGATAAATGACAGCGATAATCTAGAAACATTGTCAGATAAATTAAAATTCGCTGCTAGTCTATCAATTCAATCACTCATTGAAAAACTTATTAATAATCAGTTGGTCTACACACCACAAGATCATTCCAAGGCAAGTTTTGCTCCAACGATTAACAAAGAAGATGGTTTTTTAGATTTTAAAACATTAAACATTGATAATATAAAAAATAAAATGCGGGCCTTTCACCCTTGGCCAGGAACTTTTTGTTTTCTCAACTCTCTACGCTTAAAAGTTTTTGAAGTTGAGGTTTTAAATACTAAAATTTCCCCGGGTGAAACAGTAATTAATCACAGTATGCTAACTGTTGGAACGCTTGACGGTGCTGTTCGCTTGAAACTTGTTCAACTTGAAGGTAAAAAGCAATGTAGTGATACTGAATTATTAAATGGTTTAAAAAATAAGGGCGGAACAATTACCATTAATCCGTAGATAAAAGATGACAACAATAGCTCCTAGCATTCTCGCATGTGATTTTTTAAATATTGAATCAGAAATAAAAGCCTTGGAAAATATCCCAAATCTCTGGCTACATCTCGATATTATGGATGGTCACTTTGTTCCCAATCTTACTTTCGGTCATCCCATTATTGAAAAAATCTGTAAAAGTACAAAAATAAAATGTGACGCTCATTTTATGGTGACAAATCCTGAATTTCATTTTGAAACTTTGAAAAGGTCTGGAATTTATAATTTCACCTTTCATCATGAAGCCACCACACAATCACTGATGCTAATAAAAAAAATTAAAGAGCACTATCCGTCTGCTGGAATTTCCATAAAACCTAATACCGAAGTCGCTGAGCTTAGTGATGAAGTCCTAAGCCAAGTTGATCTCGTTTTAGTGATGTCTGTAGAGCCTGGGTTTGGCGGACAGTCTTTTATGCCCAGTGCATTTGATAAAATTAAGTTACTTAAGTCTCGAAGACAATGCCTCAATGCTCATTTTAAAATTCAAGTTGATGGTGGCGTTACAGATCAAAACTCTAAAGACCTTATTCTGTGCGGTGCAGATAACTTAGTTGCTGGTTCGTTTATTTTTAAAGTTTCAAAGGATCAATATTCTTCACAAATCTCGAAGCTTTTATAAGCGATTATAGCTCTTTCTTTGAAGCATTTTCCCATGCAAATAACTACTTCCTCAGGTAGGATCTCAAGACTTTTAAACTTAAGGAATTTTTATGAAATTAATTTTGAATGGGCACGATTTAACCATCGATCAAGTACATGCTGTCGCTTTTTCAGAAAATAAAAACATTGAACTCTCTATTGCTCCTAGCTCAATGGAAAAGATGCAAGCCTCTAGAGCTTTCGTTTTTGATATCGTTAAAAAAGGAAAACCGGTTTATGGAATCAATACTGGATTCGGTGCACTTTCTAGCATGCATATTGCTGAAAAAGATTTAGCCCAACTTCAAGTCAATCTCATTCGCTCTCATTGTACCGGTGTCGGCAAACCTTTTTCAAAAGAAGTCACGCGCGCCATCATGCTCTTAAGGGCAAATTGTTTAATCTCTGGTTTTTCAGGAGTTGAACCAAAAACTGTCGAATTACTTTTAGATTTTTTAAATTTTGATATCACTCCCATTGTTCCTGAAAAAGGGTCCGTTGGGGCAAGCGGAGACCTCGCTCCACTTTCTCATATCGCTCTCGCTTTAATTGGAGAAGGTGAAGTTGAGTATCAAGGCAAAGTCATTGACTCTAAAACTGCTATTGAAAAAATTGGAAAAAAACCTGCTGTCCTTGGACCTAAAGATGGATTGGCCTTAATTAATGGTACTGCTTGTATGGCCGCTTTAGGTGCGCTCGCTGTTTTTGAAGCCAAACAAATTATGAAACTTGCAGACATAAGTGCCGTTTTAACTATGGATGCTGTAAAAGGAACTGATAAAGCTTACAATCCAAAAATCACTTCATTAAAACCGCACCCAGGACAAGTTTCTTGTGTAGAAAATTTAAATAAATTAATTACTGGTTCTGCTTTAAAGGATTCACATCCAGATTGTCATAAAGTTCAAGATCCCTATTCTCTTCGTTGTGTTCCTCAAGTTCATGGAGCTTGTAGACAAACACTTATTCACGCAGAAGAAGTTATTTCACTCGAGCTTAATGCAGTAACCGACAACCCACTTATATTTGTTGAAACAAAGGAAGTTATCTCTGGTGGAAATTTTCACGGTGAAGCTCTTGCCCTTGTGATGGATTATCTAGCTATGGGTGTGGCTGAAATTTGCAACATCAGCGAAAGACGAATTGAAAAAATGATGAATCCTGTTTTCTCTGAACTTCCTGCTTTTTTAACAAAAAATTCAGGATTAAATTCTGGACTTATGATTGCTCATGTTACAGCAGCTGCACTTGTTAGTGAAAATAAGTATCTTTGTCATCCTGCAAGTGTCGATTCTGTTCCAACTTCAACAGATAAAGAAGATCATGTTTCCATGGGGGTTACTGCTGGTAGAAAATTACATGAAGTTATATCAAACGCAAAATCTGTTTTGGCAATTGAGCTTCTCTGTAATACTCAAGCGCTCGATCTTCAAAGACCGCTTAAAACTTCAAAACCGCTTGAAGAAGTTTATAACTCAATTAGAAATCACGTAGAAACAATTAACGACGATAGAATATTTTACAAAGATATTAACAATATTTTAAAAGTTATTAACAATGGTGAATTAATTCTTGCTGCTGAAAAACATACCGGAGTCTTAAAATAATGAAAACGAACATACCTCTTCCCCCAACTGGATCTACTTTAACTTGCAAGGGCTGGCATCAAGAAGCAGCTTTAAGATGCTTACTTAATAATCTTCACCCAGACGTAGCTGAAGATAGAGATAATCTCATCGTTTACGGTGGAAATGGTCAAGCAGCAAGAAATCATCAAGCACTTGAAGATATTATTCATGCCTTAAAAAATTTAGAAAATAATGAAACACTCATGATTCAATCTGGAAAACCAGTAGCCATTTTACCGAGTCATCCACATGGGCCACGCGTATTAATCGCCAACTCTAACCTCGTTCCTCATTGGGCCACTTGGGATCATTTTAATAAATTAAAAGATGAAGGCCTTATGATGTATGGCCAAATGACTGCTGGTTCATGGATTTATATTGGCACTCAAGGAATTCTCCAGGGAACTTACGAAACTTTTATGGCAGCAGCAGAAAAACATTATGGTGAGGGATCAGATCTCACTGGAAAACTCGTGCTCACTGCCGGTATCGGTGGAATGGGAGGAGCTCAACCTCTAGCGGTTAAAATGGCAAACGGAGTTTGTCTTGCCTGTGATGTAGAAGAATGGCGAATTGAAAAAAGATTAAAAACTCGTTACCTCGATGTTTTATGTAAAACTTATGATGAAGCTATTGAGCTTGCCTTAAAATCAAAAAATGAAAAGAAAGCGATCTCTATTGGTGTGGTTGGAAATGCTGCTGACTTTTTTAAATATGTTTTAGATAAAGGAATCGTTCCTGATTTAGTAACTGATCAAACATCAGCTCACGACCCACTAAATGGATACGTACCAAATAAAATGTCTGTTAAAGAAGCACTCGACTTAAGAAAATCAGATCCAAAAAAATATACTGATCTCGCTTATCAAACAATGGCTTTGCATATTGAATCTATGCTGAGCTTTCAAAAAAAGGGGTCCCATGTTTTTGATTATGGAAACAATTTACGTGAAGGAGCTAAGATTGTCGGCAACACTCATGCTTACGATTTTCCTGGCTTTGTCCCTGCTTACATTCGCCCGCTTTTTTGTAAAGGCTCTGGGCCCTTTAGATGGATTGCTCTTTCAGGAGACCCTGAAGATATCAGAGTGACTGACGAAGCGATTAAAAATTTATTTCCTAATAATAAAAAACTTCATAACTGGATTAACAAAGCTCAAGTGATGGTGGCGTTTCAAGGTTTACCAGCAAGAATTTGTTGGCTTAATTACGGTGAACGCGAACAAGCAGGACTTCTCTTTAACAAACTGGTTCGGGAAGGAAAAGTTAAGGCACCAATTGTTATAGGCCGCGATCATTTAGACTGTGGATCTGTCACAAGTCCCAACAGAGAAACTGAAGGGATGATGGATGGAACAGATGCAGTTTCAGATTGGTCACTTTTAAACTTAATGATCAACACCATGAACGGTGCATCTTGGACTTCATTTCATCATGGTGGTGGTGTAGGAATTGGTTATTCTCAACACTCGGGTATGGTCATCTGTGCTGATGGTTCCGCGGATATGGATGAAAGACTAAAAAGAGTTTTAAATTCTGATCCTGGCATGGGTGTCGCAAGACATGCTGATGCTGGTTATGAAATTGCTCGGGACACAGCAAAAAGAACTCAATTAAAGCTGCCATCACTAAAAATAAATTCATAAAATCTAAGTGAGCTTGTCGGGAATAAAGCCTTCGAGCTCATTTTTGCCATTTTTATCTTTAATGTTTTTATCAATATGATCTATACTCCTTATCCTATGACGATAAAAATCTTTAGAAATTTCTCCCAAATAATGACTCTTCAAACCGCCCTTAGAAAAGACGGTAGACGACTACGCCCAGACGATATGGATGTTATTAAAAACGGAACTGTCGTTTTTAACAATGATGAAATTCTCTGGGTTGGTGAAGACCGAAATCTTCCAGAAGAATATTTAGAGACTCCTGCCATTGATATGACAGACAAGGTACTCACTCCTGAAATCGTTGATTGCCACACTCACCTCGTTTTTGGTGGAGACAGAGCAAGCGAATACACCATGAGGCTTAATGGAGCTACTTATGCGGAAATCGCTGCGAGCGGCGGTGGAATTTTAAATTCAATGAATGGCACGAATGCTCTATCAAGAAATGATTTATTTAAATTAGCTCAGCAAAGAATTAAAACAATAAAATCATATGGTGTTGGGACTATTGAAATTAAATCTGGCTATGGACTTAATTTTGAAAAAGAATATGAAATATCGCACATCATCCATGATTTAAAAAATGTCATGAGGCCAGATATTCAAATTATTAACACATTCATGGCCGCTCATGCTGTTCCTAAAGATTACCCATCTTCTTATGATTATATGAAAGAAGTTGTCCTTCCTCTTCTTGATAGATTGGCCGGTGATGAAATTATTGATTGTGTCGATATTTTTCATGAAAAAAATTATTTTTCCGATGAAGATGTCATTTCTTTATTTGAAAGGGCTCAGAGATTAAATATTCCTGTAAAGATGCATGCTGATGAATTTAATGACAACAAAGGTGCTGTACTTGCTTGTCGCTTTGAAGCCTTATCTGCCGATCACTTACTTGCGACCACTAGTGACGGAATTGAGGCACTTAAAAAATCTAATACCGTTGCCACCCTCTTACCAGGTACAGGTTTTTTTCTTGGAAAAAATCAAACGAATGCCAGAGCCTTACTAGATGCTGGCGTAAAGGTGGCCATAGGCTCTGATTTTAATCCTGGATCATGTCACTGTGATAATGTCCTAATGTTGGCAGCACTTTCAGCTCCTACATATAAAATGAATATTTCGGAATTGTGGTGTGCGATTACTTTAAACGCTGCTCATTCATTAGGTCTAAAAAATCAAGGTGCTATTTCTGTTGGATTAAAGCCTCGCTTTAGTATTTTTAATACCGACTCAATTGATCGGATAACATACAATTGGGGAAAAAATTTAGCTATATAAGTCTCTTTTTAACGAATTCTTAAGTTCATAATTTCTTTTTCCGATAAAAGTATTATGAATAAAACAACACTTTATTTTATTTTTTTATGTTTATCATGCTTACTTCTTATCACTTCGTGTGGTGACACCTTTAATACAAGTAAAGATTCTTCAAGTAGTTCTTTAACTTCTGGTCAATGCGGATGTACTGCGAGTTATATGCCAGTATGTGGAATAAACAACATTACTTATGACAATATTTGTATTGCAAACTGCTTTAAAGTGACACAAACAGTTCAAGGAAATTGTATTTGTAGTAACAGACCTGTATGTGGTGATGATGGCAATACCTATACAGAATGTGACGCTCAGTCAGCCATTAGAAACGGTTATATTTCTCGAATCGTAAAATATGCAGATTGTAGATCTGGATCTTATTGATTTATTTTTTTAACATCGATTTAATCTGGCCTTGAAATTCTTCAGACATAAAATCCATTGGTCCATCACTTTTTAATGTTACTTTTCCATTGTGAAGAACAATGGTTACTGGAATGGCTGTTATGTTTAACTCTGTCGCGAGCTTAGTGTTTTCATCAGGAACAATGATAAATTCATCTTTATGATTTATTTTCTTTAAAACTTTTTTAATGTTTAAGATTTGATCATCCTCATCCGTATTGATTGCAACGATGCTTACATCTTCTGGTGCAAATTGTTTTTTTAATTTCATCATTGATGGCATTTCAGATAAACAAGGCACGCACCAAGATGCCCAAAAGTTTAAGATCACGACAGGGCTTGTAATTTTATACAACTCGAGATTTTTCCCATCTAATGTTTTCACTTTTGTTTTTAAAAATATTTTCTCTATAGCTTCATAATTATTGGTCACTTTCATTTCGGCTTTTTTGGCTGCTATTTTAGTTAAGCCGACTTGACCAGCAAGAACTGCAGAAAAAACGAGAATAAATATGATAAAAGGTAAAAATTTCTTCATTGTGGAAGCTCCTAATCCACTTAGAATTATACTATGCCTATACCAAAAGAACAAAATGTTCCAAATTTAATTAAAAACCAAAATGGTCAGACCTTTTTGGAGTTTATTTTCATTCTGATGATTCTTGTGACCATCTCTTTTGCTTTTATGAATGGCTTTAGCCGATTGGTCGGAACTCGTTGGGAATTAATGCTAAAAATTATTGCAAGGCCAAATCAAAATTCTGTAACATTGCCTTAAGAGGTTTTTATGAAATACATCCTATCTATTGATCAGGGCACTACTGGGACTCGTTCATGTTTAATTGAACTCAACTCATTAAACCTAGTTGGGCAAGTGAGCAAAGAATATCCTCAAATATATCCTAATCCATCATGGGTTGAACATAACTTAAACGATATTTGGTCAACGGTTGATTTTACAATTCGTGAGGTTTTAAAAAAATGTAATGTATTGCCTGATCAAATATCAGGCATTGGAATAACGAATCAAAGAGAAACGACTTGTGCCTTTGACAAGAAAGGAAATCCGTTAGCAAATGCGATTGTTTGGCAAGATAGAAGAACAAGTGACTTTTGTGCAGACCTAATAACCAAAGGAAAAGGTCAATTCATAAAAGAGAAAACTGGCTTGACTGTCGATCCCTATTTTTCTGCAACTAAAATGAATTGGCTTCTTCAAAACAATGAACAAGTTAAGGTAGCAAAAGATAAAAATAATTTATGCTTCGGCACTATTGATAGTTTTTTAATTTTTAAGTTAACAGATGGTGCATCATTTAAAACTGATGCTTCAAATGCCTCTCGGACTATGCTTATGAATCTTTCACATTGCCGATGGGATCCTGAGCTACTAGATCTTTTCAATATTCCTCTTTCAATTCTTCCTTCTATCCAAGATTCATTTGGCTCCTTTGGTGTGACAAAAAATTGTGGCTTTTTACCGGATGGAATTCCAATAACTGGTGTTTTAGGAGATCAGCAGGCTGCATTGTTAGGACAAGCTGGCCATGTAAAAGGTGAAATGAAATGCACTTATGGAACAGGTGCATTTGTTCTTTTAAACACTGGTTCTGATTTAATTTACTCAAAATCTGGTCTTCTTACAACAGTGCTTTATAAATATAAAAATGAAACAATCTATGCATTAGAGGGCTCTAGCTACATTGCAGGTGCTGCTATTCAATGGCTGAGAGACAATCTTAAAATTATTTCTAAAAGTAGTGATGTTGAACCTCTAGCTAGAGAGGTTAAAAACACAGACGAATTAAAAAATATTCTTTTTTTCCCATTTTTTTCCGGTATGGGCTCTCCTTACTGGAATGCTGAAGCTAAGGCTGCTATCGTTGGCCTCACTAGAGACTCTGGAAATTCTCATTTGGCATTTGCTGCACTTGAAGGTGTTGCCCTTTCAATCAATGATTTATTAGATGCGATGAAAAAAGATACGAATCTTCCAATCGAAACACTGAAGGTTGATGGCGGAGCTTCTGCTAATTCTTTACTTATGGAGCTTCAAGCAACTATTTCTCAGACAAAAATCATTCGCCCTAAAATTCTTGAGACAACTGCTTATGGTGCTGCATTGGCTTCTGCTTTAGGTGCTGGACTCTTAAGTTTTTCTCAAATTGAAGCGACTTGGAAAAAAGATCTTGAATTTGAAAAATCAAAAACGCTTAAGAATTATATTGAGGGGAAAAAAATACTTTGGGACCAATATATTAAGAAGATGTTTACTTGAGACAAAAAAGGGAATCTTGCAGTCAAGTTTGATCAATAGATTCCCAAATCATTACTAAAATTAAATTTACTGCATAAGTAAACTGTAAATTATCTTTGCAATACTTTTCTCCCATCAAGATCAATTGACTGTGGCACAACTTTTTCTTTTAATTGTTGGCGACCACTATTGTTAATATTAATTTTTTCATTACTCGAATATTCTTTACTTTGGCCATTGTCACAAGCTAATTTTTGAGTAGATATTATTCTATTCATGCTACTTGCAGCTTTTATTAAATTACAATTTAAAACAGATTCAGTTGCACAAGCATTTTCAACGTCTATCTGTTGATGACTTTTACCAGCATTAGACCAATTTGAAGTTGAATGTAGTATTTTATATTTATCTTTAAATTGAGTCGTTTTATATAATGAATCTTTCTCACCCTTATTAACGATCAAGTTGTTAAAATCTGGCCAGCGGTCTTGATAAACTGGCGCCTCTACATTTAGTCCGCTAGATGTATCCTCAAATTTAAATAGTCCACTACCAAAAGAGACTTTAAAATGATTTGACTCTGCATTAAAACTTTCACAATTTAGATCAATGCTTTTAAACTCTGGTGATAAAATCAAATCAAAATAATTATTTTGTTGCTTTACCAAATTGCAAAGTCCTTGAGACAGTTCTCCTTCTTTATCGATGATTTCATCGATATCATCAGGATCAGTTAAACCAAGGCCATCACAAGAGAAATTCGCTGCTCCAATTCCCGAAGCTCGAGTTGTTAAAAATGTAATATCTGCATCACTAAAATTAAATTTATCTTTACAACTTGCTAAGGCTTTACCAGAAACCAATAAACTAGCGACAGCTGCACCAGCGGCAGCTGCAGAGCTTTTTAGCCTGGCTCCACTTTTTAATTTTAAATCTTTTTTAACATCTTTAATTTTTTGAGCAAGCTCTTTTCTTTGTTCACTGCTTTTGTAAGGTCGCGCTTTCTTACTATCCCATTGATACCAAAATGCCTCATGCTCAACAGTTGTCGAACTTCGCAACGAATCAAGCAAGCTTATAATTTTTGAATTAGGATGAAATTCAACTGCAGCATCAA
>Ga0213919_1000991_pt1 | contig 11043 bp, 5 predicted proteins | sample McNCre317MG_FD_161056 | JGI IMG/M metagenome (GOLD analysis project Ga0213919, IMG submission 161056) | Freshwater microbial communities from McNutts Creek, Athens, Georgia, United States - 3-17 MG | ecosystem: Environmental > Aquatic > Freshwater > Creek | place: USA: Georgia | collected 2017-06-12 | reverse complement strand
TGCTGGTTTTGAAGAGCAAGAATCTCACTCTTAAGTTGTGATAACGCTGCAGTAATGGACATTCCGCTGAGCTGGGTGGTCGGGCGATTAAGGGGCATGTGAGGCTCCTAGAAGGTTGATTAGGGGACCTTATGGGCTGTACAAGTGCGGCCTAAGTCTTAAGAAGATGGTTTGCACCGTAAATCGAGTAACGGCCTCTCTCACTTCGATCTGAAAAACTGCCCGAATCCGACATGGCTAGGATGTTTCGAAGGCTTAGACTCAGGATCTAGAGCTATCCGAATCGTGAATGCGGCATTGAAAAACGTTTGAAAAACTCTACCCCAGGATGTTTGCTCCTGACCGAAATGAGTCTGTCGCTATTTTGTATATTCAGCATAGACAAAAGCGAACTACTTGCAAGCGTGATGTAACTAATATCGGCAGCTCTTGGCTAGGTACTGCTGTTGGCAGTTGCCAACTCGTCTGACCGCTCAGGCTGATAAATGGCCTACTAAGCGAAGGGAGCTGATGGAAAGTGGAGTTCCCCGGCCTTGCGTGATTGTCACCGGCGCGGGCAGCTGCGACGGAGGGCCGGCTCGTGCCTGGCTGCCTCACTTGCTTGGAGACGAGAGTACGATCGTGGCGATGCTGGGCTATGCACCGCGCCCACGTCATCGCTTGTCCGAAAAATCAATCAGAGTCATAGCTTACGAGGGCTGGAAGAGTTGTGTACAACGCAATGCGTCTACGGGGTTCGACTGGCAGTCCCCAGGACGTCACGGAATGGATACGCTGCTTCACGCGGCTGTCAGTAGCGTCAGTCGCTCCCCAAGAAGTCTCCACGCTTCGCGCATTTCCACTTCGTAGCTGTGCCGCTGATAGATGCGTTTTACTTTGTTTTCTTCGGTGTGGTTCAAGCAGCGTTCCGCTACTTCGGGAAGAACGCCTAGTGAAACCATGATCGTTGCACCCGTGCGGCGGAGGTCATGGGGCGTCCATCTTCCACCGGGTAGCACTAAGGTTTCGGCGAGTGCAACATTCGCCCGGCCCTTCATCGGCTGCAGGCCGGGGCGCTGGCGGTCGCCTATCTGTTTGGTTACTGTCTTGTCACAGACGGGGCCTGTGCCCGCGCGGTCGGGGTACAACCACGGAGAAGCGCTGTTGAGTTCCTTCACGCGGGCAAACTGGTAGGCCGAGAAGCTAGACAGATGAATCGTGTGTGCCTTGCCGTTTTTCGAGTTCTCAGGAGGAATCCACCATGTACCGCGCTCAAGATCAACATGCTCCCGCCGGGCATTGAGGAGTTCCCCGATTCGGCAGCAGGTAGAGAGGGCGATCCAGATCGCCGCCCTAGTCGTTTGCGTGAGGCCTGCAGATGGAGTTTGCTGGGCAAGCTGGCGTACTTCGTCTTCTGAAAGCACCCGGTCGCGCTCTACGTCCTTACCGCCTATCTTTGCTTTGCGGATGCTGGCTGTCGGGTCGGCCTCAATGATGTCGCGATCTACGGCGAAGCGGAACATTTGGCGAATGAGGGAGAAAATCAGCTTCGCCATACGTGGTACGCCACGGGCGAGGAGGGAGTCGGTTACGCCAGTGACATGTCCTTTACGTACGTCTTCTACCGCTAGGGCGCCGATTGTTGGTAGAACATCTTTCTCGAACATGCGTCGGATCTCCTTGCCTCCGTCCCGCCGCCGGATCAAATCAACGGATGTCCAGCGTTCGAAGAGATCGCGGACGGTCAGCCTTGCCTGCTGTGCCGCTAGATCGTTAATTCGGGCTTGTTCGTCGGCCGCCTCCTCGGCTTGGTCAGCTTTGACTTTCAGGCGAGCAATGACTTTTTCGGCCACGGGGTCTCGCCCGTCGTCAAGTACTCCGCGCATTCGGTCTCGCTCGGCCCGGATTGCTGCCAGAGTGTCTTTTGGCCACGTGCCGCAAGTTGCGGACCGAACCTTTCCGCCGAAGCGGTAACGCCAGTCAAACTTGATGCTTACCCCTTCACCTCGTGCTCTGATAACACCAATAAGACCGCCATCATCCCTGATCTTGTTGCCGACTTGTGCGGGTGTCACTGCTTCCAGTTGTTTAACAGTTAGTTTTGCCACGAAGCCCCCAGTGATTGAAGTTGGCCAACCGACTCTGAAAATGGCCCCCACAATGGCCCCCACAGATCGTATGGCTTTCACTGCATTGTACTGGACGCGGTTGTATTGCCATCTATAAAAAATTCATAATAAACAGCTTAGTAGAGGTGTTTGGTGGACATTGTTGAATGTTGCTGGAACGTAATTCACCATTATGGGGTGCAAGGGGTCGCGAGTTCGAATCCCGCCGCCCCGACCAAAAGAAACAAGCACTTAGGCCACTCTTCGGAGTGGCCTAAGTGCTTTTCAGCGTTTGATCAAAAAATGGCCCCCACAATGGCCCCCACAAATTGCGGGGCTAGATCAAGGCGCTCATGCGCCACGCAACTTGTCGATAGCGATGTTGAGGTCAGCGGCGGCGCATTGCTCCGTTGGTGCCTGGCAACTCTATGTGGTTCTGTGCTGCTTGCGTCAGCATCACATCACCTCGAAGGGACCTGTCCGTAACGCTCAGCAGAGTGGTTACGGTATCGGCCTTGTCGTGACCAGCCATCTGACACGAGCATTCCCAGCATGCTGCCCCATCCGACTTTAAGGCTGCCTAAGCCCCCTTGCCCCATCGCAGGGCAAGGGGGCTGTTCGGGATGGCTAGCCAAAGCAAAACGCAGTACATTTGCAGGTCAATTTACCTAGGACTTCGTCATGAAGCGCCCAAAGGACGAAACCGTCTCCATCCGCACCTCGGCAGACGTCAAGCAGTTACTGCGGATGGCTGCCGAACAAGAACACCGCTCCATTGCTTCGATGATGGAAGTGCTGATCTTGAACTATGCGCAAGAGCATGGCCTGAAGGCGGACGTGCATCCAACGGAAGGTGCGAAGAAGAAAAAGGGACGCGATGGAACTCATTGACAACATCAGTCGTCTTCTCGGTGAAGACCTGAAGCAAACCCTCAAGTCGGGCGCGCGATTGAAAATCGCAGCTTCCTGCTTTTCGATGTACGCCTTCGAGGCCCTGAAGACGGAGTTGGAGAAGATCGAGGAATTGAATTTCATTTTCACGTCGCCAACCTTCGTGGCCAATGAAGTCACCGACAAAATCCGCAAGGAGCGCCGGGAGTTCCACATCCCCAAGGTGGAACGTGAGCGCAGCCTGTACGGTAGTGAGTTTGAAATCCAGTTGCGTAACAAACTGACCCAGCGCGCGATTGCCAAAGAATGCGCTGACTGGATGCGTCGCAAGGCCCGTTTTAAGAGCAACAGGACGAAGGCCCCCATGCAGCAATTTGCATGCGTGCAGGCTCGAAGCGGTGAGACGGGCGACACCGCCTACATGCCGCTGCATGGTTTTACGGCGGTTGACCTGGGCTACCAGCAAGGCAATGCCGTCTCGAACCTCGTCAACAAGATGAACGAGCCGACCTTTGCGGCAACCTACCTCAGCTTGTTCGACCAGATTTGGAATGACCCCGAAAAGCTGGAAGATGTGACGCAACAAATCTGCGAGCACATCGCCTCGGTCTACCAAGAAAACTCCCCAGAGAGCATCTATTTCCTGATGCTCTACAACATCTTCAGCGAGTTCCTGGACGACATCGATGAAGACGTGCTGCCCAACGATCGCACCGGCTATCAGGACACGTTGATCTGGCAGAAGCTCTTTAACTACCAGAAGGACGCGGCCACCGGCATCATCAACAAGCTGGAGACCTATAGCGGCTGCATCCTGGCCGACAGTGTGGGCTTGGGCAAGACCTTCACCGCGCTGGCAGTGGTCAAGTATTACGAGCTGCGGAACCGTTCCGTGCTGGTTCTCTGCCCCAAGAAGCTGGCAGACAACTGGCTCAACTACAACCGCAACCTCAAGACCAACATTTTTGCCCGCGATCGGTTCAACTACGATGTGCTCTGCCACACGGATCTCAGTCGCACCAGCGGCGAGTCGTTTGGCACCCCGCTAAACCGCATCAACTGGGGCAACTACGACCTCGTCGTCATCGACGAGTCGCACAACTTCCGCAACAACGACGCCTACAAGGACAAGGAAACCCGCTACCAGAAGCTGATGAACAAGGTCATCAAGCAGGGCGTGAAAACCAAGGTGCTGATGCTTTCAGCCACCCCGGTGAACAACCGCTTCAATGATCTGCGCAACCAACTGGCACTAGCCTACGAGGGCGACTCCGAAAACCTCAGCAAGAAGCTGCGCACCGGCAAGACGGTAGAGGACATCTTTCGTGGTGCGCAGGCCAGCTTCAACGCATGGGCAAAGCTTCCACCTGAAGAGCGCACAGCGCGGGCCATCCTGGATTCGTTGGACTTCGACTTCTTCGAATTGCTCGATAGCGTCACCATCGCACGCTCGCGCAAGCACATCCAGACCTTCTACGATACCAAGGACATCGGCCAATTCCCCGAACGCCGCAAACCCTTGTCGTTCCGCAGCCCGCTCACGCAGCGCATGGATGTGATGAACTTCAACGAGATCTTCGAGCAACTATCCCTGCTCAAGCTCGCCGTGTACGCCCCGATCAGCTACATCCTGCCGAGTCGGCTCAAGAAATACGAGGAGATGTACGACACCCAGGTGTCAGGCGGCAAAGGGAAGCTCAAGCAAGCCGACCGCGAAAAGAGCCTGCAGGCGTTGATGACGACCAACCTGCTCAAGCGCCTCGAAAGCTCGATTCAATCCTTCCGCTTGACGCTCCAGTCCCTGCGCGCGAACCACACGAATACGCTGGCCAAGATCAGCACCTTCAATCAGACGGGCAACGTCGCTAGCATCGATGACCTGACCGACCAGCTGGAAAACCTCGACGCGGACGACGACGATCTGCCCACCATTGGCGACAGTGAGATCGGCGGCAAGGTCAAGATCAGCCTCGGCGATATGGACTTGCCCTCGTGGGAACACGAGCTGAAAGTCGATCTGGAAATCATTGATGCCTTGCTGGCGTCGATGTACAAGATCGCGCCTGCCGATGATGCCAAGCTGCAGCACCTCAAGGCACTGGTTCTCGAAAAGATCGCTACGCCGTTGAATCCAGGTAACAAGAAGGTGTTGATCTTCACCGCCTTTGCCGACACCGCTGACTATCTGTATGCCAATTTGGCACCCGAGTTGCTGGCCACACTGGCCCTGCACAGCGCCAAAGTCACCGGCAAGGGTGCGCCGAAGTCCACGCTCAAGAAGAGCTACGACTTCCAGGAATTGCTAACCCTCTTCTCCCCTCGCTCCAAGGAGAAGGCCGTCGTGCTGCCGAACGAACCAGCAGAGATTGACTTGCTGATTGGCACCGACTGCATTTCCGAAGGCCAGAACCTGCAGGACTGCGACTACCTCATCAACTACGACATCCATTGGAACCCAGTGCGCATCATCCAGCGCTTCGGTCGCGTGGATCGCATCGGCTCGCCTAACAGCAGCATCCAGCTGGTCAACTATTGGCCAGACATCTCGCTGGATGAGTACATCAACCTCAAGGAGCGGGTTGAGAGCCGGATGATGATTGCCGACGTCACGGCTACCGGTGACGACAACGTGCTGAGCGCCCAAGCCAACGACTTGTCCTACCGCAAGGAGCAACTGCGTCGTCTGCAAGAGGAAGTGATCGAGCTGGAAGACCTGAAGACCGGCGTATCGATCACTGACCTCGGGCTTAATGACTTCCGCATGGACTTGCTCAACTATGTGAAGGCCAATGGCGAGCTGGGAAATGTTCCAAGCGGTATGCATGCCGTGGTGTCTGCCAAGCCGGAGCTGGGCCTGCGCCCTGGCGTGATCTTCACCCTGCGTAACCGCAATCCGAGCGTCAACGTCAGCCAGCACAACCGGCTGCATCCGTACTACCTCGTCTATATCAACCGCGACGGTGAGGTCATACACGATCACACCGAGGTCAAGCGTTTGCTGGATCTGGTGCGCAGTTGTTGCAAGGGGCAAGCCCAGCCCATTCCGGATGCCTGCCGCCTCTTCAATAAAGAAACAGCCGACGGTCGCAAGATGCAGGTTTACTCCGACCTGCTGGGTAAGACCATCCGATCAATGATTGAGGTGAAGGAAGAGAAGGATCTGGACAGCCTGTTCAGCGGCGGCAAGACCACCGCCCTGGTCAATACCATCGCCGGGCTGGACGACTTCGAACTCATCACTTTCCTTGTGATTCAGGAGGCTGGATGAGCGTATCTCCAGCCCAGCATCCGGCGCTGATCAACTACCCGAAGCAGGCCACGTTCGGGCGCGTACTACCCAAAAACAAGATTTACGAGCACAGCGGGGCCAACACACGCTTGAAAGACCTGTTCGTGGAACAGGTCGAGCAGATTGTGTGGCAGTACAAGCTTGCACCGGAAACCATCAACCTGCCCGCCAAGCCTGGCGTACCGGAGGTTCAGGTTTTCCGAGTCATTCTGAAGACGGTGGAACTGTCCGTCGATGTACTGAAGTGCATCGACGGTGCTGTGCAGTTCCCCATCATCTTTGAGCTGGAGCACGAGGGCAAGATCAAGGTCATTGCCGCGCACAAGCGGCCGAGCGAGGCGGACGCCAGCAAATGGGTCGTCAGCGACTATTTTTCGACCGCATGGATACCAGCCAATAGCCAGCGCGGTGATATGCCTGTGGTGCTGGACTTGGCAGGACTCTACGAGACCCTGCTACAAAGCCTGATTCCGCTGGCCTCTCGTGCCCACGAAAGCTTTTCTGCCTTGGTCGAGCGCCTGGAGGGCGTGAGGGCCAAGCAGCGCGAAATCGAAAAAATCCGCGCCAAGTTGGCGAAGGAAAAGCAATTCAATCGCAAAGTGGAAATCAACGCCACTTTGCGCCAACTGAACAACGAACTTGAGGAACTGAGCCACTGAAGCCGATGGCCAGATGAGAAGAATATGGACATACTGAAAATGCATTCGCCCGACCTGACGCAAGACAACATCGCCCGCATTCGCAAACTGTTTCCCGGGTGTGTGACCGAGGCCAAAGCCGAAGATGGGACCGCGAAACTGGCAGTGGACTTTGATCAACTGCGACAAGAGCTTTCGGGGATGATCGTTGAAGGCCAGCAGGAGCGTTACCAGTTGAATTGGCCGGGCAAGCGGGAAGCTCTGCTGACGGCCAATGCGCCGATTGCGAAGACGCTGAGGCCGTGTCGTGCGGAGAGTGTCGATTTCGAGACGACGAAGAATCTGTTTATCGAGGGCGACAACCTGGAGGCTCTGAAGCTACTTCAGGAGACCTACTTGGGTAAGGTCAAACTGATCTACATTGACCCGCCGTACAACACAGGGCGTGATTTCATCTACGACGATGACTACAGTTCCGATGTCGAGGGCTACCGGCGGACCACGGGGCAGGTGGACGAAACGGGAAGTCGACTGGTGGCCAATACTGAAGCCAATGGGCGCTTCCACTCTGACTGGCTCAGCATGATCTACGCGCGACTGCGTCTGGCGCGTAATCTGCTGAAGGATGATGGGGTAATCTTCATCTCAATTGACGACCACGAAGTGGACAACCTGCGCAAGGTTGCCAGTGAAGTCTTCGGCGAGGAGAACTTCGTTGCACAGGTGATCTGGCAGAAAGTATTTTCCCCAAAGAACAGCGCCCGTTGGTTCTCGGAAGATCATGACTATGTCTTAGTTTATGCAAAAAACGGGGATGACTGGACGCCACGCTTGCTGCCACAAACGGAAGAAATGATTGCCCGATACAAGAACCCGGACAACGATCCACGAGGCCCTTGGACGTCGAGCGACTTGGCTGCCCGGAACCGCTACGACGCAGGCCTCTATCCGATCACGTGTCCTTCAGGTCGGGTAATTGATGGCCCGCCTACAGGGAGATATTGGTCAATCAGCAAAGAAACCTTCTCGGCGCTCAATAACGACAATCGAATCTGGTGGGGCGCAGAAGGCGACAATATGCCACGCCTCAAACGGTTCTTGTCCGAAGTGCAGCAAGGCCGTGTGCCTCAAACTCTCTGGTTCCATGAAGAAGTCAGCCATACCCAGAATGCCAAGAAGACTCTATTGAAGTACGTTCGCTTCCAGCACACCGAAAATGTACTGAACTCTGTAAAGCCCGTCGAACTTCTGCAGCGTGTACTGCAATTGGCCGGGCAGCCAAGCGACGGCGACATCGTCCTCGACTTCTTCAGCGGAAGCGCATCCACAGCCCATGCTGTGATGAAGCAAAATGCCGAGGACGGTGGCAATCGGCGCTTCATCGGCGTGCAGATCGCCGAGCCACTGCCCACGCCAGAGCCGGGTATGGCCTCAATCTTCGATATTGGCCTGCAGCGAGTTCGCAACGTGGCCCAGGAGCTGCGCCAGCATCACAGTACGGTAAAACAGGACCTAGGCTTCCGGGTGCTGAAGATCGACTCCTCCAACATGGCCGACATTTACTACGCGCCCGATTCTTTGGACAAGGCTAACCTCGATCTGTTCGTGGACAACATCAAGCCCGAACGAACGGCTGAAGACCTTCTTTTCCAGGTAATGCTGGACTGGGGTGTTGATCTGGCGCTGCCCATCTCCAAGCAAGTCATCCAAGGGAAAGAAGTCATTTTCGTCGATGGCAATGCACTGGTCGCCTGCTTCGATGCCCATAGCGGCATCGATGAAGGCATCGTCAAAGAACTGGCGAAGCATCAGCCGTTGCGCGTGGTGTTCCGCGATGCGGGCTTCAAGGACAGTGCCGTCAAGATCAACGTCGAACAGATTTTCAAGTCGCTCTCGCCTTCCTCCGAAGTGAAATGCATCTAAAGGACAGGCGATGAAACTGAAATTCAAGACGCAGCCCTACCAAACCGCTGCCGTTCAGGCTGTGGTGGATTGCTTCAAGGGACAAATACCGCAGCATGGCGGGGTTCGCTATCGCCTGGACCCCGGCGTAAAGAAGACGGCACCGGCAAGCCCTCAATCTGCTCTCGATCTCGAAGCAGAAGCAGTCGCCGACCAAGAGGCCGCTTTCCGCAACGCAGATGTGACCTTGTCCGAGTCTGCCCTGCTGGACAACATTCAGCAGGTGCAGCGCTTGCATAACCTGCCAGTATCTGCTGAGCTGGTCAAGACCAAGGTCAGCAAGCTCAATCTCGACATCGAGATGGAAACCGGCACGGGCAAGACCTACTGCTACATCAAGACGATCTTCGAGCTAAACAAGCAGTACGGCTGGAGCAAGTTCATCATCGTCGTACCTAGCATCGCCATCCGTGAAGGGGTCGCCAAGTCGCTGGAGATCACGGCGGATCACTTTCTGGAGACGTACCAGAAAAAGGCCCGCTTCTTCATCTACAACTCCAAAGCTCTGCACCATCTTGAGAGCTTTTCGTCGGATGCAGGCATCAACGTGATGGTGATCAACGTGCAGGCCTTCAATGCGACGGGTAAGGATGCCCGGCGCATCTACGAAGAGCTGGACGGCTTCAATACACGCAGACCGATCAACGTTATCAGCGCTAATCGTCCCATTCTCATTCTGGACGAGCCCCAGAAGATGGAGGGCGGCAAGACGCTGGATTCGCTGGTCAACTTCAAGCCATTGATGGTGTTGCGCTACTCCGCCACCCACAAGACCACGCACAACAAGATTCACCGCCTGGACGCACTGGACGCCTACAACCAGAAGCTGGTCAAGAAGATTGCCGTGCGCGGCATCTCGGTCAAAGGCTTGGCGGGCACTAACGCCTATCTCTACTTGCAAGGAATCGATGTTTCCACCAAGAAGCCTCCCGAGGCCCGTGTGGAGTTCGAACAGAAGCTTGCCAGCGGTCAGATCAAGCATGTGGTTCGCAAGCTGTCCAAGGGTGACAACCTCTTTGTGCTGTCGAACGAGCTGGACCAATACCGTGGCTACGTGGTGTCCGACATCAATGCCATTAACGACACCCTGAGCTTCACTAACGGTACCGAGCTGCAGGTCGGCGAAGCAGACGGCGACGTGAACGAAGCCGCGCTGCGCCGCATCCAGATTCGGGAAGCGATCAAGGCGCACTTCGACAAGGAGCAAGCCCTGTTCCAGCAGGGCATCAAGGTACTGACCCTGTTTTTCATCGACGAAGTCGCCAAGTATCGCGACTACAGCTCCCTCGATGAAAAGGGCGAGTACGCCCGCGTGTTCGAAGAGGAATACCAGCTCTACCTGAACGAAGTGCTGGACCTGGACGAAACACCCTACATCAAGCACCTTAAGGGCATTGCCGTCGAGAAGACCCACAGCGGCTATTTCTCGATCGACAAGAAGACCAAGAGGCTGGCTGATCCCGATATAGAAAAACGCGGAGAAAACGCGGGGCTCTCCAGCGATGCCGATGCCTACGACTTGATCCTGAAGGACAAGGAACGACTGCTGTCCCTGGGCGAGCCGGTACGCTTCATCTTCTCGCATTCGGCCCTGCGTGAAGGCTGGGACAACCCGAACGTGTTTGTCATCTGTGCCCTCAAGCACAGTGACAATACGATTTCACGCCGTCAGGAAGTGGGTCGAGGTCTGCGCCTCTCGGTGAACCAGCATGGCGACAGGATGGACCATCACGCCATCGTTCACGACATCAACGTGCTTACCGTGGTGGCGAGCGAGAGCTACAAGGACTTTGTGGCTGCCCTGCAAAAGGACATCGGTGAATCCCTGTCGGCTCGCCCGCGTGTCGCCGACAAGGCTTACTTCACCGGCAAGGTACTCAACACCACGGAAGGCCCGATCACGGTTTCCGACGATCAGGCTACGGACATCGAGTTCTACCTGATCCAGAACGGCTACGTTGATAAGAAGCGCAACATCACCGAGAAGTACCATCAGGCCAAGAAGAACGGCACGCTGGAGGCGTTGCCGGACGAGCTGCTGCCCCATGCAGAGCAAGTTTTCCAACTGATCGACAGTGTGTTCAGCGAAGCCCAGATCGTGCAGCCGGAAGATGGTCGCAAGGCGAAGAAGCTGGAGCTAAACGCAAACTTTGAGAAGCAAGAATTCAAGGAGCTT
>Ga0213919_1000989_pt1 | contig 11060 bp, 10 predicted proteins | sample McNCre317MG_FD_161056 | JGI IMG/M metagenome (GOLD analysis project Ga0213919, IMG submission 161056) | Freshwater microbial communities from McNutts Creek, Athens, Georgia, United States - 3-17 MG | ecosystem: Environmental > Aquatic > Freshwater > Creek | place: USA: Georgia | collected... | reverse complement strand
CGGGCCATCAGCCAGCCGCCGACGACGATGCCGGTCAATTTGAGGAAGGGCACCGAGCCGGCCGCGGCGGCCTGCGGGTTGGCGTCGTAGTGGGCGAGCAGCCAGGCGGTGGCCTCGTCGAGGGCGGTGATGCCCTGGCCGAGGCCGTCGGCCAGCACCGTCAGGGCTGGGTCGTCCGAGGCGCGCAGCGCCGCGGCGGTTTCGGCGATGTCGGCGAGCAGCACCTTCATGCTGGTGCCGCCTTCCCTGGCGATCTTGCGGCCGATCAGGTCGTTGGCCTGGATCGCGGTGGTGCCCTCGTAGATCGTCGTGATGCGGGCATCGCGCATATGCTGGCAGGCGCCGGTTTCCTCGATGAAACCCATCCCGCCGTGCACCTGGATGCCGTTCCAGGTCACGCCCTGGGCGGTTTCGGTGCACCAGCCCTTGACCACCGGGGTGAGCAGCTCGAGGCGGCTCTGGCTGGCCTGGCGCACGTCCGCGTCGGGGCTGGATCTGGCCCGGTCCATGCAGCCGGCCACGTAGTAGGCGATGGCACGCGTGGCTTCGGTGCGGGACTTCATGTCCATCAGCATGCGGCGCACGTCCGGGTGGTGCAGGATCGGCCGCCGCTCGCCGGACTTGTCGCCGATGATCTTGCCCTGCACCCGCTCGCGGGCGTAGCCCAGCGCCTGCTGATAGGCGCGCTCGGCGATCGCCACGCCTTCGAGGCCGACGTTCAGGCGGGCGTGGTTCATCATCGTGAACATGTACTCGAGGCCGCGGTTCGGTTCCCCGACCAGGTAGCCGGTGGCGCCGCCCTTCTCGCCGAAAGCCATCACCGCGGTGGCGCTGGCGTGGATGCCCATCTTGTGCTCGATGGATGCGCACACCAGATCGTTGCGCGCGCCGAGGCTGCCGTCGGCATTGACGAGGTACTTCGGTGCGATGAAGAGGGAGATGCCCTTCACGCCCGGGGGTGCGTCGGGCAGACGGGCCAGCACGAGGTGGACGATGTTCTCGGCCATGTCGTGCTCGCCCCAGGTGATGAAGATCTTGGTGCCGATGAGGCCGTAGCTGCCGTCGCCGCGGGGTTCGGCCCGGGTGCGGATCGCCGCCAGGTCGGAGCCGGCCTGGGGTTCGGTGAGGTTCATCGTGCCGGTCCAGGTGCCGGCCACCATGTTGGGCAGATAGGTCTGCTTGAGTTCCTCCGAGCCGTGGTGGGCGATCGCTTCGACCGCGCCGAGGGTCAGCATCTGGCACAGCGAGAAGGACATGTTGGCCGACTTCCACATTTCGAGCACTGCGGTGGACACGGTGACCGGCAGGCCCTGGCCGCCGAACTCGGTGGAGGCGGGCATGCCGTTCCAGCCGGTTTCACAGAAGGCCGCGTAGGCTTCCTTGAAGCCGTCGGCGGTGCTGACGACGCCGTCGTGCCAGCGGTTGCCCTGGCGGTCGCCGGGGGCGTTGATCGGGGCGAGGACTTCGCCGGCGAACTTGCCGGCCTCGTCGAGGATGGCCTCGACCAGATCGGGGGACGCCTCCTCGTTGCCGGGCAGGGTGGCGATCTCCTGCAGGCCGGCCAGTTCGTTCATCGCAAACAGCATGTCCTTGACGGGGGCGATGTAGCTCATGGTGATTCCTTTGGCAATGGTTGTGGCCGGGCGGGCGTGGTAGGGGCGAACTTGTTCGCCCGCGCACGGCGTTAGGACTGAGGTGGGCGAACAGCTTCGCCCCTGCGGGATCAGAGGGCGGCGACCAGCTGCGGCACGGCCTCGAACAGGTCGGCGACCAGGCCGTAGTCGGCGATCTGAAAGATCGGGGCTTCCGGATCCTTGTTGATCGCGACGATCACCCTGGAATCCTTCATGCCGGCGAGGTGCTGGATCGCGCCGGAGATGCCGACGGCGATGTAGAGCTGGGGGGCGACGATCTTGCCGGTCTGGCCGACCTGGTAATCGTTGGGCACGAAGCCGGCATCGACGGCGGCGCGGCTGGCGCCCATCGCCGCGCCGAGCCTGTCGGCCAGGGGTTCGAGCACCGCGCGGTAGTGGTCGCCGCTGCCCAGGCCGCGACCACCCGAAACGATGATCTTCGCGGCGCCCAGTTCGGGGCGGGCGGACTTGCTCAGTTCGCGGCCGACCAGCCTGCTCTGGCGGAGGTCGGCGTCGGCGGAGATCGGCTCGACGGTGGCCGTGCCACCCGCGCCGGCGGCGTCGAAGGCGGTGCTGCGCACGGTGATCACCTTGACCGCGTCGGCCGATCTGACCGTGGCCAGCGCGTTGCCGGCGTAGATCGGGCGCACGAAGGTGTCCGGGGATTCGATCGCGACGATGTCGGAAATCTGCGCCACGTCGAGCAGCGCGGCGACGCGGGGCAGGACGTTCTTGCCGAAGGTGGTGGCCGGAGCCAGCACGTGGCGGTAGCCGCCGGCCCGGACCACGGCCACCAGCAGCGCGGCGAGGTTCTCGGCGCCCTGTTCGGCGTAGGCGGCGGCATCGGCCAGCTTGACCCGGGCGACGCCGGCGATCCCGGCCGCGGCGTCGGCGGCTGCGCCGCAGTGGCTGCCGGCCACCAGCACGTCAATGTCGCCCCCCAGCCGGGTCGCGGCGGTGACGGTGTTGAGGGTGGCGGCCTTCAGGCTGCCGTTGTCGTGTTCGGCAATGACGAGGATGGACATGATCAGATCACCTTGGCTTCGTTCTTGAGCTTGTCGACCAGCTGGGCCACGTCGGCGACCTTGACGCCGGCGCCGCGGGCGGCCGGCTCGACGACTTTCAGCGTGGTGAGGCGCGGGCTCACGTCGACGCCCAGTTCGGCCGGCCTGACCGTGTCGAGGGGCTTCTTCTTGGCCTTCATGATGTTGGGCAGCGTCGCGTAGCGCGGCTCGTTGAGGCGCAGGTCGGTGGTGATCACCGCCGGCAGCGGCAGGGCCAGGGTCTCGAGGCCGCCGTCGATCTCGCGGGTCACGGTGACCTGCTCCGTGCCGAGTTCGACCTTGGACGCGAAGGTGGCCTGGGGCCAGCCGAGCAGCGCGGCGAGCATCTGGCCGGTCTGGTTGGCGTCGTCGTCGATGGCCTGCTTGCCGAGGATGACCAGCTGCGGCTGTTCCCGGTCGACGATGGCCTTGAGCAGCTTGGCGACGGCCAGCGGCTGCAGGTCCGTGTCGCCGCAATCGATCAGGATGCCCCGGTCGGCGCCGATGGCCATCGCGGTGCGCAGGGTTTCCTGGCATGGCGCGGCACCGGCGGAAACGGCGACGACCTCGCTGGCCTTGCCGGCTTCCTTCAGCCGGACGGCCTCCTCGACGGCGATCTCGTCAAACGGGTTCATGGCCATCTTCACGTTGGCCAGTTCGACGCCGCTGTGGTCGGCCTTGACGCGGATCTTGACGTTGTAATCGACGACCCGCTTGATGGGTACCAATACCTTCATGGGAAGCTGTCTCCGTTCTGGTGCGTGTTTGCCGGGCTACCGGGATCAGGGCGCAGATTCGCAGAGAACCTTGTCGGAAATTTCGTGGAAATGTACTGAATCATGTCGGCGCCTGCCGCGGCGTGGATCGCTGGCTAGAATCCGGGAAAGCACAGACGAGGCGGGGCAGCGATGAGCGGGCAGGACGCAGGCAGGGGGCAGGCCGACAGCGGCGAGGGGGTGGAGGAGATGTCCTTCGACCGGCGCTACCGGGAGATGCTGGGGGCGGGGCTGGACCTGCTCGACCAGGGCGTCACGGTGTTCGACGCCGAACTGCGCATGGTCGCCTGGAACAAGACCTTCCTGCGCCTGCTGGATTTTCCCGAGTCCCTGGCCCGGCCGGGGGTGAGCTTCGAGGACTTCATCCGCTTCAATGCCGAGCGCGGCGACTACGGCCCCGGCGACCCGGTCCGGCAGATCGCCGAGCGGGTGGCGCGGGCGAGGAGCTTCCAGCCCCATGTCACCGAAAGGGTGCGGCCGAACGGGCAGATCCTGTCGATCCGCGGTTTTCCGCTGCCCCATCGGGGCTTCATCACCCTCTACACGGACATCACCGGCCAGCGCCACAGCCAGGCACAGACGGCGCGCTACCACGCCGAGCTGGAGGCCCACATCCGCTCCCGCACCGAGGCGCTGACCCGCGCCAATGCCGAACTGACGGCGGCCATCGAGTCCAACAAGGCCATCACCTGCGCGCTGCGTCGCAGCGAGCAGCGCCTGCGCGAGATCACCGATGCGATCCCGGCGGCGATCGCCTATTTCGACCGGGACTGGAGTTACCGCTACGCCAACAAGGGTTACGCCGACTGGTTCGGCTGGAAAGCCCGGGATGTGGAGGGGCGGCAGATCCGCGAGGTGATCGGCCAGGAGGTCTTCGCGATCGTGTCGCCGTGGGTGGCGCGGGCGCTGGCTGGAGAGCGGGTGTCCTACGAATACACGATGAGCGGCCGTGACGGCATGCCGGTCCAGGCCCGCAGCACGCTGGTCCCCGACATCGCCGACGGCCGGGTGATCGGCTGCTATGTGCATTCGGTGGATGTCACCGAGAGCCGGCGCACCCAGGCGGCGCTGGCCCAGGCCCAGAAGATGGAAGCCATCGGCCAGCTCACCGGGGGCCTCGCCCATGACTTCAACAACATGCTGACCGTGGTCATCGGCAATCTGGTCGCGCTGAAGGAAAACCACCCGGACGATCCGCTCACCGAGAATTTCGTCGAGCCGGCGATGCAGGCCGCCAACCGGGGGGCCGAGCTGATCCGCCGCCTGCTCGGCTTCGCCCGCCGCCAGCCGCTGGCGCCCGAGCCGGTCGAGGTCAATGCGCTGATCCTCGGCATGTCCAAGCTGATCCGCCGCTCGCTGCCGGGCACCATCGCGGTCAGCACGGCCAGCCGGGAGCCCTGCCTGGTGGCGATGGTGGATGCTCACCAGCTCGAGAACGCGCTGCTCAATCTGGCCCTCAACGCGCGCGACGCGATGCCCAACGGCGGCGAGCTGAGCATCGAATCCTCGCTGGAGCACATCAACGCCCAGGCCGCCGCCGACCTCGAGGTGCCGCCCGGCGACTACGTGCAGATCGCCGTCGGCGACAACGGCATGGGCATGGACGGCTCCACGCTGGCGCGGGTCTTCGAGCCCTTCTTCACCACCAAGCCCTTCGGCCACGGCAGCGGGCTGGGCATGTCGATGGTGTATGGCTTCGTCAAGCAGTCGGGTGGCGGCGTGCGCATCCGCAGCCGGCAGGCGCGGGGAACGACGGTGGCGCTGCTGCTGCCCCGCGTCGCCGAGGCCGAGCAACCCGTGGCGCAGGCCGCCGGCGGGGCCGGCGCGGCAACCGAGCTCGCCGGCAAGCTGGTGTTGCTTGCCGAGGATGACGCGGACGTGCGCACGGTGGTGCGCATGCAGCTCGCCGAGCTGGGCTGCGCGGTCGTCGAGGCCGAGAGCGGCGCCGAGGCCGCCGACATGGTCGAGAACATCCCGTCCATCGCGCTGGTGATTTCCGACGTGGTGATGCCCGGCGCGATGGACGGGCGGGCGCTCGCCCGTTTCGTCCGGCGGTTCCGGCCGGAGCTGCCGGTGGTGCTGATGAGTGGCTTCGCCGAATCCCAGCCCGCGGCACCGGATGCCTTCGGCGATGCGGAACCCCCGCTGCTGGCCAAGCCCTTTTCGCGGGACAAGCTGCTGGCCGCCTTGCGTCCGCTGGCCGCTTGAGCCAATCTGCCGTCGCCATGGCTCCCACCCGCAAACCCGAACTGATCTACGTCGTCGAGGACGAGGCGGCGATCGCCCGGCTGATCGCCGACACCCTCGAAAGATTCGGTTATCGCACCGAACTGTTCCGCCACGCCGAGGCCTTCTTCCACGGACTGCGCCAGCAGGCACCCGATCTCGTGATCCTCGACCTGGGGCTGCCGGACATGGATGGCATGACCGTGCTGCAGCAGATGCGTGGCAAGCATGCCTGCGGGCTGCTCGTCGTCACCGGGCGCGGCGACACCCACGACCGGGTCATGGGGCTGGAGCTGGGCGCCGACGACTACATGGTGAAGCCCTTCGAGCCCCGCGAGCTGATCGCCCGCGCGCGCAGCATCCTGCGCCGCTACCCGGGGCCGGCCGCCGCGGTGGAGCCGGCCCGCCGGGTCGCCGAATTTGCCGGCTGGCGCTTCGAGCCGCACAGCAACACGCTCACCGCGCCCGGCGGCGAGGCGGAAACCCTCAGCACCGCGGAGGCCCAGTTGCTCGGCGTGCTGCTGGCCCATCCCAACCACATCCTGACCCGCGAGCAGCTCCTCGATGGCCGCGACGTGTCGGCGCTGGACCGCAGCATCGACCTGCGCATCTCCCGGCTGCGCCGCCGTCTCGAGGAGAATCCCCAGCACGCCAAGCTGATCAAGACCGTCTACGGCGCCGGTTACCTGCTCGCGGCGACGGTCAGCTGGTCTTGAGCTGCCGCCCGGCGAGTGCCGGAGACTGCGGCAAAGGGTCGCAGCCGCTGCGTCGGCCCTGACGCGGCCGCTGTGCCGCGGTAAGCTCCGGCCCCGTCCAATCCAAGGAGTCTGCCGTGAGCAATGTTTCCCTTAAGTCCCAGATCGCCGCGCTGGCGCTGGCCGGCCTGAGTGCTGGCCCGGCGATGGCCGCCGACCTGGAGGTTGCCAGTCCCTGGGTGCGTGGCACCGTCCCCGCCCAGAAGGCCACCGGCGCGTTCATGCAGCTGTCCAGTAAGGGCGGGGTGAGTCTGGTCGGCGTCGCCAGCCCGGCGGCGAACATCGTCGAACTCCATGAAATGACGATGGCCGACAAGGTGATGAAGATGCGCGCGGTGCCGCGCCTCGACGTCAAGCCCGGCCAGCCCCTCGAACTCAAGCCCGGCAGCTACCACGTGATGCTGATCGACCTGAAGAAGCCGCTCGCCCGGGGCGAGGTCGTGCCGATCACGCTGAAGGTCGAGGGGCGTGACGGCAAGGTCGAAAGCGTCGAGGTGAAGGCCGAGGTGCGCGACCTGACCGCCCCGCCGGCGATGGAGCACCGGCACTGAAGGGGGGCGGGCGTTCGAGTCCTTTGTCGGCATCATCAGTCGCGGCGCGGCCGGGGATGCGTTTTGACATGGGTGGCGGTATCGGCTAGAGTCCGGACTGATCTGACCTGTCTGGTCGGAATTCGGCATCCGCTTCATTCCCGGAGGTCAACGATGCAGAGCTGGCAGATGCAGACCGCCAAGGCGAGGTTTTCTGAGGTGGTCAAGCAGGCCGCCGATGAGGGGCCACAAGAAATCACCGTGCACGGTCGCTCCGTCGCGGTGGTCATTTCCCGGGAGCTCTTCGACCGCCTCAGCGGCAACACGCACTCGTTGGTGGACTTCATGCGGCAGTCCCCGCTGTATGGGCAGGATGACATTGCGTTCGAGCGCGATCTCAGCCTGCCGCGTAAGGTGGAGTTTTGAGCTACCTGATCGACACCAATGTGTTATCCGAACTGCGGCGCAAGCTGCCCGAGCCCCGGGTCGTCGCCTGGATGCGGGAGCGGCCGCGGCCATCCTTGTATCTGAGCGTGTTGACCCTGGGCGAAATCCGTAAGGGCCTGGAGCGCGTGGACGATCCCAATCGCCGGCAATCCCTGCTGGACTGGTTGGAGGTCGATCTGCCGCACTACTTCGTGGGACGTCTGCTCGACATCGATGCGTCCACCGCCGATCGCTGGGGCCGTCTGATGGCCGGTGCGGGCCGTCCCCTGCCCGTCATTGACGGACTCCTGGCGGCGACTGCCCTGCAACACGATCTCACACTGGTAAGCCGCAACGGCAAGGACTTCGCGAACCTGGGCGTGCGGCTGATCAACCCCTGGGAGGTCTGATCCCTTCCGGACCGCGCGCTGATTTGTTTCTCGATGGCAGCCGGCAGACACGGAACGTGTCCGAGCGGGGCCGCCTGAATGCTGATCGCGAACTCCTCAGTCCGTTGCGCCAGATCAATGCGCCCCAGGCCGGACGGCTTAGATTGCATCGATGGTGCGGTGTTTCCTGAACGGGGGCTGAAATGGATGTCCTGTCTTCCTGGCTGCTGCCCATGCTGCGCGGCGGGGCGGGCAATCTGGCGGCTTATCTGGCTGCCCACGTGCTGCTCTGCCTGCTGCCGGCCTTCTTCATCGCCGGTGCGATGTCGGCGCTGATCCCCCGCGAGACCATCACCCGTTTCCTCGGACGCACGTCGAGCAAGGCCGTGTCCTATCCCGCCGCGGCGGCAGCCGGCTCGCTGCTGGCGGTGTGCTCCTGCACCATCGTTCCGCTCTTCGCCGGCATCTACAAGAAAGGCGCGGGCCTGGGGCCGGCGATCACCTTCCTGTTCTTCGCGCCGGCCGCCAACATCCTCGCGCTGGTCTATACCGGCGGGGTGATCGGCGTCGACCTCGCGGTGGCCCGCTTCGTGCTGTCGCTGGTCTTCGGGATCGGCATCGGCCTGATCATGGCCCTGCTGTTCCGTGCCGACGATGCGGCCCGCGACCAGGCCGCCGACACCCTGTTCAGCGCCGCCGGCGAAGGGATGGGGTCTGCCGCCCGTTACTTTCTGGTGCTGTGGGTGGCGCTGCTGCTGGCGGGCACCCTGAAGCTCGACCCGCTGACCGGCACGCACGCCCACTTCGACCTGCCGCTGGCCGCTGCCGCCGAGTGGCAGGCCGGCCTCGACCGGCTGGTGCCCTACGATGCGGCGCGGGGCGAGGAGGGCGTGTCGGTGCAGGGGGCGATGCTGATCCTGCTCCTCGCGGCGATCGCCTTCTCCGCGTGGCGCGGCTTCGAGAACATCCAGGAGGGCGTGAACGGCTGGACGCGCCTGAGCCTGGCGCTGGTGTCGGCGACGCTGCTGTTCGCGGCGCTCGCGGTCCGGCCGGTGGAGGGGGCGCTGCGGGTGGGCATCACCGGCAAGTTTCTCGGCGTGGCGGCGAGCCTGGGCGCGATCCACTTCATCGCCTGGCGCGTGCTGGCCAGGGAGGCGCTGCAGGACTGGTTGTGGGAGTCCTGGCGTTTCGTCAAGCAGATCTTTCCGCTGCTGGTGGTCGGCGTCTTCGTGGTCGGCATGATCCGCGTGGTGCTGCGGCCGGAATGGATCGAGGCGGTGGCCGGCAGCAATTCCCTGGCCGGCAATCTCGCCGGGGTCGCCTTCGGGGTCTTCATGTACTTCCCGACCCTCGTCGAAGTGCCCATCGCGCGCATGTTCCTGGACCTGGGCATGCATCGTGGCCCGCTGCTGGCTTACCTGATGTCCGACCCGGAGCTGTCGCTGCAGAGCATCCTGATCATTTCGGCCATCGTCGGCCGCGCCAAGACGGCGGTCTACGTCGGGCTGGTGGCGCTCTTCAGCGCCGCTGCCGGGCTGACCTACGGGGCCTGGATGGACGGCATGCCGCTGGTGCACATCGGCCTCGGCCTGGCCCTGTTCATCGCGATCCTGGCGGCCCTGCTGACGGTCGCGAGCCGCCGCCGCTTTTCACCCACAGGAGTCTGATCATGCTGAACATCAAGGTTCTCGGTCCCGGCTGCGCGAATTGCCGCAAGGTCGAGGAGATCGCCCGCGAGGCGGTGGCGCGGCTGGGCGTGGAGGCGGAATTCGAGAAGGTGAAGGACGCGCAGGCCATCCTCGCCTACGAGGTGCTGAAGACGCCGGGCCTGGTGATCAACGAAAAACTGGTGTCCTCGGGGCGCATCCCGGCGGTGGAGAGCGTGGTCGGGTGGATTCGCGAGGCAGCCTGAGGTGACCGCCCCCACGCTCGGTTCCCTCGCTGCCCCCCGAGGGGGCGCTCAGTCCCTTCGGGCGGCCGGGCGGGACTGAGGCGACGCGGCCCGGCGGCCGGCTCCGCGGGCTGACCGGCTTTCATCGCCTGGGAGCGGGGGTCGGGCCTGCCGGTCACGGCCGATACGATACACTTCGGCCTCGCGCTTCTTCCCTGCCGTATCGTCTGACCATGAATCACCCAGGCCATCGCCTCGGGCTCCTCTTCGCCGTGCTCGGCGCGGTGGGTTTTTCCTTCAAAGCCATCCTGATCAAGCTGGCCTACCCCTATGGCGTCGATGCCGTCACGCTGCTGGCGTTGCGCATGGGGCTCGCGCTGCCCTTCTTCCTGGCCCTCGGCTGGGCCGATGGACGGCGCAGTCCGCGGCGACCGCTGGGCGCCCGCGACCTCGGGCTGATGCTGGCCCTCGGCTTTTCCGGCTATTACCTGTCGAGTTACCTGGATTTCCTCGGCCTGCAGTACATCTCCGCGGGCCTGGAGCGCCTGATCCTGTTTGCCTACCCGACCCTCGTGGTGGTCTTCTCGGCAGTTTTTCTCGGCAAGCCGGTGACCCGCCGCGCGCTCGGCTGCATTGCGCTGTGCTACACCGGCATCGGGCTGGCGGTGGCCCACGACCTGCGCCTGGCCGGCTCGACCGGGGATGTCTGGCTGGGTGGCGGGCTGGTGCTGGCCAGTGCGGTCTCCTATGCCCTCTACCTGATGGGCAACGGCCAGGCCGTCGGCCGTCTCGGGGCGGCCCGCGTGACCGCCTGGGCCAGTACCGTCGCCTGCCTGCTGTGCCTCGTCCACTTCGCCGCGACCCGTCCACTCGGGCTGCTGCTGCAGCCGGCTCCGGTGATGGCGCTGGCGGTGGCGATGGCGCTGTTGTCGACGGTGCTGCCGGTGTGGATGGTCTCGGAGGCGATCCGCCGCCTGGGGGCCGGCCCGGTGTCGCTGATCGGCACCCTCGGCCCGGTGGTCACGCTGTGCCTCGGCTGGCTGATCCTCGGAGAGCCCGTCGGGCCGTTCCAGCTCGCCGGCGGCGCGCTGGTGGTGGCGGGGGTGATGCTGGTCGGGAAAAAGACCTGAGCGAGACCTAAGCGCCGGCCTGGATCCCGGCGCCGGACATGGCTTCTTCGAGACAGGCCCTGGCGAGGGGGAAATCGTAGTGTTCGATGGCCTCCTGCAGGGGCGGGTAAGCCCCCCGGAGGGCAGCCTTCAGCAAGTCGGCATGGCGCAGGAACAGACCCGTCGCGGCGACGTCGTCGTTGGCCAGCAGGGTCAGGAGTTCGGCGCAGACGGCGCCGAGCCGCGCGCGGTCCACCGGCACGGCGGGCGCTTCCGGTGGG
>Ga0213919_1000987_pt1 | contig 11076 bp, 8 predicted proteins | sample McNCre317MG_FD_161056 | JGI IMG/M metagenome (GOLD analysis project Ga0213919, IMG submission 161056) | Freshwater microbial communities from McNutts Creek, Athens, Georgia, United States - 3-17 MG | ecosystem: Environmental > Aquatic > Freshwater > Creek | place: USA: Georgia | collected 2017-06-12 | reverse complement strand
TGAAATGCAGGCCCTTGGTGGCCAGAAAGAAGACCGCGAGCAGGAAGGTGAGCAACGAGATGACGTTGAACACCAGCGCGTGCTTCATGAAGGGGATGTCTTTTTTGATCCGGAAGAATTCCATTTTGCGTGCCTCTTCGGAATGGGAGGAGGAGTGGTCCTGGTGAAGAGTGAAGGGTTAAGAGTTAAGGGGGCCGAGCTCGGCGCGGGTGGCGTTGATCAGGCCGCTGAGAAACCTCGATGTCGGGTTGAGGTGCTGTGTCGCAGCAGCCGGATCGCCAGGAAATTTAAGGTTTTTCGACAGGGTGAGCTGGGTGTCGAGCTCGCTGAGGGAGCCGCGCGCCATGATGAGGAAGTGCAGGAACTCCTTCTTTGTGGATCGTGCGGCGCCTTCGGCGATGTTGGATGGGATCGACACTGCGGCACGACGCATCTGGCTGGTGAGGCCAAAGCGTTCATCGGTCGGAAAGCCGGCGGTGAGTGTATAGACCGCCTCGGCCAACTGCATGGCTTCTTTCCAGACATGTAGATCGTGGTGCAGCCGGCGGAACCCGGACTCTTCACTCTTCACGCTTAACCCTTCACCGGAAGCCTGGCGCTACGCGCCGGGCTTCCACACCTGGCCGATGGCCAGTTTTTCGAGCTTGCGCTGCTTGCCGTAGATCAGGTTGACCAGCCCGCGGGAGACCAGGATGGCGCTGAACATGGAGGTGAGAATGCCCAGGCAATGGACTACCGCGAAGCCGCGCACCGGTCCGGAGCCGAACACGAAGAGGGCGATGCCGGCGATCAGCGTGGTGACGTTGGAGTCGAGAATCGTGTCGAAGGCGCGCTCGTAGCCGGCGGAGATGGCGGCCTGGGGGCTGGAGCCGTTGCGCAGTTCCTCGCGGATGCGTTCGTTGATCAGCACGTTGGCGTCGATGGCCATGCCCAGCGTGAGCGCGATGGCGGCGATGCCGGGCAGCGTGAGGGTGGCCTGCAGCAGCGACAGCAGGGCCACCAGCAGCAGCAGGTTGGCGGCCAGCGCGAGCACCGACACGAAGCCGAACAGCACGTAGTACGCGCACATGAAGACCGCAATCGCGACGAAGCCCCACAGCGTCGAGTGGAAGCCCTTGCTGATGTTCTCGGCGCCCAGGCTGGGGCCGATGGTGCGCTCCTCGATGATCTCCATCGGTGCGGCCAGGGAGCCGGCGCGCAGCAGCAACGCGGTGTCGGTGGCCTCCTCGGAACTCATGCGGCCCGAGATCTGCACCCGGCCACCGCCGATCTCGCTGCGGATGACCGGGGCGGTGACCACTTCGCCCTTGCCCTTCTCGATGAGCAGGATGGCCATGCGCTTGTTGATGTTCTCGCGGGTCACGTCCTTGAAGATGCGGGCGCCGGCGGAATCGAGGGTGAGGTGGACCGCCGGTTCGTGGGTCTGGCCGTCGAAGCCGGGCTGGGCGTCGGTGAGGCGTTCGCCGGTGAGGACAACCTGCTTTCTGACCAGCAGAGGGCTGCCGCCGCGCTCGGTATAGAGCTCGGTGCCCGGGGGGATGGCGCCCTGCAGCGCCGCTTCAAGGCTGCCGGGCGTGTCGTCCACCAGGCGGATCTCGAGGGTGGCGGTGCGGCCAAGGATGTCCTTGGCCTTGGCCACGTCCTGCACGCCGGGCAGTTGCACGACGATGCGGTCGAGGCCCTGCTGCTGGATCACCGGCTCGGCGACGCCGAGTTCGTTGATGCGGTTGTGCAGCGTGCTGATGTTCTGCCTGATCGCGAATTCCTGGATGGTCTTCTGGGCCTGGACGGTGAGGGTCGCGGTGAGCTTGAAATCGGCGCCGTCCTGGCCCTCGACCAGTTGCAGATCGTTGGTGCTGGCGGTGATCACGCTGCGGGCGCGGGTCTGGGTTTCGACATCGCGGAACTTGACGACGACCGCGGAGCCTTCGCGGGTGATCCCGGCGTGGCGGACGTTCTTGTCGCGCAGCAGGGTGCGCAGATCGCCGGCAGTGGCGTCGAGGCGTTTGGTCACTGCACCCTTCATGTCCACCTGCAGCAGGAAGTGCACGCCGCCGCGCAGGTCGAGGCCAAGATACATGGGCAGCGCGTGGATCGCGGTGAGCCACTGGGGGCTGGCCGACAGCAGGTTCAGCGCGACGACGTAGGAGGGGGCGCTGGCATCGGGGTTGAAGGCTTTCTCAATGGCATCCTTGGCCTTCAACTGGGTGTCGGTATCGTGGAAGCGGGCGCGCACGCTGGTCAGATCGGCGAACAAGCCGTCATGGGTGATGCCGGCGGCCTTCAGGCTCTCCTCGACGCGGGCCGTGGTGGCGGCAGCATCGAGCTTGAGGGTGGCCTTGCCGCTGGATATCTGGACGGCGGGTACTTCGCCGTAAAAATTCGGCAGTGTGTAGATCAGCCCCCACAGCAGGACGAGGCCGATGAGGAGGTTTTTCCAGAGGGGGTAGCGATTCATGGCGGGGGCGCAGAGGAGGGGGGCGGTGCTGCGACGCACACCGGCCAGCGTCGTGCGCCGGCCGGACGTGCGATCAGAGAGACTTCAGCGTGCCTTTTTGCAGCACGGTTCCGATCGCCGGCTTCTGCACGACGATCACGGTGTCGGGGGCGATTTCGACGTGAACAAAGTTGTCGCCCACCTGGACGACCTTGCCGAGGATGCCGCTGCTGGTGGCCACTTCATCGTTCTTCTGCAGACCTTCGAGCAGGGCCTTGTGCTCCTTCTGGCGCTTCATCTGCGGGCGGATCATCAGGAACCACAGCACGACGAACATCAGGATCATCGGCAGCAGGCCGGTGAGGGTGGACATCGGATCCTGCGCAGCCGGGGCGGCCTGGGCAAAAGCGTTGGAAATCAGCACATTGAACTCCGGGAATAAGATGCAAAGCTTCAGATTATACCAGCGGGGCGACGCTGACCGCTGTCATGGGCCGACTTCGGTCTGTCCGCCCCCTCGTCGGGTCCAAACCGGCGGCGGGCGGCCTGCCTGTCATGGACAAAAAAAGCGGCGTCTGCCTTGCGACAGACGCCGTCAAATCTCCACGAAGGAGAGGAGGGAGAAAAACACTGGTTGGCCGGCTCCGGGGCCATCTGGCTTTGGGGCCGTGGGCGGCGTCAGGCCGCCTTGCTCGTCTGGGTGCAGTAACGCTGCCAGTTGGCGGCGATTGCAGTGATCAGGTCTTCGACGGCCAGCAGGGGCATCAGGCCCATGCGGTGCTGGCTGCGCACGAAGGTTTCGACGTGGGGCGCGCAGAGCGTATTCTGCTCCTCCTTGAGCAGTTCGAGGAAGCGCGCTTCGGCGGCGCCCCAGAATTCCGGTGTGCCCACCCAGCCGATGTCGGCGGTGGCTTCACGCACGGCTTTGAACCACAGGGTTTCGGCGCGCTCGAGGGGTACACCCGCCTTGCGGGCGTGCCAAGGTAGATTCTTCGGTGCCTTCATTGCCGTTGCTCCTTGAACTGCATGAGTCCTGCGGCGGGCATGGAATGCCTCATCAAGTCTTGTGCTGCAATGCAGCGCGGTTTGTATTCAGGAAAACCTTATATAAGCAGCGGTCACTTAACCGCTCCTGCTGGTTTTGCTGCAGTGCACAAGTAAAATTCTAGGGGGGTGGCCCGATGACTGCAAGCGCGGGGATGCGTCGTTGCAACAAATACGTCACGGATTTTGTGTTTTTACAACAGTTGCCGTTTTGCCCTGCAGGGCCCGGGCACGCGTAGCATCGTGATCCGGGGCAGGGCTCGGCACCGCCGGAAGGTAGAATGGCGGGCTTCGCAGCCGCTTCCCCGTGCCATGTCCCAGCTTCTCGACAACCTGAACCCTGAACAACTCGCCGCGGTGAGCCTGCCTCCGCAGCATGCGCTGATCCTCGCCGGAGCCGGTTCGGGCAAGACCCGGGTGCTGACCACGCGCATCGCCTGGCTGATCCAGAACGGCTACTGCACGCCGGCCGGGATTCTGGCCGTGACCTTCACCAACAAGGCCGCGAAGGAAATGCTGACGCGTCTGTCGGCGATGTTCCCGATCAACACGCGGGGCATGTGGATCGGCACGTTCCACGGCCTGTGCAACCGTTTCCTGCGCGCCCATCACCGGGATGCCGGGCTGCCGCAGCTGTTCCAGATCCTCGATTCGGGCGACCAGCTGGCGGCGATCAAGCGCCTGCTGAAAACCCTCAATGTGGACGACGAGAAGTTTCCGCCGCGGGAACTGCAGCACTTCATCAACGGCCAGAAGGAGGCGGGTTTCCGTCCGGCGGCGGTGGACGCTTGGGACGACTTCACCCGGCGCCGGGTCGAACTTTACGTGGAGTATGAAGCCCAGTGCCAGCGCGAGGCAGTTGTGGATTTCCCTGAACTGCTGCTGCGCAGCTACGAGGTGCTGGAGCGCAACGAACCGATCCGCCGCCATTACCAGGCGCGCTTCCGACACATTCTGGTCGATGAGTTCCAGGACACCAACCGCCTGCAGTACGAGTGGCTGTCGCTGCTGGCCGACGGTGGCCGGGAGGGCGGTGCGAGCCTGTTCTGCGTCGGTGACGACGACCAGTCGATCTATCGTTTCCGCGGTGCCGAGATCGGCAACATGCGCGACTTCGAACGTGATTTCCGGGTGGCCAGCGTGATCCGCCTCGAACAGAATTACCGTTCCCACGGCAACATCCTCGACGCCGCCAACGCGCTGATCGCCCACAACAACAAGCGCCTGGGCAAGAACCTGTGGACCGACCGGGGCGCCGGCGAGCCGATCCGCGTCTACGAGGCCTTCACCGATTCGGACGAGGCGCGCTGGATTGTCGAGGAGATCCAGGCGCTGGTGCGCGACGGCGCCAGCCGCTCGGACATCGCGTTGCTGTATCGCTCCAACGCGCAGTCCCGGGTGCTCGAGCACCAGCTTTTCTCCAGCGGCGTGGCGTATCGCGTCTATGGCGGGCTGCGCTTCTTCGAGCGCCAGGAGGTCAAGCACGCGCTGGCCTACCTGCGCCTGATCGCCAATCCGGACGACGACACCGCCTTCACGCGGGTCGTCAATTTCCCGACGCGGGGCATCGGCGCCCGTTCGCTGGAGGTGCTGGTCGACGCGGCGCGGACCTGGAACGCGCCGCTCTACCAGACGGTGCCGCATCTTTCCGGCAAACCGGGCACGGCGCTGGCCCAGTTCGTCGGGCTGATCGAGCGCCTGCGCAAGGAAACGGCCGGGCTGCCGCTGCACGAAACCGTCGATCACGTCATCGAGCTGTCGGGCCTGCGTGCCTATTACCAGGCCGAGAAGGAAGGCCAGGAGCGGCTCGAGAACCTCGACGAACTGATCAATGCGGCGGCCAATTTCAGTGCCGAACTAGGGGCGGGCGACCTGCCCGGCGGGGCCGACTCGGTGCTCGCCGAATTCCTCGCCCACGCGTCGCTGGAAGCCGGTGACCACCAGGCCGATGTGGGCATGGATGCGGTGCAGTTGATGACCGTTCATGCCGCCAAGGGGCTGGAGTTCGACGTGGTCTTCCTGTCGGGGCTGGAGGAGGGGCTGTTCCCCCACGAGAACAGCATCCTCGAATCCGAGGGCGTGGAGGAGGAGCGGCGGCTGATGTACGTGGCGGTGACCCGCGCGCGTCAGCGGCTCTACCTGAGCTTCACGCAGAGCCGCATGCTCCACGGCCAGATCCGCTACAACCTGCGCTCGCGCTTCCTCGAGGAAATCCCCGAGCCGCTGACCAAGTGGCTGACGCCGCCCAATCCGCGGCGCAGCTTCGTGTCCGAACCCTCGCCGCGCTACTACAACCCGGGGGCGAGCCGGCCGGCCGCGCCTGCCATGCCGGCCCCGCCGCCGATGAAGTCCCGCGACCTGGGTGGCCTGGCGATCGGCCAGGCGGTCAGTCACGTGCGCTTCGGCGAGGGCGTGATCGTCGCCGCGGAAGGCAGCGGCAGCGACGCGCGGGTGCAGGTGAAGTTCGCGTCGGCCGGCACCAAGTGGCTGATGCTGGCGGTGGCGAAGCTCGCGCCGGTGGCTTGAGCCGGCACGCCCGCGTTCAGCGTCGGGCCTGCGCGAAGAGCTCGTCCACGTCGTCGCGCAATGCCGACGGGGTGGAGAGTTGGGCCTGGACGCGTCGGCGGTCTTCGGCCAGCCAGGCGTCGATGTTGTCCGGCCGCAGTTCGATGCCAAAGCCGTCGCCGCGGCCGAAGAGGCGCTCGAGGGCCTTGTCGCCGAGCGCTTTCTTGAAGTGGCCGGCCTCCCAGTAGTAGGCCATGCTTGTCGTCCGGTCGCCCCGCGGGGGGATGGCTTCCAGGGTTTCGGGACCGATGCCGCTGAAGTCCCACACCCGGACGCCGGGATGCCGTGCGGCGAGCTCGAAGATCCGCTTCTTCCAGTCGGTGAACAGGCCGCCCAGGCCGAGCCGCTCCTGCATCAGGCGGATTTGCGCGTGATAGGGGTAGATCAGCACATGCACCGTGGCACCGCTGGCGGTGGCCCGGGCGAGGAAGGTTTCGACGGCCTGCTGGCCGGCGGTGATGCCGCCGTCCGCCGCGTGCAGGCGGGGCGCCTTCTGGCGCCACATGCGCAGGTTTTCCTGGGCGCGCTGGCGGAAGGCGAGGTAATGGCCGCTGGCCTCGATCTCGCCGATGGCCTGCAGCAGCGGATTGAAACCCCGGGAGGTGGTCGTGGGCGGGTTGTGGGCGCGCTGGGTGGCGATGGTGTTGGCGACGTCACGCAGGCCGATGATCGAGAGTACGGCTTCGGCGAAGTAGGCGCTGTCGGGGCGCGGGGCCGGGCTGAGCTGGGTTGCGGCGGGAACGGCCGCCGGGCCGCCCAGGAATTCGAAGAACTCGACGCCCAGGATGGCGATCTTCGGCGCACAGCCGGCGGCCTGCAGCCAGCCCAGTTGCGCGACCGCGGTGTTGCCGCCGGAGCCGGGAATGGCGTGGTTGAAGGCAGACAGGCTGCGGGCGGCGAAGACCGGGTGTTCCGGGTCGAAACCGATCTCGGCGCGGGAGTTGCCGAAGATGCCGGCCGTGGGGCACAGGCGCCGGGCCGCCTGCCAGCGGGCGAGTTCCTGATGATGGTAGATGTAGGGCTTGGTGGCGCTGAAGCCGGGGATCCGCGGGGTGCCGAACACACCGAGCGGGTCGGCCAGCAGGTTGAGGCCGCCGACGGCGGCCAGCAGCCCGATCAGCGTTCCGGCCAGCCAGCGCAGGTAGCGGGCCCAGGGGTGGGAGAGCGTCGGGGAGTCCATCAGAACTGGAAGTAGAGGAATTCGGTGGGGCGGCTCAGCGCGAGCACGCCGAGCGCCAGCAGCAGCCCGACTGCGAGCGCGTGGCGTCGCCGGGGTTGCCAGCCAAGGCGGGTCGGGGGCGGGGGGGCGAGTTGCCCCGCGTCGGACAGCGCGGGTTCGAAGCGGGCCATGATCTCCTGCGTGTTGGGGGCGAGGAAGGCGAGCAGGGCGGCGGTACCGACCCACAGCCAGGTTTCGACGAAGACCGTGCCGCCGCCGAGGTAATTCACCACGCCCAGGTTTTCGAGGGCGTCCTTGAGCGGGCCGAGGCGGGACAGGATCGGTTCGGGCAGTGCGGCGCCGAACTGACCGAGCATGCCCGCCACGACGCGGTTGGCGGTGGCCAGGTCCGGTGCGCGGAAATAGACCCACGCGAAGACCACGCACAGGAAGGTCAGCGCGATGCCGAGGAAGCGCCCGGCGCGCGGCGGCAGGTGTAAGGGCAGGCGCCGGCATACGTCCTGCCAGGCATGGTTGATGACCAGGAAGCCGCCATGCAGCGCGCCCCAGATCACGAAGTTCCAGCCGGCGCCGTGCCACAGGCCGCCCAGCACCATCGTGGCGAGCAGGTTCAGGTGGCGGCGCAGGGGGCCGTGGCGGTTGCCGCCCAGCGGGATGTAGAGGTAATCGCGCAGGAAGCGCGACAGGGTCATGTGCCAGCGGCGCCAGAATTCGGTGATGTTCCGTGCCTTGTAAGGGGAGTTGAAGTTGAGGGGCAGGCGCACGCCGAACATTCGCGACAGGCCGATCGCCATGTCGGAGTAGCCCGAGAAGTCGAAGTAGAGCTGGAAGGTGTAGGCGAGGGTGCCGCCCCAGGCGAGGAACAGGGAAGGGGCGTCGGCCCTGGGGTCGAAGGTGGGGGCTGCGTAGCCGGCGAGGCTGTCGGCGATCAGCACCTTCTTGGCCAGGCCGATCGCGAAGATGGTCAGGCCGACGGCGAAGTTGGCAGCATCGGGGCGGTAATTACGGTCCTCGTCGAACTGCGGCATCATCTCCTTGTGGTGCAGCACCGGCCCCGCGATGAGGTGGGGGAAGTAGGTCACGAAGAGCACGTAGTAGACGAAGCGGTACTCGGTGACCTTGCCGGCGTACGCGTCGGCCAGGAAGGCGATCTGCGTGAAGGTGAAGAAGGAGATGCCGATCGGCAGGATGATGCCGAGGATCGGCCAGTCGGTGCCGAGGAGCGCGTTGGCACTGCCGAGGAAGAAGTCGGCGTACTTGTAGTAGCCGAGCAGGACGAGGTTGGCGACCACCGCCAGCGTCAGCATGCGCTGCCCCCGGCGCGTACCGGGGCAGCGCGCGATGTAGCTCCCGGCCAGGTAGTTGGCGCAGATCGAGGCGAGCAGCAGGGCCAGGTAGCGGTAATCCCACCAGGCGTAGAAGAACAGCGAGCAGGCGGCCAGCCAGGTGGCGCCGGCACCCTTGCCCAGGCGGCCGAGCAGGAAGAAGCCGAGCAGCGTGACCGGCAGGTAGGCCAGCAGGAAGGAATAGGAGTTGAACAGCATTCGCCCGCACGACCATGCCGTGCCCTGGATTCGTCGGGGCGGAGCTTATCCGGTTTGACTGCCGTGCGCTGTCGTGGATGGGCGGCGGTGGAACATATTTCACACGACGGCGGGCCTGCGGCCCGTCGGTGGGGATCAGCGCGGGCGAAGCTCGGCGTGCAGCGCGGCGTACTCCTGGGCGAGCTTGTGCCGGGGGTCCAGGTGGATCATCGGCTTGGCCTGTTCGTGGCTCTCGCGGATCTTGATGGAACTGGACAGATAGGTCTTGAAGATCGGCAGGCCTTCGTCGATGAGTTCCTGCACCAGTTTCTGCGGCAGGCTGGCGCGGGGCTGGAACTGGTTGACGACGATGCCTTCGACCTCCAGCCCGCGGTTGTGGTCGGCCTTGATTTCCTGCACGTTGTCGAGCAGCGCGTAGAGCGCGCGGCGTGAGAAGTCGTCGCAGTCGAAGGGGATCAGGCACAGCTGGGTGGCGATCAGTGCCGAGCGGGTGTAGAAGTTGAGGGCCGGCGGGGTGTCGATGAAAACCGCGTCGAAGTCGTCGGCCAGTTCGTCGAGGGCGTCGCGCAGCTTGAAGATCTTGTAGCGGGATTCGAGCTTGCTCTGGAGCTCCTCCAGCATCGGGTGGGAAGGCATGATCGACAAGTTCGCGAAGGGCGTCGGACGCACGAATTCGGGCGTTGCCTTCGGGCTGAACTTGAAGGTCAGGGTCTGCTCGAACAGGCCGGCGAGGGTGTCGTCGGCATTGTCGGCGGCTTCGCCGAGCAGGTAGTGAGTCGAATTGCCCTGGGGGTCCAGGTCCACCACCAGGGTGCGCAGGCCTTCTGCCGCACTGATTGCCGCCAGGTTGCAGGTGATCGTCGATTTGCCCACGCCGCCCTTCTGATTGAATACCACTCGTCGCATCGTCTCCCCCTTTTTCTGGTGCATGTCGGAATGGCTGCGATTGTGCCACGCAATCAGGGTGACTCCCTATTTACCGGGAGTGCGAAAACGCGCTTCGTCGGTTAAAATCATGCGCTTACTATAAGGCAGTCGTCATCGCCCCTCCCGGCGGCGGCACTTCGGTCAGGCCCTGGGTTTTCGCCCCGTTGGCCGGGCCGCCAAGCAAGCAAATGCCCGTTTCCGGGCATCCAAGACATTTTCATCAGGACGTCTCGACGAGACGCGTTCCGCTTGTCGCGGGCAGCAGGCTTGTGCCCCGGATTCGCTTGGCGGCTTGCCGGGCGGGCGGGGGACGAACCGCACTTTCAGAAGAAGAGAAGAGAGAACATGGACAAGGACTTCATCGCCGCCGCCCTCGAGTATCACCGCAGCCCGACCCGCGGCAAGATCTCGGTGGTGCCCACCAAGGGTCTGACCAACCAGCGCGACCTGGCGCTCGCCTATTCGCCCGGTGTCGCGGCGGCCTGCGACGCGATCGTCGCCGATCCGGCCGACGCGCAGGAATACACGTCCCGCGGCAACCTGGTCGCGGTGGTGACCAACGGCACTGCGGTGCTCGGCCTCGGCAACATCGGCCCGCTGGCCGCCAAGCCGGTCATGGAGGGCAAGGGCTGCCTCTTCAAGAAGTTTGCCAACATCGACGTCTTCGACATCGAACTGGCCGAGAACGACCCCGACAAGCTGATCGACATCATCGCCTCGCTGGAGCCCACGCTGGGGGGCATCAACCTCGAGGACATCAAGGCGCCCGAGTGCTTCTACATCGAGCAGAAGCTGCGCGAGCGGATGAACATCCCGGTCTTCCACGACGACCAGCACGGCACCGCGATCATCTCGGCGGCGGCGATGCTCAATGGCCTGAAGGTGGTTGGCAAGAGGATCGACGAGGTCAAGGTCGTCTGTTCGGGCGCCGGCGCCGCGGCGATCGCCTGCCTCGACCTGTGGTGCAGCCTCGGCATCCGCCGCGAGAACGTCTATGTGTGCGATTCGAAGGGGGTGATCTGGGTCGGCCGCGAGGAGAACATGGAGGCCAACAAGGCCCGCTATGCGCAGAAGACCGAGTTCCGCACGCTGGGCGACGCGCTGGTGGGCGCCGACGTGTTCCTCGGCCTGTCCACCGCCGGCGTGCTCAAGCAGGACATGGTCAAGGGCATGGCCGACAGGCCGCTGATCTTCGCGCTGGCCAACCCGACGCCGGAGATCATGCCCGAGCTGGCGAAGGAGGTGCGCCCCGACGCGATCATCGCCACCGGCCGTTCGGATTACCCGAACCAGGTCAACAACGTGCTGTGCTTCCCCTTCATCTTCCGCGGCGCGCTCGATGTCGGTGCGACCAAGATCACCGAGGAGATGAAGCTCGC
>Ga0213919_1000986_pt1 | contig 11081 bp, 13 predicted proteins | sample McNCre317MG_FD_161056 | JGI IMG/M metagenome (GOLD analysis project Ga0213919, IMG submission 161056) | Freshwater microbial communities from McNutts Creek, Athens, Georgia, United States - 3-17 MG | ecosystem: Environmental > Aquatic > Freshwater > Creek | place: USA: Georgia | collected... | reverse complement strand
GCAGCATAGAATTCGATCGCAATTGCTTCATCCTTGAGATATGCTATAACGACATCATCGTTTGCCATATCCTGCGCTAGGTCTGAATAATGCATCATGTCCATAGATCTTTACGAATTTTGGTAAGGCGAATGAGCATTGCATCATCCTCTTCCCTCCATTCGGTCTGCAACTTTTCCGAAGCTTCCATATATGCTTCGTGTACCTTAAAGTCTTCGGCCTCGTGGTCGAAATCATCGTCTAAGGAACTCATTATGCCCAAGCCCTGATCACTATAGGACGGTCTGTCTAGTTCTTTCCTAGCAGGCCGAGTTACGGTCCACCATCTATATAGAGCAAGAATCTCTCTTGCAGAAACAGCCTGATGGTCACATCTTTCGTGCGGTGGAAGATTAGGATCATCCAGTGTGGCTGCCCATTCCAAATATGCAATCCCGAGATCGGGACGACGGAAAGGGTAAAAGAAACGATAGAGTGGCATGTGTTTCTCAAACCAGGATGCCTTCTCTTTATATTCCCCGGACCAGAGGTATTTACTCCAAGCCTGTTCAACCTCGACAAATTCCTTTAGGATGTTGAAATTGACATTCAACATAATATGATCAATGTCATAATATCCGGGGACAAGGCCAGTATCCACTTTATGATACTGATCATAGGTCCTGTACCGGATCCAATCGTGGGCTTTTTCAAACTTCCACTTGACGGGCATAATAGTAGAATACTTCAAATCATGCATAATCCAATGTCTAATTGGTGCATTCTCCTTGTATTCCTTCTCAAACAGGCGCCAACCCTTTGAGGTCATAGATCCAGGTGGATCGTAACGCATCCACGACTTGAATCTATAATATATCTTTTTAATCACATTCATAAGTGAATATACTACATCACCTATTTATTGTCAATTGGATTAGCGTTGATTAGCCTTGGAGACAAATTCATTCATCTTATCTGCTTCAGCAATAATCTCTTCGGTGGTTGGAAATGTCTTTTGATTATTTCCATTTTGTACACCCTCGGCCTTGTGCTTTTCATTAAGAATGACTTGAGCGAGTTGGAGCAATTCTAAGCGAATTTCATATGGTGATCTACCAGTCTTCATATTATCTCCTCGGGATAACAATGGAAGAAGTTGCCTGCTCATACTGAGACTGCAATTGTCCTGCTGGATCAGTGGTAATCACTGGCTTAGGTATTGTTACTGCCTTATCTGGGTCGGCCATCATAAGAAACGGAGCGAATCTTAGTCCCTGTTCTGTTCCAATCATGCATAGTGGCTTCTCAACCCTATAATGTTCGGCTGTCTCTTCGGTTACGCGAGCAATAAATTCCTCGCCTGTACTTACTTTAAATACACCGATGTAAGGCGTTTCTTTCGGCTTTGTTATTAACATTAAAAATCATCCCATCCGTCTACGGCTTCAGAGCGACTGTACTCTGTTACCTTGGTTTCAAAAAAGTTCTCACGCTTCTCGGCATTTAGATATTCATATGGGTTCTTTGTATATCCCTTATAAATCACACCTAAGCTTAACAACTTTGCCCTTTGGTTTACAAGATACTTTACGTATCCTTCTGTACTTTCCTGCGAGATACCCAAAATTCTGTCACCGTAAATTTCCTTACCCCATTCAATTTCTTGTTCTGCGGCTTGCGTAATATTGTCGATAAGAATTTGTTTATCTGCGGGATCGTTTATATCAAATATTTCTCGAATGATGTTAGCAAACATATTCACATGTGTTACTTCATCATTCTCGATGTACTTAATCATTTTAGCAACGTTCGCGACCTTATTACGAGCTGCCAATTGATAGAAGAACTGGAAACCGTTATAGAAGTAAATACTTTCTAATGCAAAGTTAGCTGCAAGTGCAGTCTTAAAATTTACCAGTGTCTTGTCTGCAATAAACTTTTCATATTGCCCTGCAATGAACCTATTGCGCCTAAGAAGTAATTCATTTCTGCGCCAATAGTTATAGATATCTTCGCGCTCTGTGTTTGGGAACAATTCCTGTAGCAAATACTGGTAAGATTGCGAATGGATCAATTCCTGGAAAGCCTGAATTGTAAATAAGCCACCTACTTCGGGTGCAGTAATGTAATCTGCAATGTTAGGTAGATTAGATACCTGCATGCTGTCAAGTGCAATTAAGAATGACAATGTATTCTTAAATGCTTCCATTTCATCTTTGGTTAATTCCCTAATTGTCACTTTGTCGTCCACAAGTGAAATCTTTTCGGGAATCCAAAAATTGTTTACCATAATCTTATATAATTTCGGTGCCCACTGATACTTAACACTGTTTAAGTTAAGAATACCAGTGGCCCTGCCATTAATCATTTGACGTGCAACCTGTGCATCATCGCCCAGTTCGTCAAAGATTCTCTTTTGTGTTAGTTCTGTCATTGTCTTCTTTTTCCGTAATGAAAGCCAGCTGGCATTTCTTGTCCAATTTTTAATCTTCTAATCTCATATCCGTTTGTAATCCATTTACCCCTATCTGGAAAAGGTGCCATACCAGGTTTCCAGTTTTCCGGAATAATATCATTGGGCCTAAAATATTTACTATTCTTGCCATCTGTATACCATTTTGAACCACCCATACTAGGAGTAAGTCCGCCATTGAGAATATGATTTCGTTCAGGATATCTTCTCATAGGATTATTATCTCCTGTCATGCCTTCGGAAATCTTTTTCTTTGCTGAGTCCGAATGCATCGGATTACCAATATCTTTCATTCTTTTAGAGGAATTTTTAGACATTGCTTTCTTTGCAATCTCATAATGCCTAGATGAAATTCTTCTACTATTTTTCTTATTTTCTGTCGCCATCCAAAAAAATGCGTTTGATATTTTCCAATTCGACGGATAAATCTTATATAACAACCAATGAGCAATATAATGCTCTTTTGCTGTTAACTTGGTTAAATTCTCCTTATCATCGGTTCCATTTAAACATTTTGGTACAATGTGATGATTTTCACAGTAATCTAAATTTCGTTCTAATTTACCACGCTCGCAAATTAAATCATATGTCTTTTTATAATTCATTATTACCCCGCACAATGTATTTATCATTATGCGCGGGGTAACTAGCCAGCACAGGCCACGCAATCCTCCTCAGCCTTAATAGCAGAATCGACAGTAGCATTCTTCTTAATGGCTCTAATGTAGTAGATTGCCTTCAATCCTTTGCTGTGTGCATAGTGGATGGCATCATAGAGCTCTTTGGCGTTAAATGTCTCTTTACGCTGGTCAAATATTAACTCCATAGAGCAGCCTGTGTCAATGAACTTCTGCAATTCAGCCACTACGTCAATAATTTCAGTAGCAGTGTGCTTTGGAAAGGTCTTTCCATAGGCAAGCGGATTATCCTTTAGGAATTTAGCAACAACGACAAGTTTACCATTCTTATTGTCTTCCGAAAAGAATGCATCATAGACTGGCAATACGCTTGCACTTGAGTCCATGTAAATTGATGTACTTGTATTAGGTGCCGGGCTAGTGAGCTGACTATTGCGCATTCCGTGTTGGTTGATCTGTGCCTGTAATGCATCCCAGTCATACTTCCCTGAACCAAATTCCTTGAACTTTGCTACTCTGTTACCATTCTTCCATTCTGAATGTTCAAAAGCTTCAAAGGAACCGAATCTCTTAGCAAGTTCAACACTGGATAGTGCAGCATGGTATTCAATACATTCTGCGAGCTCTCGAATGTAATCGAGGTCTCTAAAATTCATGAATTCCCTTGCAAGATGATCATGTAGTCCTTGCATGCCAATCCCTATTGTCCTATAACGCGCATTGTGCGATGCTGTGATTTTATCAGGTGCGTTAGTGAGGCTGATTCCATAGTCCAGAATTCGTGTAGACAGGGATGCAATTTTACCTAATTCCTTGAAGTCTTTAATGTTACCGAGTACGATAGAGGCCAGATTACATACGTGGCCGAGCTCATCTGGTTTTACATTAGAGAATGACTCGGTACACAAATTAACACACGGTATGCCAACGTGACCATTATCGTCGCCCTTATTTGGGTTGTATTCGTTGATTGTATCTGTAAATGAGATATAAGGAAGTCCTGTCTCGAATTGAATACGCATAATAATTTTCATCAGGTCTCGTGCGTTATCAAATTTGCGAGATACAGCTAACAAGCCATCTTCGGCTGCCTTTTCAATCTTTAGATATGCATCTGTAAATGCCTGCCCGTGCAAGCCGCGCACATCAATTCCCAATTTCTTCTTTACCTCAAATGGGCAGAATGTGGTCCATGACTGCTTATTCTTGTCTCTTTCCATGAAAATATCGGGTACGCAGATTTGTGGAAATACATCGTATGCCTTCATTCTTGGGTCGCCGTGTTCGGTTTGCATATCAAGGAAGTCCAAAACATCGTTGTGCCAAATTGGCAATGCAATAGTGCCTGCACCTGCACGTTTACCACCCTGATTAACGGCAACAAGGGTGTCGTTTAGAATCTTAATCCACTGAACAATAGTACCTGCGGCATTCTGGTAACCATTAACATCAGAGCCCTTGGCGCGCAGATAACCCAGGAATACACCCAGGCCACCACCATTCTTGGAAATTAGCGCAACACGTTTAATGTTATCGAAAATAGAATCAATGTCATCCTCAACGGCGATAATGAAACATGATGCGATATTACCGCCCTTACGAAGATTAGCCAAGAATGGTGTAGCTAATGAGATCTTACGTTGTGAAAGTGCATTATAGACTTCCTTCACAAACTTGATTCGCGTCTCTGCTGGCTCAAGTTGACCAAATCTCATTGCATTAACCATATGCATGTGCTGGTTTAATTCGAACTTACCTAAGTATTTCTTCTTTGCTGTAATAAGACTGGCATAACTGTAGTCTAGGTCGCGAACTTGTTTAACTGCTGCGCCGAGATCATCTAAATCATTCTCAGAATAAAATTCCAATAACTCCTTAGTATAATGGCCCTTTTCTATATTGTATTGCACAATTTCCTTAAATGACTTTCCACGCAATGGAAAATTTGCCCATTCATCTGCTGCCAGGGCACGGCCTGCAACATTGACCCAATCGGGTTCCGAAGGTGTAGCTAATTGAATTGCGTGCTGAATAACATTTAATTGAATATCGCGTGTGCTAATTCCCGGTTTAAGGAATTGATCGAACTTTGATTCGAGAGCAAGGGGATTTACATCTTGTCCCTCTGTTGCCATCTGTATTGATTTTTTAATCTTCGAGACATCATACGGTTCCCTTGTCCCGTCACGCTTCTCTACCATAATTTCTTTAAATGCCATAATTTCTTTCTCTCTATGTTATATTTTTTATTTGGTGGCGTGGGAATCTCTGCATAACGATAAAGTAATCATATATATCAGAATGATTACTTACCTTTCCCGACTCGTAATTTAAAATAAATGTGTTATTAACAACAGGCAATAAATAATCCCCCTCATTGTCCTTAACTACCCAAAGTTCTATATCATCTTTGTTTAGTAGTGTTAATGTATAGAAAATTATAAGACTAACAGAATTTCTACAAAATGAACCATGAAAGAATATTTCCCAAGGTGTAGGCCAGTCCGCTGGACTATAATAATCAATGGATCTTGCACCACGCGGAATAGTTGCACAAAATTTAGCAACCTCGGTGAGCTGTTTCTCAATAGGAAGCTGCTTAATTTCCTCTCGCAATTTTTTCCACAGGTGAAGGCGCTCCTCATTCGAAATCGAATTCCAAATCATACGGATCCTTAGATTGGTAACCAGCTAATTGTGCTTGTGCTGAATATCAACGAACCTGCGAAATCGTGCATATACGAAATCTCGATATTCCCAAGTACATATTGAGCAGTAAAGCTAATATCATCAGGAAAATCTAAATTTATCTCAGTGCTCGTATCTGTCATTGTTGCGGTAGTGGCGGTTGATGTAATCTGAAATGATCCATTTCTAGAAAAATTTACTCCCAGTGCATTAGGATCCACTAAATTCGGTGAATCAGTAATATCGTAAAATATGTTATAAAATGGAGTCGCTGCATAGGTAAGTTCTGGAATAACAGTAGGTACACCTGCAGGAGGAAGAACTATAACAAGCGGTGCTAATACAATTCCGCCACCGATGCCCACGACAAGCTCAAGATATTCTCCGTTCAAGTTTCCAAGAAATACTCTTCCCGTATCTGTGGCTAGAGCAAGTTCTCCAGGAAGTAGAATATTGGGCCAAATGTTTATATTGGCGCCGCCCGTACCTGTATACCCAGGTGGATACAGATTATCGAATTGTGCCTGTGTGCCTCGCCTATTTTGAATTCTTGAAACTACTACTGGTGTTGCCATACTTAATCCTTACTCTGTGCTTTATTTATGCGAAACCGTACTGGTCATAATAGGCGCATACTTTGTTTGCCCACATAGTTTCATAGTGTTTAAATTCCGCACCCTCAATAATGAATTCCTGATATTTTGCATCTCTTGTAGCAATCATTACTACACCTCGTGCTATATTTGTTCCATACATTTCGTTGTGAGACATTGCATATGCAGCCAATTGCATAAAATAATCCTCAATCCACTCTTTTCTCTTGTCCTTGAGACTGTTCTTAAAGTCCATAATGGACGGAATATTTTCATGTATACCAACAAGGTCAGTGGTACCTGCATATAAATCTTTAGAATATAAAGAAACTTCTGTACCCCATACTTCATTGATTTTCGGAAATGCATTCTTTATGATTACCTCGGCTAACGCCCTGGCCATTAATGTGCCAGACATTGCCTCTCCAAGTATATAATTCTCTAAATTCTTGTGCATCCCGTTGCCAAGACTACTTGACTCGGTAAGAATTTTCTGGGCCTTATCTTCACCAACATTTTGCTTCCACTCATTAATGTGGGTCATATCCTTGGTCTTTCCAAGGATAGTAGTTACTGAGGGAAGTGGGCGAGATTCTCCTACAATGTATCGTCTACCGTGTTCGGTATCAATGCGTTTCAGAGGTTGATAGTTATAAAGATTGTTTATTATCATTGACTAATTGTAACACAAAGAGTATCACTTAGCGAGTCTTCGCCTCTGTGATTCGGATATTTTCTGTTTAGTCTCTTCCGATAACATCTTACCTTTATTGGCCTCCGATTGTATCCGTTTTGTTTCTTCAGAATGGACGCGACCTTTTGATTTTTCACCTATCTTTCTTTTTGTTTCCTCGGACAATTTCTTTCCAGTATTTTCGTCCTGTAAGAATTGTATTCTCTCAATCCTCAATTTTTCATATGTTCTTGCTGATATTCTACTTCCCTTTGTCATCTGTGCCATTGCCCAAAATGCATAAGTCATTTTAGAATTTTTATATATTTTCCATAACAGATAATGTGCAATAAAATGTTCACGAGGTGTAAGAGACACAAGATTTTCAACCTCATTATTTCCACCCATACTTCTCGGTAAAATATCAGACAGAGTTATTCCTGCTCGTATCTGTGCTCTAGAAATAAGATTTTGATAGATTTTTAGATAATTCATATGATATACTTAGTATATCATATTTATTACCCCCAGCAAATCTTCCACTGAATAGTGGAACCTGTGTCCGGGTTTGATTGAATGGTTATTGTATAACCAAGGCCCTTAAAATAAGACAATACAGCATTGAGTTGAAGCTGAATTTGTTTATTGGTTGCAGCACCAGACCATACCTGCCAATATAGATTTGGATCTGTACCGAATGTGTTTATAGAAACATTTATCGAGACTACTGCCGGATTAGCAGGAGGATTTGGCAATGCTGCTGTAGGTGGATTAAAGACTGTACCTGTTGCAGTCGGTGTATAGCCTGTACCCGGCTCAAGTACAGCAATAGATAGAACAGATGTGCCACTAAGTGTTACTAGTGTCTCTGCACCTGTACCCGGGTCGATAATAACCAAATATGGCGGAATATCTACGTATCCCGAGCCTGTGTTGTTTACTAATACGCTTGTAATTGATCCTGCAATGTCAGTGAATGCAGTGCCAATAAAACTTCCACCTTCAGGATATGGTAGAAGTGGATTTAGTGTAGATACAATCTGAACTTCAGTAACACTGTCCTGATATCCCGATCCAGGATTCAAAACTGCTACTGAGACAATTGCACCAGTGATGCTTACTGCCGTAATCTGGAATACAGCATTGACATAAGCAATATTAGGTAATACGGCGCGAGTTGCAGTAATTGTGTCACTTGTGGTATAGTTAGTTCCACCGTTAACAATGTTCACGTTAACAATCTGTCCAGCGGCATTTACCAATGGTTCAAGCACTGCACCAGCACCTAAAATAGTCGATGTAACTGCCATTGTTGCTGGTACAGGTTGATAACCAAGTCCCGGATTTGTCATGTTAATTGACAAGATGTTTCCGCCATTTGTTGTCACTGTAGCTGTAGCAACCACACCGGGAATGACACCAACAGGAGGAAGAAAATATACAGATGGGGTATCTACATAATATCCACTGCCTCCGCCGAGTGAGACACCTGTTACATATGAATAAATTGCAATACTATCATTCAATGCAAGAGGATATGTAAATGTTATTTGATTTGGACCGGTAACAGTGTATTGAAGTAATGCACCTTCCATTTGCATAACACCGTTAACAAACACCAATAGGTATGAAGTGTTACCAGTAATGGCAACTGTATCAACTATCGTGTTGACAACTGTCTGTCCTGCTGTTGCAGAAATGCCTTCGTATGTAGGAACCGAACTCGATCCACCGTTGTCTACATCAACTGAAAGTACACCCGAAACAAATGTCATTGGTGTATTACCGCCGACGGTAGTACACATTTGGCCGCCGCCGACCTGACACTGACTTGCAGCAGCAAGGATCGCTTGCTGAATCATGCAAATTTCTTCCCAAATAATCGGATGATTAAGGGCCAATTGACCCATTAAGCCCGAATTTGGAAAACCTGAACCTGGTGCGCAGCAATCTGACATTTCTCTTATCCTATTTTAGTTGCCGATTGGGCCATATCGCTGACTTGGGCTGCCGAATCTTGTGTTGGCTTACCTGCACCCGGTGTTGCACCCTCTGGTGGGGTAAATCTAACTATTGTCGGTGTTGCATTAAGAACGGCAGGATTTCTACTTAGTAAACCCATGATACTATTTACATCAACAGAATATCCCATGCCCTGTAGTTGGGTTACCAAGTCCTGCGTGTTAATTTCTTGACTGCCAGAACCTTTAGCACCAATTATGAGATTACCCAGGTCTGTTTCCAAACTCTGGTTATAATTCTCATCGAGAATTTCCCTTGCTCTCATGGGCTATCTTAGCCTCTTGCTTCGCGTAATTTCTTTGCCTTTTCAACAAGTGTACGCATGTGGGCAACTTTCTGCTGAAGAGATTCTGTCTTCATTGCACGTCCTAGCGGTTCTTCGCTATCAACTGCCCCGAATTCGTCTTCAGCATCTAATTCGCCTTCTAAGTTGTCTAGATCAGCGTCTAGGTCAGCATCGGCATCCATTGCAGACATATCGTCCATTCCGTCGACATCAACACTAATGTCTTTATCCATATCTACCTGTGCTGTGACCTGTCCTGTATTTGCCATGTTAGCAACGGCATCGTCGACCTGTCCCTTGGCAGTATATAGCGAATCCATAACGCTCTGTAGAGCACCATAAATTTGAGTCTGGAAAGCAGATGCTGATTCCATGCCGTATGTCTCGCGCATCTGATCTGTTACTGGAGGAAGATCTTCGTTTTGTAAACGACCAATCTTTTCAACCATTTCTTGGAGTTCCTGGGCAAAGCCCTTTGCTGCCATCATAACCTCTGCTTGGCTTACTTCTGTCTCTAGAAGGCGGCGAAGATTCTTTACTAAGTTTCCGTGTTCTTTCATTACAATTCCTTTACGTCTAGCAGCGGCATGAGCTGCAAATGGGTCTGGTACCATACGACCGTTTTTGTCGCGGATCATGGGCACTTGTTCGTCGGCTTCCGGCTTTAGCGACAAGGCAGGATTATCTAAAACCTTCATGGCGTGTCTTGCCTTAGCTGTATTCGGAACTTGAGCTGCATGGCCTGCACCGAAGCCGGGTCTCTTAGCCTCGTCGTCCCAAACACCTTCTTCTAAATCTGATTCTTTCATGGTTTCTTCCTCTTCCATCATTGGCATTTCTGGGGCAATTACAGGGGTTTGTGGATTGTCTAATGCAGCACTCGCCTGAATTCTTGCCATAGCATCTTGTCTAACACGCTGTTCAATAATTTCATCAGGAAAACGATATCTGCTCGAGCGATACTCATCCATTGCTCTGTCGACTGCTCTTTCGAAATCAACCTGTTGCATTCCGGTAATCTCAAATGTATCGACTACATAGTCAACAAGATTACCAACAACTAAATTTAGCTTAGGAGATTGGAAATTCATGAGTGCAAATTCACGAAGGCTTTTAATACCTTCCAATACAAGCAATCTCTTGGAAATCTCTGGAGATCCGCGTGCATCGTCACCCTTAACCTTTAAGTCAGTAATCTCTTCCTCAATTTGTTCCATGATAGAGACTAAATCTTTATCACTAGCATCTTCGGCGATCTTAAAACCGTAATTAGTTTCGAGGTGCTGATTTATCCTTCTGAAAGTGGTATCTGGTGATTTACCAATGTCGTTTAAAAGCATATAAACAGTTCCTGTTAAGTTTTATTTCTAGTATTTATCATTCTATTAGCTATTTTACTCTTTTGAAAATAGAGATACTATTCCTTGCATTTCTTGCCAATATTTCGGCTACCTGAAATTTATCTTCTAAAATTGCCATACGTTCAATATCGTGACGCTTCTTTGCACTTTTAAGACAATTTAGATAATGAAGCATATCGTTATGATGTTTTAGATATACCTCTTCCTGTGCCAACACCTTCTTTATGATAGCTGGTTCACCAGAGTTATATCGTTGTGCAATAATTACCGCTACATCAAATACAGAAATATCTTTATATAGCATTGTCCTGTTTGGTAAAATCACATCATATAAACCATTGCTATTTTTTTCAACAAAAGTGTTACCT
>Ga0213919_1000984_pt1 | contig 11085 bp, 11 predicted proteins | sample McNCre317MG_FD_161056 | JGI IMG/M metagenome (GOLD analysis project Ga0213919, IMG submission 161056) | Freshwater microbial communities from McNutts Creek, Athens, Georgia, United States - 3-17 MG | ecosystem: Environmental > Aquatic > Freshwater > Creek | place: USA: Georgia | collected... | reverse complement strand
ACGAAGGCGATCCGAACCGGTTCATCAGGAAAATCGAAATGCCCAGCGTGACGGAGCACATGGCCATCGGCCGCATGCTGCCATCGAAACCGGTGGCAACCGCCAGCCCCGCGCCCATCGCGAACAGCATGGCGACGAACCCCGACAAGCCGGATGCGGAGCCCGCCCGCTCGGGGAAAGGACGCGTCGCCCCGGCCTGCGCGCAGGGAATGTTGATCCCGTGCGCGAACATCACCATGAACTGGGCGAGCACGGCCTTGGCCCAGTGATGCAGGCCGAGCAGGACCAGCAGGCCAAAGCCCAGCCCTGCCCCCAGCGCAAGCCACGCGCCAAGACGCAGCGTGGCATCGACACCGCGCCGCACGATGAGGCGCTGACAGGTCATCGTGCCGGCGAGGTAGCCGCACACCGCGAGCGAAAAGCAGTAGCCGAAATAATGGGGGGGCAGCCCGAGCCCCTTGATCAGCACCTGCGCCGAGCCCGAGATGAACACGAAGATGGATGCGTAGGACAAGGCGCCGGGTAGTGCATAGGCCCAGAACGCCGGGGCCCGCGCGATGTCCCGGTAGCCGGCCAGGATGTAGGCCGGCCGCAGGGCATCGGCATTCCCCTTCGGCAAGGTCTCCGGCAAGTGCAGGAAAGCCAGCAGGAGCAGGATCGAACCGAACAGCGTCAGCGCCACGAAGACCGCCTGCCAGCCGAACCAGGTTTGCAGGTAGCCGGCGAGGATGGGCCCGAGCAGCGGCCCCAGCGCAAGAATCGAGCTGGCCCGGGCCATCACGTGAGCGCCTTCGGCCAGCGTGAAGGCATCCCGGATGATGGAGCGGGCCACCACCACCGCCGTACAGCAGCCGATGGCCTCACCGACCCGACCGGCCACCAGCATCTCCATCGAGGCCGCGAACGCACAGACGGCGCTCGCGCCGGCGAACAGCAGCACGCCAAGGAGCAGTACCGGCCGCCGCCCGAAATAATCGGTGAGCGGGCCGACGACGAGCTGGGCCACACCGAATCCCAGCGCAAAGAAGGTCAAGGTGTCCTGCACCTGCGACGGAGACGCCGCAAAGGCCACCCCGATCGCCGGCAGCGAAGCCAGGTAGAAATCGGTGGACATTGGCTGCAGCATCAGGCTGAAGGCGATGATCCACAGCAAGGCGCCCAGTCCGTTCGAAACCGCTCCGGCCTCGCCGCTTCGTTCTTCAGGTCGTCTCATGGGCATGGGCGAAACGGATGGGCCAGATCCGGAGACGCACATCCCCGATGGCTTTTTCAGGCGGAGATCCCCGGGGCGCATCCCCGGGGCGCATCCCCGGGGTTTCAATCACATTTCGCGCTGGAGCGTGCGGCGAGCCGCTCAGACGTGGGCAGGCAGGTCGTCCGGGCGCACGTGCCGCATGTGCAGGGACAGCCCGAGGGCGGCCAGCGTGTTCGCATTGCGGCCGAGGATCTGCTGCGACAGCGGCAGGAACTCGGCTTCCTCGAACTGCGCGTGGGCGCGGTACTGGGTGACGAGGCGCTCGACAGCTGCCCCGTCGAGGTCGGAGGCCTTGCCCTGCGCCGCCTTCTTCAGCCCGGACTCGAGCGTCTTCCAGAGCGCTTCGAGTTCCCGGTGCTCATCGGTCAGGCGCTTGACCAGCGCCTTGACGCGGTCATGCTCCTCCCCCTTCTCGGCGTGGGCCAGCACCGCCGGGAACAATTCCCTTTCCTCGTCCTGGTGATGCTCGAAGATCGCCTCGCGGAAGAACTCCAGCGACGACTCCGCCACGTCCCGTGCCCGGGCGGCGCCGGCCAGCAGCGCAGGCAGTTCAGCGAGCCGGTCGAGCCGGGTCACGATGCCGATGTGGCAGCGGGAAAAATCCTCGATCGGTGCATTGCCCGTTTCTTGAGGAGATGCGTTGCTCATGATGATTTCCTGAAATGATTAAGGAATCGTTTTCGATACCAGTTGCGCATCGCCCGATGCCCGCAGACAAGGACGATGCGCGCACCCGTTTACATCGAACTCACCAGCCACAGGGACAGCGACGGGAAGGCGACCAGGAAGCCGATCCGGATGAAGTCCGAGGCCAGGAAGGGCATGACGCCCTTCGCCGTCTCGATGTAGGGCACATCCTTCGCGAGCTTCTGGATGATGAACAGGTTCATGCCCACCGGCGGATGGACGAGGCCGATCTCCACCACCATCAGCGCCAGGATGCCGAACCACACCGACTTGTCGCCCATGCTCATGCCGTAGAAGTCCAGGCCCATCACCATCGGGTAGAAGATGGGAATGGTCAGCAGGATCATCGCCAGCGAATCCATCACGCAGCCCAGCAGCACGTACACCAGCAGGATGGCGATCAGCACCATCAGCGGCGGCAGGCCGCTGCCCTTGACCCATTCGGCCAGCTCGGTCGGCAACTGGGTCAGCGCCAGACCGGAGTTGAGCAGGTCGGCGCCCAGCAGCACCATGAAGATCATCGCCGTCGCATGGGCCGTGCCGATCAGGCTGGCCTTGATGCCCTTCCAGCGCATGCCGCCGGTGATCACCGCCAGCACGCCGCAGGCCGCAGCGCCGATCGACGCCGCCTCGGTCGGGTTGGCCCAGCCGCCATAGATGCCGACGATGACGATCACGAACACGCCGACCACCGGCAGCACCGAGAGGGTTGCGGCGAGGCGCTCGCCCCAGCCGTGCCGCTCGGAGGCCGGACCGGCTTTCGGGTCGAGGGTCACGATGATGCGGATCACCAGCATGTAGCCGATCATCGCAATGAGACCCGGGATGACCGCCGCCATGAACAGCTTGCCGATGGACTCCTGCGTCAGCACCGCGTAGATCACCAGCGGCACCGACGGCGGAATCATGATGCCCAGCGTGCCGGCCGCAGCCAGCGTGCCGGTGGCCAGCCGCCCGGAGTAGCCGTGGGAGCGCAACTCGGGCAGCGCAACCTGGGCCATCGTCGCCGCGGTGGCCAGCGACGATCCGCAAATCGCGCCGAAGCCGGCACAGGCGCCGGTGGCGGACATCGCCAGGCCGCCGCGCCAGTGGCCGAGGAAGGCCGCCGCAAAGCGGAACAGCGATTTGGAGAGGCCGCCGTGGGTCGCAAACTGCCCCATCAGCATGAACAACGGGATCACCGCCAGATCGTAGTTGGACAACCGGGCATAGGCCAGGTGGTTCAGCGTGAACAGCAGCGCCGAGGGATCGCCGGCGTTCATCGCCAGAAAACCGGCCGAGCCGCCGATCAGCATGCCGACGCCGACGTGGATGCGCAGGGCCAGCAGGGCGAGCAGGCCGCCGAAAATCAGCAGACCAATCTGAATGCCGCTCATTGGGCACCTCCGATGACCGATCTGAAGGAGACGCCGGTCCGGTACAGAGCGGCAAGCGCGAGCAGCACGAAACTGGGGACCATCAGCAGCACGGGCTGCCAGATGGGGACGAGCAGCAGCGGCGAGACTTCCATGTTCTCGTGGCTCTCGAGCATGTAGAGGGCGGTACGCCAGCTCAGGATGGCCGCTGCGAAAGCCAGCAGACCGTGGGCGATCACGTCGAGCACGGCCCGACCCCGTGCGCTCATCCAGGTGGTCAGCGCATCGACCTTGATGTGGTGATCATCCATTTCACAGACCGCGAGGAAGGATGCGGAGCCAACCGCGGCCCCCATCATCAGGAGCTCCATGTCGCCGTCGACCGGGCTGGAGAACAGCTTGCGCCCGACGATGGAGACGATCGACATGATCACGATGGCGACGAAGACGCCGCCGCCGGCCAGCGCCCACCAGGTGACGAGATGTTCGAGCATGCGCGCGGCTGTGCCGCGCCGGGGAGGGACGACCGCCTGGTCGTCCGGAATGAGTTCAGCCATGAGAACCGCCTAAGAAAAGTTAGCTATTCAGAAAATGGAAACGAACGCAGGGCGGCCGACTCCCCGGCGAGATGTCCGCCGTGAAGTCGGCCGCCCTGGGCCTGATCCTTATTTCTTGGGCATGTACTTGGCGCCCAGGGCATGCACGGAGGCAGCCAGCTTGGCGCCATCCAGGCCCTTGGCGGTGGCCTGCTTGATCCAGTCGGCCTCGACACCGGCGGAGGCCGCCTTCATCTTGTTGTAGTCGACATCCTTGATGGTCAGGATCTTGTTGCCGCGGGCGACAAGCGCCTTGCGGGCGGCCTCGTTGCCGGAGTCGAACACCCGCCCGGCGAGTTCGGACAGCACCAGGCCGCTGTGCTTGTCGATCACCGCCTTGAGATCGGGCGGCAGGCTCTCGTACTTGGCCTTGTTCATCAGCACGGTCATCGGCGTCTGCGAGAAGCCCGGCTGAGTGGCCAGACCTTCCATGTGGTACTTGGTGACTTCATCGACCTTGGTCGGCGGCAGGACTTCCCACGGCGCCATCGCACCGTCGATCACACCCTTCGAGATGCCTTCCGTGACCTGGGCGATGGGCATGTTGACCGGCGTGCCGCCCTGGGCCGACAGGAACAGCGAGGTGAAGCGCGAGGGGCTGCGCAGTTTGAGGCCCTTGAGGTCTTCGGCAGTCAGCACCGGCTTGTTGGCGGTGCTGATGATCGTGTTGGATGCCGAAAAGATCGCCAGCACCTTGAAGTCCTTGAAGTCATCCTTGCCGCTGGCCTGCAGGTAATCCCACATCGCGCGGGTTCCACCCAGCGCATCGGGCGGCAGGGTGAAGGGCAGCTCCAGCGCCTCGGTGCGGGGGAAGCGCCCGGTGGAGTAGCTCGGCGAGGTCCAGGCCACATCGGCGACACCGTTCTTGACCTGATCGGCGATCTGGGCGGGGGTACCGCCCAGTTGCAGCGCCGGGTAGATCTGACACTTCAGCTTGCCGCCCGAGTCCTTCTCGATGGCGGCACACCAGGGCTCGGCCACCTGCTTGTGGAAGTTGTGGTTGGGCGCGAGGAAATGCGAGAACTTGAGGACGGTGGTCTGGGCGAGCGCCGGCGACGCACCGAAACCGGCGGCCATGCCGGCCACAAGGAATGCAAGCGCTTTGGTGGGGATGATTTTTTTCACTGTTGTCTCCTGAATGGCGGGTGCCCCGAGGGTCGCGGGCGCCCGTGAAGGTGTTCTATTGTTAGTTGCCGTTGCAACTATAATCAGGAGTGATAAGGTGGTCAATGAAATCTTTTTTTCCAGCAACCCATTCATCGATACAGGCACTTAGCAAACAAATTGAACGGCTGAAAATTGAAAAATCAATCAATTTATAGTTGCGTACGCAACTAGATTGATCTAAGCTGGATTCCATCGAAAGGCACTTTAACCCCATGCGCAACTCACGCCACAAATCGGCAGCATCAAGAAATCCACGTCTGAACGAATCGCTTGATCGCGCCATCACCTACCGCCTGCACCTGCTGAGCAAACTGACCGACCACGTCAGCCAGCAGGCCTATCGGCAGGAAACGGGCATGTCGATCAGTGACGGACGCTGCCTGGCGACGATCGGCAGCTTCGAACCCCTTTCGATCATGGATCTGGCACGCCTGGGCAACCTGAACAAGGGCCAGGCCAGCCGTGCCGCACAAACGCTGGTGGACCTAGGACTCGTTCTCAAGGACGACAGCCCCGACGACGGCCGGGGCGTCGTGCTCACCCTCACCCCCGCCGGGCGGGAGATGTGGGAGCGCACGATGGATCTGATCCGCCTGCGCAATGAACAGATCTGCGGCTGCCTGAATTCGCATGAAAGACAAACCCTGAGCGCACTGCTCGACCGACTCATCGAGTACGCCCGCCCGACCTCCGAGTCGACCTGACCCACATCCGACGGAATACGCGTCATGCACACACCCGCGACCGAAGCCCGCTACTCCATTTATTACAACTACCAGGTTTACAAGCCCTGGCTGCCATCGGCCCATCCCCCCCAGGGTCGGAAGAAGGTGGTCATCGTCGGTGCCGGACCGGCGGGCATGGTCGCCGCGATGGAGCTTGCGCGCCACGGCGTGGCCTGCGTCATCCTGAATTCCGAACTGCAGGTCTCCCAAGGCAGTCGCGCCATCGTGTTCACGCGACGTTCGATGGAAATCCTGCAGCAGTACCGCGTCGCCGAGCGCATCACCGAGAACGGTCTGCCGTGGCGTTTCGGCAACTCCTTCTATCGGGGGCAGCGCGTCTTCCGCATGGAAGCGCCCCACGACCAGGATGACCGCTTCTTCCCGATGATCAACCTGCAGCAGCAGTACCTCGAGGAATACATGCTCGACGCACTGATGGCCAACCCGCTGATCGACTTCCGCTGGGGTAACAAGGCCATCGGCGTCGAGCAGCTCGACGGATTTGCACGTGTCGAAGTCGATACGCCCGAAGGCTGCTACACCCTGGACGCCGACTGGGTCGTTGCCGCCGACGGCGGACGCTCGGGCATCCGCACGGCCCGCAACCTGCAGATGGAAGGCGCCTCCTACGAAGGCTTCTTCGTGATCGCCGACATCAAGATCGACCTGCCGCTGCCGACCGAAAGGCTGGCCTTCTTCGACCCCGACTGGAACCCCGGAAATACCATCCTGATGCACCGCGAGCCCCACGGCATCTGGCGCGTCGACTACCAGCTGCCTGCCGGCGAAGCTCCGGAGGATGCGCTCAGGCCCGAATCGCTGAAGGCACGCATCGACGCCCAACTGGCGATGATCGGCCATGCCGGCACCCCCTGGGAGATGGACTGGTGCTCGGTCTACTCGGCGCGTACCCTGACCCTCCCCGACTACGTCCACGGCAACATCATCTTCACCGGCGACGCCGCCCACCTCCTCCCCATCTTTGGTGTGCGCGGCGCCAACACCGCCTTCCAGGATGCCCAGTCGCTGGGCTGGCAGCTGGCCTTCGTGATCAAGGGGCTGGCCGGCCACCGGCTGCTGGCCAACCACAGCACGGAGCGCGTCGGCGCGGCCCGCGAGATCATCGACGAGGCCGGCAAGAGCACCCGCTTCATGACGCCGCCGACCCACGGCTTCCAGTTGCTGCGCGACGCCGTGCTATCCCTGTCGCTGACCCAGGCCTTCGTTCGCCCGCTCTATCACTGGCGAACCTCGCGTCCCCACGAATACACCCACTCGATCCTCAACAGCCAGGGCGACGACAACGCGCTGTTCAAGGCCGGCCCGGCCCACGGCGCACCGCCGCACAACGTCCGTCTTGGCGCCGACGACTTCCTGCTCGACCACCTCGGCGGCGGCTTCGACCTGCTCTACTTCACCGAAGCGGCGGCCGTTCCCGAGCCCTTGCAGAAGGTGGTGGCCGAGGCACGCGCGAAGGGCGTCCCGCTGAACCTGATCGCCATCGGCGCCGCACAGCCAGTGAACGGTGCCGACCGGACCCTGCCTGACACGGACGGCCACTGCCGGCAGCGCTACGGCGTGCCGGCCAGCGGCGGTGCCTACCTGCTGCGCCCCGACCAGCATGTCTGCGCGCGCTGGCTGACGCTGGACGCCACCCGCCTGCAAGCTGCCCTGAACGCCGCGCTGCCCCAGTAAGGAGAGCCCCATGACCACACCCACCCTCATCAGCATCGCCGATCTCGAAACGGTCTACGACCGTCTCGCCACCGCTATCGACCAGGCCGGGCCGCAAAAGACCGAGTTGTTCCTCGTCAAGCTGGCCCTGCTGAACGCCAATGCCCTGGGCAACGCCGACCTGTTCCAGCAGAACGTACAGGCGGCGCTCCAGGATCTCTGACCCCTTCCCCACCCAACTCTGGAGCCCCGACATGCTCATCCAGAAAATCCACCACGTCGCCTACCGCTGCAAGGACGCGCTGGAAACCGCCCGCTGGTATGAAAAGAACCTCGACATGAAGCTGATCCTGTCGATCGCCGAGGATGCCGTCCCCTCGACCGGCGAGGCGGACCCGTACATGCACATCTTCCTCGACGCCGGCATGGGCAACGTGCTGGCCTTCTTCGAACTTCCGACCCGCCCGCCCATGGGGCGCGACGAGAACACTCCGGCGTGGACCCAGCACCTGGCCCTCGAGGTCGATTCGATGGACACCCTGCTCGCCGCCAAGGCCCGCCTCGAGGCCAACGGCATCGACGTCATCGGCCCCACCGACCATGCCTTGTTCAAGTCCATCTACTTCTTCGACCCCAACGGCCATCGCCTCGAGCTCGCCGCCAACACGACGCTGCCGAAAATGCTCGACGCGCTGGACGCGGTGAAGTGGGACATGCTCGAAGAGTGGGCGAAAACCAAGAAAGCACCCAAACACGCCGCCTGGATGCACGACGGCCGCTACAAGGAGATGTTCAAGTGAAACTCGCAAGCCTCAAGCAAGGCGGCCGCGACGGCACCCTGGTCGTGGTCAGCCGTGATCTCTCCCGCTGCCGTGCAGTCCCCGCCATTGCCCGCACGCTGCAGGCCGCGCTGGACGACTGGGACAGCCTCGCCCCGCAGCTGCGCGAGGTCTATGAAGCCCTCAACGCCGGCTCCACCGAATCGCAAGCCTTCGACCAGAGCGCCTGCCACTCCCCGCTGCCCCGCGCCTACCAGTGGGCCGACGGATCGGCTTACATCAACCACGTCGAACTGGTGCGCAAGGCGCGCAACGCGGAGATGCCCCCCTCGTTCTACACCGATCCGCTGATGTACCAGGGCGGCTCGGACAGCTTCATCGGTCCCCGTGACAGCGTGACCGCCGACGAAGGCTGGGGCATCGACTTCGAGGCTGAGGTTGCCGTGGTGACCGGCGACCTGCCGATGGGTGCAACGCCCGAGCAGGCGGCCGCGGCGATCCGCCTGGTGATGCTGGTCAATGATGTGTCCCTGCGCAATCTCATCCCCAACGAGCTGGCCAAGGGCTTCGGCTTCTTCCAGAGCAAGCCGGCCTCCGCCTTCAGCCCGGTAGCGGTTACGCCGGACGAACTCGGCGAGCTGTGGCAGGACGCCAAGGTCCATCGTCCGCTGGTCGTGCATCTGAACGACCAGCTCTTCGGCAGGCCGGAAGCCGGCGTCGACATGACCTTCAACTTCGGCCAGCTTGTCGCCCATGTGGCCAGAACCCGCGAGCTGGAAGCTGGCTCCATCGTCGGCTCGGGCACCGTGTCAAACAAGCAGGGCGACCTGTGGGGTTCCTCGATCGAACACGGCGGCGTCGGTTACTGCTGCCTCGCCGAAGTGCGCACCTACGAGACCATCGAGCAGGGCAAGCCGGCCACGCCGTTCATGCGCGATGGCGACGTGGTGCGCATCGAGATGTTCGACACCGAGGGTCGGAGCCTCTTCGGCACGATCGAAAACAAGGTTGTCGCCCTCAACAAGTAAGGGGCAGGCGGGCCGGACCTGCTTGCCGTCCGGCCCACCACCGCAAGCCCGGGGATGATCCCGCATGAAGCTCTATACCTATTTCCGCAGCTCCGCCGCCTTCCGCGTCCGCATCGCCCTCCAGCTCAAGGGAATCGAGGCCGAACAGATTCCGGTTCATCTCGTGCGCCAGGGTGGCGAGCAGCGACTGCCGGACTATCTCGCGCTGAATCCGGCTGGACTCGTGCCGGCCCTGGTCGACGAAGATCTGGTGCTGACCCAGTCGCTGGCCATCATCGAATACCTGGACGAAGTTCAGCCCGAACCCTCGCTGCTGCCCGGCTCCCCGGCCGAACGGGCGCGCATCCGGGCCATCGCCAACGCGATCGCCTGCGACATCCACCCGATCAACAACCTGCGGGTGCTGCAATACCTTCAGCACGAACTAGGGATAGGCGAGGAGCAGAAGAACGCCTGGTACCGGCACTGGGTGGTCCTCGGTCTGGCGGCGGTCGAAACCCTGCTCGCGACATCTCCGGCCACTGGCGATTTCTGCCACGGCAGCCACCCCACCCTCGCCGACTGCTGCCTGATCCCCCAGGTGTTCAATGCACGGCGGTTCAACTGCGACCTGTCGGCGATGCCGCACATCGTGCGCATCGCCAGCAACTGCGAGGCCATCGAGGCCTTCCGCCTCGCCGAACCCGGACGCCAGCCCGACGCCGAATAAGGCCGGGTTCAGAGTATCTGCACGGCGGTTTCGAAATCGAGGCGCGGACCGCGAGGGTAATTGCCGGCCACGTCGCCATAGCCGAGATTGACCAGGAAGTTGACCTTGCACTGACCGTCCGGGAAGAACTCGGCATTGACCGCCGCCGGATTGAAGCCGCTCATCGCACCGACATCCAGTCCGAGCATGCGCGCGGCGACCATCAGGTAGGCGCCCTGCAGGGTGCTGTTGCGAAAGGCCGTCGTCTCGGCCAGCGCCGCGTTGCCCTCGAAAAGCGGCTTTGCATCGTAGGCTTTGAACTGGTCGGGCAGATGGTCGTAGAAACGGCTGTCCTGCGCGACGATGACCGTTACCGGCGCCTTTCGGGTCTTCTCCACGTTGCCCGGCGACAGGGCCGGGACGAGACGCTCCTTCGCGTCCTGGCTGCGCAGGAATACGAAACGCGCTGGCTGGGTGTTCATCGACGTGGGCCCCCAGCGCAACACCTCGTACAGACGCTGTAGGGTGGCGTCGGAAACCGGCTGATCCGTGAAACTGTTGAAACTCCGCGCCGACAGGAAGATGCGGTCGAAGATTTCGTCGGATACGGGAGACGGAAGCGTTTGGGGCATGACGGTCTGGCTCCTGTTGTAAACCCGGGCGGGCGGGTCAAAGATCATAGACGACCAATCAGGCGCAGAAAAACATACAAATCAGGAATGGATTGCTGCTGGATTCGCAACAATCCATTCCGTCGCGCTTACCTGTCCTTCGAAGCCTCAAGGGCTGCCATGTTCACTTTCACGTCATAGCGCTTGCGCAATGCAGCGAGGTAAGCCCCGAAATCCTGCTCCGCGAGGACTCGCGCATACTGTTGCTTGATCCCGTTGAGGCGTGGATCGTCCGGAGCCGCAGCCGGACGGCTGACCTTCTCGACACGGAACAGCAGATATCCGCCCCCCGGAACCTTCGCCCCGGTGTAGCTGGGCAGTTTTTCGCTGGGCGCCCGGAAAATCGCCCGAATGGCTTCAGGCGGCAGATCCCTCGACGAACGCTGGAGCGGACGTGCCGCACCCCACTGGATATCGCCCGCCTCACCCTTGGCCAATTGGGCCCGCTTTGCCTGGCCGT
>Ga0213919_1000983_pt1 | contig 11120 bp, 14 predicted proteins | sample McNCre317MG_FD_161056 | JGI IMG/M metagenome (GOLD analysis project Ga0213919, IMG submission 161056) | Freshwater microbial communities from McNutts Creek, Athens, Georgia, United States - 3-17 MG | ecosystem: Environmental > Aquatic > Freshwater > Creek | place: USA: Georgia | collected... | reverse complement strand
AATGCCGACCTCGGCGTTACTTGACGGTTCAGTTGAGGAAGACATCACGTTTGCTTGGGATCTCAAGATTGAAACCACTTCGGGGTTTTATGAGATCTATTGTTACGGACCTTTTCTTCTACGCGCTGGGGTGACCCAATGACCGACTATACTGTGACTCTCGCAACGAACCCCGTTGAGGTTCAGGTTAGCGGAGCTTCGGGACCGAGCGCCTACGATCTGTGGATCATGACGGGGCACTCCGGAACGCTCCAAGATTTCTTCGACGCTCAAACTGCCAGTGCGGTCGCTATGGCAAATGCCTTGGCACACTTCCGGCCCACCCTTGCTCAAGGCGTGTCTGACTACGCTGTCGGCGAGGCTTTCTCCAGCAATGAAACTGGATCCTTCAAGGCCTATCAGCGAATCTCCACGGCTCCCTACTACACCGAGTTGTTCACTGTCGTCACGCCTGCTGATGTCTATCGTGGCGGTGGTCTCGATCTCTTCGTGAACCTTGGTACCTATACGATCCCGGCTACCGTCAATCAGCTGATGACCACCGGCTTCTCGGTTCTTGGGCGCGGGGCAGCACGATACGTCAGGACTTCGACGCCGACAACCAATGAGCAGACCGCCGGTCTCAATCGCTGGCTGGTTCGAACCAATAGCAACACCGTATGGTGGCGGCTGGCTGAAGCAGTTGTGACGGATATGATGTTTGGCGTCGTCGGTGACGCCACCATCTCTTATGCTTCCAACACCACGACGGTTTCCGGAACCGACGATACCGCAGCGCTTCAAGCTGCGGTGCACTACGTCGTTGAATGGAACCTGGCCAAGCGTCTGATTCTCCCGCAGTTTGCGCTTCGGAAGATTACCGATACCATCCACGTTGGCTACAGCAGCAACTATCGAAGCTGGATCATTGAAGGCGATTCGCGGGGCGCAGGAAACTATACGTCAGTAACCGGCCTCGGCGGAATCTTTTTCACCGCGAATGATCGTATGCTGTTCAACACTCAAGGTGCTCGTAACGGTTGTTTCCGGTCGATGTCACTATTTGGCATCAACCACTTTTGGTTATACAACAACTACAACAGCATCACCGACACTTCAAACAAGAGCAACTGGCGTGGGCCTCAGATGCGGTCAACCTCGATTGACACGTCGAAGTCACCTCACACAGCCATTGCCATTGATGGTTATTCCGGCACTGCTCCGGCCAACCCGTATCCTACGGTCACGTACCCGTCGTGGTCTGGTGTTAGCGGGCAGTATAATAAAAGCTATTCGAGCCGAGTGGCTTTCGAGGATCTTGAAATCTCAGGCTTTGAAGTTGGTATAGCAGTGCAACCAAACGCAATGCCGTCAGCCTCGAACGGCGACTTCATGACTTGGTTCATGTGTAACCTTTCGTTCAATGAGGTCGGCTGGGTGCTCAGTCACGCAGATGCTCGCGTTCCTTCATTCAGGAACTGTATGGCGCATTTCTGCCACACCATGCTCGACAGCGTGACCTACGGCGGCGGCACCGGGAACATCGCGGCCCAGTTTGACGACTGCAGTTTCGACAACTGCTATCGAGTATTCTACGTGAATTTGGGGACGACGGTACAGAACTTCTCTCAAGCTCTGGTCCTGACGAATTGCTACTGCGAGGCCACCTACAGCCTTGGGGTCGTTCGTACTGCGACGACGGGCCGACCTGGATGGGTTCTCATTCGTGGTGGTGAGTACAATTTCTATCACGGGGCGACGCGATTCGCGGTCCTGTACACACCGAAGTGGTATCTTGACGGACTAGGCGAAGTTCGACTCGAGGTCGTCGGCGTAACCATCACCGGCACTTTTGGTCCATTTCCAGTCAACTGCGACGTAGCGCGCTTTGAGGCGTCGTACCCGTCCCTTGCTTACGGGGCAGTCAGCCAGAGCACGACCGGAGGGTTTCGCGCGATCGGGGCCTTGTGCCACTTGTGGGCACCGAAATGCGACAGTGCTGCCGTTCGTTATCATCAGTTCTTCGGGTATCAGGGTGATAACATCACAGGCGTGATCAATCGATCTGACGGATGGGATCCGACGATGGATGGCAAAGCCGTGTCTGGTTCTGGGGGCGGCCGTGGCTGTCCTATTCCTTGGTGGGTTAACTCGATCGCTTACAAGGGGTTCCGACGTAACATCGGCCGTCCGCCGAAGTTTGTGCTTAATCGAGCGACCTACAACATCACTGTGTCGTCGCAAACGGACCGGACTACGGTTCTTGCCTTCAGCATGGACAGCCTGGGGGCAGGCGGCTACGACAACCCGAACTACCATTTTGGTGTTGGTGATCTTGTTCAGGACGATCAGGATGGTCGGCTCGGCTATATCAATGCCGTCAGCTTCTCGGGAACTGGAACCGGCCAGACGGCAACAATAACCATAAAGTGGGCGACTGGTATTCATACCACTGACGGTGTCAATTTCACCTCGAACGTCAGCCTGTCAACGAACACCGGGACTCTGTCGTTCTATGCTCTGCGGCGCAGTGTGATGGGTCTCACAAGTCCGCTGTTGATGAACACAACCTCGGGGTCCGGCGCGGTCACTATCGTTCGCCCCGGCACGGAAACGCTCCCAACATATGAAATGGGGGCATCGTTCATCTGGCCGATCAACGTCAACGACTATCTGATCGGTGGTCTCGATGCCGTTGATACCGACAGCAGTGTGTTTACAAGCTATACGAAGTTCTCAGCTATTTCCAGTAGTGGCGGCATCCCCAGCGGAAGCTGCACACTCAACACCAATGCGCGGCGAACTGACATCTGGAACGCCCCGCTCGTTATGCGAGTATAGGCTATGTCGGGTTTCAATGAGGCTCTTTCGGCGGTGTCGCTGCAGTTCAAGCAACACACTTCCACTTACAAGAAAGCAAATGCTTGGGTGTTCTTCCCCTCGACGGAGGCGGTTGACGCGTGGTTTGAGGAAAATCAGACTGATGTCATCTCCAAAGTCGACGGCGGCTGGAAGATCCAAACGGATGAGATGCGTCTCGGTAACGACTTCCCACTGAACATGGGTTGCGCTCAGACGTTCCTGAACGTCTTCGTCTCGGATCCCGAGACGCCGTTCTACGGCGAAGTCCGCACAGAGGAATGAGAAGGGGGCCTAACGGCCCCCTTCCTTTATCCGAACTTGGTATCCTCAGACCATCGGCGGATCATATCACCCGCAGCGCCCGGAACAGGGCGGTTGTCAGCCAAGTTTCCTGTCTCCCGTGCGTCGAGGACGATCGCGCAGCAGGCCATGGCGTGCCCAAGATGATGAACACCGCTCGTCGGATCGACGTCCTCGCCATCGAGATATTGCATCAGATGCCGCATCGCAGCAGCCACGTAGATGCGGGACAGCACAGCATTGCCGCGCCAGTTGAACGGCCCGTATTTGTTGGCTCCGTCCATCATAGCTGAGGCGAGGTGAAGCACGCCAGCGGGCGGCACGACCGAAAGATCGGGCTTCTTCATTCCGAGAGCGTCCTTGGGGTTCGTACCAGCGACCGGCGCGGCCTCAGCCGTTTCCGGAGCCTCATCGGAGCGAAGCCGAACGAAGCTCATTCCAGGGAACATCGTCGAAAGGATTTCATCGATCTCAATCGGATCTTCATCCGACAGGAAACCACCGTGGGCTGGCGGAAGGTTGATCGGCTGCGGCTGGGGAACGTCGAGACCGGCAAGGGCGTCGAGTGGGTTGAAACGAAAGGGGTCAGTCATACAGAAACCTCTGCTTTGATCGCCGGGTGGGGGTCGTAGCCGACGAGGGCGATGCCGTCGGTACGCACGTCGTGGACGTTCGAGAGAACTTCCATCGGCTCAAGGTCGAGCGTAGGGAAGGGCTTTGGCATCCGCGTCAGCTGTTCCCGCGCCTGTTCGACGTGGTTCGAGTAGAGATGCAGATCACCGAAGGTGTGGACGAAGTCGCCGACTTCGAGACCGCACTCGCGGGCGATCAGGTGGGTCAGCAGGGCGTAGCTGGCGATATTGAAGGGGACGCCGAGGAAGATGTCAGCCGACCGCTGATACAGCTGGCACGACAGCTTGTTGTTCTCAACATAGAACTGGAACAGGACATGGCACGGAGACAGGCGCATTCGCGGAAGATCAGCCACGTTCCACGCCGAAACGAGGATCCGACGTGATGTGGGGTTGGTCTTGAGCGTCTTGATCGCTTCCTCGATCTGATCGATGAATCCTTCCACGCCTTCCCAAGCACGCCACTGCTTGCCGTAGATCGGACCCAGGTTACCGTCTTCGTCGGCCCACTCATCCCAAATCTTGGCATCGAGCGTCTCGATGTTGGTCTCGCCGCGCAGGAACCATTCCAGTTCGGCGACGAGCGGCTTCCAATTGACCTTCTTGGTGGTCAGCAGCGGAAAGCCGAGCGACAGATCGAACCGCATCTGACGACCGAATACGCTATAGGTGCCAGTCCCGGTCCGGTCTTCACGCGGCGTGCCGTCCGCCTTGTCGAGCAGCTGCTTGAGCAGGGCAAGATACTGCAGCTCCGGGTGGAAGCTTTCATTGCCGTTGTTCAGCAGCGGCGCGGTAACTGTCAGCTCAGAGCCGCCCGCAAACGGAAAGATCACACCACCGGCGATGTCGATCACAGTCGGGCCTTGCCCGACAATCAGGTCGTAGGTCTTTTCCATCATGCTTTCTCCATGCTGAAATAGCCGGGCGCGGGCTTCACCTTGCCCTGCCGGGGGATAGAATAGAGGAGCAGCCACTGACCGTCCCTCCCGGTCGCCATCATATGCGTACCGGCTTCGAAGTTGACGCGAGCCTCTGCGATTCGGGCGTCGGTATTATCCCACGGCTCACCCATGGCGCGGCGACGAGCGACCATGAATTCGCGAAGCTCTGGACGACCAAGGCCATCGAAACGCTCGCCGGTTCGGGCCAGAGTGTCTTTATTCTTCTCGATGATCTCGAAAACATCTGGAAGGGAAATGCCAGTGCTCTTGCTCGCTTTGAACGGGCTGAACCGACGGGGGTTCGCCCGGTAAATGCGAAGAACGTCTGCCTCTTCCTCGGGGCTATAACTCACTGGGAATCTCCTAAATCAATGATGTGGTCTGCGACGTCAACGCCGCGATGGGTAATGAGGATTATCTGACTGAGATGGTCCTTGAGTGAGACCATCGCTTGGATCGTCGATTGACGGCGTTCTGCATCGAGATCACCATCCATTTCATCGCCGATGAAGACCGGGAAGGCCTTTCCAACGAGAATTTGCCCTAGTGCGATGCGAAGAGCAATATTTGCCACCGTTGCACCTGCGCCGGAAAGGGTCTCAATCCTCTGCCGGTCCACTGTGATGTCCATATCCTCATCAACAACAATCGACGAGAGTTTCCCATTGGTCATGTCGAAGATCAGGCTCGAAGCCACCTTCGACAGCGTCGGCGCGAGGTAGGCTTTGAGCGTGGCACGAGCATCAGCCAAGCCGAGCGCACCGGCCTTGAAATCTTCAGAGGCCCTGCGCCTCGCATCGATGTCAGCGGTCAGCTTGACAAAGGCTTTGACATCTTCCTGCCACCGAGCGTGATCACGCTCGTAGGCTTCGGCGTCTCGCAAGGCATCGCTCATATGATCGAGAGCGATCGAGTCCGGCACCGTACCGAGTGCGTCAAGCGCAGCCTGGTGCTGAGCATTAGCTGCCACGCCTTGACGATAGGCCTTATCTTGCGTCTCGAACAGCTCCCACGCCGCGAAGTCGCGCCGCATCTTGGCCAACGCTTCGCTACGATCATCCATGCTTGGCCAGCGGAGCCTCTCCTCAGCGGCGTCAGCGGCTTTATGGTGCGCAAGGAGTTCTCTCCCAGCGTCGGGATTAACGATCGGATCCTCATCGGTCCACGAAGCCAACGGTTCTGCCCAGCGCTCGATCCGGCGGCGTTCTTCCATCAACCACGCACGGTCCGGCTCGGGAGCTTCGGGCAGCTCTCCACGTGTCCGAAATTTGTGGCTGCACTTCGGACATTCAACTTCCTGATCGGCGATCTTGTTGAGCGCGTCGATCTGATCCCAAACGGCCAGCATGGAGTCGACCGCCTCGACGGTTTCCACAGGACGCGGGCCACGGCGTTCCGTCTCGGCGACAAGGGCGTAGACTTCCATCCCGCGATTGATCTTGTCGATCGACAGTTCAGGCCGTTCAATGCGCTTGAGACGCTCGCGTTCAGCTTCATCGGCAAGACGGTCGCGCTCGTGGAACTCACACTGTTGGACGACCAGTTCAAGGGGCCGCGTCGCTTCCGGCATTGCCGGAGCGTGCAAGGGTGCGATCAGACGCTGGAGCCGCTGCGCCTCGGCCACGATCTCGCGCGCCTCTTGGAGATTCGCGCGAGCAGTCTCGGCGCTGATGTAGCAGAACGGCATCTTCGGCTCGTCGCCGGGGGCGCGCATCAGTTTGGTCATCGCCTCGGCTTCGCGCTTGAGGGCGTTGCTCTCGTCGCGGCAGGCCTTCTCGACAGCCTGAACATCCATGACGCCGAGGATCTGGTCGATCATCGCCTTGCGCGCCGTCGGCTTCATCTTCCCGAACAGGGCTGTATCGCCCTGCATCGAAGCGTTGCAGACATCGAAGACGTCGAGGCCGTAGCCAAGCAGCTCGATCACCTTCTTGTTCACAGCATCAGCGCCCACAGCGAGTTTCTCGGTGTCGCTGATCGATTGCTCCTTGGCAGTCCTGACAATATGGTAGTCACGCCCACGAATCGTGACTTCACCGGTCAGGTCGAGAATGGCGTAGTCGGCCATCTTCCCACGCAGGGCGGCGCTTCCGAACAGCAGATACCGAGCGGCCTCGCTGGCCGTGAAGGTTTTTCCAGACCCATTTGGGCCAACCACTGCGGTGATGCCTGTTTGCGGTTGAAAGTTCACCACGATGGTTGCACCCGTCGCTGTGAAGGTCACCCGGCCTGTGAGATGTTTGATCATTCGGAGGCTCTAGCGAGCCTCTTATAATCATTCATTTGGATTTATAGAATATACCGGGTGTTTTTATGTTTTCGGAGGACTTATGAAGCTGACCCCACGAACGTTCATCGCTGGCTTCATCGGAGATCACGAGGGAGGACTCAGTCTGCATCCGGCAGACAACGGAAACTGGTTCGACCCGCTTCGCTACAAGAAGGGTCTACCGCAGCGGCGCGGCCTCGGCACCCTGGTCGGATCAAAGTTCGGCATCACCGCCTACACCCTGGCGTCTTACACCGGCAAAAGCAACATCACGGCGGCGGATATCAAGGCGATCACCTTTGACATGGCCGTCGACATTGGCGTCGCGCTCTACGTGACGAAGCCCGGCTTCGACAAGCTTCTGTGGAACCGGGTCACGGCGTCGATCATCGACAAGGGGTGGCTCTCTGGCCCGACCACAGCTGTCAAGATGGTCCAGCGAATGTTGGGTGTTACTCCCGACGGGCAGCTGGGTCCGAAGACGGCGGACGCCTACGCAAAGTTCATCGCCATCCATGGCGAAGAAGATGCTGCTCGTCTATGGTGCAATGTTCGCACTGATTTCGACCACAATCTGGCAACCAACGAAGGTCCGAATGATCCCGATCGGGTGTTCCTCAACGGGTGGAACAACCGTTCTCGCTCATTCCTCCCCGGAACAAAGTGGTGGATCAATGCCTGAGGCCTATATCGCCCTTGCCGGACTTCGGCTGCTGGAAGTTCTGATGCTGTTCGGCATCGCATGGTATCTCGTCTGGACCGTGCCTCCCGCGCCGCAGCGGAACGTGCGGCTGTGGCTCTGCTCCGCCCTGATCATTATCAACATCGCGGCAATTACAATCCGCGTTTTCGTTCTGCAGGTGCCACCATGGTAGGAGCGCAAATCAAAGCCGAAGTCGCTGATGTCATTAAGCACGGTCGTGTTCGTTGGTTCGTTATTGCTTTCGTAGCCGCCGGTCTTTTGATGAGTGGGTTTCTTTGGTGGCAGCTTTCCGAGATCACCCCGGATAAGTGGTGTCAGCTGGCCAAGCAGGGTTCGCCCGAGCTGGCCGGGTCGTGTGCGTCGATCCTTCTTCGACTTCTGGACCTCAAGGATCACACCATCATCGGTCTTCTCTTCATCCTCGGCTTGAGCTTTCTTTCGCTCGCCGTGGTGGCCCTTGGCGTCCGCATCAGCGCAGAAGGACCAGCTGGTCTCAAAACTGAAGTCGGCTCGGAAACCACGACCGTGACCGACGGTTCGTCTGTTGTTGAAGTTCCCACCTCACCGTCAGAAGAAAGGCCCGAACAATGAAGCTTCCCTCGTTCCTCACCGGCTCAGCCTGGAAGCTTGCGTTCGGTGGCTCCGCGATTGTCGGGCTGGTTCTCTCCGCGCTGCTCTTGGCCAGCTACTTCGAGAACCGATCGCTGTCCTCGCAGCGCGACGCGCTGGCGCAGCAGATCAACGATCCGAAGACCGGATACATTGCTCAGCTGGCGCAGGCTCGGACGAATGTCAGCCAGCTCCAGACGGCGGTCGAAACCCAAAACAAGAACTACACCACGCTCAAGAAGGACAGCGAGGCCCGTCTGGCCGCCTCGCAGGCGGCTCTGACGGCTGCTCAGTCGCATTCGCGCAAGGTTGAACGCCAGCTCGGACATTTTCTGTCCACCAAGCCGCAAGGGGCTACCCTTGAGGACCGTATTCGGGATATTGACGATCGTGCCATGAAGGAGCTAGTTCCGTGAAAGCTTTGATCGCTGCCCCACTACTGGTTCTTCTCTCGGCTTGCGCTACCGCCAAGGTGCCTGAGCCGCGCGTGGTGATCCAAGAGGTTCAGGTTCCGGTTGCAGTTTCCTGCGTCCCGCAGTCCTACGATCGAACTCGACCCGATTATGTTGACAGCAACGACGCTTTGAAAAGCGCTGTCGATCCTGCCGAACGTTATCAGCTTCTGTTTGCTGGGCGTGCTCAGCGACAAGCTCGTGAGCAGGAAAACGAGGCGGTGATCTCCGGGTGCGCAACTGAGGGCACCAAGTGAATGGTAGAGGACGCCGTTGCCCACAGCCGTGAGACCCGGCAGCTTCTCGACAATCATGTCAGCCTGACCGAGGTCAAGCTCACGAACATGGAGAAGTCGATCGGCCGGATTGAAAGCGCCCTCAAATGGGCGGGCGGTCTCATCGTGTCTCTTCTACTTACCGTCCTTGGGTGGGCGGTAATTCAGCAGATCAATGCCAACGAATCGCAGAAAAACGAACTTCGTCAGCAGCAGATCCTGCTGCAGCAGCAGCTGCAGCAGGAACATGAGCGAGTTGAGTCAGCGACCCGTGCTGCCGAGGCCGCCGCTGCCGCGAACGGTGTCGGACAACTCGGAAACCTCCGAGATCGAGCTGGGCCGAACAACCGGCGCTAGCACCAGCTGAGCGATACGGTCACCGCGTTCGATCTGATAGGCATTTCGGCCAAGGTGCGACAGGACGACGAAAATCTCGCCTCGGTAGTCACAGTCAATCGTCCCGATCCCATTCGTCACGAACACGCCGTGCTTCGCTGCTAGTCCACTTCGGCTCCTCACCTGCAGCTCGTACCCTTCGGGTACCTCGACGGCGAGACCGGTTGGCATCATGAAGGTTTGGCCGTGCCACAGCTTTACGCTTTCCGCTGCACAGATGTCCATTCCCGCTGCGCCGTAGGTGGTGTACGTCGGCAGCGGCAAACCCTCGCCGTTCTGCAGCCTCTTGAATTTCAAATGCGCTGGCGCGGTCGGAAGAGGCTGCTGCAATGAGTCGGTCATAGTTTCGTTCCATCCAGTTGAGGCCGTACCGCACGGCACTTTCCAAGAGATCAGGGCGTTGAACGCCCAAGCTAATAGAGTATCGACGCCCACGCCCAGGCTTATGGCTGCTAACTCGAATAACATCTTCTTCAAGTCGGCCAGGGTTGAGGATCAGATATCGACTATCGGAGTGAGGCACCATGCTGGCTTCAAGCTTCGCCGGTATTCCCAGTTCCCTCGCCTTATCCAATAGCAGGATCGCTACTTCCACGCTGTTCTTCGGGTGTTTCATCGACGTGAATCCTCTCCTTGATGAAATCCTGCACTGCAGGAGCGAGCGGCTCGATGCGCTCGCGGAGAATTTTCTGCCAGTCAAAATCGTCGAGACACAGGGTATCTCGGCCAGAAGTCTCCGACTGAAGCCTAATATGGCTCAGGCCAAGGCAGTCGATCTCGGGGATCTCCTCGCCCTGCTCGACGATCACTCGGACGTACTTGTTCTTGAGCGCGTCAGGATCGGCCAAAACATCGGCCAAAGTCATGGTAACATATAGATTTCCCTCGGGATCTTCGCCATGCGTGTACGGCTCCATCGATCCCGTGCAGTGCACCGTCACCCCGGCGACTTGGTACGGGCCGGGTTTGTGATAGTGGCCCGAGTAGACGGCAATATCACCGAAGGCAGAAACAAGCTCAGCAACAGGAGCAAGATGGTCGTCTTTTTCCCCGAAAAGCGTGAGATCCCAGTGACCGACAGCGGCGTCAACGTCTCCGGATCCGATGAGGTCTGCAACTTGTTCGTCGGCACGGCGGTCGTACTCCCAAGGAAAAATGGCGATCCCGCAGACATTTGTCGGCTTCTCGATCACCTTTAGGTTATCGTAACGGTCCTCGATCATCTTTCGAAACGAAACCCATGCGCCGACAGCGCTGAGATTCTTCGGAAGATCGTGGTTGCCGGGGAACATGACGTAGAGCACGTCAGGGTTTCGCTCCGCAGCTGACAAGACGGCATTCGCCGTTGCCACGACCACAAGATCAGGAACATAAGGGTTATCGAACAGGTCGCCAACCATGACGACGATATCGGCATCAGCTTCGAGTTCAGCCGCGAAGTGTGCTGCCTGCTTCGCCTCACGCTCACCAAGCCTGTGGCGTGGAACACCTTGCTCCACGCCAAACTTCCGGCCAATGTGGGGGTCGCCGATCAGGTGAACGCGAACCCCGTCAGAGAGAGTGAAATCAGTCACCCGATCACCTCGGCGCGCACGTGGTTTCTCTGCGCGGCAAAGATCAGGTCAATCTGATAAGCGCAGTCATGAAGCGCATTGTGCACGTTGCCGCCCGCCGGGAACGGAACCTCATCCTCAATGCCGAC
>Ga0213919_1000982_pt1 | contig 11123 bp, 12 predicted proteins | sample McNCre317MG_FD_161056 | JGI IMG/M metagenome (GOLD analysis project Ga0213919, IMG submission 161056) | Freshwater microbial communities from McNutts Creek, Athens, Georgia, United States - 3-17 MG | ecosystem: Environmental > Aquatic > Freshwater > Creek | place: USA: Georgia | collected... | reverse complement strand
CCGATCTGGGCGATTGGAACGGGGAATACCGCAAGTCCAGACCAGGCTGAAAGGATGCATTCATTTATTCGTTCCCATCTTAGGTCTCTTGATGGTGGTCTCGCCGAATCAAGAGTTATTTACGGGGGGAGCGTAAATTCTGCAAATGCGGCGACCCTATTTGCTTGCCCGAGTATTGATGGTGCCCTGGTTGGAGGTGCGTCGCTGGTAGTGGATAGCTTTGCGTCGATCTGTGCGGCTGCGGCTGCGTGTTGATGGTAAGTATGGAGGTGAGTTGATTATGGAGAGTGTTGTGTTTTCGATCGTGCTGTCCTTGCATGTGCTCGCGGGTCTCGGTGTCATTGGTTTAGTGTTGATGCAGCACGGTAAGGGTGCCGACATGGGGGCGGCGTTCGGAAGTGGTGCCTCTGGAAGTCTGTTCGGATCTTCAGGCTCCGCAAATTTTTTGAGTCGAACGACTGCGGGCTTGGCTGCAGTGTTTTTTGCGACGAGCCTTGGTCTGAGTTATCTCGCGAGTGATAGGGCGCCGGTCGCGAAGAGTGTGATGGAGGGAAATGTACCGGCTCAATCCACACTGAACAGTGCTTCGGATGCGTCTGACTCCAAGGCTAAGGACATTCCGCGATAGGCCTCTAACGAAAACTTGGCGATGGAAGATCCTTCGCTTATAATGCGCAGCAGCAAACGTGGCCGACGTGGTGAAATTGGTAGACACGCTATCTTGAGGGGGTAGTGGCGAAAGCCGTATGAGTTCGAGTCTCATCGTCGGCACCATAAAAGAGCAGGCCGCCCGCGACAAGCGGGCGTTTGCTTGCGCGCAAGAATAAAACGCTGTTTGGTTGCGGGGGTTCAAGTTATGTTGGAATCTTACTTTCCAGTTCTTGTTTTTATCCTGTTTGCGGCTGCTTTTGGTTTTATTCCAATTCTCGCAGGCTGGTTGCTCGGTCCGAGCAAGCCAGATGCAGAAAAATTATCGCCATTTGAATGTGGCTTTGAGCCATTTGAGGATGCGCGCGTCAAATTCGATGTCCGCTATTACCTCCTGGCTATCCTTTTCATTCTATTCGATCTCGAGATTGCCTTTCTTTTTCCTTGGGCAACAATTCTCCGAGAAATCGCAGCTAGTGAATCTATCAGATTATTTGGTTTCTTTGAAATGCTAGTTTTTCTCGGCGTTCTTCTGCTTGGTTATATCTATGTGTGGAAGAAAGGCGCTCTTGATTGGGAATAGCATTATCGAGTTTCCTGTGTGAAAAATTACTGGCTAAAGGGTATGTATGAGCATCGAAGGTGTTTTCAAGGAAGGGTTTGTTACCACTTCACTTGATACAGTTATCAACTGGACCCGTACCGGATCGCTTTGGCCAATGACGTTCGGGCTTGCGTGTTGCGCAGTCGAAATGATTCATGCTGGATGTTCACGTTACGACCTAGATAGGTTCGGAGTGGTTTTTCGGCCAAGTCCTCGTCAATCCGATTTGATGATTGTGGCTGGGACTCTCTGTAACAAAATGGCCCCTGCTCTGCGTAAAGTCTATGATCAGATGTCCGAGCCCCGCTGGGTGATATCGATGGGATCATGTGCTAACGGAGGTGGGTATTATCACTACTCATACTCAGTGGTGCGTGGTTGTGATCGGATAGTTCCCGTCGATGTTTACGTTCCAGGCTGCCCACCGACGGCTGAGGCGCTGTTGTATGGGATCGTACAGTTGCAGAATAAAATCAAGCGTAATTGTACGATTGCTCGTTGAGCGCAAAACATCATGAGTAAAAAAATAGAGCATCTTATTCAGTCGCTGACCGAAAAGCTTAGCGGTCGTATCAGCGAGACGATAGTAGCTAATGGTGATGTAACCATCGTCGTGCCGGCGAATGACTACCGATCCATTGCCTTTTTTTTACGAGACGACAAAACTTTACGTTTTGAGCAATTAATAGATCTGACAGGCATAGACTTTTCAACATTTGCTGCGAAATCGCAGCAGTCGAGATTTGCAGTCTCGTGCCATCTTCTGTCAGTTAGTAATAATTTTCGCTTAAGATTGCGCACTTTTGCTGTAGAAGACGATTTCCCGCTAATCCATTCCTTGTGCGATGTTTGGTCCAGTGCAAATTGGTTTGAGCGGGAAGCCTTCGATCTTTTTGGCATTATTTTCGAAGGGCATCCTGATTTGCGTCGTATTCTTACGGATTATGGATTTGTTGGTTATCCATTCCGGAAGGATTTTCCGATAAGCGGCTATGTAGAGATGCGTTATGACCAAGAACTTGGTCGGGTGGTCTATCAGCCGGTAACAATCGAGCCGCGTGAAAATATTCCTAGGATCGTACGCGATGAAAATTATGGGAATGTAGGCCATGGCTGAAATCAGAAATTACACCATCAATTTCGGACCACAGCATCCTGCTGCGCACGGTGTTCTTAGACTTGTTTTAGAGTTAGATGGTGAGGTAGTTGAGCGAGCGGATCCTCATATCGGGCTTCTTCATCGCGGAACTGAAAAGCTAGCTGAGACCCGTACATGGGTGCAATCTGTACCATACATGGATCGTCTAGATTACGTGTCCATGATGTGCAACGAGCACGCGTACTGCATGGCAATTGAGCGCCTGTTGGGATTAGAGGTTCCAATTAGGGCTCAGTATATACGGGTTCTATATGATGAAATAACGCGAGTGCTTAATCATTTGCTTGCGGTAGGTACCCATGCGCTTGATATTGGCGCGATGACGATGGTTCTTTATACCTTCCGAGAACGCGAAGACTTGATGGATGCGTATGAGGCCGTTTCTGGCGCCCGTTTGCACGCCGCATATTACCGGCCAGGGGGTGTTTATCGGGATTTGCCTGAAAAAATGCCACAGTATGAGGCATCCAAATGGAAAAACGAGAAAGTAATAGCGAAATTAAATGAAAATAGACAGGGTTCCCTGCTAGATTTTCTAGAGGATTTTGCCGTTCGCTTCCCTAAGTACATTGATGAATACGAGACGTTGTTGACTGACAACCGCATTTGGAAGCAGAGAACAGTAGGTATTGGCGTTGTTTCACCGGAAAGAGCTCTCTCGCTTGGGTTTTCTGGAGTAATGTTGCGGGGCTCCGGTGTCGAATGGGATATTCGGAAGAAGCAACCATATGAGGTCTATAGTAAGCTGGATTTCGACGTACCTGTAGGCGTTGAGGGGGATTGTTACGACCGATATCTGTGTCGAATTGAGGAAATGCGGCAGTCAAATCGGATTATTAAGCAGTGCATTGATTGGCTTCAAAAAAATCCCGGTCCAGTGATCTCGAGCAATCATAAAATTGCTCCCCCGTCGCGAGAGCGGATGAAGAGCAGCATGGAAGAGCTCATTCACCATTTCAAGCTATTTACTGAAGGCATGCACGTTCCGGCGGGGGAGGTATATGCTCCAGTAGAACATCCAAAAGGTGAGTTTGGGGTGTATGCGCTATCGGATGGTGCTAACAAGCCGTATCGTATTAAATTACGTTCGCCTGGTTTTACCCATCTCTCCGCAATGGATGAAATGTCCCGTGGACACATGATTGCCGACGTCGTGGCTATCATTGGAACGATGGATATTGTTTTTGGAGACGTGGATCGCTGATGCGTGGAGTAGCAGCGGCTAAAGTGAGATCAACGTTCAAATTAAAGTGGATACAAAAATGCTAAGTGCGGAATCCCTTAAAAGAATTGATCGAGAGATTGCCAAGTATCCTCCGGATCAAAAGCAGTCCGCGTCGATGTCTGCACTGAGAATCGCACAGGAAGAAAAGGGCTGGTTGGAGCGAGAGACGATAGAGTTTGTTGCTCAGTATCTCGGAATGCCACCTATTGCGATATATGAGGTTGCAAGTTTTTATAATATGTATGACCTTGTATCCACTGGGAAGTACAAGATTACAATTTGCACCAACCTCCCCTGCGCTCTATCTGGCGGCGTGCACGCGGCCGACTATTTAAAGAAGAAACTTCGTATAGGCTTCAACGAAACGTCGGCAGATGGATTATTTACGCTCAAGGAAGGTGAATGCATGGGGGCATGTGGCGATGCTCCGGTATTGCTCCTCAATAATCACCGCATGTGCAGCTGGATGACGGAAGAGAAAATCGATCAATTTCTGGCCGATCTGCAAAAATGAATTCTCAAGGCATAATTCTTTCCGGGCTGGACGGTGATCATACTTGGCGTCTAGCTGACTATGTAAGTCGTCGGGGGTATGAGGCGCTTAAAAAGATCGTTTCAGACAAGATTTCGCCCGAGTTCATCATCGGGGAAGTAAGAAAGTCCGCACTTCGTGGACGCGGGGGGGCCGGATTTCCGACGGGTTTGAAATGGAGCTTTATGCCTCGGGCCTTTCCCGGGTCAAAGTATCTGGCATGCAACTCTGACGAGGGCGAGCCTGGAACATTCAAAGACAGAGATATTCTTAGATTTAACCCGCATGCTGTTATTGAGGGCATGATTATCGCTGCTTACGCAATGGGATGTGACCGTGGATATAATTATATCCACGGTGAAATTTTTGAAGTATATGAGCAATTTGAGGCGGCTCTAGAAGAAGCCCGTGCTGCTGGTTTTCTTGGCACAAACATTCTCGGCTCGGATTTCAGTTTTGAGTTATTTGCTCACCACGGGTATGGGGCGTATATCTGCGGTGAAGAGACGGCCCTGCTTGAATCTATTGAGGGAAAAAAGGGGCAGCCACGTTTCAAACCTCCCTTTCCGGCAAGTTTCGGCTTATATGGTAAGCCGACCACTATCAATAACACCGAGACCTTTGCGACCATTCCCTTTATTATGAGAGAAGGGGGGGACGCATTTCTTTCACTTGGCAAGCCTAACAACGGCGGAACCAAGCTATTTTCTATTTCTGGTCACGTAAACAGGCCGGGTAACTACGAAATTCCGTTAGGGACGCCGTTTTCAAAGCTTCTTGAAATGGCAGGTGGAATGCGAGGCGGAAGAACGTTAAAGGCTGTGATCCCAGGAGGGTCGTCTGCGCCAGTGTTGCCGGCGGCGGTCATGATGGATTGCACGATGGACTACGATTCGATTTCGAAAGCGGGGTCCATGCTTGGATCTGGTGCGGTAATCGTGATGGATGAAACGACCTGTATGGTCAAGGCTCTTGAGCGTCTTTCTTATTTTTATTTTGAAGAATCATGTGGTCAATGTACTCCGTGCCGGGAAGGTACGGGGTGGCTTTACAGGATTGTTAGCCGGATCGAAAATGGGTTAGGGCGTCGAGATGATTTCGATATTCTGAATAACGTAACTACCAATATCATGGGGCGCACGATCTGTGCGCTCGGGGACGCTGCTTCAATGCCGGTGCAGAGTTTCGTGAAGCATTTTGCTGATGAATTCTCTTTTCACATTGATCATAAGAGATGCCTAGTGCCACGTGACGTGCAGCGCGAAGGCAGTAAGATTTACGTTGCGTAGGCTTCGATATGCTAGAAATCGAAATTGACGGGAAGAATGTGCAGATTCAGGATGGTAGTACCATCATGGAAGCTGCCACCGCGGTCGGTGCATACGTGCCGCATTTTTGCTATCACAAGAAGCTTTCAATAGCCGCGAATTGCCGGATGTGCCTCGTTCAAGTTGAAAAGGCACCAAAGCCTCTGCCAGCGTGTGCTACGCCTGTTACAAATGGGATGAAGGTGTGGACGCATTCGGAACAAGCAGTGAAGGCACAAAAGGGTGTGATGGAGTTTCTGCTCATCAATCACCCGCTTGATTGTCCGATTTGCGATCAAGGTGGTGAATGTCAATTGCAGGATTTATCTGTAGGTTATGGCAGCACTCAGTCCCGGTATCAGGAGGAAAAGAGGGTCGTAAGCAATAAAGATCTAGGATCCTTGGTTGCGACGGATATGACTCGGTGCATTAATTGCACTCGATGCGTAAGGTTTACGTCAGAAATCGCTGGCTTAATGGAGCTTGGGCAGGCGTATCGGGGCGAACACGCTGAAATCATGCCGTTCGTTGAGAAGACGTTAGAGACGGAGTTGTCAGGTAATATTATTGATCTTTGTCCCGTGGGTGCGCTGACTTCTAAACCGTTCCGTTTCGGCGCCAGAGCCTGGGAAATGTCAAGACGAAAGTCGGTCAGTCCTCACGACTCGCTCGGTAGCAACCTTGTTATCCAAGTCAAACATGATCAAGTGAAACGCGTTTTGCCACTTGAGAATGAAAGCCTTAACGAGTGTTGGCTGTCAGATAAAGATAGATTCTCTTATCAAGCTCTATCAGGTGATGGGCGTCTTACCCGCCCCATGGTCAAGCAAGAGGGTAAATGGATCGAAGTCGATTGGCACCAAGCTGTTGAATATGTCGTAGGTTCCCTTAAGTCCATTCGAAATGAGCACGGTCCGGAGTCGATAGGGGCATTAGCTTCGCCGCATCTTACTCTGGAAGAGCTGAGTCTATTGCGAAAGCTTATGGATGGGTTGGGTTCCGATAATATTGATTTCAGACTTCGGCAGACGGACTTTGCGAGTGATGAGCGCTTGACCGGAGCCCCTTGGTTGGGAATGAAAGTCGAGGATATCGGAGCACTCGACAACTTGTTGTTAATCGGAAGCTTTTTCCGAAAAGATCATCCGTTAGTTGCGCAGCGGGTGAGACAGGCGATTAAGCGAGGTTTGAGGTTGTCTGCCGTAAACCCTGCTTTTGACGATTGGCATATGCCGATTGCCAACAAATTGTGCGTTTCGCCAAGTCAGATGGTCATGAGTTTGGCGAGGATAGCTAAAGCCCTATCTGACGATACTGGTCGGTCATTAGGGCTTGAGTTTGTAGAGGCATGTTCGGAGATTACGATTGATGACATCTCTCGAGCGATCTCGAGAGACTTGTGTGCTGGTAATAGTGTCGCTGTATGGCTCGGTAACTATTCTGTACACCATGAAAACGCCTCTCTGATACACGCTTTGGCCGGTGAGATAGCGCGGCTTAGCAAAGGGAGGTTGGGGGTTGTTGGGGACGCGGCTAACAGTGTTGGGGGTTACTTGGCTGGGGCCGTTCCGTTTGGTAATGGCAGATCCGGAAAAAATGTTGTGCAAATGCTGGAGTCGCCTTTAAAGGCGTATGTGGTGGCGGGCGTTGAGCCGGACTTGGATATTAATGACGGGGTTAGCGCGCTGGCAGCATTAAAACAGGCGGAGACAGTGATTGTTTTGTCGTCATTTAGGTCTGACGTCGTTCTAGACCTTGCTGACGTTATTTTGCCGATTTCTCCTTTTAGCGAGACTGCAGGGACGTTCGTAAATTGCGAAGGGGTGGCGCAAAGTTTCTTCCCGGTTGTTAAGAGTGCCGGGGACTCCAGGCCCGGATGGAAAGTTCTGCGTGTGATTGGGGATGCGCTTGGCATTCCTGGGTTCGATTTTGATCGAGTCGAGGACGTTCGAAGCGAGGTTCTCAATCGAAGAGATGGAATCAAGCCAGGTAACGAAGTTTTTACGGACAATTTTTCTATCCCGAAGAGTGCTTCTGGATTGGAGCGAGTAGCAGATATCCCTATTTACTTTACCGATCCTTTGGTCAGACGCGCAACGTCGTTGCAGGCAACACCTGATGCTGAGGAACCGGTGGCGAGGATGAATGCGAGGACTATCGTTCAATCCGGATTGCAAGGAACGGGTAAAGTGCGCATTAAGTCTTTGCAAGGTGAAGTAGTAGTACTCCTCAAGGAGGATGAGGGTGTGGCTGACAATTGTGTGCGTTTAGCTGGTGGTCACCCTAATGTGTTTGCGCTTGGTGGCCTGCATGGTGAACTCTGCGTGGAGCGCATTTGATGGAAACGTATATCGAACCTGTAGCGCAGCTTTTCGGCGCTGCGTGGCCAGTTGTTTGGTCGCTAGTAAAGATCATAGGCATCATTGCGCCATTATTTCTTTGTGTAGCGTATCTTACGTTGGCTGAACGTAAGGTAATCGGATACATGCAGGTTCGAATCGGTCCTAATCGAGTGGGACCGATGGGTTTACTTCAACCTATCGCTGACGGTGTAAAGCTTCTTCTTAAGGAAGTCATCGTTCCTTCGGGAGCAAATAAGGGACTGTTCATACTCGGACCGGTCCTTGCATTGGGGCCAGCGCTCGCGGCTTGGGCTGTTGTGCCGTTTAGCGACGGCATGGTTGTTGGCAACGTCGATGCGGGATTGCTCTTCCTGTTAGCTATTACATCGATTGAGGTGTATGGAGTAATTATTGCCGCTTGGGCTTCCAACTCTAAATATGCTTTCTTAGGCGGAATGCGCGCAGCAGCGCAAATGGTCTCATATGAGATAGCAATGGGTTTTGCCTTGGTTTGCGTGCTTATGGTGTCGTCGAGTTTGAACTTGTCTGAAATAGTGGCGAGCCAATCGCACGGCATCGGGGCCGAAAGCGGGGTCCCATTTCTCAGCTGGAATTGGCTGCCGCTTTTTCCGATGTTTATCGTGTATCTTGTTTCTGGTGTGGCGGAAACAAATCGCGCTCCGTTCGACGTTGTCGAAGGGGAATCGGAGATAGTGGCTGGTCACATGATTGAGTATTCCGGGATGGCATTTGCGTTATTTTTCCTTGGGGAATACGCGAATATGATTCTCATTTCTGCTCTAACTTCGATCCTTTTTTTAGGTGGTTGGTTGTCTCCGGTGGGATTTCTTCCGGATAGTTTTCTTTGGTTGTTTGGTAAAACGTCGCTCATTCTTTTCTTGTTTTTGTGGTTTCGCGCGACGTTTCCACGGTTTCGTTACGACCACATCATGCGTTTGGGTTGGAAGGTATTCATACCTTTGACGTTGTTTTGGGTTGTATTCGTTGCTGTCTGGATCATGTCGCCGTTGTCGGTTTGGAAGTGAGGGCTGTGAGATGGGTTCGATGAAGGAATACGTGGGTAGTTTGTTCCTGACAGAGTTGTTGAAGGGAATGGCTCTCACTGGTCGTCACCTCTTCGCAAGAAAGATTACGGTTCAGTTTCCGGAGGAAAAAACTCCTCAAAGCCCGCGTTTCAGGGGATTGCATGCCTTGCGGCGATATCCAAATGGTGAGGAGCGCTGTATAGCCTGTAAGCTTTGCGAAGCTGTTTGCCCGGCTCTCGCAATTACGATCGATTCTGAACAACGTGACGACGGATCTCGAAGGACGAGTCGCTACGACATTGATTTAACTAAGTGTATTTTTTGTGGTTTTTGCGAGGAGGCGTGTCCGGTTGATGCCATCGTTGAAACGAGGGTCTTTGAGTACCATGGTGAGAAAAGAGGGGACCTTTACTATACGAAGCAGATGCTGTTGGCCGTTGGAGATCGCTACGAGTCGCAGATTGCCAAGGATCGTGAGATCGATTCGAAGTATCGATAAATTCGATTGATGTATAGATACTTAATCATCGAAGGCATTTAGTTATGGACGTACAGGCGGGTATTTTTTACTTTTTTTCTGTGGTGCTGGTTATTGCATCGCTCAGAGTAATTACGGCGAAGAATCCAGTTCACGCTGCATTGTTTCTAGTATTAGCTTTTTTTACGGCCGGCGGAATCTGGATGCTACTTAAAGCTGAGTTTTTGGCTATAGCGCTGGTTTTGGTTTACGTCGGGGCAGTTATGGTTCTGTTTTTGTTCGTTGTGATGATGTTAGACATCAATCTTGAGAGGATCCGGCAAGGCTTCTGGAGTTATCTTCCAATTGGGGCGTTAATTGGAGTCTTGATGGTGATCGAGATGGTTGCGGTACTGGGTGGCAGGTATTTCGGCTTGGAAGGCATGCCGCAGCCCAGCGAGTTCCCGGGTGGATATAGTAATACGAAAGAGTTAGGTCGGTTGATTTATACGGATTACGTTTATCCGTTCGAACTTGCGTCTATTGTCTTGCTCGTTGCGATGGTTGCTGCGGTTGCTCTCACTTTGAGAAGGAGGAAGAGCGTGAAGGCTATTGACCCCGCCAAACAGATTGCTGTGAAGCGTGAGGATAGAGTGAAACTTGTCTCCATGCGTTCAGAAGACGAATGATTCTGGCCCACGCAGAAAAGGACTAAATAGATGCTTTCGTTATCGCATTATTTGATACTTGGAGCAGTTCTTTTTGCCATCAGTGTTGTTGGCATTTTCTTAAATCGAAAAAATTTGATTGTTTTATTGATGGCGATTGAGTTGATGCTTCTTGCGGTGAACCTTAATTTTGTCGCGTTCTCTCATTACTTGGGGGATGCCGCAGGGCAGGTATTTGTGTTCTTTATATTGACGGTAGCTGCCGCGGAGTCTGCCATTGGATTGGCTATTTTGGTTGCGTTGTTCCGCAACCTACGGACAATCCACGTTGATGATCTGGACAGTCTCAAGGGATAGGACGCTCTTCAATGACCGATATTCAGAAGCTTTATTTAGCAGTTCCCCTCGCCCCACTTTGCGGGGCGATAGTTGCTGGTCTGTTTGGGCGTGCTATAGGCAGGGTGGGTTCTCACATTGTAACTATTCTTGGGGTGGCTATCGCTCTTATGGCGTCGCTGTACATTTTCCAGGATGTGCGTGGTGGTAATGTTTTCGACGGGCCAGTTTATACCTGGGCAACAAGCGGCGTCCTCAAGTTCGAGATTGGCTTCTTGATTGATTCGCTAACGGTGATGATGATGTTAGTTGTCACCTTTGTGTCGCTGATGGTTCACATATATACCATCGGCTACATGTCAGAAGATCCTGGATACCAGCGATTTTTCAGCTACATTTCTTTGTTTACCTTTTCGATGCTTATGTTAGTCATGTCCAACAACTTTCTACAGCTTTTTTTTGGCTGGGAAGCTGTAGGTCTTGTCTCGTATTTGTTGATTGGCTTTTGGTATACGCGTCCTAGCGCAATTTTCGCCAACATGAAGGCGTTTCTTGTCAATCGCGTTGGGGATTTCGGCTTTCTTCTCGGTATAGGGCTGGTTGCTGCGTATGCTGGTTCTCTCAATTATTCAGAAGTGTTCTCAAAGGTAGATGATCTTGTTGAAATGACCGTTCCAGCGACAGGGTGGCCGCTTGTTACAGCGATTTGTATTGGTTTGTTTATTGGGGCGATGGGAAAATCCGCGCAAGTCCCCTTGCATGTTTGGTTGCCGGATTCTATGGAAGGTCCTACCCCGAT
>Ga0213919_1000980_pt1 | contig 11139 bp, 13 predicted proteins | sample McNCre317MG_FD_161056 | JGI IMG/M metagenome (GOLD analysis project Ga0213919, IMG submission 161056) | Freshwater microbial communities from McNutts Creek, Athens, Georgia, United States - 3-17 MG | ecosystem: Environmental > Aquatic > Freshwater > Creek | place: USA: Georgia | collected... | reverse complement strand
AGCCGGCACCGGCTCGGCGGACTTCTTGGCGCGTGTGGTACGAGGGGCTTCGCCGCCGATCAGCTCTTCATTGCTGTCAAAATAGCTGCCGTCCTGAAAGAAACGGCGGCCCTGGTCGTCGTTGAATACTTCAGCAAAGCCCTTGCTACGGTCGAGTTTTAAAACCATTACGCATACTCCTGTTCGCTGCCGGAATCCCGTCCGGCATCTGCATCGTTGATGTTCTCTTCGCCCGGCACGTCGCTACGTGAGGAACGGGTGATGCTCCCCATCGAGTTGGTCGCATCCATGTCCAGGTCGTGGCCGACGTTGTCCGCATCGGAGCCGAACGGGTTATCAGGTAGGCCGGTACTGGTGCCTCGGTCCGGCATGGCCCGCGTGTCGCCTTGCAGCTCTCCGGTGGGCCGGTACATACCGCTGTGGATCATTTCGTTCTCCAGGTTATCGTTCCCATCCTTGCGGGCGGGTCAAGAAGCCGTGCGGCGGGTTGTAGGTGTCGCCGACGTAGGTGTCGCCGTTAAAGTCTTCTCTCTGCACCATGCTGAGGTCACTTTCCGCACCAGTCAGGATGTCAACGCCTGTCTCCGCGGCGGCGCCTTGAAGGTCTGCACCGTCCGTGACGTAGCGCAGGCGGCCAGAATCGTCCGGGGAATTTGCCGCAACCAGGCCTGCAGGGGTTTCAGGCAAAGCCGGCGAGCCCCCGGACGATCTGCCGTTCAGGTCTGCGAGTTCGCGAGGGAAAGACATGGCCGTGCTCCAGATGGGTCGAGTTGTTGGGTTATTCCGCGCAGCCAATTTCCCACACCCCCGCTAATCGGCAGACAAAGAAAAGCCGCCCGGAGGCGGCTTTTCCCAGCAGGAGCGCAGATGATCAGGCTGCGCTGTCCCACTTCACGATACGTCCCTGGGAAGGCTGGGTCTGGACCAGACCAAAACCCCCAAGGTAGTACCAGGCGATCCCGCGGGAACGGCCGTAGTCTGTCGGGATCTTGCCGCGCATCTCCTCGGGCACAGCAATGCCTTCAGCCACGGTGTCGGCGCCGAAGAAATAAGCCCAGTTGGACTTGCCGCCCGACCAAGACGCCTTCACGATGTTCGTCTGTTCGACGAAGCGGGTGCTTTCATAGCGCCCGATTTCGCCGTTCATGATCATCTGGAAGCCTTCCTGCACGTACTTGTGGATCTGCTCCAGATCGTTCTTGAACGGGCGGAAAGTGCTCGGGTGACCCAGCGCGAAGTAGTCATCCGCCTCGTACGGGGGGATGTTTCGCTCTTTCATGATGTCCACGATCGCTTTGACGTGGGCCGCCCCCAGACCGACCGCGTTGGTGCCGGTGACCGTGCCGTTGGTGAACAGCGTCACCGACGCGGTGTCGGTACCTCCAGTCGGAATCACGCGCAGCGGAGTCTTGTTGAACTCGGCCGCGGCACCGATATCGAAGGCCTTCTTCGCATCGTTCTTCAGAACCTTCTGGATCACCTCCTTGACGGGATGTTCAGAGAGATCATCCAGCTTGGAGTTGAACGGCACGGAATTGCCCATCTCGGTGATGGTCATCGTGCCTTGCGTGATCGTGAAGTTGGTCTGCGCCATCGTGTCGGTTTCCAGAAGCACCGTGCCCTGGGTCGCCACGTCGGAATAGACGTTCCAATGGAAGGTGTCGCCCTTCCCCTTGCCTTGCACCGCCGCATCTTTGATGTCAGCGAATTGGCGAAACTTGCACAGGGGCTGCAGGGAGAAACGCAGAACCTTCGAGAGGTTCGGGCTCCACATATAGCCGCCCAGCGAGTTCGTGAGCCACAATTGACCAGCCATGGCTGAATCTCCTATTGATTTGAGTCTGGATTATCGCGGCAGGCTCTGCCCCAGCCGTTTGGCCGCCATCGCCGCAATCACGGCGGACGGGCTGTCGTCTTCGGTCTGGTCTTGCGTTGCCGCGGACACGTTGGCAGCCGGGAGTTGATCCATAGCCGCCTTGCGCGCCAGCTTCTCTTCGCGTTTGCTGGCTACCGGTTCAGGTTGGCGCCCAGGCTTCTTTCCCAACGTCGCGTAGACCTCATCTGCCGCAGCCAGAATGGCCGCAGAGCGAGCCATGCCTTCCGTCTCCTTGGCTTCCACCTTCAGGAGAGTCAGCATTTCCAGGTCTCGGTTCGCAGGGATATCCGGGTAGTCATCCTTGATCTTCTGCAGCGCGCTCTTCACGTCGAGGTGCTGTTGCAGTTGGTTGGCAAGAGTGCCGACGTCCAGATCAGGTACCACAGGAGTAGCGGGTTGCGCGCTCCGGGCGATGATCGATGCCAGCTCTTTTGCCGCTGCCCCGTCGTCCCCTTGGTAGAGGTTCGACAGGGCGGCTTTTACCGCGGTCTCCAGTTCGTCTGGCCCAGCCTGGGGCGGGGTTACAGCAGTTTCCTGTTGCGGCAGTTTCGGAGCAATTTGCTGTCGCGCTTGCTCTTGCGCCTCTTTCAAAAGCCGGGTTGCTTCTTCCAACCGACGGTCAGCTGCGCTGCCTTTCTGGTACGAGCGCAGCACCTCATCGAGGGGCACGTCCTGTTCAACGCCGTCCACCTTCACTCGGATTCTTCGGCCTGCCACATCCGCGATGACTTCAGGCACAGCAGCAGCTGCACCATCAAGTTCCTCGTCCGCCAACTGCGCAGCCAGCTGGTCGTCTTTCGGAGGGTCTTCCGACGTTAGCTTGACGCCGGACTCCTCTTCCAGACGGCGCAGATGGCTCGCCTCAAGTTGCTCCATGTCCAGCTCGCGCTTCGACTTCGGACGGGGTTTAACGTCATCAGGCGACACGTCGGCGAGAGCGTCCTCGTAGATAGCGTCGTCTGTTTTGGGTGCCGGCATGGTCAAGATCCTTGTTCGATGAATTCGCTCTGTGCAGTAATACCCGCCTGGACAGCTTCACCCAGCCAGTATTGGAAGCTCTCGGCGACGTTGATGGTTTGCTGAATCGCCCGAATTTGAGACGCGTTCTCCGGATCTACGCGCTTCAGCCTCTCGACGGCCTCCTCCACTTCAGCCTCGGCGCGTCCGATCAGATAGCGCCCGAGCTTGGATTGAAGGAAGGCCTCAGCTTCAAAGCCGAAGTCGATCGTGTTCTTGATGTCCCGCAGGTCGTCATTTTCGGTCGTCATGGCCGGCACCCTATCGCACCCCCGCTAATGAACGCTCAGTCCCGCACGCCGTCTGCACGCTGCGTTTCAATTCCGTGCATGGCCCCGACGCCACCGGTGGACGGCATCATCGGATCCGTGCTGGTGGGATCCGGGATGACGTCTTGTGCTATCGGGGCGGCGCCGGTCTGGCCTGCCGTAATGCCTGCTTCGGTCATCGCCTGTGGCCCGATTGGATAGTTCGGGTCAACGCCTTCAGGGACCGGGAACTGATAGCCTGCGGACTGCATGACCTTGTCAGCTACCGGTGCCACCTGGGGAATGGTCGCGATAACTTCCGCGGCCTGCATGGCTGCATAGGCGCTCTTGACGCCGGTCTCCACCTTCAATGCTGCGGTCTGGTCCGCCTGAGCGTTGATCAGCCGAGCCTGAGCGGCAATGATTTCAGGCGGGTGCTTGGCATCCAGCGCGGACTGCAACTGCTGCAGCTGAGTCTGCAGCGCCACGATGCGCGGATCCTTGTCCGTGCCCAGGCTTTTGAAGAACCGGCCACCGTCACGATGGCCCATGGCCCCCATCACAACTTTCACGATTTCCGTCGGCTCGACGCCGTAGCGCTCAAGTACCCCATCTGCCAAGGCTGTCTTGATCCCGTTGAACGCCATAAGCAGGCCGTTGATCTTCTGGGTAGGGCTGGTCGCGCCCATGCCGACATCGACGGATAGCGTCAGCTCCTGCTCTAGCAGCTCATCCGTGACTTGATCTATTCCGAAACGCTGGAACAGCTTGGCACTCGTGCCCGCCAGCGCCAGGATCCGCTTGTCGGTCTCGTAATGCTGCTCGAGGAGCACAAGCTGCCGCAGCACCGGCTCCATCCATGTCTCGACAAAGGTCTTGAGCTGATAGGCCGTAAGCTGGTTCGCCGGTGCGTTCAGCAACTCCAGACCTCCTACCGTTTCGTTCAGCCGGCGATTACTGGCCACGCTCGAGCTGCTGAAGTTTCCGGCCAAATCATCGAAGTCCCCGTTCAGGCGGTCCTGCTCTTCGTAGCTCGAAGACGTCACATCCGGGGTCTCGACGACGCGGACATCTGCCTCCGGGTTGTGCATCAGCGTCACCGAGCCCGGTATGTTGCGCGTCAGGCTGCGGATATCCACCTGGGTGTTGCGCTTGACGAAGTACCGTTTGTTCATGACCAGCTTGACGTTGTCCATCCGCTGGTTGGCAATTTCGTTGGCTTCGACCTGCAGGTCTCGGGTAAGCCTCGACACCCCAGACGGGTAAGGCTTGTGCGTCTCAATAACGCAGGATCCGACGACGAACGGCCGCTGCCCGTGCGCATAGTGTGCTTCCAGCGGCTCCGGGCTGGACAACAGGTACTGTTCGCCGAGCGTGTAAAACAGGTAGTCATCCCCATCGATGTCCATGACGACCAAGTGGACCCATACCGTCGTAAACGCGGTGATGGCCGTCGTCTTGTCTCGACTGTCCATCCGATTGTCCTCGCGGAGCAGGCGGGTGCTGTCGTAGTGGGTGATGGATGTCAACAGCTGCTGGTCGGAGAGAGTGCGCCACTTTGCCGGCGACCCGTCCGCTCCAGGTTGCATCTTCTCGCGGACATCCTTCACGTACATCGGTATCAAGCGAATCAGGTACGGCGAGGTTTCCACAGGATTGATCCAGCTGGCGGCCGGGTCAAAGCGGAAGTTTTCGAGAGGGATCAAATCGACTGCGGGCGTGTCGATGCGCTTTTTCGGGTTGTACTTCCAGCATTGCTGACTAATCACGACGCCGACGGTCTGTGCATCCTGGTACGCACCGATGGCGGTCTGAAACCAGGGAACCGTCTTGGTCAGGCGATATTGAAGTAGCGCCTTGACGACTTCAGCGCTGGCCTGCTGCATGTCATTTTGCTCGTCTTGCGCCGACACAGACACGACGTCCAACGTCGAGAAAAACGCCTCTGCCGCGGAGGCTTCGTTTTTGCGAATCACCGACCGGGTTTTCGGCCGATACAGGCGCGAGCGGGATTTGTACGCGTCCGATGCGTACTTCGAATCTGGCGCGTGGCGAGACTGAAACTGCCGAAGATCCCGCTCGATTTGCTGCCGGATGTTGGCATTGAAGTAGTCCGTGGACCCTCGATATGCGTCCCGCGCCAGCTGCAGCGCCTTGGCGTCATCAATCATTTGCTCTTGTCTCCTGCGACGCGGCCGGAAAAATCCACTGCCAGGTCGGAAATGCGGTCATCGTTGGCGCGGCCTCGGGCCAGCCGGAAGCGCTCGAGGATTTCCCCTCCGGCATGCAGCACCTTGTGTTTGAACTGGCTCATCGAGTAGATCGTGGGCAGCCGAAGGATGTAACCCCAGTCGCCCGACAGCATCATGTTGCGAATTGTCGCGATGCCTTTTTCGCTCTCGCACGTCACCGCCCATAGGTGATTCGGGTAGGCGGCATGCAACGCTTCAGCCATTTCCTTGGCGAAGACCAGGTCGTTGGCCGACAGCTGCGGTGCATCCGTTGCGAGGTTGTCGATCATTGGAACGCTCCTGTGTAAAGGGCCCGCACTGCCAAGCCGATGGTGAATAGGAAAAACCAGCTCACCAGGCGATCGACGGCGTCGTAGCGGCAGACACTGCGGAACAGCAGAAACGCCAGCAAATCCTTGAAGTCTTCACGGATTCGATACCTCATAGTCAGTACTCCGGTTCGGTTTCGGCCTCGATCAGGCCTGCCTTTTGGGCATCAGTCATGAATAGGTATTCCGCTCGGCTAACCGTCGTGCGGATCACTTCTGGCAGGAGGAGATAAGGGTCTGTCTCACGCCTCCTGCTGTCGGGCACCTCTCGTGGATCAGCGGTCACCATTTGCTTTGCCCCCGTCACTAAAGCGCCGACCATTCGAGAACTGATAGCCCGGATCCTTGTCAGGCAGCGGGCTATCCGCCGCAGCAATGCCTACCTCCTCGCTGAATAGGCGCTGGCTGGCTGGCAACACCACTGGGGTATCTCGCCCCGTCTCTTCCAGGGTTTTCATGCAGCCTCCTCGTAGGTCTCGGGTTCCAGCACCCTCTCGTCGATAACCAGCGCAGGCGCGGCGTCGATGTCGTAAATGCGGGACGTAGCGTCGATAAAGTCGTCGTGGGCGCCGAAGGGAAATACCAGGAACTCCTCGATGAAGTTCTTGTTCAGTGAGTACAAATTTCCATGCTCATCCCGGCGCCGAACAGGCGTGAATATCCGGAAAGCCTGGCCCGTAGCGCGCATTTCAGCCTGCCGCTTGGTCTCGTTCGCAGTCACAGCGGCCAGATAGAAGCGACCCTCCCGGAAGTCCGGCTCAAGGCGTTGTACCCGGTCGATCTTGCTGCCGGGGCCTTCCCGTGGCCATGCCAGCTCTACAAGCTCGAAGCTGTCCCTGTCGCGCAGCATCGCCTCCTCGAAGTACTCGAGGTCGGACGTTGATCCGTACCGCTCATAGCCGACCCGCAGCGTCTGGACGCCCGGCATGTTGAGCCAGTACTTGCGCAGCCCCTTGATGGCCTGGTAGCGCTCCGACAGGCTCATCCGGTGGTGGTAGCCATCCAGCAGCCACCGATTGCCACCGGAGTCCATACCCACCACTGCAATCGCGGTGCGGTCGCTGCCTTTCTTTCGCGAGCTCGCCGGGTCGCACAGGATGTAGACGTTGAGCGTTGCCGGGCGGATGTCGGCAAAGCGCAACCAGTCTTTGTTGAAAATCGCCTGGTTGCCGGCAGCAGGGTTCTGCAACATCTGAGCGGCCAGCACACTGGACGTCTGTTTCTTGCGCTTGTCATCCCATATCTGCTGTGACAGAAACACCGGTTTGCCGTCTGGTAACCCTGTGTCGGTAGCGGCGTAGATACGCGGCATCACCGCTTTCATATCGATCATCGTCTGATATGTGTCGGCGAAGGAGTAGCGCGTACCAATCGTCCATACCCGCGCGATGCCTGTTTCACCTCGGGCGCCCAGGTTGTCCGACAGGGACCAAGCCTCGGTCGTCTTGGTGACCATCTCCGGCGACGTCACCGACTCCAGCGTCACCACGTCGTCGTAGACGCGAAGCAGGAAGTGCGCCCCCGTCGGTTGACCGTCGACCAGGCCGTGCCCTTCGAGGGTGGCCTCTTTTGGGTTGCTCTTCCGCTTGACGACAATTCCGCCATCTTCAGACCAGCGCGGTGCCTGCTTCTGCGGGTCGGTCCACAGGATCTCAGGGTAAAGCGCCTGCAGGAGTCGATTCGACTCGAGCTCGTACTTGATCTGTCGCAGGAACTTGCGGGCGGTGTTTTTATTGAAACTGAATATCCCGACGGTAATCTCTGGATCTCGCAGGATCTCTTGAATGATCCCTGCATATGTGATTATCGTACTTTTGTAGTGCTCTCTCGCCCACAGATCGAGGTATCCGTCGGGCTCCTTCTCGACCTCGCGACAGCGTGCGTATATCCATGGGTGCACCGCGTCCTTGCGCTTGAGCAAGTGCGTCAGCAGAAAGAACCGGTCCATCTTGCCCAGCGTCGCGACGTCCTCAAGCGGCCACAGATGCGCCGTCGAATACAGCTCGAGGGCCTCGTCGTAGCTGAAATCGAGGATGTCCAGCGCCAGGCTCATTCCAGCACCTTTCGAAACTGGATGCTGGCCACCTGCTCCGCCAAAGTCATGGCCACCTGGCGGACCTCGACAGGGTTATCTGGATCGCCTTGCACGACCAGCTTGTCGTTGAGCATCCCAAGGTGCCGCATCGCGGTAGTCAGCGCCGCCATCTTGTCCGCCAGCTTGTACTTCTTCAGCTGACCAACAAAACGCCGACTCGGGCCGGTCCCCTCGAAAATGTCTGACACATCCATGCCTGCGATAGCTGCGGCGGTGTCGTCATCCAGCTCGTGAATACCTTTCGGTGAGCCATCCGCGTAAAACAGTTTTCGCGGATCGAAGAACGCGATGCGCGCGAGTTCCTGCAAAACCCGGTCTTGCGTGATTTGGTTGCGCTTGCGCTTGATCGCAAGCTCGGCAGCTACTGCGGCCTGCACTTCGACGTCGCGAAGGAGCCGGTACGCTTGGTTATTTGCGTCAGAAGCCGCGTAGCCGGCACGAATCACCGCTGCGGCGCCATTGAGGTCGACGGCGTATTCCTGGACGAAGCGGAGGCGTTGGGGGGTCATAGGCATACCCCGACACTACCGCACCCCCGCTATTCGAGTGGCGGCGGCCAGAACGTCTTAGCTTCGAGGTTTGGGGCCCTGTGACGGCCTCTCATGCTCGCTGAAGACAATCGGCCGGCCTTGGACGACGGGATACACCGTCTGTCCCATCCAGGCCGGCAGAAGCGATTCTACGGGGCGGGCAGGGTGGTAACGCGTGACGACGCGGATACGGTAGCCCCAGTCCTTGTGCTCCTTCGTGACCGTGCCTAGCTCGTATCCCGCGAGCATGCGCTTGACGATCTTGGACACCCGTTGCCATGACCAGCCCAACTCAAGGGCTATCTCCGACACGGAAGCAGCGCTCCCCCGCTGCCTCAAGTGCTCCACGATCTGACGTTCCTCTGCGAGCCTCAGCACACCCCTATCCATCATCTCGCACCCCTGCGATACCCCAGGCGCAATTATGAGGGAGTATCACTAATTCGAATAGTGGTGCGGATCACTATTCCCTGTTGTTATAAACCTCCTCATCGGCGATGGTCGGCGAGTTTGCGCCCTCCATTTTCGAAGGGCTGGGCGCTTCGGCCCTGCTTTTGCCCCTCTTCTCCGTCTGATTCAGCAAGGCGTGCGGCTCCCTTCTTGCCGGAGCGTTTGCCCCTTCAACTTGCCTACCGGTTTGGCTATGTTTCGAACCGCCTCCTTCTGTCCGTAGCGCCGCCAATCAGTATCGATGGGCCGCCGGAACGGCGTCTGTACAAAACAGTTTTACCGCCTGATTTTGTACGTTCTTTTGTACGTCCTGATTTTCCCTTTACTTTCAGTACTTTATCTTCTTTTTTATACAAATATACAAATAGTACAAAATAAGTAAAAAGATAATAGGGGATAGAAAATAGAAACGCCCTGCCCTACCCACCTGTGCGCTACATGTATACGCATATGTGTTTACGTATGGGTGCACCAACTGTCCGCTATTTTGTACTATTTGTACATTTTACCCATATAACATGCACTTTTCCTATATAAATCAACGACTTAACAAGCGTACAAAACGTTTGTACAAAATGTACAAATCCCGCTTTTGTACGCTCCATCCGTGATGCCTTCTCACGAATGGGTGAAGTGTGCGCACCGCCGTCTGTCTGGCTCGTGAGCCGAGCGCACCGCTACTGCGCCCCCGGTATGTACGACGCGCACCGCTACTGCGCCCCCGGTATGTACGACGCGCACCACCGCCGCCCCTCGCTGCGTGCCCCACCGAAGTCTGCTGTAAAAAAGTTGGAAAATATTTCTTGCACAAGTGAGCAACACTCACTAAGATGGGAATCAAGGGGAGCAGCACTACCCCCCAACCGCCAGGACCAGCGGGATAGAAGAGAGGCACCAGCGATAGGCTGATCTAGGGGTGAAGGCCGCGGATGCGGAACCACCGACGAACCCAAGGCCGAATCGCAGACCGCTTGGACTCCGGAGTGACTATCCCGGACGAGTGCGAAAGTCTCGACGCTGCCGATCCTGGGGCGCCGAAACTCACAACGAAACACCACGAGTTAATTGCGGCAGCGCCTGCCCCCGCGGGTGCTGCCTCGATTTGATTCCTGATGCCATAATCTCAGTCCCTGCTTAGCGGAGATTCGAGAATGGCCGATACTGCAGACTACGGAATTCACGGGCTGGTTTGGGTGGGCGTAGCAGCTTTCCTAGTTGCGTTGGCGCTCGCCAAGCTCGGCATTGTGACTAAGAACAACAGCGCCACAGTCAGCACCTGGGCTTCAGGCATAGCTGCCGCGCTTGTCGTACTCAATACTCAGGTCGGTTTCATCCTCGGCGCAATCCTGTTCGGAGGGATATGGTTCATATTAGCTTTGGTGCTGAGCATAGCGGTCGCTGCTGCAGTAGAAAAAGGAGGCAAGGACTAGCTTCCGCTCCTCTGTTTGGCGACGGGGGAATGGCTTTGCAAAAAAAAGTGAGCAATGCTAACCTTTTGATTACTTGTCGAAAGTATTTGACAGGGCGAATCGACAAGGACTAAAGTTGAGCCGTCGCTGAAACAACAGCGACCTGGGTTTGGCGACCCGGAAGTTCCAGGCGGACAGCCGCCTAACAAGCGGCTTTTTCACGTCCGTCAGCATGGTCACCCAATGGGCGGGCCGTGTTGGGAGACCGAAAGGTCTGCCGGTCCCTGGACCCGGTTCGCCAACCCGACACGGTTCCGCTCACCCGTTTGGCGACGGGGGCGGAAAACAAAATCCGTTTCCAGGAGTACGACCATGCAAGCCATCACTCGCACCGCTGCACCCCAGGTTTTCCAATTCCACACCGCCCAGGTTCGCACTGTTCAGATTGACGGCGAACCGTGGTTTGTCGCTGCCGATGTCTGCGCAGTCCTTGACATCGTCAACACTACTCGGGCACTGGCAGGCCTGGACGACGACGAAAAGCGCGAACCTTCACAGTATGAAGGTTCAGTTCGCAAGTTTCTGCTGATCAACGAGTCAGGCCTTTACAGCCTGGTCCTCCGCAGTCGGAAGCCGCAAGCAAAGGCTTTTCGCCGCTGGGTCACCAACGAGGTGCTGCCGGCCATCCGCAAGACCGGCCGCTACGCCACCCCTTCTCCCGCGCCGGAATCTTCACAACGTCCCACCCTGACCGATGTCCGGCTGCTGTGCCAGACCCTTCGCCAGATCGCGGAAGCCGTCGTCCCTGATCACGTTGACCAGTTCGTCTCTTTCGCCGAGGAACGCATCTTGAGCGACAACGGCATCTTCAGCTGGTCACAGGCCGACACCTCGGTGCTCACCTACGCCCGCGACTTCATCAACAACCTGCGCGACAAGGCCATCCAGCTGAAG
>Ga0213919_1000979_pt1 | contig 11141 bp, 10 predicted proteins | sample McNCre317MG_FD_161056 | JGI IMG/M metagenome (GOLD analysis project Ga0213919, IMG submission 161056) | Freshwater microbial communities from McNutts Creek, Athens, Georgia, United States - 3-17 MG | ecosystem: Environmental > Aquatic > Freshwater > Creek | place: USA: Georgia | collected... | reverse complement strand
GTTTCTTAAGCTTTAGGAGCAGCTTGCCACTCGGCAGGCGTGTAGGTTTTCATGGACAAAGCGTGCACTTCGTCGGTTTTGATTTTTTCGCCCAAGGTGGCGTACACCTGCTGGTGGCGTTGGATGAGGCGCTTGCCTTCAAACTCGGCAGACACCAAAGTGGCATACCAATGACGGCCATCGCCCTCGACGTGCAAATGCTCGCAGGACAGGCCTGCGGCGATGATGGTTTGTAGTTCGTCTGCTGTCATTTAAAAACCTTCATCCTCGAATCTTGTAACCCGTGCGCAGCAAGTGCAGCGCAACGGCTGACACAAAACCAAGGCACACACCCACCACACCCAAGCTCAACCAAGGCGACACATCGCTTTGGCCAAAGAAGCCAAAGCGGAAGCCGTCAATCATGTAGAAGAACGGGTTGAGGTGGCTCACGTTTTGCCAAAAGCTGGGCAGTGAGTGGATGGAATAAAACACGCCGCTCAAAAACGTCATCGGCATGATGATGAAGTTTTGAAACGCGGCCATCTGGTCAAACTTGTCGGCCCACAAACCTGCAATCAAACCCAACGTGCCAAGCATGAGCGCACCGAGCACGACAAAAGTGATGACCCACAACGGCTGCGATGGCATGAGTGAAAAATTCAACACCGACGATTGCCACACAAAGAGCACCCCCGCCAGCAACACACCAGCGCCCACCAACAAACCGCGCACCATGGCCGACAGCGCATAGGCAAAGAACCAGCTCCAGTGCGACAAAGGTGTGAGCAGAAGGAAAACCAAGTTGCCCATGATCTTGCTTTGCACCATGGACGAGGAGCTGTTGGCAAACGCGTTTTGCAGCACGCTCATCATCACGAGGCCCGGAATCAAAAACGCGGTATAGCTCACACCGTCGTAGACCTGCACATGCGCTTCCAGCACATGACCAAAAATCATCAGGTACATCACCGCGGTGAGCACGGGCGCAGCCACCGTTTGGAAACTGACTTTCCAAAAGCGCAGCACCTCTTTGTAAAACAGCATGGTCCAGCCGGTCATCATGCTTTTACCTCGTCATGGCTATGCATCACATCAAGGAAGACATCTTCCAAATCGGCTTTGCGAATTTCAACGTCTTGCGCATGCAAGCCAGCTTCGCGCACGGCGGCGAGGTAGCGCTCAATCTCTAAGGCGTCGTTAGCGGGGAACTGCACGATACGACCCGTCACACGCGCTTTGGCAGCCAGTGCAGCAGGTAACTCGGTGTCAATCTTGAAGCGCAGCACGTTGCTAGACGCGGCTTTGAGCAACTCGGTGGTGCTGTCGAGCGCCACCACTTTGCCGTTTTTCAACATGGCAATGCGACCACACAAAGCTTCGGCTTCTTCGAGGTAATGCGTGGTCAGCAACACAGTGCTGCCCTCGCGGTTGAGCTTGGCGATGAATTGCCACAGGGTTTGGCGCAACTCCACGTCCACACCCGCCGTGGGCTCATCGAGCACGATGACAGGAGGCTTATGCACCAAGGCCTGCGCCACCAACATGCGACGCTTCATGCCGCCTGAGAGTTGGCGCATGTTGTGGTTAGCCTTATCGGTAAGGCCAAGGCTGTGCAACAGCTCGTCAATCCAGTCGTCGTTGTGTTTGACGCCAAAGTAGCCCGATTGAAACTTCAAAGCTTCGCGCACGTTGAAAAACGGATCGAACACCAGCTCTTGCGGCACCACGCCCAACATGCGACGGGCTTGGGCAGATTGGGTGGCCACATCTACGCCATGCACCAACACCGAGCCAGACGTGGCTTTACCCAAACCTGCCAAGATGCTGATAAGGGTAGTTTTGCCAGCACCGTTAGGCCCTAAGAGCCCAAAGAACTCGCCTTTTTGGACATCAAAACGCACGCCGTCGAGCGCCTGGAACGGGCCTCGAGCGGTTTGGAAGGTCTTGGAAACAGATTGGAATGAAATAGCGGGCATAAATTAGCCTTTGATTTTAAGGCTTTAAGCATGCCCTCACGATTGCCCTTACTAGACCCGCCAATAAAGGCGCTTAGAAGCGGTATTAGTGGAGCAAAGCGCTCAGGCCGTAGACCTGAGCCAAAGCTTGGGCGCGTTCTGGCAAGCCAGTGACGCGCAGTTGTGCACCACGAGCAAGAACAGCACGTCGACAGGCCAAGATCACAGCCAATGCTGAGGAGTCGAACTGAGTGAGTGCTGAGGCATCCAATACCGCCTCGCCGCCCTCGGACACACATGCGCTTAGCAATGGCGCAAGCTCGTTTGTGACAGCTTGTGCTTGCGCCTGCATCAACACAGCAGGCAACGCGACGGAGGTATGCGTAGCAGTCATGGTTTTACTTAGATGCTTTGGCGTTGGTTTTGTTGCGATCAGCCAAGCTGGCAATCAACCCATCCACGCCTTTGGTGCTAATTTCTTGTGCAAACTGGGTTTTGTAATTTTCGACCAACCAAATGCCCATGACGTTCATGTTGTAAACCTTCCATGCACCATCGGCTGTTCTTTCAACGCGGTAATCCAACTGAATAGGGTCACCTTTGCCGCGCACTTCGGTTTTAACAATCACTTCTTTGTCATCGGCCGCAGCGCGCAATGGTTTGACGGTAATCGTTTGGTCACTGACCTGACCCAACGCACCTGAATACGTGCGCACCAACAAAATCTTGAACTCTTCTTGCAAGCGTTTTTGTTGCTCAGGTGTGGCTTGACGCCAAGTTGGGCCCACCGCAGAAGCCGTCATGCGCAAGAAGTTGACATTGGGCATCACACGTTGATCGACCAAAGTGACGATTTTGTTCACGTCGCCGTTATGAATAGATTTGTCGGCCTTGATGGCATCCAAAATGTCAGATGACACGCGCTTGATGAAAGCATCTGCAGACTCTTCAGCAGCATGCGCTGTGCCGGCCATGCCCAACACGCAAGCGGCCATCAAAGCCAAAGCTGAAAAATGACGGCGAGACAAAAAGCGGTTCATGATTTCAACATCCAATCAATTCAATTCTGGTTTAACGCTTAAACGTCTTATTTAGCTGACGGCTCAGCACTAGGATCTGGCAAATCCTCTTCATCAGGAGGATTGCCATCAAACACTTGGTTGCGACGGTATTGCAAGTACGCATCACGTGTGAAGCTGTATTTATCAATTGCAGCCTCTGTCAGCAAATTGCTCGTACCCAACAAGCTGGAGCGTTTATCAACCACACGCAAAGCCATTGCACTGTTGCGTGTGGGAATGTGATCGAGGTTGCGCACATAGTCGACCGATGTGTCCACAGGCATGCCGGCGGTGTCACGCAAAGTGGATGGGCCAAACAACGGCAAAACCACATAAGGACCGTCAGGCACACCCCATGCACCCAAAGTCTGGCCAAAATCTTCGGGGTGACGCTCAAGGCCAATTGGCGTGGCCACATCGAAAATACCGTAGATGCCAAACACGGTGTTCACCACCGAGCGCATCAACGACTCGGCCGTGTCGCGGCCTTTGAGTTGCAAACCGTTGTTCACGGTCGACCAAATGTCGGACAAGTTATTGAAAACGTTGCGCACGCCTTGCTGAACCAAGTCAGGTGTGACGTCTTTGTAGCTTGTCGCCACAGGCTTCAATACGTTCTCATCCAAAGAATCATTGAAGCGCGAGATGCTGCGGTTCATCGGCTCCAGCGGATCTTTTGGATTCGCGTTGGGGCCCGTCGCACAGCCTGTGCTCAACACAGCCACTGCCAACAGTGCAGCGCCTAACCAGCCACGTTGCTTGTGTGCAAGCATCACTTACCACCCTTGTCAGGCGTGGGCTCTGCAGCTTTGTTGTAAAGGAATTGGCTGATCAGGTTTTCCAACACCACCGCAGATTGCGTGGCTTGGATGCGATCACCACTGACCAAGTTATCAGCCTCTGCACCTGCTTCAATGCCAATGTATTGCTCGCCCAACAAACCGCTGGTGAGGATTTTCAAAGAGCTGTCTTTGGGAAATTGGTAACGGCTCTCGATGCTCATGGTCACCGTGGCTTGGAAGGTTTTGTCGTCGAACGTGACGTTCTCCACACGGCCCACCACCACGCCCGCGCTCTTGACAGCGGCTTGGCGTTTCAAGCCACCGATGTTGTCAAAACGACCACTCACGGTGTACGTGGATTGGAAATTCAAAGTGATCAAGTGTGCCGCCTTCAAAGCCAAGAACAAAATGGCCGCAGCACCCAAGAGCACAAACAAGCCGACCCACACATCAGTTTTGGAGCGTTGCATAGCTTCCTCGATTCATCAAATACTAAACATCATGGCGGTGAGGATAAAGTCCAACCCCAACACAGCCAACGAAGCGACCACCACCGTCTTGGTGGTGGCGCGCGATACACCTTCGGGCGTGGGCTGTGCTTCATAGCCTTGCAGCAGCGCCACGAACGTGACGGTCACACCGAACACGATGCTCTTGACCACGCCATTGCCCACGTCTTTCCACACGTCGACGCCACCTTGCATCTGGCTCCAGAACGAGCCGGCGTCCACGCCAATCATCAACACGCCCACCATCCAGCCACCCAAAATACCCACGGCGCTGAACACCGCCGAGAGCAAAGGCAAAGCAATGATGCCGCCCCAAAAGCGAGGGCCCAAGATGCGGCGCACGGGGTCGACCGCCATCATGTCCATGGCGCTGAGTTGCTCGCCCGCTTTCATCAAACCAATTTCAGCGGTGAGCGATGTACCCGCACGGCCTGCAAACAACAAGGCGCTCACCACTGGGCCCAATTCACGCACCAAGCTCAGAGCCACCAACAAACCCAGCGCTTCGGCAGAGCCATAACGCTGCAAGGTGTAGTAGCCCTGCAAACTGAGCACAAAACCCACAAACAAGCCCGACACCGCGATGATGGCCAGCGAGTAGTTACCCAAGAAGTGCACTTGGTCACGCACCAAACCAAAGCGGCGCATATTGCTGCCAAACAAACCCATGAGGCGAATGAATAAGCGTGCACCTAGCCCTAAACCCGCCAAGTAGCTGCGCACTGCAAAACCAATGTTTGCTACGAATTTCATTGCTCGCCCTCCACACCAAAGTCTTGCGCCACGCTGGGGCCAGGGTAGTGGAAACGCACAGGGCCATCGGGCGCAGCGGTGACAAACTGCTTCACCAACGGGTCGGTGCTGTGACGCACTTCATCGGGTGTGCCTTGTGCGGCAATCTTGCCATTGGCCAACACGATCACTTGATCGGCAATGTGGAAAGTCTCATCCAAATCGTGCGACACGATGACGCTGGTCAGGCCCAACGTATCGTTGAGCTGGCGAATCAAACGCGCAGCGGTGCCGAGGGAAATTGGGTCCAAGCCAGCAAAGGGCTCGTCGTACATGATGAGCTCTGGATCAAGCGCCATCGCACGAGCCAAAGCCACACGGCGGGCCATGCCACCAGAGACTTCGCTGGGCATCAAGTCGCGGGCACCGCGCAGGCCCACGGCTTCGAGCTTCATCAACACGATGTCGCGAATCATGGATTCGCTCAGGTCGGTGTGTTCGCGCAGCGGGAAGGCCACGTTGTCAAACACGCTCAAGTCGGTGAACAACGCGCCAAACTGAAACAGCATGCCCATGCGGCGACGCACGGCGTACAAATCGGTGGGGTTGAGTGATGCTACTTCTTGGCCATCAAACGTGAGGCTGCCTGACTGGGCGCGGTATTGGCCACCAATCAAACGCATCACCGTGGTTTTGCCACCACCCGATGCACCCATGAGCGCCGTGACTTTGCCACGTGGGATGGTCAGCGAAATGCCATCCAAGATGACGCGTTCGCCATAGCCAAAGCGAATGTCGCGTAGCTCGACCAACGCATCAGGGTTTGTATTGGGTGAAAAAGTGTGAGTCATAGAAACAAAAGCTGGCCTGTTCATGAAACAGGTCAGCCTTTGTATTTTAGTTGCAAGCCGTGAATGGCTTGTAAAGATGAGAAATTAACGTGGCAGGTCGCTTGCGCCCATCAAGAACTCATCCACAGAGCGGGCCGCTTGGCGGCCTTCGCGAATGGCCCACACGACCAAGGATTGGCCGCGGCGAATGTCACCTGCCGCAAACACTTTGGGCACGTTGGTGGCGTAACCACCGGTGAATTCAGTCGTTGCCTTGGCGTTGCCGCGTGCATCTTTCTCAACACCGAAACCTTCCAAAATGGTGGCCACAGGGTTCACGAAGCCCATTGCCAACAACACGAGGTCGGCTTTGATAATTTCTTCAGTACCTGCAACTTCAACCATCTTGCCGTCTTTCCATTCGACGCGAACGGTCTTGACGCCTGTGACTTTGCCGTTTTCGCCGACAAACTCTTTGGTGGAGATGGCAAATTCGCGCTTGAGCAAACCTTTTTCAGCGCTCTCGTCGTGGCTAGAGCTGGTGCGCAGTTTCAGTGGCCAGTAGGGCCACACCAAAGGCTTGTTCTCTTGCTCGGGTGGCATGGGCATCACTTCGAACTGCACCACGGCTGCTGCACCATGGCGTGTGCTGGTGCCCACGCAGTCAGAGCCGGTGTCGCCACCGCCGATGACCACCACGTGTTTGCCGTCAGCACGCAATTGGTCTTTGACCTTACCGCCGCCGTTGACCTTGTTTTGCTGGGGCAAGAACTCCATCGCGAAGTGAATGCCAGCCAAGTCGCGGCCAGGGGCTGGCAAGTCGCGTGACTGCTCAGAGCCGCCGGTCAACAACACAGCGTCAAAGTCTTTTTGCAGCTGAGCTGGTGTGATGGTTTCTGTGGCCCAGTTGGTGACCTTAGAACCCTTGGGCAACTCGCCCACCATCACGTTGGTGCGAATGGTCACGCCTTCAGCTTCGAGCTGCTTGGCGCGGCGGTCGATGTGTGACTTTTCCATCTTGAAGTCAGGGATGCCGTAGCGCAACAAACCGCCGATGCGGTCGTTCTTTTCGAACAAGGTCACGTCATGACCAACGCGCGCCAACTGCTGTGCAGCGGCCATACCGGCAGGGCCTGAGCCCACCACGGCCACCTTCTTGCCGGTCTTGTGTTTGGCGGGCTTCGCCACCACCCAGCCTTCAGACCAAGCCTTGTCAATGATGGCGTGCTCAATGGACTTGATGCCCACCGCGTCGCCATTGACGTTCACCACGCACGCAGCTTCGCAAGGTGCGGGGCAAATGCGGCCCGTGAATTCAGGGAAGTTGTTGGTGCTGTGCAGCACGTCAATCGCGTTTTTCCAATCGCCTTGGTACACCAAGTCGTTGAAGTCCGGAATGATGTTGTTGACAGGGCAGCCGTTGTTACAAAACGGCGTGCCGCAGTCCATGCAACGGGCAGCTTGTGCATTGGCTTGCTTGTCGTCCAAACCAATCACAAATTCATCGTAGTTCTTCAAACGCTCTTTGACGGGCTTGTAGCCCTCTTCGATGCGCTCAATTTCCATAAAGCCAGTGACTTTTCCCATGATTCAAATCCTTTTGCTTGTGCTTCGCATTACTTGGCGGCAACGGCTTTTTTGGCCGCAGGAGCTTTGGCAGTCTTGGCTGCGTTCAACTCGCCCAATGCACGCTTGTATTCGTTGGGGAACACTTTGACAAACTTGGCACGTGCAGTGTCCCAGTTGTCCAGCAAGTCACGGGCGCGCTTAGAGCCCGTCCAACGGTGGTGGTCTTCGAGCAACTTCTTGAGTTGCGCTTCGTCGGTTTGGTCACGGTGCCAAATGGCGCGTGGGATAGAAGCTTCTTGCTCGGAAGCAGACAACACTTTTTCCATGGAGACCATGGCGGTGTTGCACTTCTTGTCGAACTGGCCGTCTTCGTCGTACACGTACGCCACACCGCCGCTCATACCCGCAGCGAAGTTGCGGCCGGTTTTACCCAACACCGCGACCGTGCCGCCTGTCATGTATTCGCAACCGTGGTCGCCTGTGCCTTCGACCACGGCGGTCGCGCCAGACAAACGCACCGCGAAACGCTCGCCAGCCACGCCAGAGAAGAACGCTTCACCGCGTGTCGCACCAATCATCACGGTGTTACCCACGATGATGTTGTTCACCGCGTCGCCACGGAAATCAATGCTAGGGCGAACCACCACGCGGCCACCTGAGAGGCCTTTGCCGGTGTAGTCGTTGGCGTCACCAATGAGGTACAGCGTGATGCCGTTGCACAAGAACGCGCCGAACGATTGACCGCCCGTGCCTTCGAGTTGGATGCGGATGCTGTCATCTGGCAAACCTTCGGGGTGCACCTTGGTCACCGCGCCAGACAACATCGCACCGACTGAACGGTTGACGTTGCGCGCCACTTCCATGAACTGCACCTTCTCGCCGCGCTCGATGGCGGGCTTGGATTTCTCGATGAGTTTCTGGTCCAGCGCCTTGTCCAAGCCGTGGTCTTGATGGGCCACATGGAATTTAGGCACGTCATTGCCCACTTGAGGCACGGCCAACAAACGACCGAAGTCGAGGCCAGACGCTTTCCAATGCTCAATGCCGTGACGCATGTCGAGCAAATCAGCGCGACCGATCAAGTCATCAAACTTACGGATGCCCAACTGCGCCATGATTTGACGCACTTCTTCAGCGATGAAGAAGAAGTAATTCACGACATGCTCAGGCTTGCCTGTGAACTTCTTGCGCAATTCAGGATCTTGCGTGGCCACGCCCACGGGACACGTGTTCAAGTGGCACTTGCGCATCATGATGCAACCCTCGACCACCAGCGGTGCGGTGGCGAAGCCAAACTCGTCAGCACCCAACAGAGCGCCCACTGCCACGTCGCGGCCGGTCTTCATTTGGCCGTCGGCCTGCACGCGGATACGACCGCGCAAGCCGTTCAGCACCAAGGTCTGTTGCGTTTCAGCCAAACCAATTTCCCAAGGTGAACCGCAATGCTTGATGGACGACCAAGGCGAAGCGCCTGTACCGCCGTCATGGCCTGCGATCACCACGTGATCGGCCTTGCACTTGGCCACGCCCGCGGCAATCGTGCCCACGCCAATTTCAGACACCAACTTCACGCTGATGTCAGCGTGTGGGGCGACGTTCTTCAAGTCGTGGATCAACTGAGCCAAGTCTTCGATCGAGTAAATGTCGTGGTGAGGCGGAGGCGAAATCAAGCCCACGCCTGGCACGCTGTAACGCAGCTTGCCGATGTACTCAGACACTTTAGAACCGGGCAGCTGACCACCTTCGCCAGGCTTGGCACCTTGGGCCATCTTGATCTGAATTTGATCCGACGATGACAAGTACTCAGCCGTCACACCGAAGCGTCCCGAAGCCACTTGCTTGATGCGTGAACGCAGGCTGTCGCCCGCTTCCAAAGGCATGTCCACTTCAACCACATCGGCACCGATGATGGACTTCAGGCTGTCGCCCTTCTTGATCGGGATGCCTTTGAGTTCATTGCGGTAACGCGCAGGATCTTCACCGCCTTCACCCGTGTTGGACTTGCCGCCAATGCGGTTCATCGCCACGGCCAATGTGGCGTGTGCTTCCGTGCTGATAGAGCCCAACGACATCGCGCCTGTGGCGAAACGTTTGACGATCTCGCTGGCGGGTTCGACCTCGTCCACCGAGATGGCTTTGGCAGGGTCAATCTTGAACTCAAACAAACCGCGCAGAGTCAGGTGACGCTTGTTTTGGTCATTGACGATCTGTGCGTATTCTTTGTACGTGTTGAAGTTGTTGGAGCGTGTGCTGTGCTGCAACTTGGCAATCGCATCAGGCGTCCACATGTGCTCTTCGCCACGGGCGCGCCAAGCGTATTCGCCACCCGCATCGAGCATGTTGGCGAGCACAGGGTCTTCGCCAAAGGCAGCCTTGTGCATGCGAATGCCTTCTTCGGCCATTTCAAAAATGCCGATGCCTTCCACGCGGCTCGGTGTGCCGGTGAAGTACTTTTGCACGGTCTCGCTGTTGACGCCAATGGCTTCAAACAACTGGGCGCCGCAGTAAGACATGTAAGTCGACACGCCCATCTTGGACATGATCTTCGACAGGCCTTTGCCGATGGCTTTGATGTAGTTGTAGATGGCCTTCTCGGTCGACAAATCAGCTGGCAAATCTTTGTGCAAGTTCGCCAATGTTTCGAGCGCGAGGTAGGGGTGCACGGCTTCTGCGCCGTAGCCTGCCAACACAGCGAAGTGATGCACTTCGCGAGCGCTGCCAGTTTCCACCACCAAACCAGCCGTGGTACGCAAGCCTTCGCGCACCAAGTGTTGGTGAATCGCAGACAAAGCCAACACAGCGGGAATTGCCACTTGTGTAGGGCCCACGGCGCGGTCGCTGATGATGAGGATGTTGTGGCCGCCTTTGATCGCGTCCACAGCTTCAGCGCACAACGAAGCCAACTTGGCTTCCACGCCGTCATGACCCCACGCCAATGGGTAAGTCATGTCGAGCGTGGCGCTCTTGAACTTACCGTGTGTGTGTGTTTCGATGTCACGCAACTTGGCCATGTCAGCAAAGTTCAGTACAGGCTGGCTGACTTCCAAACGCATGGGTGGGTTGACTTGGTTGATGTCGAGCAAGTTGGGCTTGGGGCCCACGAACGACACCAGCGACATAACAATGGCTTCACGGATCGGGTCGATCGGTGGGTTGGTCACTTGCGCGAACAACTGCTTGAAGTAGTTGTAGAGCGGTTTGTTTTTGCTGGACAGCACAGCCAAGGGGCTGTCGTTGCCCATCGAGCCAATGCCCTCTTCGCCGTTGATGGCCATAGGCGCCATCAAGAACTTGATGTCTTCTTGGCTGTAGCCAAACGCTTGCTGGCGGTCGAGCAAGGACACGTTGCTGGCTTGGGCAGCTTCGCCTTCGTGGCCTTTGACGTCGTCGAGCTTGATGCGGACGTTTTCAATCCATTGCTTATAAGGCTTGGTGTTGGTCAGGCCAGCTTTGAGTTCTTCGTCGTCGATCATGCGACCTTGTTCGAGGTCGATCAAGAACATCTTGCCGGGCTGCAGACGCCACTTGCGAACGATCTTGCTCTCTGGCACTGGCAACACGCCAGACTCAGAACCCATGATGACCATGTCGTCGTCGGTGATGCAGTAGCGTGAAGGACGCAAACCGTTGCGGTCCAGCGTCGCGCCGATTTGGCGGCCGTCGGTGAACACGATAGAGGCTGGGCCGTCCCATGGCTCCAACATCGCGGCGTGGTATTCGT
>Ga0213919_1000976_pt1 | contig 11150 bp, 11 predicted proteins | sample McNCre317MG_FD_161056 | JGI IMG/M metagenome (GOLD analysis project Ga0213919, IMG submission 161056) | Freshwater microbial communities from McNutts Creek, Athens, Georgia, United States - 3-17 MG | ecosystem: Environmental > Aquatic > Freshwater > Creek | place: USA: Georgia | collected... | reverse complement strand
GCGGTGCTCGGGGCGATCCAGTCCGCCGACACCGCCGAGCGCATCGAGATCGCCAACAGCGGCCAGCTCGGCAGGGTCGTGCTGGCCTCCAGCAAGCTCGACAACCCCGATTTTCCGGCCGCCAACGTGCGCACCCCGGTGCTGCTGGCCTGCGACGCCGCCGACGAGAAGGCTTACATGGAAGAGCGCTTCGGCCCGATCGCCTTTGTCGTAAAGGTTGCCGACACCGCTGCTGCGATCGCGCTGTCCGAGCGTGTCGTCACCACCCACGGCGCGCTCACCGTCGGCATCTATTCGACCAAACAGGAGGTCATCGATGCGATGACCGAGGCCACCTGGCGCGGCAAGGTCGCGCTGTCGATCAACCTCACCGGCGGTGTCTTCGTCAATCAGTCGGCCGCTTATTCCGACTACCACGGCACTGGCGGCAATCCCTCCGCCAACGCCTCCTACGCGGATTCTGCCTTCGTCGCCAACCGCTTCCGCGTCGTCCAGCGCCGTTACCACGTTTGAACCCGCGCATAAATCTACTGCGCCCGCCCATCCCGGCCCTGCGATGCTCGCCGTACATGTGTACGGCTGCGCTTCTCGAACCGGCCTGAACGGGCTCGCTACGATTTCTGCACGAGTTCAGGAGATTTGAATGGAATTCAAGAACATCCTTCTTGAGGTGGCTGACGGTGTCGCCCGCCTGACTCTCAACCGCCCGGACAAGCTCAACAGCTTCACCGGCGAGATGCACGCCGAACTGCGCGTCGCCCTCGACCGCATCCAGGCCGACAAGTCGGTCCGCGTGCTGGTGCTCACCGGCGCCGGCCGTGCCTTCTGCGCCGGCCAGGATCTCGCCGATCCCGACATGGCTTCGGTAGGCGGCAAGATGCCCGACATCGGCAACGTGGTCGAAGCCAACTACAAGCCGCTGGTGCTGCGCCTGCAGAACCTGCGCGTACCGACCATCGCGGCGGTCAACGGCATCGCTGCCGGCGCCGGCGTCAGCGTTGCGCTGGCCTGCGATCTGGTGGTGGCCACGCGGTCCGCGTCCTTCCTGCAGGCCTTCAGCAAGATCGGCCTGATCCCCGACACCGGCGGCACCTGGTTCCTGCCCCAGCGCGTCGGCATGGCCCGCGCGATGGGTCTGGCCCTGCTGGCCGACAAGCTGCCCGCCGAGAAGGCCGCCGACTGGGGCCTGATCTGGGCCGCGATCGACGACGCCGAGTTCGGTGCCAAGGTCGATGCGCTGGCCGCCCAGCTGGCGGCGATGCCGACCAAGGCGCTGGTGCGCATCCGCCAGGCGATGCACGCGGCGCCCGGCCACACCCTCGAGCAGCAGCTGTCCTTCGAAGGCGGCTTCATGCGCGAGCTGGGCTGGAGCGCGGATTACGCCGAGGGCGTCGCCGCCTTCATGGAAAAGCGCGCACCGAAGTTCACCGGAGAATGAGCGTGACGACTGCACTCGAAACTTCCGCCGTCATCGCGGTGGTCGGCGCCGGCGCGATGGGCGCCGGCATTGCCCAGGTCGCCGCGGCCGCGGGCCACGTGGTCAAGCTGCTGGACAGCCGCCCCGAGGCGGCCGCCAGAGCGGTTGCCGGCATCCGCGCCCAGTTCGGCAAGCTGGCCGAGAAGGGCCGCATGCCCCCCGACGCCGCCCAGGCCGCCGGCGAGCGGCTGATCGCTGTGGAGCGTCTCGAAGACCTGGCCGACGCCGCGCTGGTCGTCGAAGCCATCGTCGAGAGCCTGGAAGCCAAGCAGAAGCTCTACCGGGATCTCGAATCCATCGTCGGTCCCGACTGCATCTTCGGCACCAACACCTCGTCGATCTCGGTCACCGCGATCGGCTCGGCCCTGGCCCGGCCCGAGCGCCTGGCCGGCCTGCACTTCTTCAACCCGGCACCGCTGATGGCCCTGGTCGAGATCGTGTCCGGCCTCGCCACCGACAAGGCCGTCGCCGACACCCTGTTCGCCACCGCGGCGGCCTGGGGCAAGACGCCGGTGCACGCCCGATCCACGCCAGGCTTCATCGTCAATCGGGTGGCCCGCCCGTACTACGCCGAGGCGCTGCGCCTGGCCCACGAAGGCGCGGCCGACTACGCGACGATCGACGCCTGCTGCCGCGAGGCCGGCGGTTTCCGCATGGGGCCATTCGAGCTGATGGACATGATCGGCCACGACGTCAATTTCGCGGTGACCAACTCCGTCTGGCGCGCCTTCTACAACGACCCGCGCTTCCTGCCCTCGCTGATCCAGCAGGAGCTGGTCGACGCCGGCTTCCTCGGCCGCAAGAGCGGGCGCGGTTTCTACGACTACCGGGAAGGGGCCGAGCGCCCTGAGCCGAAGTCCGCCGTCGTGCAATCGGTGCCCACCGGCATCGTGCTGCACGGCCACTCGGCGGCGGTCGAGGCGCTGGCCGACCGCCTCCACGAGCGCGGCATCGCCTACACCTGGGGCGAGGCCGAGGACAAGCGCATCGCCGAGGTGAATGGCGCGGTGATCTTCCTCACCGACGGCCGCACGGCGACCCAGCGTGCCGCCGAGACGGGGGTTGCCAACGTGGTGCTGATCGACCTGGCCCTCGACTACACCAAGGCCACGCGCCTCGCCGTCAGCGTCGCCCACACCTGCTTCGCGCCGGCCGCGGCGGCGGCGGTCGGCTTGCTGCAGGCCGCCGGCTTCGCGGTGTCGCGCTTCGCCGATGTGCCCGGCCTGGCGGTGATGCGTACCGTTGCAATGCTCGCCAACGAGGCTGCGGACGCCGTCAACCAGGGCGTCTGCGATGCCAAGGCCGCCGACTCGGCGATGCAGCTTGGCGTCAATTACCCCCGCGGCCCGCTGGCCTGGGCCGACACCGTGGGCCTCAAGACCATCGCCTGCGTGCTGCGCCACCTCGGGCAGTTCTATGGCGAAGACCGCTACCGCATCTCGCCGCTGATCCAGCAGCAGGTTTTTGCCGGAAAGACCATCCATGACCGCTAAACATCCCACCCCGACCCCTGCCGAGGCCCAGGCCCTCGCCGAAGCCGTCGCCGACGCGATGTGGGCCCGCGACCGCGCCGCCAACGCGCTGGGCATCAGGATCGAGAGCGTCGGCGCCGGCCGTTCCCACCTGTCGATGCCGGTGCGCGGCGACATGGTCAACGGCCACCACATCTGCCACGGGGGGCTGATCTTCTCGCTGGCCGACACGGCTTTCGCCTACGCCTGCAACAGCTATAACCGCAACACCGTCGCATCGGCTTGCCACATCGACTTCCTGGCCCCGGGCATGGAGAACGATACCCTCGATGCCGAGGCGGTCGAGCGCTCCCAGTCCGGCCGCACCGGTGTCTATGACGTGACGGTGAAGAGCCGCGCATCGGGCAAGACCATCGCGCTTTTCCGTGGCAAGAGCTACCGTATCGCCGGCGAAGTCATCGCCGGTCTGGCTGGCGAGCAGCCCAGCTGAAACCGGATAAATCGAAGAGAGAGGAGAGAAACCCATGCCCGTCAAGAGCCCGCAGCCCGGCGACCTGGAGCCCATCGAGAAGGCCAGCCGTGACGAGATCTCGGCGCTTCAGCTCGAGCGCCTGCAGTGGTCAATTCGCCACACCTACGACAACGTCGAGCCCTACCGCAAGCGCTGCCAGGAGAAGGGCGTCCATCCGGACGACCTGAAGTCGCTGGCCGATCTGGCCCGCTTCCCGTTCATGACCAAGACCGACCTGCGCGACCACTACCCCTTCGGTCTGTTCGCGGTGCCGCGCAACCGGGTGGCCCGCCTGCATGCCTCGTCCGGTACCACCGGAAAACCGGTCGTGGTCGGCTACACGAAGAGGGATCTGGACAACTGGGCTGATGTCGTGGCCCGTTCCCTGCGCGCCGCCGGCGTGCGCGCCGGCGACATGGTGCATAACTCCTACGGTTACGGCATGTTCACCGGTGGTCTGGGGGCCCACTACGGCATCGAGCGCGCCGGCTGCACGGTGGTGCCGATGTCCGGCGGGCAGACCGAGAAGCAGGTCCAGCAGATCGTCGACTTCAGGCCGGATGCGATCATGGTCACCCCGTCCTACTCGCTGGTCGTTGCCGAGGAGTTCGAGCGCCTGGGCATCGCGCCGGAGGACATCTCGCTGAAGATCGGCATCTTCGGTGCCGAGCCCTGGGGCGAGGGCATGCGCGCCGAGATCGAGCGCAAGCTCGGCATCGACGCGATCGACATCTACGGCCTCACCGAAGTCATCGGGCCGGGCGTCGCCTGCGAATGCATCGAGACCAAGGACGGCCCGGTGATCTGGGAAGACCACTTCTACCCGGAGATCATCGACCCCGACACCGGCGAGGTGCTGCCCGACGGGGAGGAGGGTGAGCTGGTGTTCACCTCGCTGACCAAGGAAGCCTTCCCGGTCATCCGCTACCGCACCCGCGACCTGACCCGCCTGCTGCCGCCGACGGCGCGCGCCTTCCGCCGCCTCGACCGCATCACCGGCCGCTCCGACGACATGCTGATCGTGCGTGGCGTGAATGTGTTTCCGACCCAGATCGAGGAGCAGATCCTGCGCGACCAGCGCCTGACCGGCAACTACCAGATCGTGCTGACCCGTGACGGTCACCTGGACAACGTGGAAGTCCGCTGCGAAGTGCAGCGCGAGCTCTCCGGCAAGCTCCCGCGGGCCACCGTCGAGGAGATCGGCCGCCAGCTCCAGCACCACATCAAGACCGTCATCGGCATCTCGACCAAGGTCAAGGTGATGGATTTCGATTCCATCCCGCGCACCCAGACCGGCAAGGCCCGTCGCGTCATCGACGACCGTCCCAAGCAACTTTGAGAACGCCGAATAAATCTACTGCGCGTCCCGATCTCGAGGCTCCGGTACTCGTCGTACGTCAGTACGACTCCGTTCCTCACCTCGACCTCGGGCCTGCTCGCTACGATTTCTTCGGCATTCTCCCCACAGGAGAGGCAACACCATGAATCAAGCCTTTATCTGCGATGCCATCCGCACGCCCATCGGGCGCTACGGCGGCACCCTCGCCAGCGTCCGTGCCGATGACCTCGGCGCCGTTCCGCTCAAGGCGCTGATGGCCCGTAACCCCGGTGTGGACTGGGCGGCCGTCGAGGACATCATCTACGGCTGCGCCAACCAGGCCGGCGAGGACAACCGCAACGTCGCCCGCATGTCCGGGCTGCTCGCCGGCCTGCCGGTGGATGTGCCGGGCACCACCGTCAACCGCCTGTGCGGTTCGGGCATGGACGCGGTCGGCCTGGCCGCCCGTTCGATCAAGTCCGGCGAGACCGGGCTGATGATCGCCGGCGGCGTCGAAAGCATGTCCCGCGCGCCCTTCGTGATGGGCAAGGCCGAGTCGGCCTTCTCCCGCAGCGCGGCGATCTACGACACCACCATCGGCTGGCGCTTCGTCAATCCGCTGATGAAGAAGCTCTACGACGTGCACTCGATGCCGCAGACCGCCGACAACGTGGCCGAGGAGTTCAGCGTGTCCCGCGCCGACCAGGATGCCTTCGCGTTGCGCTCGCAGCAACGCTGGGCCGCCGCCCACGCCGCCGGACGTTTTGCCGACGAGTTGGTGCCGGTGGAGATCCCGCGCAAGAAGGGCGACCCGCTGGTCTTCGATACCGACGAGCATCCGCGCCCCGACACCACGCTGGAGATGCTCGCCAAGCTGAAGGGCGTCAACGGCCCCGAGCTGTCGGTCACCGCCGGCAACGCCTCCGGCGTCAACGACGGCGCCTGTGCGCTGCTGCTGGCCTCGGAAGAGGCCGCCGGGCGCTACGGCCTGACGCCCAAGGCCCGCGTCGTGGCGATGGCCACCGCCGGCCTGCTGCCGCGCATCATGGGTTTTGGCCCGGCGCCGGCGGTGAAGAAGGTGCTCGCCAAGGCCGGGCTCCGCCTCGACCAGATGGACGTGATCGAGCTCAACGAAGCCTTCGCCGCCCAGGGGCTGGCGGTGCTGCGCGACCTCGGCCTCGCCGACGACGAGGCGCGGGTCAACCCGAACGGCGGCGCGATCGCGATGGGCCACCCGCTGGGCATGAGCGGAGCCCGCCTGGTCACCACCGCGATGTACGAACTGCACCGCCGCGGCGGCCGCTACGCGCTGTGCACGATGTGCATCGGCGTCGGGCAGGGCATCGCCATGATCATCGAGCGCGTTTGATTCAAAAAACCGATTCATCACCACAAGGAGGAGACACCCCATGAAAGTCACGATGAAGACCTTCCTCGCCGGCGCCGTGCTGGCCGTCGGCAGCTATGCCGCCATCGCTGCCGAGCCGATCAAGATCGGTTCGATCCTGTCGGTCACCGGCCCCGCCGCCTTCCTCGGCGACCCGGAACTGAAGACGCTGCAGTTGTACGTCGAAGACATCAACAAGAAGGGCGGCGTGCTCGGCCGTCAGCTCCAGCTGGTCCATTACGACGACGGCAGCGACGCCAACAAGGCCAACGGCTTTGCCAAGCGCCTGATCGACGATGACAAGGTCGACCTGATCGTCGGCGGCACCACCACCGGCTCCACGATGTCCACCGTGCCGCTGGTCGAGAAGGCCGGCGTGCCCTTCATCTCGCTGGCCGGTGCCGTGGTGATCGTCGAGCCGGTCAAGAAGCACGTCTTCAAGACCCCGCACACCGACCGCATGGCTGCCGAGAAGGTCTTTGAGGACATGAAGAAGCGTGGCCTCGCCAAGGTGGCGCTGCTGTCCGAGACCTCCGGTTTCGGCCAGTCCGGCAAGAAGGAGACCGAGGCGGTGGCCGGCAAGTACGGCATCACCCTCGTCGCCAACGAAACCTATGGTCCGAAGGACACGGACATGAGCCCGCAGCTCACCAAGATCAAGAACACCGCCGGCGTGCAGGCCGTGTTCGTGTTCGGTCTCGGCCAGGGCCCGGCCATCGTCACCAAGAACTACAAGCAGCTCGGCATCACGCTGCCGCTCTACCAGTCCCACGGCGTCGCCTCCGACGAGTTCCTGAAGCTCGCCGGCCCGGCTGCCGAAGGCGTCCGTCTGCCGTCCCCGGCCCAGCTGATCCCCGACAAGCTGCCCGCCGGCGACGTCCAGAAGCCGGTCGTCACGGCTTATGACAAGGCCTACAAGGAGCGCTACAAGCAGGACGTGTCCACCTTCGGCGGCTATGCCTACGACGGCCTGATGATCGCCGTCGATGCGATCAAGCGCGCCGGCGGCACCGACAAGGCCAAGGTCCGCGACGCCATCGAAAGCACCAAGGGTTTTGTCGGCACCAGCGGCACCTTCAACATGTCCGCCACCGATCATATGGGCCTCGATCTCTCCGCCTTCCGCATGCTCGAAGTGAAGGGCGGCGACTGGACGATCGTCAAATAAGGCCAGACGAGTGAAGGGGGAAGAGGGAAGTGTGAAGGGGCCGGGCTGGTGCTGCGTGCGCTGACGGTCGCTTCACTCCTAACTCTTGACCCTTAACCAGGAACTCACCGAGACCAGCATGGCAAGCACCTACCCAACCCTCGAAATCGAGCGCAGCGGCCGCGTGGCGACGATCTGGATGAACCGTCCGGACGTCTTCAACGCCTTCGACGAGCAGCTCATCGGCGACCTCGGCGCCGCCTGTGCCGAACTGGACGCCGATGCGGACGTGCGCGTCGTCGTGCTGGGCGGCCGCGGGCGGCACTTCTCGGCCGGCGCCGATCTCAACTGGATGCGCCGCGCCGCGGTGTGCACCGAAGCCGAGAACCTGGCCGACGCCCGTCGCTTCGCCGGCATGCTGCGGGCGCTGTCCGACATGTCCAAGCCGACCATCGCCCGCGTGCAGGGCGCCGCGCTGGGCGGTGGCACCGGCCTGGCGGCCGCCTGCGACATGGCGGTGGCGTCGTCCGACGCGAGCTTTTCGACGTCGGAAGTGAAGTTCGGGATCATCCCCGCGGTGATCAGCCCCTATGTGCTGCGTGCGGTGGGTCCGCGCCATGCGCTGCGCTACTTCCAGAGCGCCGAGCGGATTTCCGCCGAACGGGCGCTGGCCATCGGGCTGGTCGGTGAGGTGGTCCCGCTGGATGGCCTCGATGCCGCCGTGGCGGCACTGGCCGATGCGCTGATCGCCTGCGCACCCCAGGCCCAGAAGGCGGCCAAGGATCTGATTGCCGCCATCAACGGGCGCCCCATCGACGATGCGGTGAGCGAGGAAACCGCCCAGCGCATCGCCCGTCGGCGTGCCACCGACGAAGCGAAGGACGGCATCGCCGCCTTCCTCGAAAAACGCACGCCGTCCTGGCTGCTCTAACCGCCGCGAGACGGTTCAACCATAACGGAGGGAAACATGTACACCCAATCATTCAACGTGCCCGACCAGGCCGGACAGAAGACCGTGGCGGTCACCCCGTCCCTCGAAGATCCGGAACTGATGGCCCGCTTCGACGCGCGCATCGACGCCGACGGCCGTATCGAGCCCCAGGACTGGATGCCCGAGGCCTACCGCAAGACCCTGGTGCGCCAGATCAGCCAGCACGCCCACAGCGAGATTGTCGGCATGCTGCCCGAAGGCAACTGGATCTCCCGCGCCCCCAGCCTCAAGCGCAAGGCGATCCTGATCGCCAAGGTGCAGGACGAGGGCGGCCATGGCCTCTATCTCTACTCGGCCGCCGAAACCCTCGGCACCAGCCGCGACCAGATGCTCGACGGCCTGCACAGCGGCCGCGCCAAGTACAGCTCGATCTTCAACTACCCGACCCTCAGCTGGGCTGACGTAGGCGTGATCGGCTGGCTGGTGGATGGCGCCGCGATCATGAACCAGATCCCGCTGTGCCGCTGCTCCTACGGCCCCTACGCCCGCGCGATGGTGCGCGTCTGCAAGGAGGAGTCCTTCCACCAGCGCCAGGGCTACGAGGCCCTGCTGGTGATGATGAAGGGCACCGACGAGCAGAAGGCGATGGTGCAGGACGCGGTGAACCGCTGGTGGTGGAAGTGCCTCGCGATGTTCGGGCCGCCGGACGCGGACAGCCCCAACAGCGCCCAGGGCATGCGCTGGGGCATCAAGCGCATCAGCAACGACGACCTGCGCCAGAAGTTCGTCGACGCCACCGTGCCCCAGGCCCGCGTGCTCGGCGTCAGCCTGCCCGATGCGGACCTCAAGTGGAACGAGGAACGCCAGCACTACGACTACGGCCAGATCGACTGGCAGGAGTTCTGGGACACCGTCGACGGCAACGGCCCCTGCAACAAGGAACGCCTGTCCACCCGGGTCAAGGCCCACAACGACGGCCAGTGGGTCCGCGAAGCGGCCCAGGCCTACGCCCGCAAACAGAAAGCACGCGCAATCAAGGAGGCAGCATGAACACCCCGGCACTCAAGGAATGGCCCCTGTGGGAAGTTTTCGTCCGCAGCAAGCAGGGTCTCGAGCACAAGCACTGCGGCAGCCTGCATGCCGCCGACGCCAGCCAGGCGCTGCACATGGCGCGTGACGTGTACACCCGCCGCCAGGAAGGCGTGAGCATCTGGGTCGTGCCGTCCTCGGCGATCACCGCCAGCAACCCGGACGAGAAGGGCGAGCTCTTCGATCCGGCCGCCGACAAGATCTACCGTCACCCGACCTTCTACGAAATCCCGGACGAAGTGGGGCACATGTGATGAGCACGACCGTCGACTATCTGCTGCACCTGGCCGACAACGCGGTGGTCCTTGGCCAGCGCGATGCCGAGTGGTGCGGCCACGGCCCCATCCTCGAGGAGGATCTGGCGCTGGCCAACGTGAGCCTCGACCTGATCGGCCAGGCGCGCCTGCTCTACCAGCGCGCCGCGGCCCTGAAGGGCGGTGGCGCCACCGAGGATAGCCTGGCCTATTTCCGCGACGCGGCGGACTTCCGCAACTACACCCTGCTGGAACTGCCGCATCACGGCCCGCTGGTCGGCTACGCCGCCGCGGACCGCGACTACGCGACCACCATCGTGCGCAACTTCCTGTATTCCGCGCTGATGGTTCATGTCTGGGATGCGCTGACCAAGTCCGCCGACAGCGAACTCGCCGCGATCGCCGCCAAGTCGCTGAAGGAGGCCACCTACCACCTCCACCATTCCCGCGACTGGCTGGTCCGGCTGGGCGACGGCACCGAGGAATCGCATGCCCGGGCGCAGGCGGCGGTCGATCACCTGATCCCCTACACCGAGGAGTTCTGGACCGTCAGCCCGGCCGAAACCGCGGCGGTCGAAACCGGGGTCGGCGTGGATGTGCGCACGCTGCGCGCGGCCTGGGATGCGCTGGTGAACGACGCCCTCGCCGAGGCCACGCTGAGCCGTCCGGAAGTGCGCGGCTACGTGACCCAGGGCAAGGTGGGGCTGCATTCCGAGCACCTGAGCTTCCTGCTCGCCGAGATGCAGAGCCTCGCCCGGGCTTATCCGAATGGCAGCTGGTAAGCCGATGGACACCACGCCGGACGCCCTGCGGCAGCGCGTGCTCGCCGCGCTCGACAGCCTGACCGACCCGGAAATCCCGGTGGTCACGCTGCGCGAGCTGGGCATCCTGCGCGACGTGCGGACAACGCCCGAAGGCCTCGAGGTGGTCATCACGCCGACTTACTCGGGCTGCCCGGCGATGGGGCAGATCGAGGACGACGTGAAGGCCACCCTCGCCGGACTCGGCATCGAGGCCCGCGTCGTCACGCAGCTGTCACCGGCGTGGACCACCGACTGGATGAGCGACGAGGCCAAGGAAAAGCTGCGCGTCTACGGCATCGCGCCGCCCCATGCCACGCCCGCGCCGGAAGTCAGCGTCGTGCGTTTCATGAGGCGGCCGCAGGCCGAGCTTGTGGCCTGCCCCAAGTGCGGCTCGACCCACACGGTCCTGTCCTCCCAGTTCGGGTCCACGGCCTGCAAGGCGCTGTACAAGTGCCTCGACTGCCAGGAACCCTTCGATTATTTCAAACCGTATTAGGAGCGGCGAAGAGTGAAGGGTGAAGAGTGAAGAGGCCCCTTGCCCGGGTCTTGTGCGCTGCCGAAGGCCCGCGCATGGCATCCGGGTCCGGCCGCTTCACTCTTGACTCTTGACTCTTCACGCCCGCCAACAGGAGGAATCCCATGTCCGCTCTCCGTTTCCACGATCTCACCGTCAAGCGCGTCAACCCCGCGGCCGGCGCGGTGGCGATCACTTTCGATATTCCCGAGGACGCCAGGGACCGCTTCGCCTTCGAGCCGGGCCA
>Ga0213919_1000975_pt1 | contig 11156 bp, 9 predicted proteins | sample McNCre317MG_FD_161056 | JGI IMG/M metagenome (GOLD analysis project Ga0213919, IMG submission 161056) | Freshwater microbial communities from McNutts Creek, Athens, Georgia, United States - 3-17 MG | ecosystem: Environmental > Aquatic > Freshwater > Creek | place: USA: Georgia | collected 2017-06-12 | reverse complement strand
CGACGCTGCCGCCGTTTTCGAGCATGCTCGTCGGCCACGCGTTGCGCGCCGAGACGGGCCTGCCGTGGATCGCCGACTACCGGGATCTGTGGTACGGCGACGTGCTGCGGGAGTGGGTGCCGGATTGGCGCAAGAAGCTGGAACTGCGCATGGAGCGCCGCCTGCTCCGGCGGGCCGACGTGATCGTGACGGTGTCGGAGCCCAAGACGGCCTACATGCAGCGCCTGCATCCTGGTCTCCAGGCGCGCTGGGAAACCCTCACCAATGGTTACGACACCGAGTTGTACGGGAGCCGCCTGCGCACGCGCCCCTTCACCCAGGACACGGTCGAGTTCGTGTATACCGGCCGCCTGTTCAAGAATCGGCGGGGCTATGCGTTTGCCGAAGCCCTCGGGCGCCTTCACCGATCCGACCCGGCGGCGGTGGCGCATGTGCGCGTGCGCATCCTCGGCGGCGTCGAAGCGTCGATCCGCGAGCGCTACGACCAGATCCTGGCCGAGTACGGCATTGCCCACCTCTACGACTTCGCCGGCGATGTGAGTTACGCGGAGGCCATGGATGCACAGGTCAATTGCGACTACCTGCTGCTGATCGTCGATACCGGCGAGACCTCCGATGGCGTCATTCCCGGCAAGCTGTTCGAGTACGTGTCGGTGCGGCGCCCGATCTTTGCGTTGTGCGACCCCGGTGCGACCCAGCAGATCATCGAGCGGGCCCGCCTCGGACGGGCCGTGCCGGCCGAGTCGGTCGAGGCCTGCGAGGCGATGTTGCGCGAATGGCTCGCCAGGCCGGTGCCGGAGAAGGTGGATTCCGACGATGCCTACCTGGCCCAGTTCGACCGCAAGGCCATCACCGCACGGTTTGCCCGGCTGCTCGACGAGATTGTCGAGGCGCGGGGGAGGGCGGAGGTGCAATGAGCCTGGGCAAGCTGAAGCAGTGGGTCAAGGAAGGCGCGGCGCGCACCGTCTGGGCTTATGGCCCGGACAAGCTCGTCCGGCGCCTGCGCGAGTGTGGCGTGGTGCCGGGTTCGACGCTGATCGTCCATTCGTCCTGGCTGCCCCTGAACGGATTCCAGGGCAAGCCCGCGGATGTGGTGCGTGCGCTCAAGGAGGCGGTCGGGCCCGAGGGTCTGCTGGTCATGACCTCGATGCCCTACCACAACATGAGTTCGGCCCAGTGGCTGGCCAAGGGCAAGCCGATGAACGCTGCCCGCAGTCCGTCGATGATGGGACTGATCTCGGAAGTCTTCCGGCGCAGCGAGAACGTTCGCCGCAGCCTCAGCGCGACCCACCCGCTGCTGGCCTGGGGGCGCGATGCAGAAGCGTTCATTGCCGGCCATGAAAAGGCGCAGGCGCCCTTCGGCGCCGAATCTCCGTTCGCGCGGCTGCTCGAACGGAATGCCTTGATCCTGGGTTTCGACGCGCCCTTCGCCAGCTTCACCTACACGCATTTCGTCGAGGATCAGCTTGCCGCCACGCTGCCCTGCTCGCTCTACGAACCTGGCTTGCACACCGGCGCCGTTATCGATTACCAGGGCGGGCGGATCGACTGCGCGGTGAAGGTCATTTCCGCCGAAGCGAACCGCCTGCGCCGGGAGTCGCGCCTGGTCGCCCACCTCGAGCAGGCCGGGGTGCTGCACCGGGCGCGTATCGGTAATACCCGTCTCACCTGGATTCGCGCGGCCGACCATAGCCGCGAGTCGGCCCGCTTCGTGGAGGGCGGCGCCCATTTCTTCGATGCACCCGACGGCAAGGTGACCGGTCACGCATCGCATTCTTGAACAGGATTTGGATCTCAACATGAATATCAGCGAAACCCTGCGTCAAAAGGGCCTCGTTCTCAAGGACCAGTTCGGTATCGGCCTGACCGATCCGGCCGACAACCGCGTTCATCTCGATGCCGCGATTGCGTGGCTGAAGCACGCCCAGGACGTGACCGGCAATGGCGGCGTGGCCCAGACCTTCCTCGTGCGCTCGCGCCGCTGGGCGCCCTCTTACCCGGAAACGACCGGCTACATCATCCCGACCCTCTACCGTTATGCCGCGATCGCCGGCGACGAGGATTCACGCGCCCGCGCCCGCCGCATGGCCGACTGGGAAATCGACATCCAGTTGCCCGGCGGTGGCGTGCTGGCCGGCGCACTCGGCGATTCCGACCAGCCGACGGTGTTCAATACCGGGCAGGTGATCTTCGGCTGGGTCCGGGCCTTCGAGGAGGAGCAGGACGAGCGCTACCGCGAGGCGGCGGTTCGGGCGTCGGCCTGGCTGTGCGACATCATGGACGAGGATGGCTGCTGGCGTAAATTCGGCTCGCCGATGACGATGGCCGGAAGCGCCATCAACACCTACAACACCCGGTCGGCCTGGAGCCTGGCGCGTACCCACGAAATCACCGGTGAGAAGCGTTTTCTCGATGCCGCGGTGCGCAACTGCGAGTGGGCCTTGACCCAGGCGCGGGCCAATGGCTGGCTGGCCTCCAACTGCCTGCAGGACAGCGCCCAGCCCTACACGCACACGATTGCCTACGCGATGCGCGGTCTGCTTGAAATCGGTCAGTATGGCGAGCGCGAGGATTTCCTCGCCGCGGCCCGCCAGATTGGCGACGCGATGCTGGCGGCCCTGCCAGCCAACGGATACCTGCCGGGCCGCTTCGACGAGCAGTGGCAGCCGACCGTCAAATGGTCCTGCCTGACTGGCGACTGCCAGCTCGGTATCAACTGGGGGCGCCTGTTCCAGATCACCGGCGACGCCCGCTACCGCGATGCGACCACGCGGATCCTCGGTTTCGTCAAACGCACCCAGAAGCTGGCTGGCCCTGAGCGCGACGTGATCGGCGCGATCAAGGGCTCCCATCCGATCAACGGTGGCTACCATCCCTGGCAATACCCGAACTGGGCGACCAAGTTTTATGCGGATGCGCTGATGATGGACAGCGCGAATCGCAGCGGCCAGCCCTATGGCTTGAAGGGGTAAGCCTGTGGTGCATGAAGTTCCACAGCGTCCGCTGCCGGATGGAGTCCTGCTGTTCCAGCCTTTCCGGTTCGATCTGCTTGGCGGCGTGGATGTCGTTATGGACAATCTCTGGCGGGGGCTCGAGAGGCGCCATCCGGGCCTTGCCACAATCGGCATTCAGGATTGGGTCGAGGCGGGAGATAAAGTGGATGAGGAAGGGCGACGCTTCCTGCACCTCAACTTTCCGGCGCCGTCCGGGCCCGGCGTAAGGAGGTTTCTGCGATACCTGCCGACGCTTGTTCGTCAGACGCCGGGCATCTTGCGGGCACTTCGGAAAAAAGAAGTCGGCTTGGTCAATTTTCACTTTCCGACAATGAGCGTGCTGCCCCTGGCGATTTTGAAGAGCCTGGGGCTGTGGCGGGGCCGGATTGTGCTGACCTTCCACGGTTCCGACGCGCTGGAGATCGATCCCGAACGTCCCGCTTGGCGCTTCATCGCTACGCAGGTCGATGCCGTTACGGCTTGCTCATCGGCCCTCGCTGAACGGGTGGCGGCGCTGAAACTGTTTCGCAGCACCCCCAGCGTCATCTACAACGGCATCGACATTCCGCGCTTCCTGAGCCGAATCGTGGAAGAGGAACTGACCGTTCCGACGCCCTATGTATTGAATGTCGGAACTTACGTGTCCCACAAGGGGCAGGATTTACTGCTGGACGCCTTTGCGCGGATCGCACGATCCTTTCCCAGCATCAACCTCGTGTGCGTCGGCGGGACGAACGACGGAGTCTGGCTGGCTCATCTGAAGGAGCTCGTGGCGCGCCTTGGTTTGCGGGATCGCGTGTGTTTTCTTGAAAACCAGCCGCAGAAGCGCATCGCGACCTTGATGAAGCATGCCGAATGCCTCGCACATTCGTCCCACCGGGAGGGGTTGCCCATCGTGTTGATCGAGGCCGGTGCATGCAGTCTGCCGCTCGTGTCTACGAGGGTGGGGGGGATTCCAGAGATCATCGAGACTGCCGAACAGGGCCTGCTGGTCGACGCCGGGAATGCCGAGGCGCTCGCCTCGGCGATGGCTGCCGTACTGGCATGCCCTGCGGAAGCGAAAGCCCGGGCGGGAAACCTGCGACGCCGGATTGGCGAACATTTCTCTGCCGAGTCCATGACTGCCGGGTATCTGAGCGCATATCTGAATGCTTGATCTCATGACTGGGCCGCGGTCCGTGCTTGATCGTTTCATAAAAGGGATTTCCAAATGACGAAATCGTCCCCGTTGGCAGGGTAAGGCTGATGTATGGAACTTGGCCAGTGATGATAAGACGCGAGAACCACTTGGTCGCCGGGATATCAGCTATTCAAATGTGGGGCTGAACAGTGAGTTTATTAAGAAATATCGTGATTAGCTATACGGAAAAGTATGGAGTGATGCTGATCAGCTTCGGGTCATCACTAATTTTGGCGAGAATTTTGTCGCCTGGTGATGCGGGAATATTCTCCGTCGGTGCTTTTGTCATTGCCCTCGCGCACACGATAAGGGATTTGGGCGTAAGTAGCTACATCGTGCAGGAAAAGGAACTAACGAATGAGCGTCTGAGAAGTGCCCAATTCGTTACGTTAACGATGTCATGGTTGATGGCGGCTTGCTTGGCGGTGTTGAGCGGCCCGGTATCCAAATACTACGCAGAACCACAGGTGCGCGAGATCATGCTAGTTTTGGTCATCAATTTTCTCGTCCTCCCCTTTGGTTCGATTACTGCTGCGCTGCTCAAAAGAGATATGGAAGTTGGGAAGTTGTCCATCATCAACGTCCTCTCATGCCTTGCTCAGGCAATCACTTCTGTCGCTTTGGCCTATCGTGGCAATGGTGCAATGAGTTTGGCATGGGGCGGTGTAGCGGGTACTGCAACTTCGGTAGCATTATCTTTTCTGTATCGGAGGCCGGACCAACCCTGGCTTCCTGGAATCACGGCACTGAATCGAGTGCTCGACAAGGGCGTGAAGTTTAGTGGGGCATCAATATTCTACGATATTGGTCAAGGCGCGCCTGATCTTATTTCGGCCAAGCTTCTTTCCTTTCACGACACGGGCTTGTTGAGTCGCGGAGTCGGTGCTGTGACACTGATTCACCGACTATTTGTCGAAGCGATTTTTCCTGTAGTTCTTTACCATTTTGCATCGTTATTACGCAGTCAGCCACAGCAATTTCGGGAGAAATACCTGATGGCCTGCATGAACGTGACGACCTTGACATGGCCTGTGTTCGGTTGTTTTGCCGTGGTATCCAGCGACGTCGTCTTTGTCCTGTACGGTGAGACGTGGTTGGGCGCTGCTACGCTTGCGTCGATTCTATGTATCAGCGCAGCAGCAGCGGGGCTCAGCGGAATCGCAAGTAGCGTAATAATTGGAGCCGGGGAGGCTGGGCTGTCCTTCAAACTACAGGCCACCGTTCAATCCGTCAGGGTGCTACTCGCTCTGATCGGAGCAAGTTATGGAATTGCAGGCGTAGCGGCGGGAATTGCAGTGGCCGACATTTTTGGAACACTTGCGGGCGTCGCCATCGTGGGCCACAAATACCAAGTCCCTTCCTCATCGTTGATGAGCGCTCTGAGCAGGCCAGCTCTTGCTGCGGCAGTCATTACATCATTGACGTTCGCTCTGCACGCGAGTTTGTCGGATATCTCAGAGATTTCTCGCCTACTTGTAATAGCTGTTGTCGTGACTGGAGCGTGGTTGTTGCTGCTCCCTGTTCTTAATCAGGCTTTATGGGAAATCCTAAAAAATGGAGGCCATGCGGTGCGGGCGAAGATCGTGGCTGTCGGAAAACTGGAGAAAAAGCGATGAAACGAGATGGAATATATCTCAGTGTGGTGATTTGTACTTATAACCGCGCGGATCGCCTTGGAATTTTATTCGACGCCTTGCGAAAATTGCGAATCGAAGAAAATTTTGGTGCCGAGTTCATCTTTATTGATAACAACTCTTCTGATAACACTAGGGCCGAAATCGAAATTTTTGCGAAATCAGTCGGATTTCCGGTTGATTATATTTTCGAGAAAAAGAGGGGGTCGAGTGCTGCCAGGAATGCGGGCATAAACTCAGCATCGGGATCGGTGGTGGTCGTCCTGGACGATGACTGTCTTCCGGATTCGGAGTGGTTAGCGAACATCGCGACGTATTTTTCGCAGCAGGATGTCGATGTCGCTGGTGGAAAAGTGCTCTTATACAATCCGCTTGATCTCCCAATGTCGATCAGGACCAGTGACAGCGAGATTCCCCTTCAGTCCTTGGATCAATTGTTCGGAACAATACCTGGTTGCAACATGGCATTCCGGAAAAAAGTCTTGGAACACATCGGTTTATTCGATGAGGATCTGGGGGCGGGGCTGCCGCTGGCAGGAGAGGATGTGGATCTCATTTACAGAGCGCTTAGAAATGGGTACAGGCTTCGGTACACGCCGACCTTCTGTGTCTATCACAATCATGGCCGTCGAACACAGCGTGACGCTAGTTTGCTAAACAGATCGTATGTCCGCGGGCGTGGCGGAGTGTACGCTAAGTATACATTAGCAAAGGATTGGAATATGGCCAGAATGGCCTATTGGGAGATGTCACGACTTTTTCGTCACGCTGCAAATAAAATGATAAGAGGGAAGCTGCCGGCACCGGATTTGATGGATATGCTTTATTTGGCACAAGGCTTCGCAGCAGTTGCATGGAGAGTTGTCTGGAGTGGCAAGCACTCGGTCGATAGATGACCGTAATAGTTGAACACCTTGAATGACGGGCACCTCGAAAAACTCGCCCCGCCCGCGCTTGGTAAAATCCGTTCATCCTGAACCCCGTAGCCCTCTGCCTCGATGAAACCGCGTAGCGCCATCAAGACCGACCTATTCGCTTTTGATGCTCACCGCAAGAAGATCGACGCGCTGGTCGACTCGCTGGCTGATATCGCAACGCACATCGACTTTGCTGCGTTGGCTACCGAGATCGACCAGGTCGCACCGCGCCCGGTGAGCGTGCAAGGTGGCCGTCCGCCGTACCCGACCGAGACGATGGTGCGGGTTCTGGTCCTGAAGCGCCTCTACAACCTGTCGGACGAACAGATGGAGTACCAGCTGCTTGACCGGATGAGCTACAAGCGCTTCTGCGGGCTGGAGAGTGCAACGAACATGCCCGATCGCACCACGGTGTGGACCTTCGAGAACCGCGTCGGTGAAGCGGGGGCGAAGGCCCTGTTCGATGGTGTCACGGCACAGCTGCTCAAGAAGAAGGGCTTCATCGCCCGCGGCGGCCAGATCATCGACGCCACCCTGGTGCCCGCCCCGAAGCAGCACAACAGTCGGGGCGAGAAGGCGCTGATCGATCAGGGCGCGATGCCGGCCGACTGGAAGCCCGCGAAGCGGCGCCAGAAGGACCTTGACGCGACCTGGACCAAGAAGCACGGCAAGAGCCATTTCGGCTACAAGCTGTCGATCAATGTGGACAAGAAGTACAAGATCATCCGCAAGATCGAGACCGACACGGCCAGCACGCACGACAGCCAGCACTTTGACAAGGTCTTCGATCCGAGCAACACGAGTCGCGATGTCTATGCCGACCGGGGCTACCCGTCCGAGACGCGTGAAGCCTGGCTGAAGGAGAACGGCTTGCGCAACCAGATCCAGCGGAAGGGCCGCGCAACAAACCGCTGTCCGGTGCCAGCAGCGGCGCAACAAGCGCATCGCGAAGACTCGTGCGCGGGTCGAACACGTGTTCGGCGCCATCGAACAGATGGGCGGCAAACTGCTGCGCACCATCGGTCAGGGGCGGGCGAACTTTGTGATGACGATGATGGCGGCCTGCTACAACTTGAAGCGACGGGTCTATTTCCATGCGGCCGGAATCGAGGCCTTCTGACGCCCGAAGTGGGCCGAATCGCCGGTGCCCGAGGCGATTCGCGGTGAAAACGGGGCAGGGACGCCGTCATCGTTTCGCGGCAGGTTTCAGTGGAAACATCGGGTTATTCGAGGTGCCCATCTGTCAGTTAACCAAAGAACGTCGGTCTGACGGAGCCCGATTTGGTCAATGCTATTTTTTGGGGCTGATTCTTGATTAATATTGATGTCGTAATTGTTACATACAATGGTGAAGCTTGGATTCGACGCAATCTGCTTTCGCTGAGAGATAGCTCAATAAAGGTTCATGTCATCGTGGTTGATAACGCATCGACTGATGAGACGGTTTGCATCACCAGGAGTGAGTTTCCCGAGGTAGAGGTGATTGAGCTTGATTCCAATTTCGGCTTTGGAATTGCGAATAATGTTGGGATTTCGAGGTCGATGGCTAGGGGCTCGGAGTATACATTTCTCTTCAATCAGGACGCGTATGTTGCGCCGGATGCCATCGAGGATTTGGCCTCCTTTATGGAGCAGAGCCCAAATTTCGGGGTTGTGTCACCCCTTCACTGCTGCCCGGATTTGAATAGCATAGATCGAAAGATTTGTAATTCATACATCAGCCCTTTTGCATCTTCATTTCTCTGTGACGCAGCGATGGGGAAGGCTGCTTCATGTTATAAGATACGTGGAATCAACGCAGCAGCTTGGTTTGTTCGTACATCTACCTTTCTCAAGGTTGGGGGGTTTGATCCCCTATTCTTCATGTATGGCGAGGATGATGATCTTATTAGAAGGTTTGAAATTCACAAGATCGATTTTGCACTGTTGCCTTCTGCTCGGATCGTTCATCTGAACGAGAGTGCTCCGGCAGAAGTGAGGCCGAGCTTCTGGAAAAGTATAAAAAAGAACGTAGAGCGGGAGCGTTCTAGATTGGTGGTGAGAATAAAGGACCAAGCGTTCAGCTATCCTTACATGCTTCGCATACTGGTGGTAGAAGGTGGTTTGTTGCCTATTGCGAATCTTCTACTTTCGGGGCGCTGGAAAAATTTTATTATTAGAATAATTGCGACATTTCGTGTGTTGATGCAGATCAGGCTGATCAGAGAGCGTGCCCGTTTATGCGCCACCCCATCGGCGCATTTTCTCGACGTGGATATCCTTGGGACACCGGCAAAACGGTCTGGAGTCGTGTGTTGTAAGGAGATGGACTGTACGGATGCGCCCAAGCCATAAAAAACCCCCGGCGAGGGGATGCCGGGGGTCAAAATGCCTTGCTTGCTCAAGGCACCCGCTCAGGGAGGTATAGCGGGAGACGGCTCGTCGCCATCTGCGTGTTAGTGTAGGCGGCCCGGAGCAAAGTTCCGGGGGCAATTCGTTTCCAGATGTTAAGCGAGATATTCATGAAACCAGTCCAGTCTGCCTTTCCTCTCACGCGCATGCGGCGCATGCGTCGTGACGAGTTCTCCCGCCGGCTGATGCGTGAGCATCGCCTGTCCGCCGACGATCTGATCTACCCCGTTTTCGTGCTGGAGGGCGACGGGGTCGTGCAGCCAGTGGCGTCGATGCCGGGCGTGTCCCGGTTGTCCCTCGACAAGTTGCTCGGCGTGGCCGAAGAGGCTGTCGCGCTCGGCGTGCCGGCGCTGGCGCTGTTTCCGGTGGTGGAGGCGGAGCGCAAGTCCCTTGCGGCGGAGGAGGCCTGGAATCCGGACGGTCTGGTCCCGCGGGTCGTGCAGGCGTTGAAGGCGCGTTTCCCTGAGCTCGGGGTCATCACCGACGTGGCGCTCGACCCCTACACCAGCCACGGCCAGGATGGGCTGATCGACGAGACGGGCTACGTGCTCAACGACGAGACCCTCGAGGCGCTGGCCAAGCAGGCGCTGTGCCACGCCCAGGCCGGGGCCGATGTGGTCGCGCCTTCGGACATGATGGACGGCCGCGTGGCGCGCATCCGGACCGAACTGGACGGCGCGCGGCAGATCTACACGCGCATCCTCGCCTACTCTGCCAAGTACGCATCGAGCTTCTACGGTCCTTTCCGCGATGCGGTGGGCTCGGCGGCCAATCTGGGCAAGGGCAACAAGTACACCTACCAGATGGACCCGGCGAATTCCGACGAGGCGCTACGCGAGCTTGCGCTGGACATCTCGGAGGGTGCCGACATGTTCATGGTCAAGCCTGGCATGCCCTACCTGGACATCGTCCGCCGGGTGAAGACTGAGTTGCAGGTGCCCACCTATGTCTATCAGGTGAGCGGCGAGTACGCGATGCTGAAGGCGGCGTCGGCCAACGGCTGGCTCGATGACAAGGCCTGTGCAATGGAAGCGCTGCTGGCCTTCAAGCGGGCCGGCGCCGACGGCATCCTGACCTACTACGCGCTCGAAGCGGCGCGCTGGCTGAAGGACGAGGCCTGAGGTGACAACCCCCACGCTCAGTCCCCTCGGTCGGCCGGGCGGGACTGGGCGCCCTCAGCCCTCCGGCAGCAGGGTGCGGGCGCCCTCGAAGCGGTCGGCGAAATAGCGGCTGTCGAGGCGATCCACGCGCACCTTGCCCCGGCTGCTGGGCGCATGGATGAACTTGCCTTCGCCCAGGTAGATGCCCATGTGGGAGTAGGCCCGGCCAAGGGTGTTGAAGAACACCAGATCGCCGGGCCGGAGGGCGTGTGAGGGGACCGGCCGTGTCCGTTCTGCGATGCCCGCTGCGTTGTAGGGCAGGCGCCGGCCGCTGACCTGCTCGACGATGTAGCTGACCATGCCGCTGCAGTCCAGCCCCGCATCGGGATTCTTGCCGCCGAAGCGGTAGCCGGTGTCGAGCAGGCCGAGGGCGTAGATCACCATTTCCTGGGCGTGCACGTCGCTCGGTAGCGCGAACCAGTTGCGCGACGAGGGCGTGGCGAAGGGGGCCGGCGAGGGTGCATCCACCCGTTGCGGCGTCTGGCTGCAGCCGGCAAGGATGGCGGCTGCCACCAGCATGCCGAGGCGGGTGTCAAGCGGTGAGTCGGAAGGTGACCGGGCCATGATTGATCAGCGAGATGGACATTTCGGCGCCGAATTCACCGGTTTCCACCACAGGGTGGCGCTTGCGGGCGAGGGCGACGACTTCGTTGAACAGGCGCTCAGCTTCATCGGGTGGCGCCGCCGGGGTGAAACTGGCGCGCATGCCCTTGGCGGTATCGGCGGCCAGCGTGAACTGGGAAACGAGCAGCAGCCCGCCGCCGGTCTCGGCGAGGGACAGGTTCATGCGCCCCTCGGCATCGGAGAAAACCCGGTAGCCGAGCAGGCGCTCCACCATCCGCGCCGCCCTGGCTGAATCGTCGCCGCGCTCGACGGCGACG
>Ga0213919_1000974_pt1 | contig 11161 bp, 20 predicted proteins | sample McNCre317MG_FD_161056 | JGI IMG/M metagenome (GOLD analysis project Ga0213919, IMG submission 161056) | Freshwater microbial communities from McNutts Creek, Athens, Georgia, United States - 3-17 MG | ecosystem: Environmental > Aquatic > Freshwater > Creek | place: USA: Georgia | collected... | reverse complement strand
GTTCGAATTACCCGCGTTGGCGGGGGCTTGGGAGGACCCGCGGGCCACCTTCGGACGGCGCCGCTTGACGCTTCGCAGCGTCAGCACCACGCCGTCGCATGCCCGCCCGTGCTGGGCGAGGTGCCCCTCGGCCTGCGATTGCACTAGCGCTGGCGATGTGAAGGGTTGATGCTGCGTTTTCGGCATACCCTTCCCACGCCAAGCCGCGCCGTCGCTTGCTTTGCGCTTCCTGGGAAGGGTTTTAATAGTTATTGAGGAAAGTTCTCCCGAAACACAGAGAGCCGAATCAGCCTCTCCCACGGCCACATGCACGACGTGACGATCACGTCGCGCATCACGCCTCGCGCACACACGCGGGAGGTAGGGGCAAAACCCTTCAAACCCTTCACAGACCCCCTTATCGCCAGCATTGGCGCGGGTTTCCGTGGGAAGGGTTTTCAAAACAACCCTTCCCAACCCTTCCCAAACTGGCAGCAAAAGCGACGACTGCACCATCACAGTGCCCTCCGCGCGGCCGAAAGCATCTCGTGCAGCGCCACCTGGAACAGCTTGATGCGGGCGTTGTAGTGAAGCGGGTCCGTGCAATCGACCGGCTCAGCATCTGGCGCAGCCGCGACAGGCTCGTCCGTGGCCGGCGGCTTCATGCGCTCGGCCTGGCTGGGCACGAAGTAGACGATGCCCTGCACCACGGTCTGGTGGTCGCTCCAGTCGCCATCCGCGATGGCCTTGCTGCTGTAGCTCTCGAATCGTTTCGACCGCTTCGGCGGTGCCTCGAGCCGTTCGAACTCTTCCGTCACCGTGCGCCCGAACGCCGTGCTCGACGGCAGGAAGCGCTCGCCGTTCAGCTTCGCCCAGGCCTTGAAGGCGTCGTAGAGGTTGCCCGCCGGGCAGGTGCAGAAAGGCACCCCCGCGTGACCGCTTTGCCAGTAGTGCAGGAAGCGCTGATCCGTGCTCATCCCCAGCGTGATCAGGTGGATGCGGTCCTTCGTCTCGATCGGCCGGCTGAAGACGCTGAACGACCCCACATCGAACTCGAGCAGGTGCCGGTAGAACGCCTCCGCGCCGCCCGCATCGAGCTCGGCGTCGATCGCCGCGAAGTATTCCGGCGGGTGCATGCGCTCCACCCTGACCACCGTGTAGCGCCGGTCGCGCGGGTTCAGCAGCACCGGCACCTGCTGGTTCGAAAAGAACATGAAATTCGCGTGGTTGTCTTCCTCGCGGATCGGCATGTTCTTGGTATTGATCTGCACCGTCGGCCGGTCGATCAGGCTCTGCAGGTAGCCCTGCAGGTGCGCCCGGTCCTGCCGGCTCACCACCTCTTCGCCGATCACGAACAGCTTCGCACTCAGCCAGTCGTTGAAGTCGCGCTGCAGCTCGCTCTGCCCAACGCTCGTCGCGTAGCGGCCGTAGATCCGCCGCATGATGTCGCCCAGCTTGCTCTTGCCCGTGCCCTCGGTGCGACCGTGCAACACCACCGCCGTACGCATCTTCGCGCCCGGGTGCTGCAGCGGGTAGGCCAGCCAGCTCATCACCCACTGGTAGATCGCCTCGTTCTCCTGGCACAGATTCCAGATGTGCTCCAGGATGCGTGCGCAGCCGGCGCCTGGCGGCGGCTCTTCCAGCGGCAGCCGATCGAACAGATTCACGAACTCGGGCGGCTTCGACTTCCCAGATGGATCGAACACCACGTGCGACTGGTCGACCATCTTGCGGTCGTCGTTGCCCAGCCACCAGTCGGCCCGCTTGCCGTAGGCCACCTTCAGCGCCTCGAGCCGCACGATCTCGCGCTTCTGCTCGTCCCACACCGTCGTCGTGCCGTAGATCAGCGTGTAGCGCTCCAGGAACGGCAGATCGCCCTCGCGCTCGGCCCCATAGCCACCCGCACCGCCCTTGCCCGCGTCACCGTCGCCGCGCCGGCCCTTCCCGCCGCGCTGCGCGCGATCGTTCGCGGCCGGTTTTTCAGGTGGCCCCGCGATCCCCTCGAGCAGCTGCGCCTTCACGCTCTCCAGCCCCGCGGCGCAATGCAGGTCGTTCCAATCCGTCGCCGGCGAGTCGCGGTCCGCAAAGAACGGCGTCAACACCCGGGCCTTGACCTTCTTCGCCGCCGCATGCCCCTTGGCCTGCCCGGCGTTCTCCAGCACCACCGGCTGCTCGACGCCGTTCACGGTCAAGGTGCCCTCGATGCGCATCACGCCCGCAGCGTCCGACTTCCACCCTGCATCGAGCACCACGCGCGGCCCATCCGGGATGGCCCACTCACGCTGCATGCTCGCGCGCAGCTCGGCCGCGCTGCACGCGATGCCGTGCGCCGACAGCAGCCGCGCAGACAAGCGCTGCACCAGGTGCCGGTCGTCGTCGGCCACCACCACCAGCGTCAATTCCGGGTAGAGCCGGCGCCACGCCTGCATCACCGGCAGGATGTTCCCCGCGTCGAAGCACGTCACCACCGGCCAGCCCGTGGCCATGTGCACGCTCGCGCAGGTCGCGTAGCCCTCGCCGAAGGCCAAAGGCTGGTCGTGCGACACCAGCCCCAGCAGATGCGAGTGCCCTTCCTTCACCGTGCCCGTGCCGAACACCTTGCCGCCATCCGGCGCGATGTACTGCAGGCCCTGGATCTCGCCCTGCACATCGCACAGCGGCACCAGCACCCGGTCGTTGAAACCCAGCCGCACGCCGAACGCGCCGACCCGCTTCGCCACCAGGTACGGGTGCGGCGGCGTCGTCGGCACGAAGGCCTTCGCCCGCTGCCACATCCGCCGCGCCTTCTCGGCCGCCCCCAGCCCCTCGTCGGCCCGGGCCTGCGCCGCCGCCTTCTGCGCCGCGCGCTGCACCTCGACCCAGGCCGCCCGCTCGGCCGGCGACCATTCCGTCGTCACCGCCTCGACCGTGTAGCTCTCGTTCACCGAGCCCGTCCACACCCCGAAGGCCCCGCTGATGTAGCGTGTCGACGTCGTCGCCGAAGTGTGCTCGTGCAGGCGCACCCAGGCGCTCTTCTTCGTGCCCTTCGCACCCTCGGGTCGAAAGCGCAGGAACTTCGAGAAGGCCCGGCCCAGATCCACCGTCGAAGGGAGGTGGATGCCGCGGGAGGCCATCTGCGAAATCACGTCGTTCAGGTCCTTGGCCAACCCCACCCCTTCGGCTTTTCCGCCTCTCGCCCCACTTCGATGATCGACACCCGCACCGCCCTGCGCGCCGCCGCATGCACCCGTGCCAAGTCCGGTTCCAGCCCGGTCAGCCACACCATCACGACGATCCCATTCGAATACAGCGGCCACCACCACGCCAGGCGCACGCGCACGGTCAACACCAGCTTTGCCTCGGGCAGATCGGCCATCAGCCACCACCCGCCGAAAAGCGACGCGGCGCCGCCCCGGCGCGACGCTCGTGGTCCGCGCGGCAGTCCGCATCGCAGTACACCTGCGCCGCCGCGCACGCAGATCCGCAGTTCGAGCACACCCCCGGCGTCGACGACGCGCCGCGCGCCGCGGCAGACGCCCGCGCCGCCAGCGCCCGCTCCAGGAACTCCGCTTCGCGCCGTGTCGCCATGTCGTCGGCCGACAGACGCTCACCCGGGTCGATGCCCTCGCCCACGCTGCGCGCCGTCATCCGCCCACCGCACAAGAATGCGCGCCCCGGGCCCGAAGGCCCGAGGCGCGACAAGCCGCATCGCTGCGGCAGGGGGAGACACCGGCCCGCGCGCCCATCACGGCGCGTCGTTGATGGAATGGAGACGCCCCCACGTTCGAAGGAGCGCCGAGGCGGCCATCGCCGCCTATGTTGTTGGGGTGAATTCGCACGACCGTTCAGCCCTGCCCCACTTCGGCCGCCACCTGGGGTGCGCCCTCGGTGCCGATCAGCTCGGGCCAGATGCGGTGCCAGTCGTTCGGGCGCAGGTCCCAGCGGCGCACCGCGAAGCCGCAGATGGCCTCGAGCGCCGGCACGGTATCGGCCGGACAGGGCCGCACACCGTTCGCGATCTGCGACAGAAACGACGTGCTCAGCGACGTCGCAGCCGCCACGCGGGCGGTACGCCCCCGCTCCGCGGATAGGTATTCGACGAGTTGCATGGACGCGAAGCATAGAGCATTGTTTTGGCCGTTGCAAAGCATTGCCCAACAAGCGTGCGGCTTTCAACAATCAGCAATGCTTGAAAACTCCGACACCGCCACTGTGAAAGCGTGGCTGAAAGCCGCGTTGGAGAAGTCGGGGAAGAAGCCCGCCGAGCTGGCCGAGCACTGCGGCGTTCGGCCACAAGCCGTGAATGGCTGGCTGCGTACCGGCCGCATCACCAAGACCAACCTGGCGCGCGCCGCCGCCTTCCTTGGCGAGCAGCCGACCTTCGTTCACGCCGCGACAGCCCTGCACGCGAACGAACCGGTCAGCCTGTACGGCTGGCCCTTCGCGACCGTCACCCAGGGCGAATTGCTGCGGCTCGCACCGAAGCGGCTCGAACGCCTCGACACCCTGCTGCGGCAGCGCCTCGACGAGTGGGCCGAAGACGACAATGGCGGCAGTCTGGCAAACCCCGCCGGCCGCTAGACTCGTCAGCCCGAATCTATCCGTGGCCCGGTCGGTCCGACACGCCGCTTGGCCTGCAGCCCCCTCGAACGAGCGCCCCGATTCAGGGGGCCGACTAGCAGAACAACACCATGCCCATCTTTCGCATCGTCGGCGCGCTCGTCGTCATCGGCGTCTTGCTGTCCCTGTTGCAAGGCACCGCCGCATTCGGGGGAATCATGCTGGCGCTGCTGCTGGTCGTGGGTACGGCAACCTACTTCGCGCCCGCCATCGTCGCCTTCCGCCGACGCCACAGCAACCGCGTCGCGATTTTCGTGCTGACGCTACTGACCGGCTGGACATTCATCGGCTGGGTGGCTGCGATCGTGTGGGCCTTCACCGACAAAGTGGACCCGGCACCGCCGCCGCAGACCGACGACAAAAGCGCCTACTGGGACAACGTCCAGGCCGCCGGCCTCGGCAACCTGCAGCCCTGGGGCTCGCCCGACGGCACCAGGCCCGTGCCCACGCCCGACACCAAGACCTGCCCGCACTGTGCTGAGGAAGTGAAATTCGCCGCACGGCGCTGCAAGCACTGCGGCGCCGAACTCGCCGCCTGAGTCACCCCTGAGCAGCGCACGCACAAAGCATTGCTTGACAGAACCACCAAAGCATTGCTTTAATTCGCTCCACACCCACCCCGGGTGCCAGGAGCGAACATGCAACAGCCCGCGAATCTTGCCCAGGCCCGCGCCGTCAGTGACGCGCTGCTGAGCCGCCCGCCCATCCCCGGTCTCGAGGTCACCGAGCTGCCGCCCGCCGAAGGCGCCCTGCAGTGGCGGCTGGCGATGGTGCTCTCGTGCCGCATGCCGGTGCCCGACTTCGTCAACACCGAGCCGTGTGCCTTCGGGGGCCTGCTGTGAGCCGCGCCATCGACCTGCGGCTCAAGCCCGCCTGCACCACCGGCTCGCATTCCATCGAGGTCGAGGTCTACACCTACGACCCCGAAGGCGCCGTCGGCAACATGGCCGAGAGTGTCTACCTCGGCGCGAACTTCGGCGTCGGGTTCTTCAACCTCGACCTGACCGTCGACGAGGCCCGGGTGCTGGCCAACCAGCTGATGCAGGTCGCCGACCAGGCCGTCGAGCACCGCGCCCGCCGCGAGCACCTCGAAGAGATCGAAGAGCAGCTGCGCGACCCCGACGTCGACGCCAGCCTCGTCACCCACGTGCACCCCGACGTCATGTACGTCGAGCCCGGCCAGCTCAGCGTCGCCGCGCTGGCGCATCCCGGCAAGCTGCTGATTGCGAGGGCCGCATGACCGCCCGCCTCGACACCGGCACTCGCCTCGGCATTGCCGATGCGTCCACGCGCACCGCGCAGACCGAACGCGCTCCGAAGCTGACCGAGCGCGACCTCGACGCCAACATCGAGGCCTGGCACCTGCCGCACATGGACATGCAGCACGGCCTGCGCAGCCGCGCCACGCCGCCGGCCGCCGCACCGACCGCCGAAGCCCCCGTGCCCACCAGCATGTGGGATCAGGAGATCAAGTCTCCCTGGCTCGCCGCCACCGTCTACATCGTCGGCTTCCTGGCCGGCCTGCTCGGCGGCTCGGTCTGGCACTACGTGTTCCAGGTGCCGCGATGACCCAGCGCCACGCCACCCGCGCCGCTGCGCCCGACCTGTCGCGCGTCTTCACCGGCAACGCCTTCGAAGCGCACCAACGCGCGCCCCGCTACCACCAGCGCCAGGCGCTCACCGCGGCACCGTGGCGCGCACTGCGTCGCACCGTGCGCGCGCTGTGCGCCTTCCTCGCCGCGCCGAGCCCGTTTCACCGCAGGGGCCGTCGATGAACGCCGGCACCGTGCTCACCGACGAGCTGCTCGAGCGCGCCTGGTCGCAGATCGCGCAGCCGCACTGGGGCAGCCTCGCCGACGCGAAGGAAGGCGCCCGCCACTGGGGCCTGGTGCGCCTGCGCGCCATGCAACTTGCCAGCGGCATGCCCATGCCGACCGCCGAGCCGCTGCGCACCTACACCCCGCCGCCGCCCTATCACGCGCCGCACGACACGCTGGCCACCCGCGTGCTGCGCGAGCCCCCCGCATTCGATTTCAAGCGTGCCGCCGCAGGCGAACGCATCGACGACTGAGCCGCCGCCATGTTCCCCACCGACATCACCCTCATGCCCGCCGTCGCGCTGGTCGTCATCGTGGCCCTCGCCCTGTGGGCCGTGCTCGCCCTGCGCCCCAGCCGCGACGATGACCCCGCCGACCTGTACGACGGCGACGCGAATGAGACGCTGCGCCTTGCCTACGAGATCGCCGACGAAGCTGCGCGATGCGACATCGAAAGCGAATGCCACTTCGAAACCATGGGCCGCAACACCTGGTACGACAGCCGCGCCCAGCACACCCACGAGCCCCACGTGCACAGCGCCATCGACCGCGCGCTGCGCTACCTGCGACTGCGCCACCGCATCGTGACCCACCCGATGCAGACGCACCTCGTGCGCTTCCGCAAGGACCTGGCATGACCTACGCACCCCGCGGCTACCCCAAGGCCGCCATCGAGTTCCTGCAGGCCAAGCCCGCCGGCACGCGCCTGACCACCGCCGAAATCTCCGCCGCGATCGACCTCGAGCCCGCCAACTTCGGCAGCACCATGGCCCACGCGCTCGGCCACGGCCTGATCGTGCGCCACCCCGACCCCAGCGACGGCCGCCGCTGGCTGTGGTCGCTCGGCGACGGTACGCCGCAACCACGCGAGCGAGACACCGACACCCTCGACGGCAAGCCGCTCGCGATCCCGCAGTTCATCAAGCCGACGACCGGCGGCGCCAGGCGCAGCCACCACGCCCGCAAGCCCAGCGCGGCCACGGTGGCGCATGTCGGCGGGCATCAGCCAGCGCCCGAGCAGCCAGCCGAGCCCGCGCAGCAAACCGTCGACGACGGCACCGCAGAAATGACCCTGGCGCTCTGGAGCAACGGCATGCTCGAAGTGCGCCGCCACGCCGACGACATCGTCATCTTCACCGAGGCGCAGACCCGAAAGATCGTCGCTTACCTCGACCGCCTCTCGGTCGCGTCGGCCTGAGCACGCCATGACGCGCAAGAAACGCCGCCGCACACCGGTGCCCCTGATCAACCCGATCGACATGGCCATCCAGCGCGCCTGCAAGATCACGCCCGCGCGCCGCGCCGAGTTGGTCAAGGCCTGCGCCGACGCGCTGCACCAGCTGCTGCAGGGCCGCGGCGACAACCCGGGCTGGGCCGAGCTCGCCGACGCCATGAACATCGCCGAGGCGCTGTGCGAACTGCAGATCGCCAACAACCTCGTCGACACCGTCACCCAGGCCCAGGCCGCGCTGGCGGCCGTCATCCAGCGCGCCAAGCACACCCGCTGCTGGACGCTCTACGCGACCGAGATCAACGCGCTGCGCGAAGGCCTGTGGCTCTACGGCGTGCAGCTCGAGCACTGCAGCGCCGGCGAACACCTGCGCGCGATGGAGCTCGTGCGCCGCCGCATCGCAGGCGCCCTGGTCGGCAACGCCAGCGCCCGCGCCACCATCCACCAGGTGACCCTGTGAAGGCCGGCAAGGTGCACCACAAGACGGCCCTGGCGGCAACCAAGCTGCGCGTCGTCGAAGGCCAGCAGGAGAAGTTCTGCCCGCGCTGCAACGAGTGGTGGCCCGCAGACGCCGAATTCTTCAACGCCGACGCCAAGCGCGTCGCGGGTCTCTTCTACTGCTGCCGCGCGTGCTCGAAGGATCTGCGCGCGGACTATGAGGCGAAGAAGGCAGCGGCCAAGGCCAGCCGGTCAGCCCCTGCGCGATGAACCCCGGAGTGACGACGACATGAGCAAACAGCACAAGCCCCAACCGCAGCCAGCGCCGAAGCGGCAGCCAGCGCCATGCCCGCCGGCCCTGCCCGGGTTCTGGCTGCGTTTGTTCGGTCGCGGGAAAGGGTGGTTCTGATGGCCGATTCGAGCCGCTCCGCCTTCCGCGTGGCCTGTTGACGATGAAGGCGACCCGCTGCACGACGAGTGCGACGCGGTGGAGATCATCCACTACGACACCGGCTCGCGCATCGTGTGGCAGCCAAAGGTGCGCTGCGAAACATGCTTCGGACAAGGCCACTACAACCTGAATGGTGAGCCCGTGAAAGAAGAAGACCTCTGCATTGAGTGCGACGGCAACGGCTGGACGTGGGGCAGTGAGTTTGAAACCGACATGCAGGGCAACGTTTGAGTTGAGCCGACAAGGAGGCTGCGAGATGGAAGCGAACGAACAAGCGGTGCCAGCCGACGAAGGTCGGCTCGAACGAAGGGTTGGGCGGCCGGTGCAGGAGGGCTCAAACGCTGACGCGCCGATATGCCCCTGGTGCGACCAGCAAGGGTGGGACAACTGCCAGCACTACGACGACACCAGAGATTGCATGCGCGCATGGAGATTGCAATGACGAAGGCGAAACCGATGGTGCTGGTTCCCGGCCTGGGCTACGTGGAATGCGAGAACCACGAGGCCACACACCTGACGCTGCGCCTGCCTGGGCCGACTGGCCTGCTGACGCTGCCAGTTGTGCAGGGCAACACCACGCGGGCCGGCACTGGCGCGTGGACATGGAACGGCAGCACCGACGCACCGACACTGAGGCCGAGCGTGCTGACGCAATACGACGGCGCCGACCGGCAATGGCGGTGCCACTCGTGGATCAACGACGGCGCGACGCAGTTCTTGGACGACTGCTCACACAACATGCGCGGTCAGACGGTGGCCCTGCTGGACGTGGACGTGAGCGAGCCGCCCAACGTTTGAGCTGAGCGGAAACCAAGGGCGTGCTCAGCGGATGCAAATGCTCGACGGAACCTCGCCCTTGGGTTTCCGCTCGAGCGAAGGGTTGTGCTTCACCAAGCCGAAGCACGCGAATGATGGAGAGCGAAGAATGGAACTGCACGGCCTTGACACCGAGAGCCAAGTGTTCGTCTACGAGCAGGACTTCTACGTGCTGAGCAACTTCAGCGCGTTCAGCATCAAGTGGCAAGGGCGCCGCTTCCCGACCAGCGAGCACGCCTACCACTGGGAGAAGTTCACCCCTGGACAGACGGCCGGCGATGTATTCTGTCGGGACGCAATCCACGACGCCTACTCCGCGCACGAAGCCTTCAAGTTGGCCGAGCAGTGGAAGCCGCTGCGGCGACATGACTGGGACGCGGTGAAGGTGGACGTGATGATCGGCATCCTGCGCGCCAAGGCGGCCCAGCACGAGTACGTTCGCCGCAAGCTGCTGGCGACCGGCGACCGCGAGCTGATCGAGAACTCGTGGCGCGATTCGTACTGGGGCTGGGGGCCTGAGCGCACCGGCCTGAACATGCTCGGCCAACTGTGGATGCGCGTGCGCTCCGAACTGCGCGAGGCGGCCAAGGCTCCTGCTGCGCAGGCAGCGTGAAGCACAACGTTCGAGCTAAGGCGCCGACGTAGGGCCGCAGGCCCGTAGGAGGTCGCCCTTGAGCGACCAGTTAGGCGTCAGTGGCGCCATAGCGAAAGGACAGATGATGAACGACACAACTGCACCCGACACGAAGGCCGACCCGCTGCGCGCAGAGCTTGAGCGCAAGGCCGGCTACTGGCGCGCCTTCACGTTTGCGGTAAGCACGCGCGGCGCGACCCTCGCCAAGGTCAATGACCGGCGGGGGCGTGAGTGCTGGGAATGCACGGTTGGCCGCTCGACCGTGCAGCGGCTGTCGGCCGAGTCCGCAATTCACGGGGCGTTGTGGCTGGAGTTTGACGGCAACGTGCCCGAGTCTTTCGGGCTGCCAAAGTCCACGCTGCGCCCGCTGGTTTGGTCGGGCTCCTGACGCCTAACGTTGAGGATGAACGTGCGCCGAAGGCGTCCGTTCGATCCGTCAGTTAGCCTGGTTCCGAAGCGAAAGAAAACATGCGTGACCCATTCAAGATAACCGGCCCGACGTGCATTAGCTTTAGCGGGGGGCGCACGAGCGCCTACATGCTTTGGTGCGTGCTGCAATCGCATGGGGGCAAGCTCCCGCCCGAGTGCGCAGTGTGCTTTGCAAACACTGGCCTAGAGGATGAGGCGACACTGCGCTTCGTGCGCGACTGCTCGACGCATTGGGGCGTGAAAATTCACTGGGTCGAATACCGCGAAGCCGAGCCCGGCTTTGCCGTGGTTGACTTCGCCACAGCGAGCCGTGACGGGGAGCCGTTTGAAGCAATCGTTCGCAAGCGCAACTTCTTGCCCAACCCGGTGACGCGCTTTTGTACATCGGAACTCAAGATTCGCACGATGCACAAGTTTCTGCGCGCCAACTGGCAGGCGCTGGGCTGGGATGCCGAATCCTTGGAGTTGGATCAGATGATCGGCATTCGGGCCGACGAACACCGCCGCGCCAGCAAGATCAGAGCGCGCGGCCACAGCACCGAGACGACGAAGGAAACGATGCTGATTCCGCTGGCCGATGCCGGAGTGACGCTGGGCCACATCGAAGCCTTCTGGAATACCCAGCCGTTCCGATTGGAGCTTTTCACGGATTCAAAGGGCCGCACGCTTGGCGGGAATTGCACCCTTTGCTTTCTAAAACCGGAACTTCAAGTGCGCAGCCTGATTGCAGCGAAGCCAGAGGTTGCTGTTCCGTGGGTGCGAATGGA
>Ga0213919_1000973_pt1 | contig 11163 bp, 17 predicted proteins | sample McNCre317MG_FD_161056 | JGI IMG/M metagenome (GOLD analysis project Ga0213919, IMG submission 161056) | Freshwater microbial communities from McNutts Creek, Athens, Georgia, United States - 3-17 MG | ecosystem: Environmental > Aquatic > Freshwater > Creek | place: USA: Georgia | collected... | reverse complement strand
TACTACCATTCAAAAGAATACCATTTTTACCCCAAGACCCACGAATATTAATAGAACCACCAGAGATACAGAGATTATCTAATCCTCAGTTGTTCTTAAATGATGGAAATGTCACAGTAAGAAGAAATAAACCAATACAAAAAAAAGTTCATAAACATAAACATACATATAAACATACAGATGACATAAAATGGATTAGAAATAAGCCGTCTCTAATATCTCAACCAATATTGTCACAAGTATCTCAACCTGAACCAATACTACCATTCAAAAGAATACCATTTTTACCCCAAGACCCACGAATATTAATAGAACCACCAGAGATACAGAGATTATCTAATCCTCAGTTGTTCTTAAATGATGGAAATGTCACAGTAAGAAGAAACAAACCAAGACAAAAAAAGGTGAATTTTAGTGAAGATGTTTCAGAAACCAACAAGCCAAAGGTTCGTAAAGATTCTCCTAGAGGTAGAATGATGACAAGAAATTACAAAAAAAAAAGGGAAGACTACCTTAAAAAAAGGGAAAGAGGTTTCAGATTAAGTCAATATTAACTGAATTACTAAAAACAAGTTTCTGGTTAATATTTTTATAAAAATGGAAGACATTATAGACTGTCATTTTTAAAGGAAGAAATTTTAACTTGTCATAAATCAGAATAGTATTTATTTAAAATGTCTTGTGATTGTGGTTGTGGTGCTTATGATGGATGTTATCGTCCACCAGCTAAATGTTATGTATGTTATCCTAAGATAGACACGTTTACTTGTGATCAAATCAGTCAAGCATTCAAAGATGCTATTGGTGTAGATCAAGCCAAGAAATGGATAGAATTATACACACAATGTTATGGAAAATGTCCACCAAGTGAAGACGCTTTGAAAGAGTATATAAAAAATGCTACATCCAAGATGTTGGGAATTGGTTGTGAAGAGCCTGATATTTGGCGATATCAATATGGATCATATGTATTCAATAGATCTAATAATAATCCATGTGCTTCCAAGACTCGTTGTTTTGATCCATGTGTTTAGATTAAATAATAAAATCATTTTTATTCTCATTATTTTGAAATTAGCTATTTTGATAAGAGTACTTTATTCGTCCTAAAATGAATGACCAAGATGAACAGAAAGAAATCATGGGATTTATGATTAACCCGTTTAGTACCGTGGTTAAATCTCCTAAATTACTTGATGGGAAGGTTAGTCGTTCAGCTGGGTTTAAGTTGAGAAAAACTGGTGAAATCATTTGTTCTACTACAGGAGTTACGAGTATTGTGGTATTGCCTGGTTTATCAAATTCTATTTGTTGGAAAATGGATGGTACTGTTACTGTCCCACCTCCATTTCCTGGTCATGTGGGTTTAGATGTAGATCGTGTAAATATGAAAATGGCTCGAGTTGTTGGAAGTGCTTTGAGATTAAATTTGGTTAATAATGCAGAAACTGATGATGGTTATTGGGAGGCCGCTCGACTCTCTATAGATTTATCTGATTTTCAGATTTCTCCATCAGGAACTGGGAGTCAAGTAGAATACAGTGGTGACTATTTTACAGATTTGGCAAACAATAGTACTTACATGACAGGACGCAACCGGGATTTACATAAATATGTTTTCAAGTTAAATTCATTTACTACTGAACATCCTTTTCAGAGTATTAAACCTACAACAGATTTAGATCAGATGTTTGATCAAACGTGGGATATTATTTTAATTAAAATTCATGGTCGGGCTATTCTTAATTCACCAAGTGTTCTTATGTTTGATACAGTTTCAAATCAAGAAATTATTTACCAAGAAAATACTTCTTTAGCACGATTAATGTCCACGTCTGTTCGTGATGCTAATTTTCATCAATATCTTAACCTTTCTAAGATTGAACTTCCTGCTTTTCAAGTTTAATAACATTATTTTAGATTGGAAAATAATTTGAAATATTTAAAAAAATTTTAGGATTTAAATTAATTTTTTGAATTTAGTTTTAAATTTATTTTTGAATTTATGTGAAAAGAAATATTTTTGAATAGAAGTATTGTATATTTTTTGAATTTTTTTGTTATATAGAAAATCTGGGTATGGGTTCATATTTTGTAGTAATCAGAAATCCTCGGTATGAAATTTACGAAAAAATAAAAAAATGAAAACGAAGAAGTGGTATGAAATTTTAAAAATAAACCTTGAAAATTCGATTGATATTATTTTCAGTAATATATTTGGAAATATGTCATTAGCGAAGATTTGGTGTTTTACTTTAAATAATTACACAGACGAAGATATAGAACGACTTTCGAAATTAATTGATGAAAAAAAAGCAACCTATTTGATTTATGGAAAAGAAGTTGGTGCTGAAGGTACTCCTCATTTACAAGGTGTAATTTTTTTCTCAAAACGTTTGCGATTGGCACAAGCGAAACGTTTATTAGGAGCAAATTTGCATGTAGAGATTCCAAGGAATTTAAATGCTAGTATTCAATACTGCAAGAAAGAAGGTGATTGGATAGAATTGGGTTCTAGGGAAAACAATAGAGGGAAACGTTCTGATTTGGATTGTTTTAAAGAAGATGTTAAAGGAGGTGTTTTAGATTTAAAAACATTGAGAGAGAAACATTCAGAAGTTTATGCAAAATATACAAGATTTTGTTTGGAATATGTCCAAGATAATTTTCCGAAATTAGAAGTCCCTGTTTTCGAATATAGAAGTTGGCAACGCTTTTTGATTGAAAAATTGGAACTTCCTCCTGATAGAAGAAAGATTATTTTTGTTGTAGATGAAGTTGGTAACAGTGGTAAAAGTTGGTTTGCACATTATTATTGTCAACAACATGATGACACTTGTCAAGTGTTATTACCAGGTAAAAAAGCTGATATGGCTTTTGTTTTAAAACCAAACATAAATGTTCTTTTCTTGGATGCTCCAAGATCCAAACAAGGAGAATTTATTCAATATGACTTCCTTGAAGATTTAAAAAATGGGTATATTTTTTCTAATAAATATGAAAGTAGAATTAAAACATACTCACCTATGCATGTGGTTGTTAATATGAATGAACGTCCCGATATGACTAAATTATCAGAAGATCGGTATGATATTTTAAATATTCGTCAACTTTAAGAGATATAATTATTAATATTTTATTATTATTATATTGGACTCAATTTTTATTATTTAAAATTAAATACTTTTAATGCTCATTATTTTGAATTTATTTCAAAATTTAAATATTTATTATTTTGAATTTTAATAACTATTGCAAATGGCAAATTTGAGAATTTTTGAATTACAGGTTTTTTTAGCTGAAGAAAGTATTTTAGAAGCTATTTCAGGAACTCGTTTATATTATAGTTACGATGATGCAAAATATCCTCCTGGTAAACCCGGTGAACGACGGTTATATTTCAAAGCTAGAAATCCGTATATATCTGGACATTATGTTGTAAGACAATATTATCAACGAACTAAAAAAGAAGTAACTTATGACACTATAGAATCATACAGACTAAAATACCAAAAAGATGGTTCAAATGGATTATGTATGGTTTTTGCTGCAATGATTTTCAGAAAAGAGACAGGAGATCTTATCAAAGGGAATCTTTTTCACAATACAAAAGTTGCATTAAGATGGGCATATAAAAGATTATCTGAACAAAAAAAAATTAAACCAACTGAACTTTTTATATGGAAAAAAAGCAAAGAATATGAAGATGTTCATGCTTTTACTTATACCATTAACAAAGCACGGAAAGAAATAAATGAAATGCTTAACAATGATGATTTTATATGGGCGATCGCTACTGAACAAGATATGGATAGTGATTATGATGAAGAATCTGAAAATGATGAACAGGAAATCGATGAACCTGTAAGACGTGGACGAGGTAGACCTAGAAGAGGTAACAAAGAAATAATTAATGAACCTGTACAACGTGGACGAGGTAGACCTAGAGGTAACAAAGAAATTAATGAACCTGTAAAACGTGGACGAGGTAGACCTAGAGGTAACAAAGAAATTAATGAACCTGTAAAACGTGGACGAGGTAGACCCAGGAAAATGATACTATAAATATATGTCTATATTTATTTAGCTTGGCATCAAATTATATTTTTTTGATTGATATTAAATTTATGATACCATTAATTAAAAATTAGATTTTATTCTGAAATAAAATTTATAACTTGAGATTTTATAATTTATAATATTAATAATATTTTCATTTTTTACAATGTTATATCAAATTAAAGGGGTTATTGATGAAATTTTTGACATTGACAATGTTTCTGAAATATTTTCAAGGAGAGCATTTATTTTAACAGCTCAAAATTCTCCTGGTAGAATTGAGTATTTGAAATTTGAATTACATCAAAAAAGATGTTCTTATTTAGATGATGGATTTAAGAATGGAGATAAAGTTATTGTTTGGTTTCAGATACAAGGAAATAAATGGGTTAAAAATAATGATATGGCTAAATTTTATAACACATTCAAGGTTTGGAGAATCGAAAAAGACTATAATAAGGAAGACCAGGAACCACCATTATATCAAATCAAAGGAAGTTTGGATGATATTAATTCTATTATTAACGTTTCTGACATTTTTTGTAAAAGGGATTTTATTGTTATAACTCAAATTTGTCCAGAACGCTTTGAATATTTAAAATTTGAATTGCATCAAAAAAGATGTAAAGATTTAGATTTATTTGCTAAAGGAGATAAAGTTATTGTTTGGTTTCAATTACAAGGTAATAAATGGATAAAAAATAACGAGAACAAATACTATAATAGTTTTAGAGTTTGGAAAATCGAGAAAGACGAAAGCTTGCAATCTACATAAATATGATCATGTTATAAAATAAGAATGAAGGTCAATTTTATTCCTTTTACTATATGGTCTCCAAAAATAATACAAGTAACATTCTCTATAAACCTTGAAAAGACGAGGGTTGATGACAAAAGATTTTTTAGTGAAATTAATAAACCTAAAATTATTACCGAAGAAAATTGTTTATGCTTTTTAAGAAATAAAGTAGACGTTGTTGATTTAAATTGTATTTGTCAAATAAATCAATGGTCTGATAATTAATTATATAGTTGATAATTTTATATATACATTTTTGAATTTAAAATAATTATTAGTGTGATTTATTATATAGTTGATTTTTGTTTTATAACGTACAGTTATAACGCTTTTTGTTAGCACCGTTATGACGGTTGTCTGAAAAAAAGAACTGTTTGTCACAAATTTTTTATTAGCACTATTGTGAAAACGGGAACTGTTTGTCACATATTGTTTGTTATAACAATTATTATATATATTAGAATTGTGAATGTTTAATATAAAACCGTTGGTATGAAATATAAAACCATTGATATATGAATTTTTAATAAAAATGATAGAAAAGAGTTTATTATCTTCGACTTGTTGCTTTCAATAAACAAATATTTTATTTGCTTATTTTATGATGTATCAGATAACTCGTTTCTTTTTAACGAAAAAGGAGGCAGCAATATTACAAGAAAGAAAAGTTAAAGAGAGAAGAGAGTTAATTAGACAAAATAATTTACGAACAATCAGGAAAATATTGAGAGAACGGGCACAGAAAGAACGTGAATTGAAAGAAGAAGAAGAAAATCGTAAAAAAGTCGAAAAAATTTTTAGTAATTTGATTTTTTATATTGGATATGATCGCGATGTTAATACATGGGGGGATTCTTATAAAAATCCTTATATACGTTTATGGAGGGAAAATTATATGGAGAAATTAGAAAAAGAAAACAAAAATATGAATACAGAATAAAGGAAAGACAGAAATGAATATATAATATTTATTTTAATTAATTACTTGAAAGTTTGATAAATTTTAGTATTGTTGGTGATCCAATCTTCGTTGTTATAATCCCATTTTAGTTTTTGATTTTTCGTTAACGGCTTAGGTACTTTCTCTAAAAACCATGTATCTTCTTTTTTGACTCTCTTCCAACCACAGATTTTTTGAGGTTTTAAATTTAATATGTCTTTGATTTCTTCTTCAGTTAATTCAGAAGTGTCAGTTTCTAGTAAATTATTAATAAAATCTTCAAATACTTCTTTGTTGTTTGTTTCTTCTTCCTTGTTTTGAATATTTTGCTTTGCTTTTTGATTATTTTTATTTTTGGGACTCTTTGATGTTATTTTTTGATCGAATTTAAAATTTTTGCTAATGTTATATGGTTGAAAAAATAAATATTTATAGAAATAGTCATCATCAAATACATTGTGATTGGTGAAACATAACGGACAAAAGTATTCGTTGTTCATTTGATTAAAATATAAATGTTTATTAAGAAGAGCTACTTTGTATATTATTAATCCTAATTTGATCCTTGATATAACTTGATTCCGGTGGTAAATTTTTTGACGTTGGATAATTTGATTCTGGTAAATCTTTTGAAGATATATCCTAGTGATTATGAATTATTAATTTTTATTGAAGTATGAAGATCTTTTTAGATGTATAGAGATATTTACTGTTTAAAATTTTATTGTTTAAAATATAATTTTAACTTTAAATTTAGATTAAATCATTTCAAATTTGTTTAGTAGATTCATTATCAGTACTGTAATTATCAGTTTCGTCGTCGCTGTTTGATACGTCACTATTTGGATTATTCGATATATCATCTACAATTGAGTTGTCATCTGAATCGTTGGATTTTTGATATATATATTCTTCATCATCAGATTCGTCATCCCCGAAAAAAAAATTTTTTTGATTGAAAAATTTTTTAAAAGTGTTTATTTTTTCTTGTTCTTCATCTTGTTCTTCATCTTGTTCTTCATCTTGTTCTTCATCTTGTTCTTCATCTTGTTCTTCATCTTGTTCTTCATCTTGTTCTTCATCTGAACCATTCAAAAAAAGATTGATATTTTGATTATGATTATTCATTTCTTTTATTAATGGTAAAAAATGAAGAGCTCTGTAAAAATTTCTATAAGAACAGTCAAACCAGGGTATATTCCGATATAAACAATAAGTCGATCGTAAAAAGGGATGACTAGAATTCCTAACAATAATAGACATTTTAAAAAAAATGACATTAATGAAAATTACAATAAATCAATTAATTAATCAAGAATAATAAATTCATCGTCATCACAATCCTGTTCGTATTCATAATCTTCGTCAGTTTCATCATCCATTTCATCTTCCATTTCTAAATATTTTTGTGTAGTAAGATCGATTATTTTACGTCTTTTGGACTCTTCATGAATATAAGCTCGTACCAACACATTATCAATAAAAGCACCGCGACAAAATTTTGCAGGTTTATTTCGACTATAATCGAAACAATTAACTCGTGTCCATTCTCCTAAAAATCCTAAACCATATTCACCACGAAGATCTGCTTCATCAATATAGGTTTCGTCAACAACAAAATCTTCGTTTAATTGACAAACACGGGGAAAAAAATGTAATTTAGTTGTTGGTTCTTTATCCGGGCGAGTTAATATGAACCATAACGGAACTCCAACTTCAGCAAACTTCTTTAAACTCATAAAAACATTTGTAGCTTGAATCTGGAGTTGTTCATCTTCGTGAATTACCAACCTCGGGATATCAGGTTTAACCAAAATAGTAGATATAGACCACATTTCCAAATTCAGAATCAATACGAACAAACAAAAAATAAAAAAAAATACTTTAATTTGATTGAAATGAGAATCTTGAAATTAAGATCTTGTGAATAACACCAATAACATGATTTAAAATTTAATACCAATGATATAACACGTGACACAAGTGATTCAAAATTTAATACCAATGATATGACACATGACACAAGTGATTCAAAATTTAATACCAATGATATGACACATGACACAAGTGATTCAAAATTTAATACCAATGATATGACACATGACACAAGTGATTCAATGTAACACGTTAATGATTCAAATTCAAAATTTAATACCAATCACACAAATTATTGGATTAAATATTCATAATTCAATGCGTTACACAAATGATTCAAATTCAAAATTTAATACCAATGACACTGTATTAAATAATCATAATATGATAAATAATTAACAAAATCAAAAAGAAAAGCAAAAAAAATAATAAAATTAATAATTTCTCGTGTTCAGAAACCATTCTTTTAGTTTTATTATGATACTTTAAAAACTAGAGTATGACTTGCAATTTGTGGATCAATCTGCTTGAAAGACAGAGTTAATAAATTACTATCAGGACTGTAATCATTTGTGAACGTAGCTTTTGGATCTGCTAGGTCAACAGGGAATCCGTTAATTTTCATTTGTATAAACTGAAAAAATTGACTTGTTTCTATTTTTGGTAGAGTAATAGGCGCAGTTTTTCCTGAATAAGTTGCTGGAGTTTTAAATTTTGTTTTTACTATTATTGTTTCATTCTGATTGAGTAATTCGAGAGTCTCAATAAAACCAGGACCACCGAAAATGTTATTGAATATAGTTTGATGGATTGCATTACGAGCTGTATTATTTGCATCAATTACACCAAGAACTGACCAATAAATGTCTACATCATTTTGTTGTAATCCGTCACCGGTTTTATGTAAAAAAAGGATAAGAGGTATTGATGAAGGTGCTGGTGGTGGTGGTGGTGGTGGTGGTGGTGGAGGGGGGGTTGGGGTTGGGGTTGGGGGTATCTCGTCTTGTTTACATTTATTTTTTCTGATATAGATAATACAACGAGGTGTGTTATTACAAATCATATTTTCTAAATTATGATTATTAAATTTCTTTTTATTTTAAATTTTGACTTTGAATTCAGGAAATACAGGAGCTGTATCATCAGGATTGATACACAAAAAATGAATATCAATTAAGTTCCCATCTTTTGCATAATTGTTAACAAATCTTGCAATTTTGTTGCTCTGAAGAACTAATTGATCATTTATATATAATCTTGGAATACTAAACATACCTCGATTGACTACCATAATTTTGGGTGGGATGATTTCTAACAATTTTCCTTGACAATTAGGTGGTGTTGTAAATTGACTTCGTATAATCATTGTTTCTCCTTCAAAAACAGTTTCAAAAGTTTTTAAATATCCATTTGCAGTAGCAACACAGGTTTTATTCATAGGTGCACGTTCTACCCCAGTGAGACTTAGAATTTTTTGAATCCACCAATTTAAATCTACAACTCCTGGTTGTAATAATTGAGTTGTTGAATCTATTTCATAACCAGTTGGATGAAGGGGAAGTTTAATCGCTGTAGATGGAGGTTGGGGTGGTGGTGGTGGTGGTGGCGGTGGTGTTGGTGTTGGTGTTGGTGCTACTTCATCTTCTTTACATTTATTTTTTTTAATATAGATTATACAACGGGGTGTATTATTACATATGGATGTGTTGTTACAGATCATTGTAAAAATTATGAAAGAATTCTTTATTTATAGAATATAGGCTTTTGTTAAATCCTTCCTTCGTTTTCTGAGTTTGTCGGCAATATAAAAACAAACCTCTTCTTCTTCATTATGTCTTGACAACCAGAGATTGAATAATTCATCATAAAAACTTTCATTTTCCAACATGTAAGGATAATCATAAACTTCTGTACCAGATAAAGACAAAGCTTCCTCTTGTAAAGCAGAGATTGTTAAAAAATGTTTAACAATACAATCATCACACCTTTTATTCACTTCAACAAGATGGTCTTCTAGTAAAATAGACTGTTTAATAATTTGTACCATATTATAAACAGGGTCTGAAACTGGGTCTAGACGAGACATTTTTAAATTGTTTCAAATGTCAAAATTAATCTTTTCAACTGACAATTTCCAATGTCATCTACTTTGTGACCAATGTACACATCTAACAAATTCAGGTATCCGTTGTAGGAGAAGAGTATGCTTGGGATATCCAACATGTTGGCAACATACTATACAACAATATGGTATTCAAGTCAAAGAATCAAGTATCCAAGGAGCAGGAAAAGGCTTATTTGTAACTAGAGATTTTAAAAAAGGTGAATGGATATGTCCATATGTTGGTGAAGTAATTGATCAAAATTGTACGTATCAACGATATACTCCTGGTCAAACTTGCCCTTATATGATAGAGAAGGATGGAACTGAATATATAGATGCTGCATGTGTTCGTGGTATTGGTTCAATGGCAAATTGTTTGGTCAAAAATAATGGTGATGTAAGATCTGTAGAAGCTCATAATGCTTCTTTTTCATGGCGTACAAGCCTAAATGAACCTTGGCTAAAAACTACAAAAAATATTAAAAAAGGGCGTGAAATTTTTGTTTATTATGGATCGGATTTTAAAGTACAAGATAACCATATCACTAAACGGGGAAATGGACCTGACACAAGGCCATGTTGATTTAAAAACATGATTGGTACCATTCACTTTCATCGATATCTCGCAATAAATTGCGTCTTTCTTTATATAGTCTATTTCCTTTTTTTAAATTTTTATAACCCGAAGAAAATTTATATCCGTCTTCCTCAAAACACGACTGTAACCATTCACACTCTTCAACCTGCTTACGTAATAATTTTATTTCTTTTTTTAAAAAAAAAGGGTCCTTCTTATTATTTTCAATACTATTAATGATATCTTGTTTGTTTTCTTCTTCTTCTTGATTATTTTCGTATTCTTTTTCTTGATTGTTTTCTAATTCAAGTACTTCGTTTCCGTTTTCATATTCTTCGTTATCTAATTCAAGTACTTCGTTTCCGTTTTCATCACCTTTCAATAATAGTTTTTGAATATAAAAAATAAAAAAAACGTAAAAACGAATAAAACAATACATTACTTCGAACAATGGGGTTATAACAGGGACAAGATTAGGATTTTGTATATGAAAATTACCACAGAAATAGGAATAAAACATCTCCAAGATTAACATCAAAAGATAAGTATTCTGTTCATTGATTTGATTGAACATTGTCGACATTTCCAAATTCAGAATTTTATTTTTCAATGATTTGAGTTGATTCACTTTGCTTCGTATTTTAGTAAAGCGATTTTTGTTGCTGTTTGTACTGTATATATATAGTATTGTTTACGATATTATTAATATACAGTACAAACAGCAACAAAAATCGCTTTACTAAAATACGAAGCAAAGTGAATCAACTCAAATCATTGAAAAATAAAATTCTGAATTTGGAAATGTAGAC
>Ga0213919_1000970_pt1 | contig 11260 bp, 8 predicted proteins | sample McNCre317MG_FD_161056 | JGI IMG/M metagenome (GOLD analysis project Ga0213919, IMG submission 161056) | Freshwater microbial communities from McNutts Creek, Athens, Georgia, United States - 3-17 MG | ecosystem: Environmental > Aquatic > Freshwater > Creek | place: USA: Georgia | collected 2017-06-12 | reverse complement strand
ACCTCGCGCAACATGTCGGCCACGTTGCTTTCGGTGATGCGGGCCTGTCCGCTGATGTGTTTGACGAGGCGCGAGAGTTTGTCGGTAAGGGCTGAGGCCATATAAACCCCTTTGAAGGGCTGGTTTTCTGTGTGTAGCGAAACGCTAAACTGTTGCCATGATTTTAGCCAGCGACATCCCGCTCAACCTTTGGCTCGCAGTGCCCACGGCAGCCGCTTACGCATTGACGGCACTCATCGGCCCACGCGTGGCCGCCAACATGGGCCACCGCCTCTTGAGCGTGCCATGGGCATTGCATGGTTTGGGCTTGGTATTTGCCTTGTTTGCACCGCAGATCGATGGCTTGCGCTTTGGTTTTGCACCTGCCTTGTCCGTCACCGCTTGGCTGATGCTCACGTTTTATGTGTTGGAGCAGCACTGGTTTCCCCAACTGCGCACACGCTGGACGCTGTCGATCGTGGGCGCTGCTGTGGTGGTGTTAGCGGCAGTTTTCCCTGGCACCGCGCTGCACACACAAACATCGCCCTGGCTGCCGCTGCACTTGGCTTTGGGCGTGGCCTCTTACGGTTTGTTTGCCGCCGCAGTGGTACATGCCTGGCTGATGACCCGTGCTGAAAAGCACATGCGCATGGGCGCAGACACCCATGTGGGCTTGCCTTTGCTCACGTTGGAACGCTTGACCTTTCGTTTTGTGACGGCGGGTTTTGTGTTGCTCACCGCCACCTTGGCCGCAGGCTGGCTGTTTGGCGATAGCCTGTATGGCGCACAAGCCGCTTGGCGCTGGGACCACAAAACGGTGTTCTCGATGCTGTCGTGGCTCACCTTTGCAGTGTTGTTGGTGGGTCGCAGTCGCTTTGGCTGGCGTGGCCGCAAAGCAGTGCGTGTGCTCTACATCGGCACTGGCTTGCTACTGCTGGGCTATGCGGGCTCACGCTTTGTGTTGGAAGTGATTTTGGGACGCGCGGCATGAAGTACTTAGTGCTGCTGCTCATCGTCTTGGCTGGCATCTGGTGGATTCGCCAACAACGCAAACCCGATCAACCCCCGACGAAAAAATCAGGCCCACAAGTGATGGTGCCTTGCGCCCACTGCGGCACACACGTGCCAGAAGACGATGCCATTCGTGGCTCGCACGGCCTGTATTGCAGTGCAGCGCACCGTGACAGCCATGAAGGCTGAGCCCATGACCACCCTGTGGCGCGATGGCTGGTACCGCTTTGCCAAGCACACGCCCTCGCCCAACTTTGGCCCCCGTCCAGCGAATGCCTCGATTGATTTGGTGGTGCTGCACTCCATCAGCCTGCCGCCAGGTGAATACGGTGGCCCCGAAATAGAAGCGCTGTTCACCAACACGCTGGACTGGGACGCGCACCCCTACTTCCAACACATTCGTGGCGCTGAGGTGTCGGCGCACTTTGTGATTCGCCGCGATGGCGCACTCCTTCAGTTCGTCAGCTGCGACGACCGCGCATGGCACGCGGGCCGCTCTAGCTACCAAGGCCGCGACAACTGCAACGACTTCTCCATTGGCATCGAACTCGAAGGCTTAGAAGGCCACACCTTTGAAGCCCCGCAGTACGAAACCCTCAGCAGCTTGTGCGCAGCCATTGCGCAACATTACCAACTGCATCGCATCGCAGGCCATGAACACGTGGCACCTGATCGCAAGCAAGACCCCGGCACAGGGTTTGATTGGCAACTTTTGCAACAGTCTTTGGGCTGGTCTGCGAAGAGTTTTCCCGCGAAAGATTAATTTTTCGTCATCTTGCAAAAAAAAGTTGTTTTGCACAGCGCTTGTGCATCTGCATGACACGTCTAGAAGCCATGCGCATTAGCGCGGCAAACGACTTGAAAAGCAGCGTCAGCGCTAGATTTTGATAACAAATTCGCGTCGATATTGATCTGCAACAGGGGTCCAAAAGCGTGCATGCATCACACGTCATTTATGACAATTTCAAATGTAAGCATTTTCCATCAAAACACTACCTGTAGCGTATTGGCAACCCGTCGAACACCAGATATAGTGTCAACCTGAATTTCACAAAAGCGGTCGCGGCACCGCTTTTTGTACGCACTATCGAACCGCTCACCAGGAAGAAAAAAGACATGCAAACAGCTGAGACCTCTGTGCACGCAAGCCCCATGGGCAACCCGTCTGTCGCGCACGACCGCGCAGCCACCGAGAACCCAACCATGTTGGCGCATTACCAAATCATTCGCCGCAACGGCGCTGTGGTGCCCTTCGAACCCGCCAAGATTGCCGTCGCCATGATGAAAGCCTTTTTGGCTGTCCACGGCACGCAAGGTGCGGCATCGGCCAGCGTTCGCGAAATGGTCGAAGCGTTGACACAAGCGGTGGTCCGCGCGTTGATGCGCTCACGTCCAGGCGGCGGCACCTTCCACATCGAAGACGTGCAAGACCAAGTTGAATTGGGTCTGATGCGCGGCGGTCACCATGAAATTGCCCGTGCCTATGTGTTGTACCGCGAGCGTCGCAACCAAGAACGTGCGCACATCAAAGAAGAGCAAACGCCTGCAGCCCCTGCATTGCACGTGATCGACAACGGCCAACGCGTGGCTTTGGACATGCACAACCTGCAGCGTCTGATCAACGACTCATGCGCTGGCTTGGGCGCTGACGTCAAACCCGATCCCATCATGGCGGAAACCATGCGCAACCTGTACGACGGCGTCCCCATGGACGAGGTCTACAAGGCAGCCATCTTGGCCACGCGCACATTGATCGAAAAAGACCCTGACTACACCTACGCCACCGCTCGTTTGTTGATGCATACCATCGCCAAAGAAGTGTTGGGCAAAGAAGTGCTGCACGCCGACATGGGCCAGCACTATGCTGAGTACTTCCCTCAGTTCATCCAAAAAGGCGTGGACAACGACTTGCTCGACCAAGCCATGTTGCAGTTCGACCTGCCACGCTTGGGCGCTGCGCTCAAAGCTGACCGCGACTTGAAGTTTGATTACCTCGGCCTGCAAACGCTGTATGACCGCTACTTCTTGCACGTGCGCAAGACACGCATCGAATTGCCACAAGCGTTCTTCATGCGCGTGGCCATGGGCCTGTCGCTCAACGAAGTGGACCGCGAAGCTCGCGCCATTGAGTTCTACGAAGTGTTGTCGTCGTTCGACTTCATGTCGAGCACGCCCACACTGTTCAACAGCGGCACTTTGCGTTCACAACTGTCGAGCTGCTACTTGTCCACCGTGCCTGACCACTTGGACGGCATTTACGAGTTGATCAAAGAAAACGCCTTGTTGTCTAAATTTGCCGGCGGCTTGGGCAACGACTGGACCCGCGTGCGCGCTTTGGGCAGCCACATCAAGGGCACCAACGGCGAATCACAAGGCGTGGTGCCATTCTTGAAGGTGGTCAACGACACCGCCGTGGCGGTGAACCAAGGCGGCAAGCGCAAAGGCGCTGTGTGTACCTACCTTGAAACTTGGCACTTGGACATCGAAGAATTCCTCGAGCTGCGCAAGAACACCGGTGACGACCGCCGTCGTACCCACGACATGAACACAGCCAACTGGATTCCAGACTTGTTCATGCGTCGCGTCATGGAAAAAGGCGAGTGGACCTTGTTCTCTCCCTCTGATGTGCCTGATTTGCACGACTTGTTTGGCGCTGCCTTCGAAACAGCCTATGTGGCCTACGAAGCCAAAGCCAAGCGCGGCGAAATCAAGCCTTGCAAGACGGTGCAAGCCACCGACATGTGGCGCAAGATGCTGACCATGTTGTTTGAAACTGGTCACCCATGGATCACGTTCAAAGACCCATGCAACGTGCGTTCACCCCAGCAACACGTGGGCGTGGTGCACTCGTCCAACCTGTGCACCGAGATCACTTTGAACACCAGCGACACCGAAACTGCGGTGTGTAACTTGGGCTCCGTCAACCTGTCTCAGCATTTGAAAGACGGCCCCAACGGCAAAGAACTCGACCACGACAAGCTCAAGCGCACCATCAAAGTGGCCATGCGCATGCTCGACAACGTGATCGACATCAACTACTACGCGGTCAAAAAAGCGCGTGACTCCAACCTGCGCCACCGCCCTGTGGGCATGGGCATCATGGCCTTCCAAGACAGCTTGTACGAAATGCGCGTGCCTTACGCTTCAGAAGCTGCGGTTGAGTTCGCTGACCGCTCCATGGAAGCCGTTTGTTACTACGCTTACTGGGCCTCGTCAGAGTTGGCCAAAGAACGCGGCCAATACGCCAGCTACAAAGGCTCGTTGTGGGACAAGGGCATCTTGCCCATCGACTCGCTCGACATGCTGGCCCAAGCACGCGGCGGCTACCTCGAAGTGGACCGCAGCAAGACCATGGATTGGGACGCTCTGCGCGCCAAGATCGCCAAAGACGGCATGCGCAACTCCAACTGCGTGGCCATCGCCCCAACAGCGACCATCTCCAACATCATTGGTGTGGATGCTTCGATCGAGCCTTGCTTTGGCAACTTGTCGGTCAAGTCCAACTTGTCCGGCGAATTCACGGTCATCAACCACTACTTGGTGCATGACTTGAAGCGCCTTGGCTTGTGGGACGACGTGATGGTCATGGACCTGAAACACTTTGACGGCTCCTTGCGTGCCATCGACCGCGTGCCACAAGAAATCAAAGCCTTGTACGCCACCGCATTCGAAGTGGAAGCCACCTGGTTGGTCGAAGCTGCATCGCGTCGCCAAAAATGGATTGACCAAGCGCAGTCGCTCAACATCTACATGGCAGGCGCCTCAGGCAAGAAACTCGACGAGACCTACAAGCTCGCTTGGTTGCGCGGCTTGAAGACCACGTACTACCTCCGCACATCCAGCGCACAACAAGTTGAGAAATCAACCGTGCAAGCCGGTTCACACAACGCTGTGTCTTCGGGCCCAGCAGCAGGTGGCATGAGCGCACTCGAAGCAGCAGCCGCTGCAGCGCAAGCGCAGATGAATGCCATCCCCGCCACCGACATTAAATTCTGCGGCGTGGATGATCCCACCTGCGAATCGTGTCAGTGATACAACAAAAATTTGCAACGAAGTTCACGAATGCTTTGCGTTTGTCTTCGTTGCATTCATAATTCGCACATTGGATAATTTTTTATGCTGACCTGGGACGAAGAAGTCAAGCCCTCATCGCCATCACCTCTTGCAAGCGGTTTACCCAACCGCTCGATGGAACTCCCGCCTCTTTCTGCGACACCTGCCATGCAGCCTGTTGCGGCCGCACGCACTTTGAACGATGGTGCAACTGCACCTGTTGCACCTGCGGCTTCAGCTGCAGCCAGTAGCACACGCCGTGTCACCGCAGCGGACAAGCGCATCATCAACGGCCAAACCGACGTCAACCAGTTGGTGCCGTTCAAATACAAATGGGCTTGGGAAAAATACCTCGCCACTTGCGCCAACCACTGGATGCCGCAAGAAGTGAACATGACACGCGACATCGCCTTGTGGAAAGACCCCAACGGTCTGACCGATGACGAGCGCCGCTTGATCATGCGCAACCTCGGCTTCTTTGTGACGGCAGACTCGTTGGCCGCCAACAACATCGTGTTGGGCACTTACCGCCACATCACCGCACCTGAGTGCCGCCAGTTCTTGTTGCGCCAGGCGTTTGAAGAAGCGATTCACACACACGCTTACCAATACATCGTCGAGTCTTTGGGCTTGGACGAAGGCGAGATCTTCAACGCGTACCACGAAGTCAAATCCATCCGCGACAAAGACGAGTTCTTGATCCCGTTCATCGACGCGATCATGGACCCCAACTTCCACACCGGCACACTGCAAACCGACCAAACACTCTTGAAGTCGTTGATCGTGTTCGCTTGCTTGATGGAAGGCTTGTTCTTCTACGTGGGCTTCACCCAAATTTTGGCCTTGGGCCGTCAAAACAAGATGACCGGCGCTGCGGAGCAGTATCAATACATCTTGCGTGACGAGTCCATGCACTGCAACTTTGGCATTGATTTGATCAACCAAATCAAACTCGAGAACCCACAACTGTGGACGGCCGAGTTCAAAGAAGAAATCAAAGCCTTGTTCATGCAAGCCGTTGAACTCGAGTACCGCTATGCCGAAGACACCATGCCACGTGGCGTGTTGGGCTTGAACGCATCCATGTTCAAAGGTTACTTGCGCTACATCGCCAACCGCCGCGCCACGCAAATCGGTTTGGAAGCCCTGTTCCCCAACGAAGAAAACCCGTTCCCTTGGATGAGCGAGATGATCGACCTCAAGAAAGAACGTAACTTCTTTGAAACCCGTGTGATCGAGTACCAATCTGGTGGTGCTCTTTCCTGGGATTGATGGCTTAAACACACACATGTCACCCAATTTGTTCACCACAGCTACAAACACCCGCTCACGAGGTGTGGTGGTGAACGCACCCTGTTCATGGGGTTGGACCCGGGTCCAGCGCCATGAATCGCTTTGCACACAAAAATCCGTGCGAAGTGTTTTTCACCCAATGATCTAAATTCGATCTAGGAGAACAGAAAATGGCAACTGCAAAAAAAATGGCTGTTAAAAAAGCCCCTGCAAAGAAAGCTGTCGCGGCCAAAAAGCCAGCAGCTAAAAAAGTAGCGGCTAAGAAGCCTGCTGCCAAAAAAGTTGCAGCTAAAAAGCCAGCAGCTAAAAAAGTAGCGGTCAAGAAGCCAGCTGCTAAGAAAGTTGCGGCCAAAAAGCCAGCAGCTAAAAAAGTAGCGGCTAAGAAGCCTGCTGCCAAAAAAGTTGCGGCCAAAAAGCCAGCAGCCAAAAAAACAGCTGCTAAAAAAGTAGCTAAGAAAACAGCGGCTAAGAAGCCTGCTGCTAAAAAACCAGCTGCTAAAAAAGCCGCTAAAAAGCCTGCTGCAAAGAAAGCTGCGAAAGCACCCGCTGCCCACGCACAGACAACGCTGAACCCGCAAGCTGCTTGGCCTTTCCCAACAGCTAGCAAGCCTTAATCTGTATTGATCAAGGCAACGGTTGACCGTTAGCTCAAGCCCGATACCGCAAGGTTTCGGGCTTTTTCTTCATCCCTAGCCCATGACCCTACCTGCCACCTCTTACCTTCGCTTGGAAAAAACAGGTGCGGTGATCGTGGACATCCACGTCATTCCCAACGCCTCGCGCACACAAGCTGACGGTTCTCACGATGGCGCATTGCGCGTGCGTTTGCATGCGCCGCCCGTAGATGGCAAAGCCAATTTGGCGCTCATCGCTTGGCTCGCAGACGCGTTGGGCATTGCCAAGCGCGATGTCGAACTGGTCCGTGGGCAGACCTCCAAACGAAAACAGCTGCGGATCAACGCAGCTGCTTGTGTCAAAGCTGAATGGTCAGCCTTGGTCAGTTAAGGCGCAAACAGCACCCCACCTTTTACGCGATAGCCAAACCCTCGACAGAGTAGTTTTGGGGACCGCGTTGCGCAATTTTGAGTGCGCCCACTTGGTTACCCAAGGCAGCGCACTTGGCCAGCGACCAACCTTGTTCCAAGCCGAACAACAACGCACCGCGCCATGCATCGCCACAACCTGTGGGATCCACCACCGCAGCGGCTTTGACAGGCGGCACAAGGGTTTTTTCGCCATCGACCCACACTTCACAGCCTTCGGCACCCAATGTGACGATCAGGCCTTGCACGCGGCGTGAAATGTCTGCATGGCTCAAGCCTGTGCGGTCACTCAGCATCTTGCCTTCGTAGTCGTTCACGGTGACCCAAGTGGCTTGGTCGATGAAACGCGACAAATCAGCGCCATCAAACATGGGCAAACCTTGGCCTGGATCGAACACAAAAGGAATGTCTGCAGCTTTGAGCTGCTCAGCGTGCTGCACCATGGCATCACGTCCATCGGGTGAAATGATGGCCAGCTTGATGTCCGAACGCTTTTCAATCTGCGTGATGTGCGCTTGCATCATGGCGCCAGGGTGGAAGGCCGTGATTTGGTTGTTGTCACGGTCGGTCATGATCATCGCTTGTGCGGTGTACGTGTCTGACACTTGACGCACGAACTCGGTGGAAATGCCCAAGGTTTCCAAGCGCTGCAAGTAATCGGCAGCATCTGTGCCCAAGGTGGCCATGGGCAACGGTGTGCCGCCCAAAACTTTCAAACTGTAGGCAATGTTGCCCGCGCAGCCACCAAAGTCACGGCGTAAGGCCGGCACCAAGAACGACACATTCAAGATGTGCAGTTGGTCAGGCAAGATTTGCTCAGCAAATCGGCCTTCAAAGCTCATGATGGAGTCGAACGCGAGCGAGCCGCAAATCAGCGATGCCATAAAACTACTTTCGAAAATTGAAGAAGAAAAACGTTAAGGATAAAAAACGAAAGCGCGGAAACCTGTGATGCGCTTGCTGACCTTGTCGTCCAAGTCAAAGTTCAGGGTTGAACGCACATCGCGCAAAGCTTGCACATGGTCTTTGGCAGACAGCTCGTCAGCCGTGAACACACGACGCACCAAGACTTGGTCTTGCAAGTCGGTCAGGCTTAACTCCAAAGCAGGCATGGCCACAGCATGGTGTTGCGTGTTCTTCAAACGCAACTGCACGATATAGCCACCGTCTGGGTTTTCGGTGAAGCTGCTGCTTTCAATCAGCACGGCATCAGGCTCACGGGGCCAAGTGACTTCGCAAGCGCACATGGCTGACAACAGGGGGCGCAAAGCGGGCTCTTCGGCAGCCAGCCAATTGCGTTGTGCCACCAACAGCTGCATCAGCAACGCGAGCACCAACACGCCCGCGCTGACGACCCATTTCAAGGGCAGTGCAGCGTCTGTGTCGTCAGCTTGTGCCGCTTGAACCGAAGGCTTCACGTCGTTCGCAGCAACCGCAGGTGCCATCGCGGCACGGAACAACGCGGGCGCATCGGCACTGGGCAAAGGCGCGGCTGGAATATTTGCTTGCGTCTCAAAATGCAACGCAGCCTCAAACACATGCGAACAACGACCACACCGCACCCACCCTTTGGCCAGCTCAAGCTGTTGGGGCGACACCTTGAAGGCGGTCTCGCATTGGGGGCAGTGGGTAATTTGCATCAGCAGTGGGCGGTCATCAAAATCCAGCCGTCTTCTGCGTCACTCACTTCAAGGGTGCAGTAAGGCGCATAAGCGTCTTTGAGTTCTTGGGCTTGTCGCTCAAGGATCCCCGCCAACACCAAATTGCCGCCAGCAGCCACGTGGCTGCGCAGCAGCGGTGCCAACACTTTGAGCGGTGTGGCCAAGATGTTGGCCAGCACGGTTTGGTAATGGCCTGCGGCTTTGTCGGGCAAGCCCGCATTCAATCGCACGTTGTTGGCATCGGCATTGAGCACCGTGGCTGTGACAGCCGCGTCATCAATGTCAACCGCATCAATGGTGTTCGCGCCATGCAAAGCCGCACCAATGGCCAAAATGCCAGAGCCGCAACCGTAGTCGAGCACACGTTGGTTGGCCACATCATGCGTGGCGATCCAACGCAAGCACATGCGTGTGGTGGGGTGTGTACCTGTGCCAAACGCCAAACCGGGGTCTAAGCGAATGACTTTTTTCGCTTGCTCAGGCGGCTCGTGCCATGTCGGAACAATCCAAAACTCAGACGTGATTTCCACAGGCGCAAATTGCGACTGCGTCAAACGCACCCAGTCTTGATCGGCCACGGGTTGAATGCCCAGCACTTCGCTGCCAGCAAAGAAGTCTTGCAAGGCCAACAAGCGCGATGCGTCTTTGGCCACAGACTCCTCGGCAAACAAGGCCGCGATGCGCGAGCGCTTCCAGCCTTCTTTGGGGGGCGGCATGCCAGGTTCGCCAAACAAGGCTTGCTCGGCATCGGTTTGGGCATCGGCGTCTTCAACAGACACACTCAAAGCGTCGAGTGCATCCAGTGCCTCGCAGACAGCTTCGACGCTGTCTTCGGGGCACATCAGTCGCAGTTCAAACATCAGCGCTTGTGAGCAGCGAGCCACTCTTCCAAGTAGTGAATGTTGGTGCCACCGGCCATGAACTTGGCGTCCACCATCAACTCGCGGTGCAGCGGGATGTTGGTGTTGATGCCTTCAACCAAGGTTTCGTTCAACGCTGTGCGCATGCGTGCCAACGCTTCGTCACGGGTATCACCGTGAACAATGATCTTGCCGATCATCGAGTCGTAGTTTGGCGGCACGTAGTAGTTGGTGTAAATGTGCGAGTCCACGCGCACACCAGGACCACCGGGCGCGTGCCACATGGTGATGCGACCAGGCGACGGGATGAACTTGAACGGGTCTTCCGCGTTGATGCGGCACTCAATCGAGTGGCCGCGCACTTGGACGTCGCGCTGTGTGAAAGGCAACTTCAAACCAGCCGCCACCATGATTTGGGTTTTCACGATGTCGATGCCAGTGATGTATTCCGTCACAGGGTGTTCCACCTGCACGCGGGTGTTCATTTCAATGAAATAGAACTCGCCGTTTTCGTACAAGAACTCAAACGTGCCCGCACCGCGGTAGTTGATCTTTTTACAAGCCGCTGCGCAACGCTCGCCGATCTTCTCGATCAACTTGCGTGGGATGCCGGGAGCCGGTGCTTCCTCGATCACTTTTTGGTGACGACGTTGCATCGAGCAATCGCGCTCGCCCAAGTACACCGCGTTCTTGTGCTTGTCAGCCAAGATTTGAATTTCGATGTGACGTGGGTTTTGGAGGTATTTCTCCATGTACACCGCGGGGTTGCCAAAGGCGGTGCCCGCTTCGGCTTTGGTCATCGCCACGGCGTTGATCAAAGCAGCTTCGGTGTGCACCACGCGCATGCCGCGACCACCACCACCGCCAGCGGCTTTGATGATGACGGGGTAGCCCACGCTCTTGGCAATGCGCTTGATGGCAGCGGGATCGTCAGGCAATTCACCTTCAGAGCCTGGCACGCAAGGCACGCCCGCTTTGATCATGGCTTGCTTGGCCGACACTTTGTCGCCCATGATGCGGATAGATTCAGCGGTGGGACCAATGAACTGGAAGCCGCTTTTTTCAACGCGTTCTGCAAAGTCAGCGTTTTCGCTCAAGAAGCCGTAGCCAGGGTGAATGGCTTCGGCGTCTGTCACTTCAGCAGCCGCAATGATGGCGGGCATATTCAGGTAGCTCAGGGGCGAAGCCGCTGGACCAATACACACGGCTTCGTCGGCCAACTTGACGTATTTTGCGTCGCGGTCGGCTTCGGAATACACCATCACCGCTTTGACACCCAGCTCGCGACAAGCGCGTTGAATGCGCAGCGCGATTTCGCCACGGTTGGCGATCAGGATTTTTTTAAACATGGGAAGCCCGC
>Ga0213919_1000969_pt1 | contig 11270 bp, 22 predicted proteins | sample McNCre317MG_FD_161056 | JGI IMG/M metagenome (GOLD analysis project Ga0213919, IMG submission 161056) | Freshwater microbial communities from McNutts Creek, Athens, Georgia, United States - 3-17 MG | ecosystem: Environmental > Aquatic > Freshwater > Creek | place: USA: Georgia | collected... | reverse complement strand
AAGCATAGGAACCCGAGAAAAGCGCGGTAGATTGAGTTATGGCGGTTGACGGATTAGACCCGGTTGAAGCCGTGAACGTGGAAAACGAGCCCGGCGTGTTGCCTACATCCGGCGCTGTTGAGACTGTCACCGTAGCGGCGGAAAGACCGCTTGCAAAATATGTGAACTGCCAGTTATAGCAAGCGCTCGTCTTATTGTTGTAGATGACTGGATTGCTGCCTGACTTAAGCGTGAACTTGACGTCACAATCGGCGGCCATCAAGGCCGCCGATAAGAAAAACAACGATGCTGTTGGATGCTTGAACATGAGTGATAACTTCCCCTTTAACCATTTAATCACATAAGACACCCTCCCGCCTGAACCCCTAACAGTTCGGCATCAAGTGGACAAATGCAACATTTACCTCACTGTCACCGGCGCCCGGGGCCGTGCCGTTCAGGATCCACACTTCGCCGTTCCACGGGAGGGCTAGCGGCTGGAATGCTGGAAGGGCTTGGATGTACTGCCCGTCGCGGATTTCGATGTTGAATCCAGCCGCGGGAGGAGCCTGCAAGCTTTCGAGTCCGCCCCGATCCGTGCCGATCCATACGTTAGCAAGCGCGGATATAACCACCCATCCCTTGAACGGGCCGGAAATACGCTGTGCCTTGCCTTGCGAATCTTGGTTAAATGAAACCGTCATGCTATGCCCCTTTCTTTGCCTTTGCTCCGATAATCACAATCGCAGCAAACACCCACCATGGAACTCCGAAAATATTGATTCCCCATGGACCATGGGAAATTATAGCGCTATCGTCGGATTGAGTCGAACCGCCGCCACCTGTCGAACCGCTGCCACCTGTCGAACCGCCGCCGCCTGTTGAACCGCATCCGCAGCATGAAGAACCAGGACCTGTATTCACTTTGCCATTTACCCCCGCTGAAAAAGTATTAGTGTAAGGGACTCCGCCGCTGTCGGTGGTCGATCCGTACTGACAACCGCAACCGATAGCCTGGCAAGTCGGATTAGTGCAAGGCAGATTCCCAACATAACCAGCCGTCGCACAGACAAACTTTCCGAGAATATCGGTGGAATCGCTGCAATTGCATCGATATCTCGTGCAGTCTGACTCTGACAAGGGAAGCGGCATTTCTTAACCCCTTGCTTCCTTGACGAAGAAAAACCCCACTACAGCCAGCACTACGAACAGCAACGGGTTGGCAGCAATTTTCTGGCAAGTAGTGCAATTGGTTGCCCCAAGGACTCCGTTTCCGGTTGCTCCCGATGGGGTTGGGTCGCACGTATATTTCCCGCCGCGCTTGTAAACAGGACCGCCTCCACAATCCGGGACACCGCCGCCGCCGTTGAGGTTTGCCCCTTGGGTTGCTTCCGCCTGATAGACCCGCATTGCGTCTAGGAACACCTGGGCCGATATCGGTGGGGTCGTATCACGAGGAAGGTAGGCGTTAGTGTCGGGAAGGGATTCAGGGCTCACGAAATGACTCGCGCACCAATTCCACTGATCAGGCGTTGCGCGATCTCCTCCCGTAGCTGCAAGCATGCAGGCTTCGAGTTGCTGAGTTTGCAGAAGGTTCGCTGTAATCATAAGCCCCCTTAACTCAAATACCAAATCAAACCAACTGCCGCAAGTAACAGCCACGGGGTCATTTCTTGCTTGGTTTGCTGCACCTGTACGGGTGGTTTTCCGGGAACGTTGCCAGTCACCGCGCCGGATGGGCTTCCACCTGTCCCACCCGCCGGAATGCCGCCGGTCAACCCAGGGGATTTCGTGGCAGGCTCGCCCGTTCCACCCGCCCCCGTGAGTACATAACCAGCATAAGGGTTGTACTGCAACGGAGTACCCGCAGGAACTCCTAAGACGCCCGATATCTTGGCCACCTGGGTTGCATTGTACTGAGTGTATGCTCCCGTGCTTAAGTCCACTACGGGCGCCGATGCGCCACTGGGAGGCGTTTCCGGTTTGCCAGATTGGCCGATCCAAACCTTTTTTCCGCTTGCTGGGTCGAATTGCCAGATGTTGACGTTGCCGGAAGGTCCGCCACCCTGAAAGTACTCAAAGTGATTCGTTCCAAAATAGTTATCGCACTCTCGAATCAGAGTGCAGGAAACAGTGTCTCCACCGTAAGAACAATCCCCTTGTGGAGTCAGGGGACATTGTCCAATCCCGTTGCCGATTCCGGGTCCACCTAAAGACGCTTGTAAATCCATCATGATATCACCTCCGTTTTTACTTCCGAACCAGCAGCACAACTACAACCGCTCCCAAGCCAAAAAGCAACAAAGAGTTGCCGGGTTGCGGTTGCCGTCCAACGCGCTGTAAGGCAGTCCCGGAAGGGCATGCGGACTGAGCCGAAACCCGCACGGTTACCGCTCTCCCTGATGGGTCGTACCCTTGACAGGATTTGGTCCCGGTTTGGACTCGAACCCCCCCTACCTGTCCCGCAACTCCGCCAAACAGCTTTCCCAGGAACGCCCCAACGCTTGCCCAAGCCCCGCCGCCACTAGTAACAACCGAACCTCCCGCTGTGCCAACTGGGTTACCCCATGTGGTAGAGGGGTCCGAACATAGTCCATTGTCATCAGCAAGCTGCCCCAGTGGACAAGTTCCAGCGCCAGTGTCGGTAAAGCATACGCCATTGTCATCGCAACCAAATAGACCACCGTCTATTGGTTCGCAAATCCCGTTGTCATCACAAGACTGAACCATGGGACCCCCTCCCTTACTTGACCATCGTTAAAACAACGCCAACAATAGCCACCATCTCGCCCGGTTTCAGACCACCGGGAAGGGCCGTGTTGAAAGAGCTGAGAACGCCTCCGGTACCGTAAAGCATCCCGCCGCCGCCTTTTTGCGTCGTGAAGGCATCAATCAAATCGGCGGCCAAGCCACCCACTACTAACCATTTTCCCCACTTTTCCATTTTCCTAACTCCTGATGATAATAATAGCCACCGCTATAACAGCGATAGCAGCTAGGGACACAGCAACGGTTGCGCCCGTACCGGGTAGTTTACCATTTTCCTGCTTAATGGTAACTGATCCTATGGACGGGTTGAAACATCCCGTTCCACCCGCCGCCGCCGCTTCTTTCACGGAGGCGATTATACCAGACTTTAACAGCCCAACGGAAACGCCATCGGTGGGCCTGATGTCTACTGACCAATTCGAGGTAATAGAGATTTCCCGATCTACCGAATAAACACCTTGAACATACGGACTCGTTTCGATTGCCGCCCGCAATTCTTCGGCGGAGGGACTCCATACGCAATTCGCCGCAACATCAGCAACATTAACAGTCTGGTTCGAGTAGACTAGATCAATGTCGGTGAGTGGAAGGTAAGAGTCAAGTAAGCCCATAAGTTAAACCCACACTGAGAGTAATTCATCCGGTTCGGCCCCGATCCAATCTGCTACGAAATTTGCATAGTTTTCCGGGTCGTTATTGTCGCTCGATGGAGCGTAGGAAGCAAGGAATTGACGGAAGGTAACGCCCCGTCTCGCATACTCCAGAATTTGCCATAGCAACGCTTTTCTTCCATCCGCGTAGGATCCGAATTTGCTGAAATTTCCTTGCCCAAGGGTGATACCGCTGATGCCGCCGAATGCCGTTTGCCCAACATACCGTAGGTTGCCGGGATTGTTGTTTGTGTAGGCAAGGCTTCCAGGGTAGTATCCCTCCATCTTCTCAATCGCATCAGCGATATCCTCCAAACGCCCGCCGCCGCCTGATGTCATAGGCGCTCTTGCGTTGGATGTCAACAGCAGAAGGCCACCGATCCCGATAGCTACTTTTGCGCCCGTATGCATGTTTATTTGCGTAGCAACAGAACCACGAGCGCCACCCCGAGAATCAACATGGGGAGATTGTTGTTTTGTCTTGACCCGAGTCCGCATGTGGGACAAGAACCCTTGCTCCCAACTCCACCGTTGATTGTGGTTTGAATCTCCCCATCCCCGCTCAACACGACTCCAACGCCAAATCCCCAATCAATTGGGCCGTCTGAATTTGCAAACATGTTCAAATCTCCTATCCTATTATGCACCAACGCGGCGAATGAGTCCGAAGCTCACCCGCCGCTAAGAATCTACACCAATGGTCTACTTCGAGATACGGTAAGGCTTGCCCCGAAGCTCTTCGACTGCAAACAACGCCGCCGTAGAAGCCGCCCCGACGATGTTGGACTGAATGTAAACATCCACGTCGCCGGTTGCGCCAGCAACCAATCCCGTAGTGTCCAGGGACTCGCCCAAGCTCCAATTGCGAACGAAGTCAATCATTCCGTGTCCGGTTTGCGGATACATCCCGTTGTCAAACTGATTTTGCTCTTTGATCGTCTTGAAATCCACATAAGAGCGAATCACGCGGTTGGTCCCGCGGAACAGTTGAATCGTGTTCAGGATCGTATCACTGTAGGATGTATAAGCATCGTTGCCGCCGGTAACGGTTGACGCCTTGACTCCAGTCTTGACCATGACTCCGCGAATGTAATTTCCACGAGGAAGATTGTACAGACGCGAACTGCTCGCCATGGTGATGATATCGCCCGTAGTGACCTCTTGGAAGTACCGCCACGTGCGGGCTGGAACGAAACCGAGAAGAGTATTTCCGCCTAGCACGAATTCACCCGTGACATTTATGGAAGGGCTTCCCGTGGTCGCACCATACGCGGTAAACGTTGGTTGCGTAGTTTGACCCGTGAACACGCTCTTTGCATCGGCGAATTGGACAGTCAGGGTGAGACGGTCGTAATTCGGGGCATCAAGCATGTAGCCAAACTGGTTGTCAACCGGAATGTTCAATGGAGTGAACGGAATGTAGATCGAAAAACGGATGTCGTTCGTTGCGTTCGCTGCAACGCTCAAAGAAGGCGTGAATGAAGGGTATCCCGTTGAAGCGGGTTCCATCGCCGGAACCGACATGGAGTAGATCCGGTTCAGGTTATACAGGTCAACACCGCGCATGTTAATGAACACTTCATTGCTACCGCGTAATCGGTGGTAGCCAGATACTTGAATGTTCTGAATGAGCGAAAAGGGAGCATCGGCAAGAACTCCAGTAGGCCCATTCGCCGCCGGGTTCGTCATTCGCCCGGAAAAGGTTAGCCAGATGCCTTTGTACCACCGATCGGCGGGCAAAAGACCGCCGCCATTGTTTAGTGTCGCCGCTGTGTTTGTCGATGGCAAGCTGATATTGCCTACCAATTCGGAACGGGATACCGTAGTAAGTCCCGTGGAAACCTTCTGATTGTTCATCTCTCTCGTTCGTCCTTTCCGCTCAATAGCGGGTCTAAAGCAAACCTTCCGGTGTTGCTTGCGGTTAATTGGTGGTAGGCATGGATCGGATAACATCTCCACCGATACGCATACCTACGAAAACAGCGGTAAAAGCTAGTGCAATGTAGAGTACGGACTTCATCGTCTCTAACCTCCAGATTGGTCCACCACTGGAGTCTTGAGCAGCTTTGCCTCAACTCCGCGCAGTGATGGAGCTACCTTCACGTCGTACAAGTGGATCAGAAGTGCAGCTACCGCGCCTGACAACATTAGCACAGCAAACGCTTTCAGGGGGTCCACATGTGGCAGTTCAAAATTACTCATCTAAAAAGCACCTCCTTTCAAACTACTTTGACTTTCTTACCATACTGTCTAGGATCGTGTCAAGCATGCCACCCTTGCGCCTTGCTGTTGGGGTCGCGGGTATCTCTTCGATTGCCTCCTCCGCTGGTTCCGAAATCGCCGCCGCTTTAGGATCAGGCGTGGCTTTACGCATGCGAAGCAATGCCTTGTTAAATCGCTTCGTTGCGATTTCTACCTGTCTCCGAAGTTCGTCGAATTCAGCTCTCGGAACCGTGTCGGGATTCACCGAACCAAGATGTCTTTCCGCTTCTTCGACGTCTTCATTAAGTTGCTCTAGGTTTTCTTCGCTCATCGGTTGTCATTCTCCAGGTTAATGTACCACTCTTCGCTCTTGTCCCATATTGAAATCTTAGGGACGCCTCCAGTCGCTTTGCGCCAATGCAAAACCTGATGCTCTTGCAGGCGTTCTATGTACCTTGATATGCCCTTCGGGCCGAAGCTTTCTTCCATCGTTTTCAGCTCACGAGGGAGGTACGCATAGAAAATAAAAACGTCATCGGCATGGTATCGGCTGTCGACGTGACAGTCTACAATGCGATGAGTTGTTTGGATGAGATTTACTGATTCAGGACTCCGCCGATTCCAACGATCCAAGGCGGGATGGATAAAGGACGGTTTCTGTAACATGTGAGCCTCATCCACAATCACAGAAACGTTCTTTTCTGCGAACAAGTCCTCTGCAAAAGACGAAAAGTAATCGTCTATGTCCTCCGAATCAATCGGGCCTACCCTGGCTAACGAGTATCCCTGGTTGTCGCGTGTGGATTCAGCCCAAGCCGCTACACCGTCAATCGGTATGGCGCTTATCAGCGGGAATTGCCCGTTCGGGTCGAAAACGATCACCCTGTTCGACCCTTGTAGGGCAAGGGCAAGGGCAAGGGTAGATTTCCCTTGCCGTCGTTTCCCATATATCACCTTATTGGACATTACCCGCCGCCGCCGCTGATCCTTCCTTCTTTGCCCGAACCGCCTGAAGAGCTTGAAGCTTGCTCATGTGGACCGCTGCTAGCGCCAATAGTAACTCCGTTTCCTCTGGCCATCGGTTGAGTTTGCCTCCATGCTTGGCGATCACCTTTTTCGTAGGTCCTGAAAGCATGGCTAGTTCCTGTGACCCGTACCGAAAGATAGCATTTGCCTGTTCGGGTGGAATGCCTGTTCTTTGGGCCAGCGCAGACTCAGCAGCGCCCAGGATGGCATAGATACCCGCTACCACTCCATCAGGTATGTCCATGTCTTTCATTGGCGCTTCAGGCTTGGGAAGCAACGCCGCCGCCGTCAACACTCTGTCACGAGTGGATTCCCTTAACCCGTCCAAGTGAAAGGCGCCGTTTGGAAGCATGGGTATTACCAGCTTCGGATAGTCAGTTTTTTCCTTTTCAGGAGCAGGGGGAGGTTCCATCCCAGGGATTATGGTTTGCCTTTCATCAATACCGCTTATCGGAACAGTCTCGTCCGGCAACGCCGCCGCCGGTTTCTTCTTATGGCTCTTTTTTGCTTCCATGAACAACTCCTATTTGTTTGATTGCTTTTTCCACCAACATTTCCCGATGCTCCACGAAGAGACTCACGAGTCTTTTGCTTCCAGCGTGGCCCTTCGGGTCCCTTATCACTTCAATTTCAAGGGCTATCCTCAACTCCCTTAAGATTATCTCAACAGTTACCTCAACAATGGCAACCGTCAACTTGTCCATCGTTCCATCAATGGCACTCATGACCGTTCCTCTGTCATGTCCAAATTCAAATACACCTCTCCGCCGTCGTCAACCTTAAAGGTTATACCTTTCAGATTGTGCTTATCACAGTATGGGCCAAAGGCGAAGTATGCAACATCGCAAAGGTTCCCGGAAATACAACCGTACTCCTCGTGGATCGAGACAAGCCTACCGCGTAGAGCCGTGAAGTATTCCTCTGCCATCATTAACTTGGATGGAACCGGACTAAGCCTCCACGGATCTACCGCGCCAAATGTAGCACCGGACGCGTGATAGGAAGCCAAGAGTCTGGTTGATTGTTTGAGGGATGCCAGCAGCACTTCCACGTCCCGGAAGTGTACTTTGACTATAACATTGGGCCCAACTGACAAGACCCCTGGGACGCTTTGCGCGTGAATTGTTTCATCGGCAAGAGCCAATAGTTCCGGGTCGTTTAGTGTTTTCCGCTTGGCCATAAAAGCCCTCTACAGTAAATCCAGCCTAAAGGGGTAGCCGATCTTAGAGGATGTTTTATTAAACTTGTCCTGAACCGCCCTGGCGAGGTCTATATCTTGACTCTGGCACAAAAGATCGAGATAGATATAGGCGTCGGCCAATTCCTCGGCAAGTTTAGCCTTTAGTTCCGATGGAGTTTCCACGTTTCCAGGGATTCTATCCCTGACCCTGTTTAGCTTCTTTGCCACGTTTGCAGCTTCCCCAGCTTCCCCCATGAAGGCTACAAACCAATCCGAAAGAGTCCAATCTTTAAGCTTATGATTGAACCCTTGGAAGGACTCGCACCGTATTTTGTTTTCAGCAGAAAAAAGAGCGTTCATATTTTATTTAAGCTTCCTTTCGTATAGTAGGTTCCAGCGCGTTTTTCCATGACGGCCGTGATCCGACATAACACGCATCAGGTTTAGGGTTTCGCGTCTCGGATCGCTTCCGAGACACGCTTGCAATGCTACGATTTGAGCCGGTTCCCTCTTGCGGTTCCACTTGATGACAACATGCCACCCTCTGCGAGTACGATCATACCTAACCCATCTTGCCTTCAGACCCAGGATATGAGCCGCCGCGAACATGGGTCCAAGATTCGGCGCCCTTGGACGGTCGTAATCGCACATCGTGACATCTGTTTTAGCTAGCTCTTTTACGAGTCCCCACACGGGAAAAATTAAATTTGAATCGCCTAAGCAACCTCCGCAAGGTAGTCCTTGCCGTGGTTAGGGTTTCCCCCGGCGATTCAGACGATTTCCAAACAGCTAGGCTCTTATCCTTCCGAACTGGATTCTTCCATCGAATCGTTTTTATTTCGATGCCACGAGGAGTTTCCCCTGTCTCAATCCAGCCCTTTACGACATGGTCAAGAAAGCCCTTGCTTACGAAGTCCTCAACTCCGGGTACATCGGCTATTTTGACCGCGACTTGAACCCGCACCGGGTCTACTGTCTTGATTCTCGACTTCTTTTTACCTTCCCTGGTTTGCTCTATGATTCCCTTGCCCATATTTCCCCTTTACTTTTATCGCATCAAACGGATAGAACGGAAGCGTACCGTATTGCTTCCATTCCTCTAACTGCCTTCCACTCAAAAACCGAGGGGGAACCACCCGTTCAGCCCGTTTCCCGGAATCTAATGGAAATACCTCCATCCTGTAGACGTCTGGAAGGGTCGCGTCTGTCTCAACGGGTATGCATGCCTTCTCTAATCGAAACACAGCCATCCTGAGTGATGAAGCTCTATTCCTCTCCGTAGTCAGCGCTTGATTCATACTCCCTCGTGTCCCAATCGTCGAATTGACTCATAAAAGCATCCCAGTGAGAAATCTTGCCAGCTTTGGTCGCACTGTGGGACGCGTTGATATTTTCAGGACTGACTGCCTTTTCGATCAGTCCCTTTATGACTTTTCCCTTTGTCCCCTTGAATAGCGTCAAGTCCTTGGACGTTGGCGTTTTCCCTGAAACCGCCCTAACGGACCTGTAAAGGGATTGGGCTTGCTTGTGCCCAATCCCCTTAGATTTCGCCCTCGATAAGAAGGCGTTGTATGCCTTCCAACTCACTGCACTTTCCTCGCGCTCAAGAGGGAGTCTGCCAACTCATAACAGCCACGCATGGTTTCTTTGGTGACGTACTCTAGCCCTACGTCCTTGAGCACCACAATCGCGAAAAACAGCGCTGCTGTGTCCCTATGGATAGCCCGGACCCATGGAGACTCATAGTCAATCGAAAGGCCGGAAATGAGATTCCCTAGAATGGCAGGCCGCCTTTAACCTTCGCTTTGGTTTCTGTTTCAGTGGTGATGGTGGGCTTGGTCTTTCTTTCCTTCTTGACGATTTCCGGGCTATATGCTTCGGCGATGACAAGACCCGCTGTTCTGGCGTTGGTTTGGGGATTCCTGACTGCTGTTGTCTCGATCAAAACGCCCCATCCCTTCCACGTGTTCGTGTCATCCCCAATCTTTGCGGCAAGGGTCCGGCTATTGGTAACGTTTAGCGGCATGGATGAGATACCAGGGAGTACATCCGTGTCGAACCGAATGATGAATGGGGAATTAAACCCTTCTTGCGACTCATCTACACGAAGAATAACCCCCCCGCATACCTCTACTCCCGCCGCGACAAGGTCACTTCCTTTTAGCAGCTTGCCGTTGTTTAGAGGGTTGTATACTGTCTTGCTTACTGATGCCATTACGTTTGGTTTCCTTTTTCTTGGTTGGTTGCTTGGTTTCAACGATGATGAATCTATCCTCATCGTCGATTTCTAGTTCAATTCCTTCGTTCCGAAACGAACCCGCGAATTCTTCAATCAGTTCAAGCGGAATGTTGCCATTAACGTCCCGGTACTTCCAACGGAGCATGACGAGTGCTTTTCTGAGGATTAAGAGTTGAACGTCGAACTCCATTTGTCCTAGAGCAAGCACTTTCAGCAACGTCTCTGCCTCTCTTGAATCGGCTTTTCCAAGCGGTAGGATTAGTTCGCTTGGGACCCGGCAGAGGTGAGATGTTCCGATCTTTATCGGGTTATCGTCAAGGATTGCGTCAGCAATGATTCCTTTAGTTTTGAGCCGGAAAGTTGAATGGATCAAACGCCTTCCTAGCCCATTACTCATCCATGACGCATACTCGTTTTCCCATAGGCCAGAAGTACAGGCGGCCAAGACGAGCGATCTTGCCTTGACTCGCACGGGAACCTTATTCTCATGCGCCATTTGAGTGAAACCTTCGTCCATCAGCGCTCTGAGGTTCCCCATGATGTTCGCTGTTGTTTCCGCTTTCCTCTCGTATATCTTGTTCAAGTCCTGAATCGCCACGGTGTGGATTCTGCCTGAGAGGATTTGGTTTCGGATTCCCAACAGCGAATTTGAGGTGATGTCGGAAACCAAATGAAATCCGGTTTGACCCTCGAATGTATTCAGGATTGTAGTTTTGAGGTTCCCTGGCGGGCCTAGCAGTAAAACTCCCCCACGGGCCTTGAAAGTGTCACTGTGTACCCTGTAGCTATGATGCATAGCCCATAGAACCTCACAATATCGTCTCAGCAGCATCTTTGATTAGTATCCCCAAACCACGTTTTCCATGTCTATTGACTCCCTTTTTGGTTTTCGGATTCGAGCGGTATGTTTCTCAAGTCTACCCCGACTTTCCAACGAGTTGATCGCCCGAACCCGACATGAACAGGATAAGCGCAAATAGATTTCGACGCAATACTGTAAACCCCTACACCTGAGACTTGAAAGTACCTATGTGTAAGCCTTTACACCGCTTGGACCAAGTATCGATAACCTTACTCATTATCGATAGTCCAGCAACCAGGTTGTAAATGATATAGTGTAAGCATTTGCACTGCTTGGACCAAGTATCGATAACCTTACTCATTTACTCATTTACTCATTTACTCATCGTTATCGATAGTCCGGCAATCTGGTTGCGAAAGGGCC
>Ga0213919_1000967_pt1 | contig 11277 bp, 18 predicted proteins | sample McNCre317MG_FD_161056 | JGI IMG/M metagenome (GOLD analysis project Ga0213919, IMG submission 161056) | Freshwater microbial communities from McNutts Creek, Athens, Georgia, United States - 3-17 MG | ecosystem: Environmental > Aquatic > Freshwater > Creek | place: USA: Georgia | collected... | reverse complement strand
GCACCACCAATTATTAACGCTTGAATTTTCAAATCTTCTAAACCCATCTTGTCTTATAATAACGGCTTGGTCAAACGTATTTATGGCTATTTCTTGTCCGTAACCCGCAATTTCATTATTCACCCATAAAGCACCGCTACTGCTCACCCTAACATAACCTACAGAATTTGCACCGTTAAATAGTTTAAGAACGTCTATGGAATTGCCCAACTTTGTAAATGAAACTATAATGCACAAATTATCCTTTTCCAATGTTTGCGGCAAAGATAAAGACGAATCACTAGAAAAATAAATCGAACTATATTGCGTGGCATTACCGCCCCCACCACCGCCGCCGCCCGCGCCGTTCTTATAGATTCCGTCACCCTTGTAAATACTAGGCTTGTAGATTGTTGGTTCGCCCATAAATCACCCCTCTAGAACCACTGTCCGTTCGTTTGGCACACAAGCCCCGACGTTTCTATTTCCATCTGCAATACGGGCGTTATTCCCTGGTTTACGTAGTCATCCTGGATGTTGTAGTCATCGACATTGAACATACTTTGCGGGATTCCCGTCTTCTCGATTCCTAGGCCGACATAGTCGAAGCCCACTTCATGATCGAGGCGTTTAAACGGCGACAACTCCATGTTGATGGCGAACCACTCGCCCCAATTCGGGATAATGACCGGACAACGGTCATATACTATCAGATTGGAATCCGCGTCCGTCCTCATGGCCGCAAGAAGAAACTCGGCCCCGTTGTGATTGATTGCCGCCTGGATTCCTTGGCCACCGTTAGCAATTAGACGGATTCTCCTAATGTTAACGATGTGTTCGACGGGGAAAACGACGGCGGCGTTTACTACGGGTGCATTGATGCACCTACAAAGCAATTGTTGCTTGTCGCCCGTAATATCGAAGCCCGCCTGGCGATTTGCGCCCGTGAGTGTATAGGACGCCGTAACGTTTGCCTGGCAAAAATAGTGACTTTGTATTTTCTTTACGTCGGCCATGTTTCATCCTCAATTTTTCTTTGACTTGGTTTTCTTTTCGTTTTTTTCTTGCGGCGCGGCAATCGCGGGCGTCGTGTCCTGGGCGCGGTTCACCTGGTAGCCGTAACCGTCGGCCAACTGCCTGGCCGCCTCGTCGCCGTATTGCTTGGCCACGGCGTTGAAAAATTCCGTAGCAAGGGCGGGATTTCCCGCAATCATGCTATCGACCATCACGTTTCCGCGAACGGATTCCCCCGCCGCCCTCATGTTGCCGCCCTTGCTCTTGATAATTTCCGCAAGCATCGGCAAACCGATTTTAATCATCATGTCCATGGTGTCGCCCCCGTTGTCTTTGTCGCTTTTCGGCGTGACGATTTCGCCCGCCAGGTCCTTTAAATTTTTAAGGTCTTCGAGTTGGTCAGAAATAGAAGTGCGGGCCGCGTTTCCGTTCTGCTGGATTCCCTCTAGCATCTTGACCATGACGGCGTCCGAAACACTCGGGGAACGTGGCGCGGCCATTATCTTGAACATTTCCGTATAGTCGATGTTAGGAGCGAAAATCTTCTTTATGCCCTCGACCATCGCGACGCCGACGGCCACCTTATCGGGTGTCAAGTGTTCGAGGATATTCCCAAACATTCCTTTTGAGCTTGGCGTGCCGTAGCGCGACGATTCGCGCGGCCGTCCGAAATTTTCGTCTATGGACATAGTCGAAGAGGAACGCTCCATCTTTCCCGTCTTCGTGTTCCTCCAAGTGTAGAACACGACATAGGAACCGCCGCCGTAATTTTCGGCCACGTGTTCCTCGTAGACAAAACCGCCCTCGTAGTTGCCAACATAAATCTTGCGGTTAGACGGCTTTTCAACGCGATATATTCGCGCCTTCATGCACGCCCCCGAATCCTGGCTCAATGTTTCGATTTTCTCCCGGAAATCGTCAAATTCCACGATGGCGTCGTCAATCGAGGCGTCGCGCCCGTCCAGGATGTCTTCTTCTGTTCTGTTGTTGATTCTTGCCATAAGATTAGCCCCTTTCTATCCTCGCGATAGATAGTAGATGGCGGCGGCGGCTATTGCCACCAGCAAGACCGCGCCGCCCGTGTTGATTTTTTGTTGATATTTGATTTTTAAAATGTGTTCGGCGTCCGGGGCGTCGGCATTGATAAGCGCGGCTAAAACATCCGACTTGTCGCCCTGGATTGTGTCCGGTGTCGGTCTGCTGGATGCAAGAAGAACACACCCGCGCGACTGTTCGGCATAGTTTCCGCCGTGGAACATTATTCCCGAACGTCCCGGAATTTCGATATAGACTTTATTCCGTCCAAAACTTGGCGATACCTGGGTAAAAAGCGGCCACGATCCAGGCGTGACGATATAGTCGGCATTTTCCAGCGTATAGCCGAAAAATTGGCCGTCAACGTAAAGACGGCCGGGGACCGCTTTTGTCCCCTCGACCTGGGCGTCACGTATCAATTCGAGCCGCATTTTGACTACCTCAAGACCTCTTCGGGCATTCTCAAGAAGTTGAAAGCCACCTTCAAGCGCAGAACATTTTCGGTCATGTTCGCGATTTGCTTCACGCGGCCTCGTACTGCGATTTTAAAGTGGTCGTAGGCGTCGTTATTTGCGGCGGTAATCTTCCATGACGCCTGGAAATTCTCGCCGTCCTGGAACGTAGAGAACGGGAAAGCGTCCATGTTTATGGGCGTATTGTTGCCGCCGTGCAATACTTGCAAAGATAGTTCACCAGCGTTCGCGGCGAAATCTTCGGGAGTACAGTTTGCGGAAATCATGACGCCAGCAATTACGCCCGCCTGTCCTTGCGGTAATTCCCCGAAGTCTTGCGCAGGCGTCGTTGCCTCGCTAAAGACATATTCACCCGCGATGATTGGAGCCTCGAACGTCACCACCGACGGGCAAATGTCCACCTTCTCCGAAGAAAGTAGCGAAAAAGGAAAAAGACTATTTAGTGTCTGTGCCATAGTTCCCCCTTACTTCCAATCGATTTCAACGCCCGTCAATAGCAGATAGCCGCGTGCATCATTTACGAAGTTGTCCAAATGTGCCTCGGCCTTGATGTTGAAAGCATCGCCAAGCGGGTAAAATAGGTTTTTCTGTTCCTCGAATCTTTTTCCGGGGATTCCCTCGCGTCCGAACACAAGACCGGACGGCACGGCGTCGAAGTGTTGCGGGCCACCGTCGAACGGCGATGTAGGAACGAACGACGGGAACTTTACCGCGATTCTCGGAAAATACCTCGGCGTCAAGTCCTCGAAATAAACGGACGCGCCCGTCAAGATAAAAAACCATCCCGCCATCGTGACTGCATATTCCGTAGTTTGGTTCGGTTGGTGAACGTCGAGCGGGAATATATAGTCTTTTGAACGTACACGTTTTACACGCGCCAAAAATTCATCACGGGCCGCGCGGGACCTTATCGAAAAAGGTTCGCGGCTATCCGTCAAGAAGGCCGACAAAAGCGTCGTTTGGTTCTTGAGCATACCGCCCCCCTTTTATTCCATTTCGGGGTAAAGGTAGCCCGTGAAGGCAATCTCGATTTGTTCGTCTTCGAGCGAATACGTATCGCCAGCGACCAGGGCGGCGGGTTCGCGGTGGTCGTAGTCAATCATGAGCCTATCGCCCTTGTTGAAAAGGTGTTCAAATTCGCGCATCCCGTACCGGCTTGCGTCTTCCGATCCAGGCGTGGAAATGAGTTCCACGGGGATGTAGTCGTTAGACATGGCGCAATTATCCGATTCCGCGCGGAAACGAAGTTTTGTAAAAGGCTTGTTTTCGGTAACACCGCCGCGCGTCATGCTCGAATTTTTCGAGAACATGATATTGTAGCCAATCATGTAGAAGGGGCCTTCCGTGGTCATCGGGATTGAAAGCGTCCCGGCCTTGTCCTTCTTCGCGATAACTGTTCGAGTAAAATCATAGCGTTTTTCGTAACGCTGGTTTTCCTTGATGTCGAGAACTTTCTGCTTGATTGCTTCACCAATAACAGACATAAAAAAACCTCTTTTTAAAAAAAATGGCGTGGGGCTTTTTCCCTCTTAAGGAATGCGCGACGCCCCACGCCGGGGCGTCCATCTTATGGACTTAAACGCGCATTAGGCGGCTACCTGCTTGATGCCGTACAGATGGACAACGAAAGCCCACTTGGACGGGTCCGAACCGCTCGGCAAAAGCGATGCCGGGACATCCGCGCCGAACTTTACCGTACCCTTAATCTGAAGGTTCGGCTCAATCTGAATCGGTTCGGACAACTTGATGAAGTTCCCGCCCTGGTTGCCGGCGTTGGCCACGGCGCAAGTGTTCGTCGCGTCTCCCGCGACGTAGTCGACGGGGGCCATCATGTGCATACCGGAAAATTCGCCGACCTTGGTCCCGTTGGAACCGTAGAAGATTTCGATATTTGCCGAAGCCATAAGGAACTTCAAGGCGTTGATTTCTTCCGGGGTCGGGAGTGTATCCGCACTCGTTGCGATGATGCGGAAACCGACGTGCGTCACCATGAAGGCCATGGTGGAACCAATCTTTCCGGCTTCCTCAAGATTCGTGATGAGTTCGGAATTTTCGACCGCGCCGTCACCCTTTCGGAACTGGAACAGAACGTTTTCACGCTTGTTCTTGATGGGGAAACCGCCGAAAAGGTCGGCGTTGTAAATCTGGCCACCGGGGCCGAAGGACTGAAGGGCCGGGGGATTAATGACCATGCCCGCATTCTGAGAAAAAGTATTGCTCATTTTTTACCTCTTTATGTTTTAAACTGCTTCCTGGTCCGCGTAGGGCTTTCTGACCTGGGCGCGGCTTGCCAGGTCAACAAACGGGCCGTTCATTGTCGGCGTGTTGACATACGGACGCGCAAGACAATACGGTGCAGAAACGCTGGTATTGTCTTCTGTCGTGGTCTTCTTGATGACTTCGCCGATAACTCCGGCCGCACCCATAGCGGCGGCACCCATGCCGACGCCGACAAAAGCCATGTTCTTGGACTTGAGGCCCTTATATGCCACAAAGCCGCCGATGGCCGCTACGATGGCATTCTTGGCGATATCGGGAACGCTTTCCGGCATCTTCTGCACAAGAAGCGCACCGCCGACGCTACCAGCACCAGCACCGATTACGGACAAAGCGATGTCTTTTTTAGAAACGTTGATTTTACCCGCCTTACGTACGGTTTTAAAGACGGTGCGGGTTTTCGTCTTCACTGCGGTGGCGACCGCCTTCGCGGCCCCCTTCTTCTTTTTATTCTTTGTCATCACTTTGGCCATGATGTACTCCTTTTGGTTACTTTACAATTTTTTTAATGACGATATAAGCGGCCGTTCCAAGTATTGCCCACTTAATAACGGGATTAATTCTCGCATAAACAGTAGTGCTAGAGCTTGGCGTTACCAAATAATCCGCGTATTCCTTGGCGGTGTCCACCTTGCTAGAAATCCCGGTCGATACCTGGGAGACCAGGTCATCTATAATAGTGTACTTTGCGCCAGGCGTCGAAAAATACTTGTATACGTTCGAATCGCCGACGGCGGCTATATAACACCAATTGCAGAACTTGAGGATTCCCGCCGGGTCGCAATTTGCAACCGTCGCGATTTGCTGGGATAATTGGGTGAAGATTGCCTGGCGTTGCACGTTGTCCGGAGCGTCAAGCCATCCGGCCGTCTGTTGCAAAACCTCGATTACCTTCAACAATACCTTTTTTGTACACCCTACAAAACCGGAACCCGAAGCCTGGAAAAATAGCCCCGTGTCGTTGTCCGGCAAATTCGCGTTGTTGTTGTAAAAGCGTCGTATAGCGTTGTATATGTTATACACCGAACTATCCGATAACAGCGAGAATGTCGCGAATATTATGGGTAACGTCAAAAGCATGGTTTAGTCTTTCAAAAGGAAGGCCGCAAGAATGATTCCACCGCCTACAAGTCCGAACTTCAAAATGTCTTTTGTCGCGTCCTGGCGAGCCTTCAAAACTTCCGTCAAAGCCTCGCTGGTCGCCTCTTGCTGCTTACTCCCGGTGTACCAACTCAAGACGGTAGAACCCGCATTCAAGGCCCCCTTTCCGAGTTTCTCGTACCAGGTATCGCCAAGCGTCGCGGCCCTGGACATCCGGCGGCGTTGAATGATATACTGTCTGCTTCCGTAGTTGTTCATCTTTTATACTCCTTTAAAAATCATTATTCCGGCAACTATCGCGATGGCCGCAAGAAGCATTCCACCGCCATGGCCTTTTCCTTGCATCTTTTCCCACTGTTCGACGGTAAAAACGGCCGGGTTTCCGTTCTCGTCCTCAACCCACACCGTCTTGTCCGTCCTGGATATTACGGTGTAATTCGGTTGACTGTAAATCACCTGGGGCGTCAATTCGCCGTTGCCGTCAAGAATCGCCAATCTAGCCATATCAACCACCAAGGAAAAGCAACGCCGCCGCCGTTCCAATTGCGGCAAGTAATCCAAAAGAGCCTTTACTTTCTTCGGAACCTTCCGGCGTTATAATTCCGTTTTCAAGGTCTTGCAAACGTTTCTTGAGTGCTTCCTCTTGCTTTTGCAATTCTTGCAATCTATCGTTTGCTTCTGCTTGTTTTTTCGCGGCATCGATGCGTGCCTCTTCGGTCATGTCTTCGGTAATCCTGGACATGGCCAGGGCTCGCGCGGCCGCTTGTTCGGACGCGGCAACCGCCGCCGCCTGGGCCTGGAGTTTTCGGGATTCCTCGGAAAGCGTCTTCTCGATTCCGTCCCAAAGTCCGTTATATATGAGCCAATTCTGTAAAACGTTTACGTTGTTCAAATATCCGCTCTGCGCGTCAACTTTCCTAAACGGCGGATGTATTCCCGAATATATGGCATAATACCTTTGATTATATTCACTTTCCATCCATTTTTCGGGAGGGATTGAATCACTCCAAAAAACGGCCCAAACTTCACCTTGTTTTGTTGGCATTGGAGTGTCTGCCAACATACCGAAATAAACGACCGCCGCCGCTTCATTATCCGTTAATTGCGGATTATTATTTTTTATTTCCTCGAATCTTTCGTTAAATTCGAGGATAGGCAAGGAAAAAAAGCCTAAACCGATTTTCTCGTTTGTTGTTATAATTTTTTTAGCCATAACCATAACCTATATTTTTAAAACCATCCCGTCAAGGGCTCCAAGTTGGTGACGGCCCGAAAATAGTCATAATTTCCCATTTTTCCGTAATGTTCGGGGAAAGTCGCGTCAAGATAACCCCTTCCGGACGCCTCACAAAATACATGATGTAGGTCACGATCTGGGCGAGTACTCGATGCCACGAAGCGGCACGGGATGCCGTGGCCATGGAGCCACGCGGCAACCAGCACGGCCTTGTCGTCGCAATCCCTCGGACAATAGGCCCTATTGAGTGTATATGCGGGACGGCTTACCGTTTCAACGTCGCGCGGGTCGGGAACGTAGGGCAGAAGGCAAACATGGTTAAAAAACGTGTTTAAATCCACAAGCAACCACGGACCAAGGTCGGCCCAATAATTGCATACTAGCCCGCGCATCTGTTCGGCGGTTTGGTGTACGTCCTCAAGCGTGTAAACGTGGCGGTTCATTATTTGAGGCCCGCGAAAAATTTCTCCAGGTCCTTAATTTCGCCATAAGCCGCAACGTATTTATTCGACGCTTTTTTCTTGCCAAGTTTATAGACTTCGTAAAGACGTGAGGACCAGCCACGAAGGGCGTTTAAAATATTTTTTCTTTCGTGGTCCGTCAATTCGATTGTGAAGGTTTTTTCTTTCGGCATAGATTACCACCTTTTTTATCAATAATATAAACTATTTGACATAAAAAAGCAACCGGACCGCCTTTTGCGGTCCGGTGCGGTTTTTATTTTTTTTCTGTTGTGGGCCTCATAGGCGACTTGCAAAAATAACACGTTGCCGGAAATAGTTCTGTTTGTCCTGGCGTTTCTATTCTAATCTTTACCGTTGCCAAGCATTTGGGGCATTGATATTTATTGTATAGCGTCGGCGGTTGCATTAAATCTATTTTCATTTTTCGCCCCCTTGAGCTTGGCGTGTTACTATCGGACAATCGTCATTTATTTTGTGGATGCATCCGAAGTAATGGCAGTTCATCGTATATTCTTTTGTGTCCGTTTCTCCATACGGGCATTTGAATTTTTTTTCGCGCGTTTCTTTCTTCATTTTGTGCCCCCTTTAAGATGATAAGGACGATGTGGCCAGCATGAGCCGCAACCATCGAAAGATTCAAAAGCGCATCCGTACGCATTTGGATATTGTTCAAAAAGTCTTTTTAGGCAACGGTCACAAAGAAACCGCGACCACCTTTTTTTCTGCGTCATTTTTCACCCCACTTTTTCATTACGTTTCATTTGTTCGTAGTCTATGTGAGATTTTCTCCATACTACACCATCCAAAGATTTTCCACACCATTCTAAAAGTAACTTGTGCATATTATCGTCGATAAGCAAATAGAAGCAATCCTTGAAATAGATATAAATCCATTCCTTGCCGCTATAAGGTGTCTTTCGGACCATGTAAAGACGCGAATGTCTTTCGTTCAATTCCTCTTCGAATTTATGAACGTCGATTCCGTACGCTTCAAGCACGTCGTAAAAATATTTTACGACGGCTTTGTCATCGTCGGGGCAACATCCACCCGTCGCGTTGAAATCGGCCTCGACCTGGGCGCGTTTGAACATATACAAGTTCAGTTTTTCTTCTTTGGTCATTTTTTCACCGCCTTTTTTACCTTGCTTGCGATTTCTGCGAACACGTCCCGCGCAAACGCGGAATCGCTGGCGAATTGATAACGCCCGCCCTTGTATATTGCTTTTGCAATTCGCATTACTTCGGGGTTTATTGTAATTAGTTTTTTTACGTTGTCTGCCATTTTTTACTCCTTTAGGTATTCGGCCCACTGTTCGGCCATGGCCTTGGCCAAAAAAGGGCTCATTAGTGAATGTTGTTTTTTTTGTGACGGGCACGAACCTATAGCCCACTTTTGGTAAGACTTACCGACGCCCCACGCGGTGGTCGGTAAAAGAAGCGGCAACCCGCGAAGCCACAAGCACGTCCTTTTCTTTTTGTTGTCGCCGAACATCGTCCAGCAAATATATTGTGACGGTTGGATGGCCTTTTTACCAGGTAGCCACTTATCGAGCGCAATTTGTGACGATACGATTCCGACCGGGTTTTCTATGCACTTGTAACGGATGCCCGGATATTTTAGAAGACGAATAAAAAAATTATACCCTTCTTTTAGGCGTCCGTCTTGCATCTTTTCGGCCCGGTAGAATGAACCGGAGTTCGTTAGATGCGTACACGGCGGGAACGCAATCAACGCGCCCCAATCGTCGCTTTTGAGTACATCGAATATGTCGCCGATGATGTTTCGATCTGGGCGCGGCCCTATCGTCGGGATGATGTCGCACGAATAGGCGTCCACGCCAGCGTCGAGCATCGCCGACGTGACGCGCCCGGACATTTCGCAACCTATTAGAACCTTCATTTAAAGAACCTCAAATAAATTAAAAACATGATTTTATTCATCATCGCATTCGCCCCCGTTTATTATATCCCATGCGCGATTCCTGGAGTGCTCGATGTCGCGCAATTGCCCCACCAGGTTGAAAGCAAAATCCTTGTCGATGTAGTCGACGGACAAAAGGATATGATACACTAATTCTATAGTGTCGTATCCGGCCGCGTCGTAGATAATCCAGCCGTTATTTTTAGCGAGTTCTATCTCTTTATGAATTTCGTTAATCATGACGGAATCGAAAACGCGCTTCACTCCGTTATCCATTGAAAACAAAGTCATATCTTACCAGCCTTTTTTTCGCGGCGCAACATCGCGCCGTTCATCGTTATATCCAAATATATCTTATTATATCCAATAAGTCAATAGCAGATTCATTTTTTTTGAAATTTTTTTTGAGCGGTGCGGCCGCTACTCTTCGGATGACGGGATTTTTTTCGGCCGCGCCAAGCTCACGGCCTCGCAACCGTGCCGCCGCCGTTCCGTCCGATGGCCGGAACCCACACGCCGCACACTTGAGCCGAAGGCCGGACCTCCTGGCGTGGTCCGGTCCCGCTTACGCTTCCACTTGCGGCGCGCGGAACCCTGGCGTCGCGCTTTTCCTTCGGGCATCCGTTGGCCGAAAAAAAGCCCGGCTTCGCTGGTGTTACACACAAATTTTTTCTCTTGGGGATCCAGGCGTGGAGGTCCGTCCGCATCTAGTCTTTTTTCGTTGCCCGGTCGCTAGACTGCGAGGCCGCACGGTGTGGCGTCCGGAGCGTGTGGCGTGGTGTGCGGCCCCGCCGCCGTGGCCCGCCCGTCATTGATATAGTCATGGAGCGGGCGGGCCTAATTGTGGCGGCTTCCAGCCGCGAAGCGAGAAGGGAAAAGGGCGGCACGTATTGCCGCCGATGAGAGGCGAACGGCGAAGCGGTTCCCGCTTCCTGGTGTGGTGGGTTGAGTTTCCCCCCAGCGCCCCCAGCGCCCCCTACCCCCACGAAGATAGAATCCTCGCGGGTGTGGGGTGCGTCGGTGACGCTGGGCAGAATCGCGCTTCCCGTATGCGTATGGGCTTGAGCGAATCCCCCCGTACATGATACACGGCCGTCGATTTTACGACCATTTCGCCGGAGTTTGTCCGGTCGCCGCTTCATGCATCTGTCTTGCGTTGTCCACGTGTCACTCTTCGCGTCGTTTACCGCTTGTCCTGGGCGCGGTGCGTTCCCTCATCATTCGCGAAAGTCTAGGCTACTCGGTTGTTCCGTGCCGACGTATAGCCGCAAAACCAGCCCCGCTCGGGCCGTTACCTCCGGCGGGATGTTCTAAATCTATGAAAAAAGCCCGTATTATGCAAATATAGGGCTTGATAAATGTTGCTTTTTCGCGTATATATATGTATTTTTGGAACATAAAGGAACCCCCGCCGACCCGAAGGGCCGAACCGATGGGAACCTTTACAAGTGCTTCACGGTTCACACTTGTATGTATTTTTTCAAGCCGCAAACCAGCAACTTGAAATCGTTCACCGCCCCGGCATCACGCCGGGGCGTGTGCGTTTTATGGCGCAACCGTAGAATTTGCTAAAGGGTAAAAAACACCGGATACAATATCCTTAAAACCTTCTTGTCCTTCTTCAATACACGGTCTAAAATCTATCGTTTTATTATCTTGTTCAAAATTGTTTATTGCGCCATAATAAAAAGCAATTCTATATATTTTACTATTAATACCAAAACTTATTTTATCTATATTATTATTTTGATACGGGCACCACCAATTATTAACGCT